>ENA-UOWG01001314-UOWG01001314.1-activated-sludge-metagenome-genome-assembly--contig:-NODE-1314-length-25274-cov-4.889369_pt1 | contig 25274 bp, 20 predicted proteins | sample MGYA00238147_ERZ761563 | MGnify/ENA primary metagenome ERZ761563 (study PRJEB28884, sample SAMN05720216) | anaerobic digester metagenome | isolation source: active sludge of municipal... | reverse complement strand
AAGATCCGAGCCTCCTCCCGGGTGACGTGCTTCGGAGCGGTCTCTTCCTGGAACACCCGGGCTTCCTCGGCGGTAAGGTGCTTGGGGACGATCCCTTCCTGGATGCGGCGGGCCTCCTCGGAGCTCACGTGCTTGGGCACCAGGTCGGAGGCGTAGGCCCGGGCTTCCGCCCGGGTGACGAAGGCGGGCTTCTCCCGGGGGGCCGAGGCCAGGGCCCTGCGGCGCTCCTCCGCGGCTGCGGCCTCGGAATCGAGGACCGCGGCCACGACGGGCTGTTCGGCGCGCCGGTGGAGGCCGCGGATGTAGGCCACTAAAAGGACGATGAGGGCAAGGGCGGCCGCCAAGAGGAACAGGAAGAGGATGGCCGTGCCGGTCGAACGGAAGATCCGGGCGAGGGGTCTGCGTTCGAGGTCCAGGGAGAGGATTCCGACGGTCGGCGCGACCCGGACTCCGTCCGCGAACCTGAGCTCGGCCTCCAGGGAGACCGTTCCCGCCTCCACCGAGTCCGGCAGTCGTACCGCGACGTGCACCGTCCGCTCGGCGCCCTTGGGCACGTCCGTGAACAGGGTTTTCCGAAGAACGTTCGATCCTCGGATCTGGACGCCCGAGAGCTGAAGACGGATGTCCCGGTCGGAGGGATTGGATATCACCAGGGGGAAGGAGAAATCGTACCCTTGACGGCCCAGGTGCCCCGGGAAGGCGATGCGGGGCATCTCCACGCTCCGGCCGGCCGCGTCCTCCCGTCCCTCGGAGGAAAACTCGGTGACCGGAGCGCCCAGGCCGGTGGCCACTTCGGACAGGTAGTCCCCTGCGCCCGGGGATACCCCCGGGGCTTCCGCGGTTCCCGTACCACCGGCGGTCCCGGCACCTGCCGCTCCGGGTGTTCCCTCGAAGGGGATGCGCACGATGCGGATGGTCCACCCGTTGGCCCGGATCCGGGCCGTCGTATCCTCGATGCTCGCCCGGACCTGGTCCGCTCCCAGGGCCGCGTTGGGGCTCTGGGCGGAGGGATTGTGCATCCCGTCGGTCACCATGACGATCAGCTTGCGGCTGGATTCCGGAAGGTCCGCGGTATAGCGATAGAGGGAGGTAAGGGCGGAAACCAGATCCGTGCTCCGTCCGAAGGGGTAGAGGAGGTACAGCCTGCCCAGGAGGCTTTTCAGATCCTGCTCGGTGCGCACCGCCTGGGCTATCTCGATGCGCACGGAATCCGTGAAGGTCAGAAGGTGGAAGGTGTCCCCGAACCGGAGGTATTCCCGGGCGATGCGGGACACCACGAAGTCCACCACCTCCGTGAAGTACGGGAACATGCTCTGGGAGGCGTCCAGCAGCACGATGAGGTCGACCGGCTTTTCCTGCGCCGCGGCCGGGACCGCGGAGACCAGGGATACCGCCACGACGAACGCGAGCAGGAGCTTTTTCATCGGTCCACCTTCCCGGGCCGGGCAGAGTGTTTTAAAGCTGCGCGGCCTTGATCGACTTCAATAGGTACTCGAACTTTCGCTCGTGGATCGCGAAGGAAAGGCGATCCCCCGCCTTGTGGTTCAGGAGCCGCTTGCCCAGGGGCGAGAGGTACGAGATGACGTTGCTGGACGGATCGGACTCCCAGGGACCCAGGATCGTGTAGGTCTCCTCCTTGCCGTCCGTCTCGTTGACCAGGTGCACGATGGTCCCGAAGGAAACCTTGGACGCGTTGACCGTGGACTTGTCGAAGATCTGGGCGCGCTCGATCTCGTTCTTGAGCTTGGCAACCTTTGAGTTGAGTTCGTCCTGCTTTTCCTTGGCAGCCTTGTACTCGGCGTTTTCCCGAAGGTCGCCCAGGGAGAGGGCGTAGGCGATCTCTTTCTGGTTGGTCGGGACCTCCACCTCCATGATCTGCTGGAGCAGTTTCTGCTTCTCCGAGTATTTCTCCGAGGTGACGATGAGGCCCCGGGATACGACGGCCTTTTCGGCCTCGCCGGTGATCTTGAAGTCCGGGAACTTCTCCACGATCTGCTTCCGAAGCCGGAGCTTGAGCGCGGGGTCCAGGTCCTTCACGTCGTCCAGGAGGGTATAGACCCGCTCGATGGTGTCGTGCCCGGATTCGTCCAGGAAGGTCTCCAGGGCACCCTCCTTGAAGAGGATCTGCTGGACCTGCTTGTTGATCTTCCGGTTCTCCGTCGTGTCCCGGTGGTTCTCGATCTCCTTGAACGAGATGTCCAGGATGTGGATCAGGGTGATCAGGATCTTCTCGTAGGAAAGCCCGAGCTCCTGCACCCAGGGCTTGTCCAGGAGGTTGTTCACCACCCAGATGAAGGCGTCCCGGTGGTCCTTGTAGTTCTCCACGATGTCGATGACCATGCGCTGGAGACTGTCGGTATGGCCCGCGTTCAGGAGGATGTCGACCAACTTCTGGGAGAGGGAATAGGGGAAGAGCCGGACGTATACCTCGGCCCAGTCGGGCACGAAGGTCTTGATGTGGTCCAGGAAGGAAGTCCGAAGCTCGGAGTCCTTGAGCCCCTCGTACACGGAGACCGGATCCTCGATGTTCGCGAAGAGCTCGGAGAACTGGGGGGAAAGGGCGGAGGCCAAGTGCTTGTGCTCCGCGGCCAGTTCCTTGACCAGGAGGTAGGAGGCCATGATGTGCTCGTTGACCGTGGAGTACGAGCGCAGGTAGCCGGTGAAGAACCCGAGCATCTCCATGAAGTACTCGGAATCCGTCAGACCCTTGGCGGCCAGGTCCCGGATGAAGCGGACGCGTTCGAAGAAGCCCTTCTCGGCCTTGAACTGGGCGTAGACCTTGTCCGCCATGGACAGGGAGCGGTCCCGGACGATGAAGGTCCCGATGGAGTCCTGGGCGTTCCCGAACATCGGATCCGTCTTCAGGATGTCCCGGGCCTTGGCGCTCCAGCTGGTCCACTCGCCGGATGTCAGGATGGACGGGACAAGTTCGGCCTTGATCTTCTTGAGGTCCGCCCGGTTGTCGAAGCTCTTGATGACCGTCCGCAGGGCCCAGGCCGGGTCGGTCTTGACCTTGTCGTGGAGCTTGTCCTTGGACCACACGGCCTTGAGGACCCAGATGTGGTCGCGGCTGAGGGTCACTAGGCTGTCGATCGCCATCTTGAGGCTCATGGAATGGCCGCGCTTCTTGGCGAAGTCGATCACGATCTCGTCCCCCCGGATGGCGGCGATCCTGCCGATGTTCCAGGTCCGGTGGAAGACGAAGTTGCCCACGTCGAAGGCGATGTGCTTCTCGAAGTCCGCGATGGCCTCCGTGAGGCTCCGGTAGGACTGGCCCAGGTTGGAGAGCCGGATGTAGTCCTCCAGCTGGGAGTGCCCCGCGAACTTGCCGCGGTAGCAGTCCACGATCTCCTTGCGCACCGCGGGATTCTTCTCGTCGTAGGCGATCACGACCTTCAGGATGTCCGTGGCGGTGTTCCAGTCCTCCTTGGTCTTGTAGTGACGGTAGAGGTCCATAAGGAGGCCGGAGGCCTTGTCCTCGCTGATCTGCTTGGCGATCTTGCGCTGGACGTGAAGGAAGAAGTCGATGTCCTCCGGGCAGGCCTCGACCAGCTTGGCCCAGATCTCCCGGACCGCCGTGAACGAGCCCCGGGCGATGTACCTGTGGAGGGCCTTGCGGTAGAAGTCGATGGACTCCTCGGTCCGCCCTTCCTTCTCCCGCTGCTCCGCCAGGGCCTTGACGATGTCGGCTTCCTCGAAATCGACCCGGATCAAACGCTCCCAGACCGAGTACATCTCGTCGACCCGGTCCTCGTTCTGGTAGCACTCCGCCAGCTTGGCCAGGGCTATCCGGTTCTCGCCGGACTCGTCCAGGATCCGCTGGCAGATGTATTCCACGATGTTCCACTTCTTGTTCTCCGTGAAGATGTCCATCAGGGAGACCATGTTGGAGTCGTCGATCTGCTGGCGGGAGAGGGCGATGATGCCGGAAAGGTAGAGCGCGATGATGCTGTTCTTGGTGTGGCCCAGATGCTCCTCGCAGACCTCGCGAACATCGTCCACGGCCTTGGCGTCCGCGGCCTCCTTGAACAGGGCGTCGATCTCCTTGAGATGGTTCACGGAGTATCCGCTCAAGGTGGCTCGGGTCCACTTCTCCTCGTTGAGCATCTCCTGAAGCCGTTTCGCGATGGGCGAATCTGCCATATCGGTCTCCTCTCCGTCGGTTACGCTACGTACTGCTTGTGCACGGCCGGGTCCATCAACTTGATCTTCAGGAGAACCTCGTCGATCCTGGAACGGTCTTCCTTGGCGTTGATGTAATGATCGATGAGCCAGAAGTACCGGTTGATCAGCCGGGGCGTCAACAGGCTCCTCCGCTCGGCGTTTTCCTTTACCTCGTTTTCCAATTCATAAATGGATTGCCGGAGCTTGCCGACCTCGATGGGCTTCAGCTCCCGTTTCACGGAAAATACCCCCAGGAGGCTTCCGTAGACGGGTATCCACTCCTCCAGCTCGGGACTCCGGAATCCCAGGGACCGGATGTGCTCCACCAGCCGGACCAGGGCCGGACATTCCAGGAAGGCCGTGTCGATGCGCTGGGGGTTCAGGAAGAAGGCTTCCCGGAACAGGGCCTTGGAGGTCCGGGCCTCGTTCACCAGGGCGTACACGTCCGCCAGTTCCGCCAGCACCTCCGGCGCGTCCCTGCGGTCCCGGGCCGCCGGCTCCAGGCGCTCCAGGGCGCCGTCGAAATCGCCGGAACCCTTGAGGCAGCGTCCGATCCGGAGGGCCAGCTCGGGTTCCCAGGATTCCGCGTCCTCCGGCCCCAGGGACCGGAACTCCCGAAGGGCGGTCTGGAAGGCGAAGCGCTTGAATCCGTACCGGGCGGCGTCGAAGTCCCCGGCCTTGCGGCTCTGGAAGGCCAGGAAGCCCTTCCACTGGGAAAGGACGAACTCTCCCCGCTCGAAGGGGGAAGGGCAGCCGCCCAGACGTTCCAGGCGCTCCTTCCACCAGGCGGCGCAGGCCAGGGCGAACAGGACTTCCTCGCTCTCGAAATCCGCGGACAGGGCTTGGTCCAGGCGGGTGGAGGCGCCTTCAAGGTCCGCCTCCCGGAGTCGTTCGTAGGCTTGGGAAAGAAGTTCGCTCGCGCTGCCCTTTTCCGTCATGGTCTCTTTCGGAGGTCGTGGATTTCGGGCCGGACGGTCATCCGCCCCTGCTCGTGATTCTATCCACCCATTTTAACCGATTCCCGGACCGTTAGTCAATGAAAGCGGCCGGGACCGGATTCCCCATTCCCCGTATAACATCTTGCCGATAATACAAATGCGGGATACCCCGGCCGGCCGTTCCGGCGGGATTCCGGAAGTCCCGCTTTCCATCGAACCATGGAAAACCGGGAGCGAAATCCTTTATACTCTGTACGTGTACCGGCCAGGAACAAGGAGCCCGATCGATGGCTGAACAAGGATTGTTGCGGAAAGCCCAGGAGATACGCGCGGCGAACGGCACCGGGGGGATCGACCTGACCCTACAGGACAGCGCCGGGATATCCAAGGAAGACCAGCAGGACATCCTTGTCCATATAGACCGGGTCGCCCAGTCCAGCCGTATCCTGGCGGGACCGGACACCTGGAAGGTCAAGCCCCGGAAGCGGGGCTTCGCTGCGCCCCTGCTGGTGAACGTCCTGGCGGTCCTGGTGCTCGCCGGGGGCCTGTATGGATTGTGGAAATTCTTCGGCGCCGAGAGCTCCTCCCAAACCGTATCCGTCGCGGCAATATCCACCGCCGAGGGCAAGCTGTTGCAGGAGATCCGCCGGGAGGCGGAGGGCCGGATCCTTGAAAAGGACCGTGAAATCACGGCCATCCAGGAGAAAATGGCCGCCCTGGACCGTGAGAAGAGCCAGCTCCTTTCGAGCGTGCAGGACCGGGTCCAGGCCAAGGAGACGGAATTGCGCGCCGAGCTGGCGGCGGAGCTCGAGAAGGAACGTCAGCGGCTGACCGCCGCGGGGCTCACCCCCGCGACCATCGAGGAGCGCTTGAAGGCCTTCGAGCAGGAAAAATCCGCCGCCCTGAAGCGTGAACTGGACGAGTTCGCCCGCAAGGCCGACGAGGAGCGCCTGGCCATCCAGGCCAGCCTGGACAAAGCCCGGACCGAGTTCCAGGCCAGCCTGCAGTCCGCCACCGCCGAACGCCAGCGGATCCAGGACGAGTCCCGCAGGCGGGAGCAGGAGCTCCGGGCCCAGCTGGACGAGCAGAACAAGGCCCTGGAAGCAGAACGGTCCCGAACCGCCGAGAGTCTTGCCACCGCTCGGACCGAGCTTACAAGGTACAACGAGGAAGCCGCCCAGGCCCGTTCCGCCGAGGACCGTCTGCTGGGGCTCTACTCGTCTGCCCGGGCCGCCATCCAGGAAGGCCGCGTAGAGGACGCGGCCCGGAGCGCGGAGGCGATACGCCAGTACCTGGCGGATCCGGCCCTGGCGAAGTTCACGACCCTGTCCCGGCGCCGTGAGGCGGATCTCTTCGCCGTGGACCTGGTGGAGCGGGCGATCTCCTCGGAGCGTGCCCGCACTTCCGCGGATTCCGCCCGGGTGGGGGACGCCCTGGCCGCCATGGGCAGGATCCGTGAGGAGGCCGCCCTGGCGAAGACCGCCCAGGAAGCCGGGAACCGTACCGAGGCGGACGCCGCATACCGCCGAATGCTGGCCGCCCTTCCGGAGCTCTCCGCGGCCCTGGCATTCCTGGACGAGAACTACACCGCCCGGGCCGCGGGGGCCACATTGGTCCAGAAAGACAGGCTCGATCAGGCCTGGGCCGCGTTGGACGCCGCGTACGCGGCCAAGGACGGACCGGCCTTCGACGCCGCGTTCCGGAACCTCCTGACCGCCGCCTCCCTGGAAGAGGCGCGTGCGGGCCTGGCCCTACAGAGGGCCAAGGAGGCGGGGGCCCTGGCCCTCGTCGCGTCCCGGCGGGCCGCGGACACCCAAGGAGCCGCGGTTCCCCTGCGGGCGGCCGCGGAAGATCTGGCGGCCCGGCGCTGGCTGGAAGCCCTCGGCGGGTATTCCGCGGTCCTGGCCCGCTATCCCTTCGCAGAGCAGGTACCCCAGGCTCTGGAGGACCTGCGCAGGTCCGGCCGGGCCTTGGCCGATGCCTTCCAACGCTACCGAACCGAAACCGAGGACCGGATCCGAGTCCTGGAAGGCCAGCTCGCCTCGGTCCAGGGAACCTCCGATATCGCGGCCGACCGGGCCGCCCGGACCACCGCGGCGGGAGTCTCCCCCGCGGAGTTCGCGGCCATGCGGGAGGAACGCGACCGGCTGAAGATCGATCTTGAGGTCTCCCAAGCCCGGTACGACGCGGTTACGGCCGCGTACACGGCCTACACCGCGGAGGAGGATTCCATCCTTTCAAAGGGCGGCGACCTCGCACTGGTCGCGGGGCGGGCCCGGATGGACCAGTTCCTGGACAACGACGCCGTGACGGCAGCCCTGCCGGGAATGCGCGCCCGCATATCCCGCTACCTGGAAGCCTTCCAGGCCGCGGGGCAGAAGGAAGTCCTCTTCAACGCCGCGGACATCGTGGACGGGGCCGCCCGGATCCGGGATCCCGCCGTCCGGGACCGCTACTTCCGGGACCTAGAGGCCCGGTACGCCGGGAACCCCTCCATGCTCGAGTTCCTACAGTCCATGAAGGAGAGCTTCCGCTAGGAGTTTGTCGCGCTTGCCTACTTTAATAATAGAAAAACGCAAAAATGCAATTTTTCTACTTTGCAGACTCCAAAGGAGCCGGATAATCGTGAATTTTTAGCACCTATCGGCGCTAAAAATCCACAAGTCCGACAGGCTCCTAGTCCGCCAGCTTGTGCAAATCCGCGGTGGGGATCTCGTACACCTCGACCTTGAGTCGGCCGATGTCGTCGCCACTTTCGGTTCGAACGAAGACAGCCCGGCTAAAGACGGAAATCATCCGAGTACCATCCCAGCGTTCATGGACGAAGCGGAGCCTGCCAGAGGGGAAGGAGAAGAGGCGCTTGAGGTTGTTATCGAGGACCGTCAGGACTCCGTCCTTCTCCGCGAGGAGCCTGGAATCCGAAAGGGCGCCTGTGAGCGGACCATGGATCTCAGAGAAGCGGATTGGAGCAGGGTCCGAAGAACCGTTCCAGCGGTAGATCGCACGGGAACCGTCGATAAGGCCGCAGGAAAGAAATATATGCCCGGATTCCAATTCCACCGCCTTGCCGGGAATACTGATCAATTCTTCATCCGGAAGCTGGATGTCGCTCACCGGACCGAGTCCGGGCGCGGATCCGCCATTCCAGAGATCCGTATAGAATCTCAGTAAAGTACCGGATTCATATCCAATCCAGGTAAGCCGGGCCATCGTATCTAGGGGTTTCGCGACAGTACCAATCCCGAACGTTGGTGGCCAGGCAGCGCCGGGAAGGGAAGGCAGATTGACAATCTCAAGATTCGTATCACTCGTGTCCAGAGGGCTAGCCATGGAATGCACATATCTACCTTCCAGAATGCCCGTAACGAAGAATGCATCCGATCCGCCGGCCGGAGCAGGTAGAACAGTGAACTGTTCACCCAGACCTCGGGGAAACTCGCGGCTGTTCGAACTATATAAGCCCGTATGGGTAATCGAATTAAACTCAATTGCGCTAAGAATGATCCGTTGGGCTTCAAAATGGAGGAGAAGTCCAACGGTCGGCGGATACACCGCATTTGGAAGGAAAAACAACTCGTCACTCTCTTCGGCTCTCACGTCCTCAACCGAGAACCAAAGGATCGGCGCCCCCAGCTTTCGGATCACCGCCTCGGAGCCGGAAATCGCCGGGTCGAAGGCGGGATGCCAGCAGGAGGCCAGGGCGAGGGCTGCGGCGGCCAGGGCGGCGCAGCCGAGCCTCGAGGCGACGGAAGTCCGGGCGGTGGATCCCCAGGATACCCTAAAACGGAGGCACCGGTTGTTCATAGCGTGAACCTCGTCCCGAAACGGATCATCGGCGCCTCGAAGAACCACCGCGACCCGAAGAGGTTGATGTAGGGGCCGTCGTTGCCCTGGCCTCCCCGGGAGGCGGCCATCAAAAAGCCGTCGCAGAAGGGGTAGAAGGCCGCGCCGATTTCGAAGAACACCGCGGTCCGGGGGAAGGCCCTCCACTCGGCCCCCAGGTAGGCGTTCGTGCCGATCGGTGCCACGGTATCGAAGCCGAAGGCGCCGCTCAGGAGCAGTATCCGGGCGAAGGCGGAGGCGTACCCGTAGGGGCGGACATAGGCGTCGCTCGGGAGGAAGTACATGCCGAACCCGGCTCCGGGCATCACCAGGGGGAGGGAGAGAATGGCCGGCGGGGTCTCCTCGCCATACTCCTCGTCGACAAGGTAGAGGCCGAAGAGGTACTGGGCCATGCCGAAGCGGATGAAATATACATCCTCCCCGAAGTTCCTGTGGGCCCAGATTTCCGGGAAGGACAGCATGGTAAGCCCGGCCTCCACGGTCCATAGCCGGAGGGGCCGACGGGGGATCTCCAGGTTCTGCCCCTGCTCCAGGGCCGCGAAGTACCCGGACTCGGGATAGGCGCCCTTGGAGACGGCCCGCCATGGCCGGGTGACCGGAACCCGTAGGGGCAGGTCCAGGAAACCCTCCTCCGGGATGACCATGGGCTCCTCCGAGAGACCCGTTACGGTCGTGCCCGGTGCGGCGCTCACCCGAACCAGGGTCTTCTTGACCTTGGGGAGGGCGGCTTCCGCGGCCTCCACCAGGGGGATCCACCAGTATTCCGCCAGTTCCCGGGCGGTGGGGGAAGGGCCCGTGATCGTCCCCGAGGCCAGGGCCTCATACGTCAGGGGATCGAGGATCCTCCAGCGGGAAGCAGCATCCTTCCCGGCGGGGGCTTCGGACTCCACGTCCACGGCCAGGGCGCAGGAGAGCCGGGCCGCCAGCTCCGCGGGATCCCGGCCGGGAGGACAGGGGATCACCGAGTCCAGGAGGGCGGATCCGGCCAGGGCGGAGACCAGGGAGGCTGACCAGGCGTCGCCGACCGCGCCCGCGGAACGGACAAGGATCCGGATTCCCTCCTCATCGCCCAGGGCGGGTACCGCGGAAAGCACGAGGATCGCCGCGGCCGCGGCCGCCCGGAGGAACCGATCTTTTTTCATTTCCACCAGGTCCTCAGCTTGTAGAGGTATCCGGTCCTCCGGTCGTAGGCGAACCACCAGGTGCCTGAGGCGTCGAAGGAAAGGACCCGGAGCTCATCGTTGTCGTCGAAGGGGATGGAGTCGAGTTCTGTAGCCGGTGTATACGGCGATGCGCTGCCGCTTCCCATCTTATAGCGGACCAGACGATCCGGGCCTTTGTCGCCCCGGTGGTAAGCCACGGGGCCGTCGTAGGTGATCCATGCGCGGCCGTCGTCCACCCGGAAGGGGCCGGTGACCTGAGCCGCCGGATCATTTAAGAAATCCAAGGTCCCGGTATTGATTGTGAATGTGGATGGGAAATATGAAAGATAAGCGGACTGTTCTGCTTCGGTGGCGTGATTCAGCAGGAACATCGCACCGATCCCTGACTCGCTTGTCTCGCTATCGATCATCTGCCAAGGCGAGGATGGATAAGGAAGGGCCCAGGTTGTGCCAATATCGGAACCTGAAGGTGCCCATAGAGATGAGTACTTGTATCGCTGGATTTCGTAAACCGGTCCGACATTTTCGACGAAACAAATCAAAAACTGATCCCCTCCTGGGCCGGTGCGCATGATTCCTTGTTTCGATCCGTTGAGGCCAACAGTCGGTCCTGTACCAGTGGGCGATAGAGTAGACAAATTGACGGCTACTTTGCCACTGACAATCTCGTTCCCTACCGACGCGGCGGCGAGGAAGGGGGAAAACTCGGGATTGTCGATGAAGGTCAAGCGTTCCAAGGTGTCCGGGTGCAACAATAATAGCCGCTTGTTTGTTGTTCCCATTATAAGTATTGCGACAACGCGGTTGCCGGAATAGGTTTCCAGATATTCAACTACGAAAAAATCGGAGGAAGCTAGCGCGGGCGTAAAAGCGGAGACGGCAGACCGCAGATCATACCTCGCCTCCACGTAGGAAAACCACGACGGGAAAATATCCGCGGTCAGGAAGTCGCAGGTGGACAAAAAGCCCGCGCAGAAGAGGGCGAGCGCCGCGGCGCAGGCCCGGCGGCGGAGGGGTGCGGCTACCATCTTTTCATCACCCCCGCGGTCAGGATCATGGGAGGGCCGTCGCTCTGGGCCCAGCCCCGGGTCAGGAGGCCGGAAGCCAGGCCCAGGGAGTAGGGATACCGCTGCTCCAGGAAGAACATCCAGGTCCCGGAGGTGTGCCATTCCAGGGACAGGGAGAAGGCGTCGAAGGTGGCGTCGAAGTAGAACTTGTCCGCCAAGTCTCCCGGGAAGGCGAGGGTGAGGATGCCGGAAACCCCGGTCATCACGGCCATCCGGAACCGGGAGTCCCGGGGCAGGAAGAGGTAGGTGCCGGCTCCCAGGCGTACCTCGTTGTGCAGGACCGGAACGGAACCGGGGGTGAAGGTGTACTGGAGCCAGAGGGAGTCCGCGGCCCGGAGGAAGAGGGCGTCATCGGACAGGAAATGGCGATATTCCGCCTGGGCCCCCAGGAGGCGCGTGGTGGAGATGCCGAGGGAGACCATGCGGTCGGCCCGGGGCATGAGCCTCGGGAGTTCCAGGATCTCGTCCTCCGGTCCCGGGCGAAACACGGAGACCCGGGGCCACCAGCCTTCCCCGCTGACGGTGACCACCACGGGATCCCCCGCCCGGAAGGCCGTGAAGGGGGCCAGGAGCTCCCCGTTCTCGATGATCCCCGCCTCCCGGGCGCCCTCCCCGGTGCCGAAGGCCACTCGGGCGCCCTCGTTCCGGGAGGTAAATCGGAGGCGGTATTCCAGGGGCTCCCCGGGGATGACCCGGGCGCGCTGGGCCCAGGCCTCCCGGGCCACCGCGGAGGCGGACTGGTCCAGGAGGGGAAGGGCGGAGAGGCCCGGGAAGGCCCCCTGGGCGTCCGAGGCGATTAGGGCCCCGTCCAGGGCGTCGTAGACCGAGGCGCGCCAGACCAGGCGGCGGCCGTCCATCTCGCAGCGGGCGACCGCGGCCCAGCGGGCCTTGACGGAGGACGAAAGCCCCGCGGCCAGGGCCGAGTCGGAGGCCGTGCCGTTCAGGGCTCCGGAATGGGCCTCGGTCTTGAAGCCCGCCCCGGACAGTTCCCGGAGGAGGGCGGAGGCCAGGGGGGCGGCGAAGGGCTCGGCTTCCGGGCTGGTCCAGACCGAAGTGACCGCGGCGACCGGGCGCAAGTCACCGGAGGACGCAGCGTCCTGGGCCTCGAGCCTCGGGGTGAGGACGGAGAGCGCGGCGAGAAGGAGCGCGGGATGGAAGGGGAAGCGCCCGGGTCTGTTCATTTTTCGTGCAGGACCTCTGTGCCGTCCCAGTTCGAGGGAGGGGGCGACTTGGCGTACGCCTCGCAGCGTTCGGCCATGAACGTGGAGGCGTAGTCGTCGGATCCGAGGAGGGAGGTGACTTCCCGGAAGGTCCGGGCCGCCTCCTCGAACCTGCGGCCGTAGTAGAGCTCGAAGCCCTTCTCGTGCAGGGGCCAGGCCCGGGATTCCTCCGGGGACAGCTCCTTCCGGGCGGTGAAGACCCGGACTCCGATGGTCTTTCCCTTGACCGCGATCTTGTCGATCTGGCGGCAGGGGAGGGTGTCCCTCACCTTCATCCAGGCGCTCTCGGAGATCAGGATGGGCTGGTGGTAGGTCTTGGTCTGTCCCTCCAGCCGGGAGGCCAGGTTCACGGAATCCCCGATCACGGTGTAGTTCATCTTCTTGTCGCAGCCGATGTTCCCGACCGTGACCACCCCGTAGTTGATCCCGATCCCGGTGTTGAAGGGGGGCTTGCCGCGTTCCACCTGCTCCGCGTTGAACACCTCGAGGGCTTCGACCATCTCCAGGCCGGCCTGCACGGCGCGCAGGGCGTCGTCCTCGTGCCGGACCGGGGCGCCGAACACGGCCATGATCGCGTCCCCGATGTACTTGTCCACGAAGCCGCCCCGGGCGTCGATGATGTCCACCATGACGTCGAAGTAGCGGTTCAGGGAGTTCACCAGGTCGTCGGGCCGCATGCTCTCGGAGATCGTCGTGAAACCCCGGATGTCCGAGAAGAGGATGGGCAGGACGCGGTTGTCGCCGACCAGGGCCTGCTCGGGATTGCCCAGGACCTCGTCCAGGACGTGCTTGGGCACGTAGAGCTGGAACACGTTCTTTGTCTTTCGTTCCCGGATCTCCGCGATCTTGGCGGAGAGGGCGTAGCGCTTGATGTTCTCGTAGGCCTTGGCCAGCTCCTCCAGCATGATGTTGAATGTATGGGAAAGCTGGCCGATCTCGTCCTTGTACTCCACGGGCACCCGCTCGGACATGTCCCCGGAGTCGATGATCCTGCGCATAGCCCCGGCCACCACGGTCAGGGGGCCTGTGAGGTAGCGCACGAAGAGGAGGAGGAGGATCGCGGCGATGAGGAGGGACGCGGCCAGGATGCCCAGGGTGGTACGGGTGATGGTCTCCACGTCCCCGTAGAAGGCGGCCCGGTCCTCGGTGACCAGGACGTACCAGCCGAAGGGACCGAAGGGGAAGCCCGAGGCCACCCGGTCCGTACCGTTCACGGAGAGGGTGAAGAACCCTCGTACGCCCCGGGTATGAAATTCCGCGGCCCGGGCGGTCTCCTCCGGGGAGAACTCCGCGGCGGAGGTACGGAAGGTCAGGGCCCCGTCCGTCCCGACGCCGAGGATCAGCTCCGTGGGGCTCCGCAGGATGGACACCGCGAAGGACTCGACCCCGGCCTTGGCGGCGGCAACCATGTCCGGCCGGTCCGCCACCCCGTTTTCCACCAGGAGGTTCCACTGGCTTTCCGCGTACTTTTCCAGCTCCGAGGCCTTGAAGTCCAGGAATTCGGTGGCCACCCGCGTAACGGCCCGGGCGGCCACGAAGTAGGAGGACATACCGGCCAGGACGATGGCCACGAGGAGGATGGGAAGGACGACCAGGACGATCTTGACGCGAATGCTCACGATATCACTATACATGCGGACGCGGTCCGGTCAAGGGTCCGAAAGGAAATAGCTCTTTAAATTCTTGCGGGATGGACAAATGAAGGGGAAGGGGCGGCTCCGTGCCGGAACCGCCCCTTCCTTGGAAACACCCGGATCGTCCCCCGGCTCAGCGCCCCCGGGTCCCGTACAGGAACCGGAAGTAATCCATGTCCGTGGACAGGGTCTTGTTGAACTTGGGCAGGGTCTGCTTGTAGGACTCCAGGGCCCGCCAGAAGGCGAAGAATGCGGGATCCCGGCTGTAGGTCTCCGAGTAGATCTGGGTGGCCTCGGCGTCGGCCCTTCCCTTGATGGTCTCCGACTCCGTGTAGGCCGCGGACAGGATGGAACGCTTCTCGTTTTCCAGCTTGCCCAGCCATTCCGCCTTCTTGCCCTCCCCGAAGCTCCGGAAGGCCTGGGCGATCTGGTTGCGCTCGCTGATCATGCGGTTGTACACGCTTTCGGTCAGCTCGTCTGAGTACTTGATCTGCCGGACCTGGACGTCCAGGATCTCCATACCGTACTCGGGAGTGAGCTCCCGGGACAGGGCCAGCATCTCCTGGGCCAGGGCCCGGCGGCCCTTCGCTATGGACTCGTGGGAGACCTCCACCTGGGTCAGCTGGCCCAGGGCTTCCGAGCCGGCGGCGTCCCCGGTCTCGAAGCTCTCGGAACTCCGGGTCTGCTGGATGGCGTTGGAATTGCGGACCGCCTCGCGCAGGTAGTTCTGGGTGATTACGGTACGGACCGCGGAATCGATGACGTTGTCCATACGGCCGTAGGCGCCGTCGATGGAGGATACGGAGGCGTAGAACTTGGCGGGGTCGGAAATCCTCCACCGGGCGGTGGTGTCCACCCAGATGAACTGTTTCTCCAGGGTGGGGATCCGCTGGGGCTCCCCGTCCCAGGCCAGGATCTTCTTCGGATAGATGACGATGTTGTCCAGGAAGGGGGTCTTGAACTTCAGGCCCGCATCCCGTTCGATCGAGACGATCTGGCCGAAGCGCACGACCACGGCCTGCTCACCCTCGTTGACCACGTAGAACGGACCGGCAGCCACCAGGACTATGGCGAGGAGGACCAGGACCACAAGCAGGGTGATGAACTTTTTCATCGGTTTCCTCCCGTTCCCAGATTCTTGAGCGGGATGAAGTTGGAGAGCTCCTTGTCGATCAGCTCCACCGAGGTTTCCCCTTCGAATACCTGCTCGATCATCTCGTAGTAGAGCCGTTCCCGGGTGACCTCAGGAGCTTTCCGGTACTCGTTGTAGACCGAGGCGAACCGCGCCACGTCTCCTCGCGCCTTGTTGACCCGCTCCGCCGCGTAGCCCCGGGCGATCTGGATCTGCTGGTCCGCCTGTCCCCGGGCCTTCGGGATCTCCTGGTTGTAGGCTTCCTTGCCTTCGTTGATCAGCCGGTTCATGTCCTGTATGGCTTTGTTGACATCCTCGAAAGCCTGCTGGACCCCCTTGGGGGGCACGATGTTCTGGAGCTTGACCGCGATGATCCGGACTCCCATGTCGTACCCCGCCAGGGTCTCGTTCATGATCTCCAGGCACGCGGTCTCTATGGCCACGCGTTCGGGACCGAGGACGTTCAGGATGGTCCGGTCCCCGACCAGCATGTTCATGGCGGACTGGGAGATGTCCCGGATGGTGCGGGTCCGCTCGGAGGCGGAGAAATTGAAGAGCCAGGCCTTGGGATCCGTGATCCGGTACTGGATGATCCATTCCACGTCCACGATGTTCAGGTCTCCGGTCAGCATCGTGGCCTCATCCGGATACTCTTTGTCCGAGTATACCGCCTGTACGCCCAGGCGTTCCGTCCGGTAACCGAACTCCTCGACCTGGACGACTTCGGTCTTGACGTTGTAGTGCCTCTGGATCCCGAAGGGTATCTTCCAGTGCAGCCCCGGTTCGGCGGTCTTCGTGTACTGCCCGAAGGTCGTCAACACGCCGCGTTCCGTGGTATCCACCACGAAGAAACTGGTACCCAGGAAGATCCCCGCCGCGAGGACGATGACGATCACGATGACGGTGCGCGGTTTCAGGTTCAGGCGCATGGGTTCGCGAAATTTCGGGGGCATCCTCACCTCCTTTTCGGGACCGCTCGCTCGGGACGCCATCCCTCAAGGATCAAGGGTACTGACTATGCGGGCGGGGTTCAAGGAGGAATGATCCCGGGCGGGGCGGATAGCAGGATTTTCGGCCCGAATCGTTCCCGGAGCCGCAGAGCGGTGTCCTCGGGCACCGGGGCTATGACGGTACGCGGGGCGTCGGCCTCGAATTCCTCCGGAAAATCGAGTCGGTACGCGTGCAGGATGTATCCGTGCGGCTCCGCACCTCCGCCATACTTGACGTCCCCCGCCAGGGGCCGGCCCCGCAGGGCGGCCTGGGCCCGGATCTGGTGGGTCAAGCCCGTGAGAATCCGGATGTCCGCCAGGGTAAACGCCCCGTTCGCGGCTATGGGTTCCACCAGGGTGACCGCTTTTCGGTGCACGGCCAGGGCGGATCGCAGGGTCCGCCTCTGCTTGGAAAGGCGCTCCAGGCTGTCGACCCAATGGTCCTTGCGGTCCAGGCGACCCCGCAATACGGCGATGTATCGTTTTTCTACGGTCCGGTCCTGAAGGGCCGCGCTGAAAGCCCGCGCACCCCGAAGTGTCTTGGAAGCTACCAGGAGGCCCGTCGTGTTCCTGTCCAGGCGATGGAGGGGGGCCGGGGCGAAGGAAAGGGATTTCCCGGCCTTGTAGGATAGATAGGCCAGGACCGACTCGTCCAAGCCCCCGGGGCCGTGGGAGAGCACTCCCCGGGGTTTGTTCAGGAAGAGGAGATCCTCGGTTTCCAGAATGATGAGACGGGCGAGGTCCGGAGCGGCACCGGAATCGCGGTCCCGGAAGCCCGGGGCGGTCGTGGCGGAGGCCGCGGCGAAGCGCAGGTCGGTGATCGCGAAAGCATCCCCTTCCCGCACGCGGTCGGCGGGTTGGGGCTTTCGGCCGTTTACGCGAACCGATCCTGTTCGAAGGGCTTTGAATACCGCGGAAAGGGGAACGTCGCCCAACAAACGCCGGACGACGCGATCCACACGCTTGCCGTCGTCGTCTCGTCCGGCGATGAAGCTATCCCGAAGGGCCATGCCTCATCCTACGCGTTGTATCAAAATGAGTCAAGGAAAAGTATCCGTATCCCGGTCCTCAGGGGGTCCGATGCCTTGACAATCCTTCCCCGCTGGGGGAGAGTACCCTAATGCAGGGGACGCCGATCGGTTCGGGGGGGCTGCAGGATCTCCTGCGCAATCCCGTCTTTCTTTCCGCGGCCGTAAGTCTCTTTACGGCCCAGTTCATCAAGGCGCTCATCGGGCTGTCCCGGAACAAGGTAAAGTCCCTCCGGGACATCGCGGAGACCCTCCTGTGGCGCACCGGAGGGATGCCCTCCAGCCACAGCGCCCTCGTGGTCGCCATAACGACCTCCATCGCCCTCACGGAAGGGGTCCGGTCCAGCGTCTTCACCCTGTCTTTCTTCTTTTCCATGATCGTGATCCGGGACGCCCTGGGGGTCCGCCGGGCGGCGGGCATGCAGGCCCGGGCGATCAACGCCCTGCAGCAGGACCTGGAAGACCGGCTCGAGATTCCGAGCCGGCCTGTAAAGGAAATTCACGGTCATACCCTGCCCCAGGTTCTGGTGGGCGGCCTTCTGGGCTTCTTTTTTTCCCTGGCGTTCTGCACGCTATAGCCCGCCGTGATGTCCGACGCTTCCCCGGCAGCCGGCCCCAGGGCTTCTAGATTCCTCCTACCCTTCGCGGGAGCCTTGCTCCTGGCCGCCGTGTCCTATTGGATTCTTCCTTCGGCCCCGCCGTTCCCGGCCGAGTGGAGGAACTGGAACCTGATCCTGGTCCGGACCGGTCCGTCCACGGAACAAGCCCTTCGGATCCTCGAGGACGCGGGGATAGGCCCCGTCTGGTCCGAATCCTCCCAGACCGTCCATCTTTCGGACTTCGTGAGCACAAGAAGGGTAAGCCTGGCGCAGGCCCAAAAAAGGCTGGTCCCCGGGGATCCTCGGAACACCCCCTGGCTGGAGGGCCTTACAGGCTATTTCCGCATTCAAGACGGCGAGCTGTCCTGGAGCATCCTGTATATCCCCGCCGCGGCGGGTTCCCGAGCGTCCCGGGCCCTGTCCCGGGCCCTCTCCCCGGAAGCCTGGAACCCGCCCGAACGAACCCGGCGCGGCGGTCCGGGTCTGTCCTGGATTCCCGGAATCGTCCTGTGCGGATACTGGGCGTTCACATCGCGCCGCCGGAAATGGCTGGCCCCGGCCGCCGCCCTTCCCTGGCTTCCGCTCTGGATTTCCGGGCGTCTCGCCGCGGCGTTCGGCGGCGTCTGGGGATACCTTGTCCTGTTCTCTTTTATGGAAGAGGTCGGAGGGGAGCCGGGATCGATCCGGGCCGCTATGGGGATCCGGCGGAGCCTGCGGTTCCTGCCTCAAACCCTTATCCTGGGGCTCCCGGGTATTCTCGACCCGTCCTATCTTCCGGGACTATGTTTTTCCCTGGGCTCATCGGTCTGCCTGATCCTAGGGCTTGAGTATTTGGAGATATGGAAGGCTTGTCGACGGGTCCATGGGGTGTTCATGGGCATTCCCCTGGATACCCGACGGCTTCGAGAGGATCAGGACAGGAGCTTGAGCCGCCGGTCCCGGGCCGCAATAGCCGCGTGTCTGGCTGTCCTGGGCCTCCAGGGGATCCTTTTCGTCTTCCCGGGTATTTCCCGGGGAAGAGTTTCCCCCCGGTCACCCCTTCCCCTGCCCGGACCCGTGATCGCGTCGAGGTACCCGGACGCCCGAGGCGTGGAGCGGCTCCTGCGGGATCGGACCGAACCCGGCTTGCCCTCCCTGGCGGACGCGGTGGCCCACCGGGTACACCAGGAAGCCCTCCCGTATTCCAGGATCGGTACCCGGGCGTACGGCAGCCTGGAATCGGCGACCCTGGAGCGATTCAGCCCGGAAGGGGCCCAGGTTGTCCGGACCCGGGAAACGGTAGCGGAGTTCGACAACGCCTGGGTTCGGAACGCCCTTCAGGAGGAGTCCAATACCGGGATCGGGGCCGTGCTGGCCGATCAAGGGGGCATCGTGAATCCCCGGGTGGGATTCCCTCAGGAAGGCGGGGTTTCCGCAAGCCTTGCGTTAAGGGATGTTTTCTTTTATATAATCTTCCTCGCGCCCGTCGTGCTGGGAACGGCACGGAAGGGCATCCGGCTTCCGATCCATGCCCGGGGAATCACCCGGGTCGCATCAAGGAGATGACCGTCATTCGCACCTTCAAATACGGAGGAATCACGATTCCCCCGAAACGGCTGCCGATCGAATACCCCGTCATGACGGCCTTTCTGCCGACCGACGCATTGATCCCTCTACGGCAGCATTCCGGCGCTCCCGCCCGGAGGGTCGTGGAGGTCGGGGAGTCGATCCGGGAAGGCCAGCTCGTGGGAAAGGCCGCGGGGGCGGGATCCTCCAACATTCACTCCCCGATTCCGGGCATCGTTACGAGCATCCAAAGGCTGCCGGATCTCCAGGGAGGCCAGGTGGAGGCGCTTGCCGTCGCCCTGGAGGGATCCTTCGACCGGCTGGGCAGGAAGCCGGAAACCTTTCCCTGGAAGGGGATGTCCAAGCATCAAATCCTCAGGACAATCGCGGACAAGGGGGTCGTGGAGGATGACGGTTCGGGTACCCCCCTGTTCGAACGCCTCCACGATCCCAAGGGGACGCGGGGGGCCTGCGTCCTTGTCATCAGCTGCTTGGAGAGCGATCCCTGGAATTCATCCGGCCTGGCCATACTCAAGGAACGGGGGGAGGCGATCCGGGAGGGTATCGCCATCCTGCAGAGGGGCCTGTCGCCCGTGCGCACCCTGATCGCCGTGGACGACCCGGAATCTCCCTTCCTGGACCGGCCCGCACGGACCGAACCCGGGGATGAGGGGCCTTCCGTGGAGGCCGTGCTCCTGGAGCCCCGGTACCCCCAGGATCTCCCCGCCCTCCTGAAGGAAGCCCTGTCCGGCAAGAAAGCGCCTTCCGAGGAGATGATCGTACTTACCGTCGGCACCGTCGCCTCCGTGTACGACGCGGTGGCCCTGAACAGGCCCCAGATCGAGAGGTACATCACCGTCACCGGAGACGCGGTTAAGACTCCCGGCATCCTGCGGGCCCGAATCGGCACCTCCATCGGGGAATTGCTGGAGGAGTGCGGCGGATTCAGCTCGGCCCCGGAGTGCATCGTCTTGAACGGTCCCTTCCGGGGCAGCGCCGTGGCGGACCTGGATTTCCCCATCCTCAAGACCACGAAATCCGTCGTGGCCCTGACCTCCGCGGAAACCCACCGGCATCGCACCACGGCGTGTCTCCGTTGCGGCCGCTGCATCCTGGCCTGTCCCATGCGGCTGGACCCGTCCCGCCTCTTCAAGTGCATCGTGCGGAGACAGGTCGCCGAGGCCGTGTCCGAGGGTTTGGGCGCCTGTACGGAGTGCGGAAGCTGCGCCTATCTCTGCCCTGCCCGGCTTCCCCTGGTTCAGGCCTTTTCCCTGGCCCGGAAGGGAGCCTTCAAGGCGGGAGCGGCGGGAGGAAAAACGGCATGAAGTCGAACCGTCAGGGCGTCCTGGTTTCCGCGGCACCCTTCATCCACGTGCGGGAATCCACAGCGAGCCTCATGCTGCTCATCATCACCTGCCTCTTGCCGTCCCTCGCCTGGTCCGTCTTCCTGTTCGGGTCGGACGTCCTGGTGATCGTGGGGGTCTCCGTGGCTTCAGCCATGGCTGCGGAAGCCGGTCTGAGCCTGGTCCGGAGGCCGGGAACCCTCATGGACGGTACGGCCCTGCTGACGGGCCTCTTGATCGGGTTCTCCATGCCCCCCTCGGTTCCCCTGTACATCCCGATCCTCTCCTCGGTCTTCGCGATCGCGGTGGTAAAGTGGTCCTTCGGAGGTCTCGGGGCCAACTGGATGAACCCCGCCATGGCCGGGGTCGTTTTCTCCCACGTCAACTGGCCCGGGGCCCTGAACAGTTGGAAAGCCCCCAGGTTCCTCACGGGGGTGGACGGGGTTAGCTCCGTGACCCCACTGGGATTGCTCCGGAGCGCATCGGAAAACGTCGAAGGTCCGCCCATGGACTTGCTTAGAGAGGCGGGGTACAGGATCTCGAGCCTGGACAAGGCCCTAACCGCCCGTCTGAACGAGGGGATCCTCTCGGGATTGGGGGCGCGTCTGCCGGAAGGCTATGTGGACCTTGCCCTGGGGATACGCCCGGGATCTCTGGGAGAAATGGCGGGGCTCTTCCTGCTGGCGGGATCCATCATCCTGGTAGCACGCCGCGTGGTCCGATGGGAGATCCCCGCCGCCTGCGCCTTGGTCTTCGGCATCCTGGTCCGGCTCTTCGGTACGGGTTCCGAACCCCTCTTCTCCGGGGACGTGCTGTTCGCCTTCTTCACGGGCAGCTTTCTCCTGGTCACGTTCTTCTGTGCCACGGATCCCTCGACCTCGCCCATGTCCCGTCCGGGCCTGCTCCTGTACGGAAGCGGAGTCGGCGCCTTGATCTTCCTGTTCCGGCGATACGGCGCGGGATCGGAGGGATCCGCCTATGCGGTCATCATCATGAACTGCCTGGTATCCCTGCTGGATTCGGCCTTGCCCGCAGCGAGAAGCCGGCGCCGCTCGGTCGCATCCCAGGGGGTGGGGAATTGAACAACTCCGCGAAGGAACGGGCTGCGGAAACCGCCGCGGCGGCCGCCCTGGTCGCCCTCCTGTCCACCGCGATAGCCTTGGGCGCCATGATCCAGGACCGCGCAGAATCCGCCAGGGTCGCCGGTTCCGTGGAACGGACTGCGGCGCGCATCCTGGTTCCATCCGGGACCGCGCTGAACGTCCGGCCCCTGGAGAAACGACCTTCTCCCCCCGTGCGCAGGGCCTATTCCATATCCACCCGGGACGGAAGGCCTGCGGGTCTCGGCGCGACAGTCTCTGTCGAGGGAGCCGCCTGGAACGCGGAACTCCTGGTCCTGATGGATGAGCGGGGGCGGATCGTCTCGACGGTTCCGAGAGAAGGTTCGTCCGGAATACGGGCCGAGGAACTGGCGGTCTTCCTCCGTCAGCGAGAGAAGAAGTCCAAGGGCGGCCTGGGTGCGGCCGCGGATCCCGGGGAACTGGAGTTTTCCGTGAACCGTGCCCTGGATGCCGCGTCCCGCTTGCCGAACTCGGATTTGGGGGGTGGGAAATGACCCTGATTGCTGATAAAACCGGCCCCTCGAACCCGGTGCTCCTGATCGTGACGGGGCTCTGCCCGATGTTGATCCCTTCGATCACGCTACAGAGGGCCCTTATCCTGGGAATCGGCGTCTGGGTTCACGCGGTCATCCTGGCCGCCCTGGTGCCCATCCTTTCAAGGGTCTCCGGGGACTCCATCCGGTTCAACCTGTCCCTGGTCGTGTCCGGTATGGTCGCGGCGCTCTATGGACTGGGTATACGCGCGGTGTTCCCGGCCGAGGCCTTCGGATTGTCGCCCTTTCTGGCCTTGATAGCCCTCAATTGCTTCGGGCTCTCCGTTTTACGGGGTTCCCTGCGCCAGTCGGGGCTGGACCGCTTGCCGGAATACGCCCGCTCCGCAGCCTGGCTCCTGCTGACTTGGCTGGGATTCGCGGCCTTGCGGGAACTGACGGGTTCCGGAATCCTGACCCTGTACGCCACGGAAACGTCCCGTGCGGTGCTGGACTTGCGGTCCCTGATCATCTATCCCATCCGTCTGGCCATCCTGCCCTCGGGAGCCTTCCTGCTCCTGGGGTACGGAATCGCCCTGTACCGACTGCGCGCCAAACGGCGGAAGGAGGGGTGAGATGTCCTATATCGGAATCGTGTTCACCTTCGTCTTCGGCGGCAACGTGCTCTTCCGCTACGGCGCCGGGACATGCTCGAGCTCCACGGAAACGCGGGCTGGAGGCGGGGGCTGGCCCGCCTTCCTCACCCTGGGCTCCGTCAGCCTCCTTTCGGCGGCCCTGCATTCCACGATCATGCGGTACGTGTTGTATCCCCTCGGGCTGGAGGCCCTCGAACCTCTTTCCTATGTACTTGTCGTCGTGACCCTCCTGTACTCCCTGGCCTCGGTTCTGGCTGCCGGCTCCGGCCCCTTCGCAGAAGCGGGGCGGATCGCAAAGGAACAGGTCCACAGCTGCGTCGTGTACGCCGCCTCCCTGTCCGCGGCACGGGGGGGCTTCACGATGGCGGAAGCCGCAGCGGCCGGATTCGCCGCGGCCGCGGGGTGGTGGTGCGCCGTGGTCCTGCTGGATCGAATATTGCGTCGGCTGGAGATGGAGGATGTGCCGCCCGCGCTGAAGGGCGCGCCCCTCCGGTTCCTGTCCGCGGGTCTCATGGCCATGGCCGTGTCCGGAATAGACCAAATCCTGGTTTCCAGGATCGCGGGGTAGTCGTGAGGACAGAAATGCTTGCGGCCCTGTTCGGGGTCTCCTTCGTGTTCTTCGCGGCGGGGTCCTACATCCTGTCCTCCCTCAAGCGGGCGCGCGTGGATTCCCTAGTCGTCAACACCCTCGCGAGCCTGCCGGCCTGGGACTGCGGCCTCTGCGGCCAGGACGACTGCAAGTCCTTCGCACGGGTCCTGGCGGCGGGGCCCGTGGATTCCCGGTGCATCCCCGGGGGCGCCCCGGTGGAACGGCGCCTGACCGCCGTCCTGGGAAGGGCCCCCTACCGAAAGAAGAACGGAAAGGCCCGAGCGGTCGTGGCCTGCGCGGGGGATGAACGCGCGGTACGGCCGACCTTCGAGTACGCCGGGTACCGGGACTGCGCGGCCGCGGCGGGGCTGTACGGGGGCCCGCGGGCCTGCGGCTCCGGCTGTCTCGGCTACGGTAATTGTGTCCCCGCCTGCCCGAACGACGCGATCGCCGTGAGGAACGGACTCGCGGAGATCCGTCCGGACCTGTGCGACGGCTGCGGGTCCTGCGTCGCGGCGTGTCCGACCGGTGTCATCCGCATGCTTCCGCGCAGGGATGCCTGGTACGTGGCCTGCTCGTCCACGGCCCCCGGAAAGGTGAAGGAGGATTCCTGCGCCGCCTCCTGCACGGCCTGCGGGGCCTGCGAGCGAAGGTCCGCGGGAAGCGAGTTCTCCCTCAAGAACAACCTGGCCGTGGCTTCCTACAACGCCACCGGCAACTGGGCGGCCATCGCGGAGGACTGCCCGACAAGAGTCATCCGGACCCTGGGGGCGGAAAAAAAGGACGCCGGATCTTTCGGAACCAGGGGCGGTGGATTATAATCCCTTCCAGCATCGGGCGCGGACCCTCGGCGGGCGTATAAGGATGTCGTTCGGATGAGAAAAACCCATCTCGTGTTGGGTAGCTACAACCATCTCCCGGAGGGCACCGAGGAATCCGTCTTCGAGGAAACCTACCAGACCTGCTACCGCCCCTTCCTGTCCGTCCTCTATCGTTTTCCCGACATCTTCGCCTCCATCCACTATTCCGGTAGCCTCCTGCGCTGGCTGGAGAGTCGGCATCCCGAATTCCTCATGCTCCTCGAGGAAATGGTGCTCCGGAAGCAGATCGAGCTGCTGGGGGGCGGCTTTTTCGCACCCCTGCTTCCCCTTCTGTCGAACGCGGACCGACTGGGGCAGATCGAGTACCTGACCACGTTCATCCGGAAGAACTTCGGCAGGCGGCCCCGGGGATGCTGGATCCCCGAGTACGCCTGGGAGCCTTCCCTGGCATCCTCGCTCCAGACCTCGGGGATGGATTTCACCTTCCTGCCGGTTTCCCATTTCCGGGCGGCCGGCTTCGGGGAGAACGAATACTTCGCCCCCGTGTTGACCGAGGATCAGGGAAGGGCCCTGGCGGTCTACCCCGTGTTCGATTGCCAGCTGAGCTTCGGGACGTCCCTGGGATTGGAGGAGACCCTGGAAGCCGTCCGGACGCGCCACGGACTGGATCATCCCCTGATCGCGGTCTTCCTGGCGGGAGAAGCCGTCAAGGGGCTTTGGTCGCGAAGCGTCTACGAGTCGCCCGACGTGTACCTGGAAAAGACCTTCACGGGGATACGGAAGGAATCCCTATCCATGGACACCGTGACTCCGGCCCGGTACCTGCGGAGCATGCGCCACTTCAAGCGCACCTATTTCCCCAGCGGGGCCACCGAGAGGTACCTGGCCACCGGGCTCTGCGCGCGGCTGAAGCGGGAACGGTCGGGGGCCTAGAAGAACCTGAACGGGGAGG
>ENA-UOWG01001313-UOWG01001313.1-activated-sludge-metagenome-genome-assembly--contig:-NODE-1313-length-25284-cov-32.068651_pt1 | contig 25284 bp, 24 predicted proteins | sample MGYA00238147_ERZ761563 | MGnify/ENA primary metagenome ERZ761563 (study PRJEB28884, sample SAMN05720216) | anaerobic digester metagenome | isolation source: active sludge of municipal... | reverse complement strand
AGCTGCCCGAAGGCAAAAAGCGCATGTGGGTAATCCAGGGGGCAGGGCACAACGATTGGCCATTTCACACGGAGGACTCTATATGGAAAGAAATAACCGACTTTGTCAAAATCGATACAAAATAAGAAACTACCGGCGATTAAAATAAAGCAAGACATTTTTGTCCAGAAAGAAACAAATCAGAGAGTCAGGCATCACAAGAAAAACAGGGACGTCGGAGCTTTTTCTCTTCAATCCCTGTTTCACTGATAAACTTGTTTTAACGCATTTACTGTTTCGGTGTGCCCGCTCCTTTAATTTTCATTTCAAATTTCTGGTGGCAATCCAGACAATAGACCTTGGATGCACTGTGCGCTTTGTGACAGACCGTGCAGGCAATTTCACCCAGATGAGACTTATGCGGATTGCGGTCTTTAAATTCGGTCGGTTCCGTTTTTTTCGCCAACTGATCCATTGGACCGTGACATTCAAGACATTTTTTGTTTTCCACAGTGGTATCGGGAACCGGCAATTCCTTACCGTGACAATTTGCGCAGGACACGGACGCTTTGACATGCAAGTTGTCCATGTACGCCGATGAAGCCCACGATGTGAAAATTTCTTTCGTCAGATCCAGGTCTTCTTTAGTAGGTGCTCCCCAGGATCCTTTCACGCCCGCCAACCCGAAGCTCTTTGAAGCCTGCCATTGATGGCAGGCCAGACAATCCAGCTTTCCCTTTGGAGGCAAATGCCCCGCATGGATTCGTGTGGAAAAAGCATTCTTCATTTCCGTACCCGGCATGCCCGGTTGATGGCAGGCCGTGCAAGAGGACAGCTCGTTGCCCTTCACTTGCGGATGGCCCTGGGGAATCAGTGAGGAGAAATCGGCATGACAGGTTTTACAGGAAGTCTTAGCCTGTGCGGGCGCTTTGGCGGCTTTTGCCGTCTTGTCGGGCTTTGCCGCTTCCACTCCGATTTCGCCAAAAACCGCAAATGTCAGCGTCAATACGACAACGGCTATTAAGAGTAACCAGATTTTTTTCATGTTTCACTCCCCTGACGGATCAGATGGGTGACCCATGGCACTCACGGGTCACCCATCTGATTTTATGCTTTTGATTTTTCCTTTGCCGCATTGGTTCCGGCGACACGCCCGAAAGAAACAGCGTCCGGAATGGCGTTACTTCCGAGACGATTGGAGCCATGCACGCCGCCAGCTACTTCACCTGCTGCGTAGAGACCGGGGATGACTTTGCTGAAAACGTCAATCACCTGAGCCTGAGGATTAATTCTAATGCCGCCCATAGTATGGTGAATCGCCGGCCACTGGGAAATAGCGTAGAACGGACCTTGCACCATGGGAATCATCACCTTCGTTATGGATTTGTTGAAATCGGGATCTTTACCCTCTTCGATGTATTTGTTGTGCTTGTTTATCGTTTCGACCAAAGCATCAGCAGGGATGTTTATTTTGCCGGCCAGTTCGGCAATGGTGTCCGCCTTGATGAATCTACCTTTGGCAAGGCCAGCGGTGACTTCTTCATTGGATCCGCCCATCTTTAAAACCATTGCTTCACTGAAGATGGAGTACGTCGGTTTCGCGTTTGCGCCCAGATTGATCTGGGCAAATGCGCAAACGTCGCGGCGTTCCAGTTCGTTGACAAAGCGTTTGCCCTGTTTTGAGACATAAACAATGCCGTAACCGGGGCCGTTAAATGGATAAACAGCCGGTGTGTCCAGGATGCCGGTTTCCGGCTCGGCAAAAGGATAGAGCTGAATGAAATTCATCTGCAGCGTGTCGGCTCCGACATACTGGGCAAAGCGGATCATTTCACCCGTCGCGCCTGGATGATTGGTGCAGTTGAAGGAATCGACCAGCCGGGGATTATGGGCCAATCTCATTTTCAGATCGCGGCTGAATCCGCCCGAAGCCAGGATGACAGCTTTTTTTGCTTTAATATTCAATGTTCTTCTGCCGCGCTTGACCTCAACGCCCACAACGGGGCTTTCCGGATCGACATCCTTGCGCCAGATCCAGGTGACTTCGGTATTAAGCGCCATTTTTGCCCCGTGTTTCTCTGCTATTTTACGAAGGGCTTCCGTGTATTCCCGACCGACACCGGACACGGCTGAATGGGTTCTATAAGCCGTATGGCCGCCTGCCCGTGTAACCGTCGCCCGGATCTGGGCGCCGCCCTCATCAATCATCCAGTTCAGGGCGGGTGCCGCACCATTGGCCATTACTTCCACCAGTTCCGGTAGGTTGTAAAAGTCACCACCCTTGACCGTGTCATTGATGTGCTGCTTGGGGCTGTCGTCACCCAGATTCAGATTCTGGCGATAGTGAAATTTGCTGTCCCATGCCGCGTAAACGCCGCCGTTGATGATGGAGTTGCCGCCGTAAGTGGGCATCTTTTCTAGAATAACCGTTTTGGCCCCTCCTCCCGCCGCCTCCGCCGCCGCTGCCTGACCGGCAAAACCAGAACCGACAATGACAACATCCCATGTTTCATCCCATTTGGTGGGCATTTTCTTAAGCGCTGCCTGTGCGGTCCCCGGCGCTGCCAGATTGAGGGCAAATCCGCCGGTCATAGCCACTGCGCCCAGGGCGACGGCTCCCTTCAGAACGGAACGTCGGCTGACGGTTGCCTTGCTTTCATTTTTAACATTTTCTTCTGTCATAGTATTACCTCCTTCGTACATTTACAACGGTTTAAGACACCGGGGATATTACCCCCCCCACTTATCTGAATCATGACCCATTGCATGATTATTTTAGAGCCTCGAACCTTTTTCCTTTTCTGAAGGCGGTAAGGCAGGCATTACTTTAAGACCGGCTTCGGGAGATCCAGAAGAATCTTATGGGCCCAGGCGACATAGCCTTCCAGTATTTTTATTTTTTCGGAAGCAAATGCTCGTATCTCCGCGTCCAATCCTTTTTGCGCCTCCTGTCGGTAACGAATAACCAGAAAGTTATTTTCGTCCTCCATCAGGCTGATATAATCCCGATCGAATTCAGCGCCAAATTTCTTTGAAAAAGATTGGGTGGTGTTGCGGCGCGTCACGTTGTCTTCGGGTGCAAGAGACAGGCCCTTTTGTCTGGCCAGAAGATTCAATGCATCAAGATGTTTTCGATAGTCATCCGCCATTTGGACGCCATACTTCCCGATATCACTTCTGGCCGCCTGTTTCTGAGCAAGCTCCCCTAAAATGATCATCCAGGAGACACGGTTTGCCGCTTGCTGTAAAAAAGGTTTATCATCATGGCTCTCTGCAGTATCCGCGGCCGTTCCCACGGGAACTGCGGTGGAAATGATCAGAAAAAAGAAAGCAAGCGCTACAAAAGAAAAAACTTTACTTACGGACATGGCAACTTTCCCCGGCCAATGTTGATGTTAATATTTTTCTGAATGTTTCCGATGATTAAACCAGTTATCGCGGTAAAGTTTCGCCAATTCATCTGATCGCAGGAAGAGGAGATTTTCGGCGTTCATCTCTTCTGAAGCGGTGTTGATACTGAAAGAGCCAGTCATTATAATTTTCCTGTCGATGATGATAATGCGATTATTCATGACAGCGTGTATTCCGTCCAGATAGACGGGAATGTCGGCATTAGCCATCATCGTCGCAGGCGTAAAACCTTCCTGACGTTCGGACTTATCCAGAACGACTTCAACCTTTACCCCTCTCCTATGCGCAGCGATGAGCGCCTGCGCGACAGATATTGAACGAAACGAATAAGCCATGATCAGAATTTCAATACGCGCTTGAGTGATTGCTTTCAGTGCCAGATCGTTACATCCGCCGTTGGGACTAAAACAGGTTCGCGCAGGAGATTTGACAGAAAGAGAAACATCGTCAGCAAAAAGAGGACTGATAAGAAAGGTGGAAAGAACTGCCAGAAGAAGGCAAAGGGCTATAACATGCTTTTGCATAAACCCTCTCAACTTACGGCTTTATTTATAAGGAGACCGACTGGGTTTGTCAAGCAGTATTGTTTGACAAAGCGTGGAACTTAATATAGGCATTGGACCATCAGGTTACCTGCAAGGGTTGTAAGGGAATACGGTGTAAATCCGTCGCGGGCTCGCCGCTGTAACCGGGGACAAAGTCGCAATCGGCCACTGTTTTTTAAAGATGGGAAGGCGCGACACTTTGGATGATCCGGAAGCCAGAAGACCTGCCTGATCAATGATGCTTTTGAAAAGACTATCGAAGACGTAGTTGAAGCATTGTTTTTTGCTATTGCGGATGAAATACGGCATCCCCGGCCTTTTTGAAGCCCGGGGATTTTTATTCTGGAGAAGCGATAAGTGGCAAAAAAACTGATCATGATTCGGCATGGCGCGCTGCACGATCAATATTCGGGTCGCTTTATGGGTAAAACGGATGTGGGTCTGTCGTCCGCCGGTCGCAGTCAAGCCGCTGCCATCAGCGGTCTAATCAGGAGCATAAACGAGGCGCATATCATCGTCAGTCCCTTGTGTCGCGCACTGGAGACTGCCCGTATCGCCCTTGAATCCCTGAATCAATCCTTTGATGTCGTGTCCGATCTTCATGAAATTGATTTCGGCGCCTGGGAAGGTAAGACCTTTTCTGAAATCAGCGCGATCGATCCACCGGCCGTTTCCGGCTGGAGCAATTTTGATCAAAACTTTGTTTTCCCCGACGGTGAGGCCCTTCAATCTTTTATGCAGCGTATGCGAAGATTGGCGCGGTGGATTACGACTGATCCCGCCGAAACAGTCGTCGCGATCACGCACGGCGGCGTAATCCGCTTTTTGATTTGTCACTTTTTGGGGTTGGAGCCACGCCACTACCTGCTGTTCGGTGTCGACCCCGCGTCGGTTTCCATAATCGATCTGTTCGGTCAGACAGGAGTTTTGACCCGGCTAAACGACATGTGTCATTTGGAGAAAAAAGATGGCTGAAATCATTTTTATCACCGGCGGCAGCCGTAGCGGCAAGAGCAGCTATGCGCAAAAACGGACGGAAGCCCTCCCCGGCCCCCGGGCTTATCTGGCAACCTGTCCGGTTATTGACGAGGAAATGGCCAAGCGCTGCCGCAAACATCAAGAAGCCAGAAGCAATGCCGCCTGGGATACCATTGAGGAAGAAAGAGACATTGCCGGGGTATTGGCCGCGGACGTGGCGCATCGGGTGATTCTGGTGGATTGCCTGACGCTGTGGATTAATAATCTGATCTTTGCGGCCGAACAAAAGGGCCTGATGCTGACGGAGGAAGACATTGCGCAAGAGTGCCGCACTTTACTTGCCGCCTGTCAAAAATTTCCGGGGACGGTCATCTTTGTCACCAACGAAGTGGGAATGGGCATTGTGCCGGATAATCCTTTAAGCAGGCGCTTCCGCGATATCGCCGGGCGCTGTAATCAGATACTTGCCTCATTCGCCGGCGAAGTGATTTTTATGGTCAGCGGAGTTCCATTATGCTTAAAAAAAGGAGATAACTCATGAACATACTCGAACAAACGATTGAAAACATCACCGCAGGCGACGCCCGGATGCGGGCGGCGGCCAGAGCCCGCCTCGAACAACTCACCATGCCGCACTGGGCGCTGGGCCGTCTGATGGATCTGGCCGAAGACCTGGCGGGCATGACCGGCAGCCTCCACCCGAAGGTAGAAAGAAAAACGATTGTCACCATGGCCGGCGATCACGGAGTGGTGGCCGAAGGCGTCAGCGCCTTTCCGCAGGAGGTCACACCTCAGATGGTCCGCAATATCGTTGCGGGCGGCGCGGGCGTCAACGCGCTTTCGCGCCAGGCGGGCGCGGATGTCGTCGTGGTGGATATGGGCGTTGCCGCCGATCTGAGCGATCTGGCCGGCACGGAAAAGATTTACAACAAACGCATCGCTGCGGGAACGAAAAACATGGCCGCAGGCCCGGCGATGAGCCGCGATGAGGCGATATGCGCCCTGGAGGCCGGCATCGACATGGCCCTGATGCTCGCTTCTTCAGTGGATGTTTTCGGAACGGGCGAAATGGGCATCGGCAATACGACCCCTTCAAGCGCGATTGTTGCCGCGTTTTCCGGCCTTCCGGCCGCTGATGTCACGGGACACGGGACCGGCGTTGATGATAATCAACTGGCGCACAAAATCCGCGTGATTGAAAAAAGTCTGGAGGTCAACCAGCCGGACAAAAACGACGGTCTGGACGTGCTTGCGAAAGTCGGCGGTTTTGAAATCGGCGGCATTGCCGGACTCATCCTGGGCGCTGCCTCTCAGAAAAAGCCCGTGGTCGTGGACGGATTTATTTCCACGGCCGGCGCGCTGATCGCCCATGCGCTTGCGCCCGCGTCGGCAGGTTACATGATTGCCGCTCACCGCAGTGTGGAAAAAGGCCACTGTGTCGCTCTGGACATTCTGGGTAAAAAACCGCTCATCGATCTGGATTTGCGGCTGGGTGAAGGAACCGGCGCGGCGCTGGCGATGAATTTTGTAGATGCGGCCGTGCGCGTCCTGACGGAAGTGGCCACCTTCGAAGAGGCGAAAGTGTCGCAGGCAACCCCATGAAACGATTTCTCGCTGCCATTCAATTTTTAACGGTCTTTCCACTGCCTTCGTCGCTTGCCATAAGCGGGCGCGATCTGGGCCGCTCGGCGCCTTTCTTTCCGCTGGTGGGCCTGGGCATCGGCGCGTCGGCAGCGGGGCTGGACTGTCTTCTGGGGCAAATTTTGCCGGTGGCGGTTGTCAGTGTGCTCGTGGTCATTTTTCTTCTGACGGCATCCGGCGGCCTGCACATGGACGGCCTGGCCGATACGGCCGACGGTTTTTTCAGCTCCCGCCCCCGTGAAAAAATTCTTGAAATCATGCGCGACAGCCGCACGGGACCGATGGGCGTCATGGCCATCGTCCTGGTTTTGATTTTAAAGATCACCCTGCTGGCCTCCCTTCCCGCATCCGCCCGCTGGTGGGTGCTGCTTCTGATGCCGGTTGCCGGACGTTGCGCACTGCTGATCAACATGGGGGTTATTCCCGGTGCCCGGCGCGAAGGCGGTCTGGCTTCTATCTTTTATCTTCATCGCTCGCGGCTTCATGTGGCACTGGCGCTTGCCGTCCCCGCGGCGGCGGGCGTCCTCGCGGGCGGCTGGACCGGCCTTGCGGCAGGCCTTGCCGCTTTTTTCTTCAGTCTTCTTTTTGCCGTTTATGTTTATTACAAGATCGGCGGATCAACCGGCGATACGCTGGGCGCCGCCTGTGAGCTTGCGGAATTGATTCCGGCGCTCGTCTGCGTCATCTGGGTGCATCGGGGATGGGCGATGCTATGACGGAAAAGCACGGCGGAAATATTCTGAAACTGGCCGCGAAAGCGGGGCGGCCTCCTCAGGATATTCTCGACTTTTCGGCAAACATAAATCCGCTGGGGCCGCCGGAGTGGCTGCGCCCGCTCATCAGCAGCCGTGTCAGTTCGCTTGTTCACTATCCCGATCCCGATTGCACCGAGTTGATCCGGGCGTTTGCCCGGCGGTTCGGCCTGTCACCTGATGAAATCATCGCGGGCAACGGCTCCACGGAGATTCTCTACCTGCTCCCTCGTGTCAGCGACGCCTCGCGCGCGGTCGTTTTGGTTCCCTCTTACGCCGATTACGCCACCGCCGCCGAATTGTGCGGTCTGCCCGTCGAAAAAATTCCGCTTTCCGGACCAAACGGTTTTGCGCCGGATCTTGAGGCGCTGGCCGGCATCCTGCGGGATTCCGATTTAGTCCTCATCGGGCAGCCCAACAATCCCATCGGTTGCCTGTGCGATCCGGATGCCGTAAGAAACCTGGCGCTTGGCCGCCCGTGTGCAACGTTCGTTATCGATGAATCCTTTCTGCCTTTCACCGAAGGGGTGCAGAGCCTGATGATGAACCGTCCGCCCAATGTGGTCGTGCTGATGTCGCTCACCAAATTTTACGCGATACCGGGCCTGCGTCTGGGCATGGCCGTTGCAAACCGGAACGTCATCGCAAAACTGAAAAGACTTCTGCCGCCCTGGTCGGTCAACACGCTTGCGCAGGCGGCAGGGACAGCGGCGATGGAAGATACGGATTATGCCGCCCGCAGCCGGCGCTTTGTCGATTCCGAGCGCCGGTGGCTGCAAAAGGAACTGGGGAAAATATCTGGTTTGAAGATCTATCCGGGATGCGCCAATTTTCTGCTGGCCCAAATAACCCGCGCCGATATGGATGCGCGAAAACTCGCAGGGACGCTTCTGGCTTCGGGCATCGCCATCCGCGTCTGCGATAATTTCGACGGGCTGGACAACCGCTATGTCCGGATTGCCGTCCGGACGCGGGAAGATAACATGCTGCTCTTAGCGGCCCTCGCCGGCCCTTGCGGCGCGCGGGGAAAAGTCCCGCCTCCGAAGAAAAAAGCAAAAACGCTCATGATCCAGGGAACCGGCTCCTCCGCCGGAAAGAGTATTCTGGTTGCCGCCTTGTGCCGCATCCTGCTTCAGGACGGCTACCGCGTCGCGCCGTTTAAAGCGCAAAATATGTCGCTCAATTCCTTCGTGACGCACGACGGCGGGGAGATGGGCCGGGCTCAGGCAATGCAGGCGCTGGCGGCCAAAATTGATCCGGACGTGCGCATGAATCCTGTGCTGCTCAAGCCCGCAGGCGATATGAAATCGCAGGTGATTGTCCGCGGCAGGCCTGTGGGGCATATGGATTTTCGAAACTACCTTGCTTTCAATCCCGCCCCGTTTGAAGCAGCCAGAGAAGACTTCGATGCGCTTGGCGCCGAATACGACGCTGTGATTCTGGAAGGCGCAGGAAGCCCCGCTGAAATCAATCTCAAAGAAAATGACATCGTCAACATGAACATGGCTCTTTACGCCCGGTCGCCCGTGCTCCTTGCCGGGGATATCGACCGGGGCGGCCTTTACGCCTCCTTTATCGGCACGATGGAAACGTTCAGCGAGGCCGAGCGAAAACTCGTTGCCGGTTTTCTAGTCAACCGTTTTCGCGGCGACCAAAGCCTTCTGGCCGAGGCGCACCGGTTAATTGAAATGTGGACGGGGCGGAAGGTGCTGGGCGTTATTCCTTATCTGGATCGTCTGGACCTGCCCGAAGAGGATTCCGTCGGTTTTAAGGAAGGACTGACCGGGACAAGCGCGCCTTTGGAAGACAGCGTCGTCGTGGCGGTTGTCGATCTGCCGCATATTGCCAACTTCACCGATTTCGATGCGCTGAGAATCGAGCCGGATGTCTGCGTCCGGGTGGTTCGAACCGCGACGGACCTGGGAGAACCGGATGCCGTGATTCTGCCCGGCAGTAAAAACGTTCCCTCGGATTTGGCCTTCTTGCGAAAAACCGGTCTGGACCGAAAAATCCTCGCGCTGGCCGAAAACGGCAAAACGGAGATTATAGGTATCTGCGGAGGATTCCAGATGCTGGGAGACCGCATTGACGATCCGGACGGCATGGAATCGCCCGCCGGCTCGACTGTCGAAGGCCTGGGGTTACTGCCCGTTTCCACCCGTTTCATCCCGGAAAAAACGCTTAAACGCGTCCGGGCGCGGCATCTGCCGTCCGGCCTTATTCTTGGCGGATACGAAATTCATCACGGTCTGACCGATACCGGAAATCTCAATCCCTGCATCCGGACGGACGAGGACAACGTTATTGGTCTTTCGGCCCGGGAAGACCGCATCTGGGGAACGTATCTGCACGGCGTTTTCGACGCAGACGAATTCCGCCGCTGGCTTGTTGACCGGCTGCGGGCGCGGTGTGGATGGCCCGCCTGCGGCAAAATCCGCGCGGTTTACGATTTGGAACCGGCCTTCGAGAGGCTGGCGACAGCCGTCCGGGAAAGCGTCGATATGAAAACCATTTACAAAATCATGGGGATTTTATGACCCTGGAAATGCAGATACTTCTGGCGGTTGCAATTGATCTGATTGCTGGGGATCCTCGATGGCTGCCGCATCCGGTCCGCCTGATCGGACGGCTGATTTCGTTTCTGGAAAATCCCCTTCGGCGGCTTTCTGTGTCTGAGCGGTTTAACGGAACGGCTCTGGCTGTCATCGTTATTGCGGCAACCGGCGGCGTCATGTTTGCCGTACTGCGGCTTGCCACATGGATTGACCCGCTGGCGGCGGATATTTGCTCGGTGGTGTTCATTTATACGACTTTGTCCATCCGGGATCTGGGCAAACACGGCATGGATGTGTACAGAGCACTGAAATCCGGCAATCTGGCGGAAGCACGGACAAAAGTTTCCCTGATGGTCGGCCGCGATACGGATGCTCTGGATGAACAAGGCGTGGTTCGCGCGGCGGTCGAAAGCGTGGCGGAAAACACGGTGGACGGCATTGTCGCGCCGCTTTTCTTTGCGGCTTTGTTCGGTCCGGTGGGAGCGATGATGTACAAGGCGGCCAGCACCCTCGATTCGATGGTCGGCTATAAGAATGAAAAATATCTGCATTTCGGCTGGGCTTCCGCCCACATCGACGATGCGGCCAATTTTGTGCCGGCCAGGCTTTCCGCGCCTCTGATGGTTATCGGTGCAGGGCTTACCGGTAACCGGCCTCTGGCAGCCTGGCGCATCTGCCTGCGGGACCGAAGGAATCATGCCAGCCCGAATTCCGGTATTCCGGAAGCGGCGATGGCCGGAGCGCTGGGCGTTCAACTGGGCGGTCCTCTGTTTCGCAAAGGAGTCTTGACGGAGTTGCCGACGCTCGGCGACGCGCAGAACTCTCTGGAGATCAGTCACATTCTGCAGGCGAATTACATCATGCTGGCCACGTCGCTTGCGGCTGCGATTATTTTTGCGGGGCTGAGATGGCTGATATGACATTGAAGATCTTTATTTCCAGCACAGGTTTTTCCCCCTTTTCTAAAGGGGGATCAAGGGGGATTTTTTCTCTGCTTCGTATATATAAAATCTCCCCTAACCCCTCTTTAAAAAAGAGGGGAATTGTCCTGTTCGGGTTCGCTTTGCTCGGCGTCATGATCAGCGCCTGCACTGCGTTTTGCGCGCCACCGGTCCGGATCGTTTCGCTTGCGCCGTCCGTCACCGAGATTCTTTTCGATCTCGCTCTCGGAGACCGGATTGCCGCCGTGACGGACTTTTGCGATTATCCCGGCGAGGCAAAGCGAAAGCCGAAAATCGGAGGTTTTGCCAACCCCTCGCTCGAAGCCATTGTGGCCATCCGGCCCGATCTGGTGATCATGACGGAAGAAGGCAACCCGGTCGAGGTATACCGGCGGCTCAAAAAGCTGGGGATTAAGACATATGTCTTCCGGGCCAAACGTCTTGGCGATCTGCCGCAGGGCATCCGGGATCTGGGCGGTGTGCTGGGAATCGCAGACGTTGCAGACAGGCGGGCCTCCGACGTGGAGAAGCAGCTTGCGGGGCTGGCGAAAAAAGCGAAATTCTTTCAGCCTGGCCGCAAGGCCATCAAGGCGCTCTTTGTCATTCACCCGGAACCGCTTCTGGTGGCGGGAAGGGAAACAGTCATCGACGACGCCCTGACGCTTCTGGGACTGAACAATATCGCCGCCGACGCCGGGACGAAATACCCGAAATACACGATCGAAGAAATTGTCCGGCGTTCGCCGGATGTGATTTTTATCGGTCAGGGGCCCATGTCCGCCAATTTATCCAAAAGCCTCATGAAAAGGCTGGAAACGCTGGAAGCGGTCCGGAAAGGCCGCGTCTATTACGTAAGTGAACTGCTGTACCGGCTGACACCACGGACGATTCTGGGGATTGAGGAGATTTCCGAACATTTGAAGGGCACGTAAACATCTTTCGGGAGCACACATTGAAGTTTATTATTCTGCTGATGGTTTTATTTTTGCCGCTGGTTTTTCTGTCTCGAAAAGGTGGCGTGGCGAGCCCGTCTGTTTCGGCCGGACGGGTGATTCGTGTCAGCATTTTTCTGCTGGCGGTGGTTTTAACCGTTGCGGTGATTTCGCTTTTTTTCGGATCGAGCCCAATTGATGTCGTCTCCGCAATGAAATGGCTTTTACAGGGAGCGGATGCGGCCGGCCCCTTAAGCTCCACGGACCAAACCATCTTGTTTTCCATCCGCCTACCCCGGATCGTTTTTGCCGGTATCGTCGGCGGGTCGCTGGCAGCGGCGGGTGTGGTCTTTCAGGGGCTTTTACGCAATCCGCTGGCCGACCCGTACATTCTGGGCATATCCAGTGGCGCGGCGGTAGGCGCCCTTTGCGCTCTGCTTCTGGGTGTGGGCTTTGCCCCGGGCGTCTCCGGTTCTGCTTTTCTGGGGGCCCTGCTCACGGTCATTCTGGTGTACGGCATCGCCCGGACCAGAGCGGAGTTGCACTCCGCCACGCTGCTTCTGGCCGGCGTGATCGTAAACGCTTTTTTCGGCGCCGTCATCATGTTTCTGATCGCCACGGCCGGCGACAAGAAATTGCACAACGCCATGTTCTGGCTGATGGGCGATTTGAGCCTTGCGTTATGGCCGGAAATTTTCCTTGCCGGGCTCTTTCTGCTTGCCGGGCTCGTCATTATCTTTGTCAACGCTAGGGCCTTAAATCTCATCGCGGTGAGTGAGGAAACCGCGGGGCAGTTGGGCGTACATGTCGAGCGGACCAAAACCATTTTGCTCGGGGCGGCATCGCTGATTACGGGTGTTGCCGTTTCGGTGAGCGGCATTATCGGCTTTGCCGGTCTGATTGTTCCCCATCTGATGCGGATGCTTCTGGGCTCCGATCACCGGCTTTTGCTGCCTGCATCCGTGTTGTTTGGCGGCGGGTTTCTGATCGTCGCCGATACGCTGGCAAGGACGATCCTTGCTCCGTCTGAATTGCCGGTGGGCGTCATCACCGCTTTGTGCGGCGCGCCCTATTTCATCTATCTTTTGCGCAGGAGGGGCTGATTTCATGACCATTATCACCTTAGACGCCGTCGGATTCCGTTATGACGTGCATTGGGTTTTGAAAAACATCTCCTGCGACATCTCCAGAGCGGAGTTTGTCGGAATTCTGGGGCCCAACGGCTCGGGTAAAACCACATTTTTAAAAATTCTCGACGGGATGCTCAAACCCCAGGAAGGAAAGGTGTTCATCGGCGGCGTTCCCATCGGTTCTATCCGGAGAAACGAACTGGCGAAAACCGTTGCCGTCGTCGCTCAGGAATTCCGGATGACTTTTCCTTTTTCCGTCCAGGAGGTCGTTTTGATGGGCCGGTCGCCGCATCTGGTCAAGTGGCGTTTTGAAGGAGAAACGGATTTGTGCATCGCCCGCGAAGCGATGATCATGACCGATACGCTGGACCTGGCGGGCCGCAGCATGGAGCAGCTAAGCGGCGGGGAGCGTCAGCGGGTGCTCATCGCCCGGGCGCTGGCTCAACAACCGCAAATTCTGCTTCTGGACGAACCGACGGCTTTTCTGGACATCAAACATCAGATGGATTTTTTCGATCTCGTAAAATCCCTCAACCGGAAAAACGAGCTGACGGTCGTGGCCGTCACGCATGACCTGAATCTGGCATCGCTTTACTGCGACCGCCTCATTTTGATGCGCGACGGGCGCATCCATTCTCAGGGCCGTCCCGAAGAGGTGATAACCGAACAAAATATTACTGAAGCCTACGGCGCGCGCGTCAGCGTCGATTGCAGCCCGGACACCGGCCGTCCGCGCGTCACGCCGCTTGCGTCTTCCGAAGCCGCAAAGGAAAGGAATCGTCGTGATGCGCCATAACCGCTCGGCGTACGACCGCTGACTCCAGGGGTCCGAAGATTTCCCTGCGGGGCTTCGGGAGGGAAGGAAATCTGCCGGTGTTATTATTTTCCTGTTGTGGATGATCGTTCTCTCAAGGAGCGGGGAATCCATAGCTGTGTCTGCCCTATTTGCCTGAGGAATATAGCCGTCAAACAGGGGTTTGCAGCAGATCGGATTCCTGAAATAATTTTTACGGAGACCAACTGAGGGATAAAAGAAAAATAAGCAGGCCTGCGAATTTATGCCCTGCCTGCTTCCTGATGCGATGAAATTCGGAGATTTTTATTGGACAGCCGATAAAATTGTGCTAAGTGAAGACCTGCGGACGAGAAAAACCGCAAGCATCGCGTATAAGGCCGCCAGGAAAGGAAGCCGGTGAAAATCCGGCGCTGCCCCGCAACTGTCAGCGGAACGAAATCTACATGATGCCACGGACATGAAAATGTCGGGAAGGCGTGGAGAGTAGGTCGCCGCAAGCCAGGAAACTTTATGGACGGTCTCTATAACTTTAATTCCCGAGGGGGAAAGGAGAAGTTCCATGAAGAAAGTTTCAAAATCCGTCGTTGTTCTTTGTTTAATCCTTTTCATTATTCATTCAGTCTTTCGGACTATCGCGGCATCGGGGGAAGAACTTCAGAAAGACACCATCCTGATGGACGAAGTTGTCGTAACCGCCACGAAAACCCCTGAGAAACGAAAAGACATTCCCAATGCAATGGTTATTATGGATCAAAAAGACATTCAGGCCTCGGGCGCCAAAAGCGTCGGTGAATTGCTGGCCAATGAGCCGGGCATTGACTGGCAGACTTACGGCAACTACGGCGGCGCCTCGCAGGAAATTCATATCCGCGGCATGAAAGGGAATGCCACCCAGGTGCTGGTCAACGGCGTGAATGTCGGTTCCGCGTCTCTGGGCGTGGCCGATGTCGGAAAGATTCCGCTCGAAAGCGTTGAACGGATCGAAATTGTCAAAGGGGCAGGCTCGCTTCTCTATGGTTCAGGGGCGATGGCCGGGACGGTCAATATTTTCACCAAAAATCCCTCGCGGGATAAAATGGATCTGAGGGTCGCGGCGGGTTACGGCACTCAAGGCACCTATCGCCTGGCGGCGGAAAACGGCATGTTTGTTCTTGGAGATTTCGGTTATTACCTGACCGCGGGCCGAACGGAAACGGACGGTTTCCGGGACAACGCATATCTGCGGCAAAATGACGTTTCCTTGAAATTGCTCCTGGACAAGGGTAATCTGATCAATGTGAGTCTCTACGGCGATTATATCGACCGCGATTACGGCGTTCCCGGCGTCAAGCCTCCCGCGGGAACGGCGGATTATTTTGTCGGCGGCGAGCGGTTTTACAACAGCGACGCCGCCTCTTTACTGAACCACAGCTCTGACAAGGACGGACATGTTGTTCTGAATTTGAAAGGCAGACCGATAAAATGGATCGGTTATGACGTCAAAGGGTATTACACGAACATGGATAATTACAATTACACCCGTTACGACTACGACGGGTCGGGCGCGGAAAATTGGATTACCAACAAGGTGCTGGGGACGGACGGTCACTTAGCCGTCTATCCGGTCGAAGGTGCCAAGGTGCTTTTAGGGGGCGAATACGAGGATTTTAACTGGAAGAATTTCGCCTATAATCTGAACACGGCGGGCCTCCGCGACGGTTCCGAGACAACGGCCGAAGCCCACGTCTTCACGCAGGGCTATTTTACGGAAGCCGAATACCGGCCTTTTCAATATGGGAAAATCTTTGCCGGATTCCGGCACGAGAAACATTCGGCCTTCGGCTCGGAAAATCTGCCGCTGGTCGGCGTCGTCATCAATCCCCTGGAGACAACGGCCTTGAAAGTGAGCCATGGAAAACATTTTCTGGCGCCTACGCTCAACGACCTGTACTGGCCCGCCGATCCTTACACGAAAGGCAATCCCGATTTGAATCCGGAAGTCGGCTGGCATACGGATGTGACCATCGAGCAGTCTTTGCTCAAAGATAAAGTATTCATCACGCTTTCTTATTTCCGCTGGAACGTAGACGACAAAATCCAGTGGGAGCCGGATTCGCAGGGCGTCTTCAGCCCGATCAACCTGGCCGGCTACAAGGCCGACGGCTTCGAGGCGGGTGTCAAAATCGGGCCTTTCCATGATTTGACACTGGCGCTCAATTACACATATACCAACGCCGAAGAGGAAAATCGCGCCTACACGAGACAAAATTACTACCCCGTGGACTTTCAATATACTATGGTCAAACGGCGTGCGACTATGACGCCGGAAAACCAGTTCAAAGGCGATTTGATCTACAAAAGCGGATTCGGACTGACGGCGACGGCGACCGCGCGCTATGTTGGCGACCGGGTCATGTACAGAACGGAAACGACCGTTTATCCCGACACGACAACGGTCACCTCTACGCTCGGCTCATACTGGACGGCAGACTTAAAACTGGAACAGCGTCTTTTCAAAAACTGGATTCTGTCTGTATCCGCCAAAAATCTTTTTGACAAAGAGTATGACACCCATTTGTCAACTTTTACCGACCAGACGACCTTCAACACGTCGGTTGCGGGTTATCCGGGAGCGGGCCGGTCGGTTTATGCCGGCGTAGCGTATGAATTTTGATTTTTCGTGAAAGGATGAATGTCATGAAGCGTTTTTTAACGACGGTTCTTTTTCTGCTGCTGGTTTCACCCGTTGCCTGGGGTCAGGAGATGGTCCTGCATCAAGACCTTCAGACCAAGGCTTTCGTTCTTCGGGGTGAAAGAGACGGCCTGTGGGAAAAGACGTTGGTCGTCCATTTTCAAGGTCCCCGGCGTGTTTTGTCCACCCAGGACGGTTTTATGGAAGCAATGGCTATACTAAACTCATCTGCCGAACCCGCTTTGTGGGAGAAAGTCTGCCGGGAGCTGAAAACGGAAAAAGAGGTCGGAGGTAAAATTTATCTGCGGACAATGAAAGAAAAGATTGCCGGTTCGCTTAAAATAAATCCCGAATCAATCGGCCAACTGGGAACCGCCGCCGATATGGATCATCTGGCTGTGGTGACGAAAGCATACAAACCGTTTGTGGTTACGGCGCTGGTCACGGCAGGGGCCAAAACCAACGCCCTGAGGACCGGCGTCGACGAAGGCGCACATATTGAAGGTGAAGAGCCGAAAGGAACGGTGATCGTATTCGTTCTGACCAATGCCAAATTAACGGACGGCGCCATGGCCAGAGCGCTCATTACCATCACAGAGGCCAAGACCGCCGCCTTTCAGGATCTAGACGTTCCCAGCAGTTACACAAAGAATATTCAGGCAACAGGAACGGGCACGGACAGCATCATTATCGTATCGGGGATGGCCGGACCGCAGGTGACATACACCGGAGGGCACAGCAAAATCGGCGAGCTCATCGGCAAGGCGGCGCGCGAAGCGGTTCTCGCTGCGCTGGAAAAACAAAACGGATTCAAACTCAAGAAGTAAAAAATGGAAAACCCATCCCTACCGGTTCCGAATCAAAACGCAATCTTTGCTTCGGAACCGGAAACATTCAAATCGCCGTCATCGGCGTTGCCCGCCTTGGCCATGCGTGCAAACGGCATCGCGCGAGGCGCTGTCCGACGTTGTTATTTTCCTTTCAATACCGACAGGACCATAGCCTTTGCCGTATCTTTTTTCTTGCATGCTGTTATGGCCACCGTTTTATGCGCCTTTGCATTGAACGCTCTGCCGTCCAGGTTCAGCCAAGATTTCCAGGCTATTGAAGTCACCTGGGCCGATGCTCCCCGGTTGTCCGAAAAAGGAAGCCTTGCTTCTCATGCTTCGCATCCGCCTGTTCCGGTGCGCATCATCCCGTCAATGCCGGATTCCAGGGACAAGAAGGCCTTACCTGAGAACCGAACGATTTTATCTTACATCGAAGAATCCACCAGCGATTCTGTTTTGAAGAATCCCGAACAAACGCCCACCGGACAGGCGACGGGAGATCCGGCATGGGGAGCTTCTCAGAAAGATTACGAAGGAAAGCGTATTGCTGCAAAGGAACAGAGCATAAAAATCTCCGGCCAAGACCCATTGCCCGCTTACACGTCGATGGCCAAACCTCGTTACCGGGAAAACAAGCTTCCGGTCTACCCTTATTCCGCACTCATCAGGGGATACGAAGGGGTTGTTCTTATTTCCGCGGAAATTCTTCCAGAAGGTCAAACGGGGAAATTGACGATCAAATCCTCTTCCGGGTACGACATTTTGGATCAATCGGCCATTGAAGCGGTTAAAGCCTGGAAATTTGATCCAGCAAGAAAGATGGGAAAGCCTGTTATCGCATGGGTCGATATCCCGATTCGATTTGTTCTGAAAAACAATCCATAAAAATCATCTTACATTGAAAATGCTTCAAGTAAAGGTTTGCTCAAATACTTCCTTTGAGCCGTATCCTGAATGGCCAAAAATGTCAGACAGGGATTAACCGGCCGCCGGCCGATTGATTTATTTTGTTCTTTGTTGTATTTGAAAATTGGTCTGATCGTTCAATCACAATATTAAAGGGGTAAGCGAAATGGAGCAAAGGGTTACAGTAGTGGGAGCGGGCAATGTCGGGGCGACGGCGGCGCAGAGGTTGGCGGAAAAAGAACTGGCCGATGTGGTGTTAATCGATATTATTGAGGGAGTCCCACAGGGCAAGTCTCTGGATTTAGCCGAGGCAGCGCCGATTGAAAAACATGATGCGCATTTGACGGGTTCCAATGATTATAAGGATTCGGCCGATTCCGACATCGTCATTATTACGGCAGGTATTCCTCGCAAACCCGGTATGAGTCGTGATGATCTCCTGGCGACTAATCGAGGCATTATGAAAAATGTAGTGGGTCAGGTCGCCAAGTATTCCCCAAACGCCATTTTGATCATCGTCAGCAATCCCCTCGACGCCATGTGTCATGTGGCCATGGAAGAAAGTCGTTTCCCGAAGAATCGGGTCATCGGTATGGCCGGTGTTCTGGATTCCGCTCGATTCCGCGCCTTTATTGCGGTGGAACTGAATGTCTCCATGGAAAATGTTCATGCGCTAGTACTGGGCGGCCACGGCGATACGATGGTGCCTCTGCCGCGCTTTTCAACGGTGGCGGGCATACCGATTACGGAACTGATGTCTGCTGAACGTATTGAAGCGCTGGCCACACGAACACGCAACGGCGGCGCGGAAATTGTGGGACTTTTAAAAACAGGCAGCGCCTACTATGCGCCGGCCTCGGCAGCAGTCGAGATGGCAGAGTCCATCCTGAAAGATAAAAAGAAAATTCTTCCCTGTGCCGCTTATCTGGAAGGTGAATACGGCATTTCCGGCCTTTTTGTCGGCGTGCCGGTGAAGCTGGGTAAAAATGGTATCGAGCAGATTATTTCTTTCGGGCTGACAGCGGATGAGAAAAAAGCATTGGACAAGTCCGCTGCCGCTGTGCAGGAGCTTGTGGACGCGATGAAAAAGATGCGATGAGGTCAAGTCACATTGATAAGGTGACCTCCCTCTGAAAAGAAGAGGGGGATTACAAGAAAAGTGCCGCTAAAAGCAGTCATCATTAGCATCCAAGGCAATCTGCTTACTGAGGAATGGTTGTAGATGGAAGGTTCAAAGTCTGCAGAGTGCGTATGAATATTAAGAGCTCGCATAAATTGGGGAAAGGGGGCAGGGATAGAGGCGGCGTTTTTCTAAGGGTTTACTTTTCTGCGAGTGAGCGTCAGCCAGACACCGCCCAAGCCAAAGGTAATGGCTAAAACTTTTATCAGCATGCCGATATAGAAGGGCATCCAGCCTAGAATCCATAACAAACTCAATCCTACCAGCGTCTCCTTAACCAGTGATTTCTTATATCCGTGGAAGATTTTGGTGATGATGAAATTACCCAACAGTGAACTGAACGCAATAAATCCGACAATAGCTGCCAAGAGCAGAGCTGTGAATGCCAGTGGTATTAAAAAGATGCCGATAATGGATATGGCCAGTAACATAAAGAAGGGTACGATCATCAAAGTTGTCAGAAAACCCCATAACAAAGATTTTATCTTGTTTGTCTGAATGGCATTGGCAATAATGGCCAATGACCGGGGAATCAACAAAGTCATGATCAGTGCGATAATCAGGATAATGGCGAAAAAGCACAGAGAAATAATATTTAAAATTAATGACCAGCCATCCAGTTCTCCTCGCATAGCCGAATTAATGGCATCGGACAGGGTGGATGAATTTATTTCCGTAATGTCACCAAATATCTGCGAGCCGCTGCCCCTGACCACAACACCGCCTACGACGACCACATTACCCCGCACGACAGCTTTATGGGTCAGAACAACAGAACCGGCAATGGCCAGAATATTTTGCTCAACAAGCCCGTTAACCGTGACCTGACCGCCAATGCAGACAATATTGTTTACTTCTTGACCTTCTTCCACGGCTATATCACTGCCGGCCTTGAAAACATTTTTTGCTTCAACGGATGGTGACAGAAGGAATATAAACACTATGGCCATGATGGCGGTAAATTTAAATCTCATTGATTGCCCTTCAATCTGCTGTCGCCTTTCTCCGGTCAAGAAATTTCTGCCGGAAGTAAGCAATGAAACCCGGCGTGACGGAAATCATAACAATAGCAACGATTACAATTGAAAAATTGTTTTTGACAACGGGTATATTGCCAAAAAAATAACCGCTTAGTGAACAAACACAAACCCAGGAGATGCAACCAGTGACATTAAACAAAATAAATTTGGAATAAGTCATGGCGCCAACACCGGCAACGAAAGGAGCATAAGTACGAATAATGGGCATAAACTGGGCGATGATGATCGTTTTCCCACCGTGCTTCTCATAAAATTCATGCGTTCTCTGGAGATATTCTTTTTTGAAAAAACGGCTGTCTTCATAGCTAAACACTTTCGGCCCGATATAATGGCCAATCGAATAATTGACGCTGTCACCGGCAATCGCCGCAATACTGAGTAAAACGAGCAGCACTTCAATGTGCAGAGATCCCAGTGCGGCTAATGCGCCCAGAGTAAAAAGCAGCGAATCCCCCGGCAGAATAGGCGTTACCACGAGGCCGGTTTCGCAGAAAATAACAATAAAGACAATTACGTAAACCCAGACGCCAAAGCTCTGAATAATTCCCGGCAGATATTTATCCAGGTGAATAAAAAAATCTATAAAATAGAGGATTAAGTCCATTCTTATGTTAAACTCATTCTATACGAGAAGGCATTAACAATGCGTAACTTCCTATATAGGGATAATGGGGAAGGTGTCAATATGAAAAAGATAATCTTTGTTTTATTGGCGTTCTTGGTCGTCGCCATTATCGCTTACTCTGCTTTTCCGGAGAAAGTAGCGGGCCTGATGGTCGATCTGGCCGCATGCAATTCGGGCTCACAAAAAAACAAATTCAAATTGAAACTGCGGCTGCCTATTCGACGTTTATCCAGGATATAACCGTTAAAAATAGTAAGCCATAAGGGTAACCGGAAAAATAAACTGAGGAAATCTTTTACTTTCCACTTCTTCAAACCCCAGCTTTTCATACCAGTTCTGCAATTCTTTATGTTCAGCGATGATGCCGATTCCCACACGACAGACGTCAAGAAGTCGGGCTTTCGATAAGACATGCCTCACCAGCGCTTCGCCGAATCCTTTTCTGCGCTCTTGCGAGAGAACGGCCAGACGCTCAAGATAACAGACTTCATCGCTTATTTTTTCCAGAGCGACGCATCCCACCGGCTGTCCATCATTCTCGAGCATATAAAAGGTGACACCACGATCCATCTCTCGCAACAGCCATTCGGGTCTGCAATTGGAAGGATGGGTCGGACTATTTTGCGGCGTCAACCCGAAGCGTTCAGCCACATCCAGAAACGAATCCTGGATGATCTCAACAAGAACATGGATGTCCGCCTTCGTGCCGACGCGAATCTGGATTCCCATTGCTCAACCTCCCTTTTTATGTGCCGGGGTATTACAGACCTGTATTGTGTTTAACTGACAAGAATCAATCACCTGTACACAGAGAGCCGTCAAAAACAGTCAGCACCTTTGGCAATGCCCGGTTCGGCTTTGATTTTCTCTAAAGCAATATTTCAATGTCGGTTATCGGATACGTCATACAGGGATGAATATATCCGAAGGCTCGGTCGGACTTTCTCAACTTGACACCGTTAGGCTGATAGACCTTTCCCGAAATTAGCTTCGTTCTACAAAGGCTGCATTCGCCCGAGCGGCACAGGGCGGGAATCGCTATGCCCGCCCTCTCCAGCGATATCATGAGCGGTTCCGAGGCAAGCGCGCTGATTGTCTTTTTCCCTCTTATTGCAATCTTGAAAACATCACCGGCTTTTACGTTTTCAGGCCAGCCGGGACTCAATACGATGTTCTTCGGCGTGCCCATGACCTCAACCCTTATCTTTCTTGACGGTATTGACAATTTTTCAAGCTCAGGCAGACAGAATTGATACATGGCCTCAGGTCCGCAGACAAAAAATGTCCATCCAAAGTCCTTAAGTCTTTCTTTTATTAGCCCGGCATTGATAAATCCCTTGAGTCCCTTGAAAGAAGGGGTTGGTTCGGACAAGACCAAGTCCCAGGTGAAGTTCCTGTGTGCCGATGAAATCCTGTCAATCTCCTCACGATAGATTACATCATCCTCAACCCTGCTCCCGTAAAACAGATGAAGCCTGCGGCTCAAATTTTTATCAGCAAGCTCTCTTATCATGCTCATAAATGGTGTTATTCCGCTGCCACCTGCGATGAAAGCCAGTTTGTCACCATGAAAAAGAGGATTGTAATAGAAATATCCAGACGGCGATGAGCTGCTGATTCTGTCGCCGGGCTTCAACTCGTCCAGCAGGTAATTAGAAACAAATCCATCTTCTACCCTTCTCACCATTATCTCATAATAGCCTGTCTGGGTCGGAGATGATGCTATGCTGTAAGGCCTGCTTGTCCTGATTCCGTCTGTTTCCACAAATACATTGATATACTGTCCCGCCTGAAAAGGCGGATGACAGCCGTCTTCGCTTACAAGCTTAATGCATTTTGCGCTCGCAGTTTCCTGGACAATTTCTGACACGGTCAAATCAAGTTTTTGTGGATGGAGCGCATCTATGAGGCTTCTGACTTCTCCCTTTTTCGTCGAATAGTCAAAACCGTATTTTTCAAGAATAGCGTTTTCCGCAACTATTTCATTGTAACCGGAGACTCTTTGCATGATTTCACTCTTAACCATATTCTCCCTCCCCTACTGCTTTTTAAGAAGCCGTGAAATCGACCTGGCTGCAGAAGCACCCGACTGAAGCGTGGGCTGAAAACCACCGGAGCCGTTCCATGCACCTGCAAAATACAAACCCTGAATCGTGGACTTTGATTTCACAAACAGGTTTGTCTCCCTTGTGAAGTGTTCCGAACCATAGATCGAACCGCCCGGATGTCCGAGATAGCGCATATGCGTAAGCGGCGTTGCAGGCTCTGCCTCCTCAATATGTTTCCTGATGTCAGGAAAAACCTTTTCGGCGAGGCCAATCAAGTTTTCGGCGAAACGGTACTTTGTATCGTAATATTTTGAAGGAGGAACTTTCATCCACGGTTGTGCATACTGCAGCGTAACGAGAGAGGCCTGACATGAACCCTGTGGCGAAAAGTCAGGATCGTCAACGTCATAGCAGGTCAGCAGGGAAAATTCGGCCCCATCCAGCGTTTTCATCTTCCTGTGAGCATAGTCTGCGTCCGTGGTTGAACAGATAAAGTTGGTCGCCTTATCGATTCCCATATCGGCTGGATTACAGTCGAAACCCATGTAAACGGTGAAAGCCGAGAGACCGACCGTCCTGGCATTAAGTGTCTTGAGTTCATCCTCCGGGCATTTTTCCGCGCCAATCATATCGATGAGGGTTGTTATCGGACCAGCGTTGGAAACCACATATTTTGTTGATATCTCATCTCCGTCCTCTGTAATGACGGATTTGATTTTATCGTTTGCGACATGGATTTTATTTGCCGCACAATTGAACCTCACATCTCCTCCGAAATTGATGAAGGCGTCGCAAATTGCGTTGGACATCGCCTGCGATCCTCCTTTCATATGCCAGGGTTTGAATTCGAGATAAGCCCAGAGTGTCATGGCGAAATCCATGAAACTAAGTTTACTCGGCGGCAGCCCGTTATAACTCCAGTATATGGACACAGCGTTTTGCAAGCCCCGGTCCTTGAGGTATTCGTCAAGAATACTCTGAGTGTCCTTCAGGGCAAGATTGAAAAAAAGCGGATATTTTTCAGGGCTTGCTTCAGGGTCTTTTATAAACATCACACCCACCACTTCCCTGCAGAAAGCATAGAGAAGATCAAAAAACTTTTTGATTCCATCTTTCTCGGTGGGAAATTTTTCCATCAACGTCTCTTCCGCTGCCATCCTTTCAGCCTTCAGGTTGATGTCCATTTTTCCAGGAACGACAATCCGGTAAAGGTTTTTCTGCTGGATGAACTCAATTTTGTCGACAACGCCCAGTTCACTCAGCACACCCCTGACAGGCCCCGGAAATTCGGGAAATCCCAGGCCGCTCAACTGGTGAAGTGCAACCTCAAATTCAAATCTGCCCCGTATAAAACTTGTAGCGCATCCGCCCGGGACATTGTGCCTTTCGAGCAGCAGGGTTTTATGTCCATTTTTAGCGAGGCCGGCGGCAGCCGTAAGTCCGCCGTTGCCGGCGCCTATTACAACCACATCATAATCAGGCATGAGCAATCCCCTCCTTGAAAATATTTTATAAAAATCTAAGCATATACGATTAAATTTATTGCTTTGTTAGTAACTTTTCCAGCGCCGGGAATACTTTGCTCAAATTCTCCGGCTGCGTGCCGCCCGCTTGGGCCATATCGGGGCGGCCTCCGCCTTTACCGCCAACGAACGGAGCCAGTTCTTTGATAATGTTCCCGGCATGATACTTTCCGGCCAGGTCTTTAGTAACCATGCACAAGAGCAATACTTTATCATCGGCCTTGCTGCCCAGAAGAATAATGCCGGATTCCATTTTGTCGCGCAGTTTGTCGCCGAAGTCGCGCAACGTTTTGGCGTCGGTAATGCTCACTTCCGTTGCGAGTACTTTCACGCCGCCGATTTCCTTCATCTGATTCATCAAATCGCCGGAATCCTTCGCGGCAAGTTTGCCTTTGAGGGATTCGATATCTTTTTCCATCTCGTGTGCCTGCTTCAAGAGTTTTTCGGCACGATCATATACTTCCAGAGGACTAGCCTTAAATAAGCCGGCAGTCCTTTTCAATTCTTCTTCCATTTTCTGCACATGCAGCAGGGCTTCTTTGCCCGTGACGGCATCCAGACGACGCACGCCGGCAGCAATGGCCGATTCATGAACAATTTTCAGAAGACCGATGTCGCCCGTCTGCGTGACATGCGTTCCGCCGCAAAGCTCCATGCTCATCTCGCCCATTTTGACAATGCGTACGGTTGCGCCGTATTTTTCATCAAATACCGCCGTTGCGCCGGTTTTAAGAGCGTCTTCCAGCGCGCAGATTTCCGTTTGCACGGTCAAATTTTTGCGAATCATGTCATTGGCAATCG
>ENA-UOWG01001303-UOWG01001303.1-activated-sludge-metagenome-genome-assembly--contig:-NODE-1303-length-25399-cov-5.254538_pt1 | contig 25399 bp, 30 predicted proteins | sample MGYA00238147_ERZ761563 | MGnify/ENA primary metagenome ERZ761563 (study PRJEB28884, sample SAMN05720216) | anaerobic digester metagenome | isolation source: active sludge of municipal... | reverse complement strand
GACCGCTCCTGCTGCCCGGGGCACAGCCGCTACCCGCGGGTCTGGTACAGCACGACCTCGGCGCGGCGCCGCCGGCAGATCATGCGGGCCGCGGCGCGGCGCGCGCGGCGCGAGGGTGCCGCGGCCGCGAAGGACGACGGGGACGCGTGATGGGAGTCGCGCACGAGCAGCGCGCCTCCGCGTTGTACCGGCGGGAGGCAGATGCAGCGACAGCCGAAGCCAACCGGCGGCTCGACCTGCGCCTGAAGGGGGATTCGCTGTGCTGGCAGGACCAGCGCGCCGCGCTGCAGGCGCGGGTCGCCGAGCTGGAGCAGCAGCTGGCCCGGGCCATGCGGAGCGTCCGGGAGCTGCGGGCGCAGCAGACGCTGGATCGGACGCGCTGGCGGGAGGACGTGGAGCGCCTGCGAGAACGAGCGATCAGCTACTTCCGCCTCGCCGACGTCATGGAGAGGCGCTGGCGGTGGGTCTCGCGGTTGGTCCGGGCCTTCGTGAGGCCCGACCAGGTCCATCAGTTTCGCGAGGAGGAGCGGCGGCGCGAGGATCTCGCCGCGGACTGGCGGGCGTCCCACGGGGAGCCCGGGGAAGGTGGGGAAGCCGCATGATCGGGGTGATGCTGCTGTTGATCGACGAGGCGAGGAGGCGCGGCCTCTGCATGCTGAACGTGCTGCAGAAGGCCAGCCGCCTCGCCGACGGGACCAAGGACGACTCCTGGCTGGACATCGCGGGGTACACCGAGAACGTCGGCATGCTCCGCCGAGACCAGCGGAACGTGCGCACCCCGAAGGGGTAACATTCCTCGAACCAGCAAGGAGAACCAAGTGATCTACGTCGTCATCGCCCTGCTCCTGTGCCTCTGCGTCTCTGTCTTCCTCCACCTGCGGCCGCAGCCGACCACGGCCTACGTGGTTGTCCGGCCCGACCAGGGCAAGAACCCGCGGTGGAACTGGTACCTGTGCCGACCGGACGGCTCCACGATGGCGATGGGCTCCGGCTCGCACGCCGAGAAGTGGCAGGCCGAGGCCGCGGCGCAGGCCGCGATCGGGAAGATGCGGTCGGTCCAGCTCGTCGAGTACATCACCGGCAGCTGAGCCTTGCTCGCTCGCAGAGGTGCGGCACACTTACCCCGGAGGAGACTCGATGGCTCGCCCCAACGTCAGAGTGAGGCTCGTGCAGGACACCGAGACCAAGAAGGTTGAGGTGGAGGTCGGCGTCCGGTCGAAGAAGAAGCCCGGCCTCTGGGCGACCCTGAAGGTCGACGCCGATGCCTCCGACCTCGACGACCTCGTGCAGCGGACGGCTCACGCCTGCGCCGTGCACCTGATCGTGAACTACCAGGACGCCTGTGATCCCGACGAGTGCGGTCGGGTAGCCCGCGAGGCCCTGCGCGAGATCAAGATCCAGGCGGGCGTTGCTCACCGCAAGATCATCAGCATCGGAGGCTGAGTTGCCCAAAGACGATGACACGGTCGATGTCCGCAACCGGCTCGAGGTGATCCGCAAGGTTGCCGAGAGCGAGGGTGCGGTCCTCGTGGAGCACTTCGTGTGCTGCCGCTGCGGTCACGCGCAGCAGAGCATTCACCTGTGGCTGGAGTCCCTGCGGTGCTGCCGCTGCGGGCAGATGAACGCCTCCAGGATCCCGCGGAAGCCCCAGAAGGGCGAGGTGACGGCCGAGCACCTGATCCAGGCGCTGCGAACCTACACGCGAGCGTACACGCTCCTGCTCGACGGTCGCGACGTGACGGACCTGGGGCTGGAGTGCGAGCGTACAATCTCTCGTGAAGACGCGAGCGCCGTCAAGTTCGCCCTCAAGACGATCGAGCGGGTGGCTGGCCTCGCTGATAAGCTGGCTGGTCAGGAGGACTCCATTGGCTGAAGACCCGCGGTGCCCATTCTCACCCGGAACCATCCTCGAGTGCGCCGGTCGCACCCGGCTCCGAGTCAAGAGGGCTCCTACGAAGGAGGAGCTCGAGACCATGTTCGGGCCGGACATCGCGTTCCTGTGGGACGTGTATGCCCTCTGCGACCCGAAGGAGCTCACCGACGAGGCGAAGGATCTGCACATCCTCGCCCGCGCGATCTTCGAGGAGGTGCTGGATGGCCCAGGGAACGCGAGCTGAGCAGCCTCAGTACGGAGACGACCCCTGGACCCAGCTCAAGCAGGCTGTGGCGAACGGCGGCCCGCACGCCTGCGAGTTCAACAAGTGCCCGCGGTGCGGCTCGATCGAGTTCGACGTGCATCCGTTCGCGGAGTCGCTGAGCTGCTCCAAGTGCGGCGGCCGCTACCCGTCGACGACCCGGCGATCGTGCGCGTTCCACGACGCGGTCATCCAGAAGATGCAGGAGACGGTCCAGCAGGTGCGCGACTGGTACCCTCCGGATGTCTTCGGCGGGGCGGAGGAGCCCGACGCGGACGACCTCAGCAAGCTCGACCCGAAGATCCGAGCTCTGATCCAGAGGAAGTGCGTCAGGATGGCCCGTGTTGTCTGCGGGAATATACTTGCCGAGTTCGAGCGACTCCTGGAGTACGAGCTCGACGTGCCCGCTGATCCCCCGGAGAGCGGCGACAGCGACGAAGAGGAACCTGATGGAAGTCAGCCAGGTAGCAGTTGAGTGGCGGGACGTCGAGGGCGAGCTTCGCCCGTTCGTCGGTGACCGCGACGTCACCTGGGCACCGCAGGCCGGTTCCCAGGAGGCGTTCCTCGCGTGCACCCTGTTCGAGGCGCTGTACGAGGGCACTCGCGGCCCCGGCAAGACCGACGCCCTGCTGATGGACTTCGCCCAGCACTGCGGCCACGGCTACGGCGCAGAGTGGCGAGGTGTGCTGTTCCGGCAGAGCTACCCTCAGCTCGCCGACGTCGTCAACAAGTCGAAGAAGTGGTTCCCGAGGATCTGGCCCGCGGCACAGTTCAACGAGGCGCAGATGCGGTGGCGGTGGCCTGGGGGCGAGGAGCTCATGTTCCGCCACATGAGCAGCCCCGACGACTACTACAACTACCACGGCCACGCCTACCCCTGGATCGGCTGGGAGGAGCTGACCACCTGGCCCGACGACAAGTGCTACAAGGTCATGATGTCGTGCTCCCGCTCGACGCGGCCGGGCATGCCACGCAAGTATCGGAGCACGACGAACCCCTACGGCGTCGGTCACAACTGGGTCAAGGCCCGGTTCGGCCTCCCGGTCCCGCCGCGGCACGTCATCGGCAGGATCGTGCGGGAGATCGGCCCGGATGGGAAGCCGCTGCCCGAGCGTGTGGCCATCCACGGCGACCTCCGCGAGAACAAGATCCTCCTGCACTCCGACCCCGGCTACATCGACAAGATCAAGGCCGCGGCCCGCAACCCCAGCGAGCTCGCCGCGTGGCTGCATGGCTCGTGGGACATCGTGGCGGGCGGCATGTTCGACGACGTCTGGCGTCCATCGACGCACATCGTGCCGAACCTCACTGTCCACCAGATCCCGCGGGGCTGGCGCATCGACAGGGCCTACGACCACGGCCAGTCTCGCCCGTTCAGCGTGGGCTGGTACGCGGAGAGCAACGGCGAGCCGATCCGGATCGGTCCCCACATCATCGGTCGCGTCCCGGGCGACGTCGTCCGCATCTACGAGTGGTACGGCTGGTTCGGCTCCCCGAACGAGGGCATGCGGCTCCCGGCCTCGGAGATTGCCCGCGGCATCCTGGACCGCGAGCAGGACTGGGGTCTGCGGCTCCGGTGCAAGTACGGGGTGGCCGACTCGGCCATCTTCGACGACTACGAGCCCGGCCGCTCCGTGGCGGGCGACATGAAGAGGGTCGGCGTGCTCTGGACGCCGTCGGACAAGGGTGCCGGTTCACGCGCTCAGGGGTGGCAGCAGATCCGCGAGTACCTGAAGGCCGCCATCCCGGGCATCGAGGGCGTCCGCGAGAAGCCCGGTCTCTTCGTCTGCGAGCGGTGCGACCAGTTCCTGCGGACGTTCCCAGTTCTTCCTCGTGACGAGCGGAACCTCGACGACGTCGACACGACTGCTGAGGATCACATCGGCGACGAGGTTCGCTACCGGCTCCGCGGCCGCCGCATGGAGGTCAAGACGGGCCGCTGGAAGTAAACTTCGTGATTTAGGGAGTCGGTCGAGCCCGGGATCGTCAACGAGCGAACAATCATTCATGCTAACGGAGCACCAGGAGTACTGCCGCCGGTACGCCCGCGATCCCATGACGAGGATCCGGATCCTGGCTAACAAAGCGAGGCGAAGGGCTGTTCGGCTCGGAGTCCAGTTCGATCCCGACCTCAGCGATCTGCTGCCTCCACCAACCGTATGTCCTGTGCTGGGGATAGAGCTCGACTACAAGAGCAATCCCGGGTCTGGTCCGCGCCGTGCTTCTCCGAGCATCGATCGGATCGACCCGAGGGGTGGCTACATCAAGGGCAACCGAATGATCGTGAGTTGGCAGGCTAACCGCATCAAGACAGACGCTTCTCCGGAGGAGATCAGAGCGGTGGCGGATTTCTTCTCGAAGCTGAAGGAGAAGGCCCGTGGCTAAGAAGGAAGCCCCGACTCCGGCAACCCCCTCAATGGCGTATGAGGCAATGTGCCCCATGTGGCGCAAGGTGGAGACGCTGCTCGCCGGGACCGACGCGATGCGAGCTGCGGGCGAGGAGTACCTCCCCCGGCACGAGGAGGAGGGTCAGCAGGCGTACATGGAGCGCCTCTCCCGCGCTACCCTGCTGAACATGACCCAGCTCACGCTCGACTCCTGGGTCGGGAAGCCGTTCGGGGATCCTGTCAAGGTCGGCGACGACGTGCCCGAGCAGATCAAGGAGCTGCTCGACAACGTCGACATGCAGGGCAACGACATCACGGTGTTCTCCCGCGCGTGGTTCCGGGACGGTCTCGCCAAGGCGTTCAGCCACGTGCTGGTCGAGTTCCCGCGGGCTCAGCCCAGGGAGGACGGTCGGCCCCGCACCCTCGAGGACGACCGGCGGGACAACCTACGCCCCTACCTCGTGCACATCAAGCCGGAGAACCTGATCTTCGCCAGCGCCGAGGTCGTGAACGGCGTCGAGGTCGTCACGCACGTGCGCATCCGCGAGGAGCACGTGGTGCGGGACGGCTGGGGCGAGAAGGTCGTCGTGCACATCCGGGTCATCGAGCCGGGTCTCGTCACCATCTTCGAGGAGCGGATCGACCCCAAGACGAAGAAGCCGGTGTACGTCCAGATCGACCAGTACCCGTACTCGCTCAACTTCGTGCCGCTGGTGACGTTCTACGCCGACCGTCAGTCGTTCATGATCGGCAAGCCGCCGCTCAACGACCTGGCCGACCTCAACATCGCACACTGGCAGTCGAGCTCCGACCAGACCTCGGTTCTGACGGTCGCGAGGTTCCCGATCCTCGCCGTGTCGGGCACGGTTGACGGCGACAAGCTCACCGTCGGACCGAACCAGTGGCTCAACACCCCGGACGCCGCGGGCCGGTTCTACTACGTCGAGCACACCGGAAAGGCAATCGCGGCCGGACGCCAGGATCTCCTCGACAAGGAGGAGACCATGGCCGAGTACGGCGCGGTCTTCCTGAAGCGGCGTCCCGGCGGGGCCTCGGCCACCGCGCGGGCGCTCGACAGCGCCGAGACGACCAGCCCGCTGCAGGACATGGCCATCCGGTTCCAGTCCTCGCTCCAGCAGGTGCTGGTGTTCATCGGTGCCTGGATGGGCATGACCGCCGATCAGGTCGGCACGATGACCATCTCGACCGACTTCGGGATCACCGATCAGGACGGCAAGCAGCTCGACGCCCTGAAGGAAGCCCGGAAGAACCGCGACATCTCCCGCGCCCGCTACCTCAAGGAGCTGCACCGCTTCGGCGTCCTGTCCGACGACTTCAACTTCGAGCAGAACGAGGAGGAGCTGGAGGAAGAGTCCGTCGAGATGCCGAACGGCGAGGCAGAGGAGGATCTCGATCCCGCAGCGTCTGAGTAGCGAGGAGGTTCCGCATGCGAGCCGAGAAGGCGCGGGACTGGAGGGTCGCAGACCGCTCATGGTTCCGCAAGCTGGACGAGCAGTGCTTCCCGATCGACGACCCGTTCATGAACGGGCCGCGGTACCACTGGTGGATCCTCCGGGACGGCCGCGGCAAGAAGGTCGGCTACGCGGGTCTCGTCGTCACCGGGGACACCGCTCAGTTCACGAGGTGCGGCATCCTCCCCGAGCACCGCGGTCGGAATCTCCAGAGAGTGCTCCTGAAGTCTCGCCTCCGCTGGTGCCGGAGGCAGCGGCTCCGTGTCGTGACGACGTATACGATGCCGGACAACGTGCCGAGCCAGCGGAACCTGGAGCTCGAAGGATTCTCGAGCCGCAGGTCGCCTGATCGGAAGTACATCCTCCACCGACTGGAGCTCTAGGCAAGTGGCTGACGCGAATCAGGAATACTTCGACGCAGCACTGCGGAGGCAAATCTCCGTCCGCGGCTACACGATGACCCAGATCCGCGAGATTCAGGCCATCCTGGAGAACGCTGACAGGAAGCTCGTCGAGGAGCTCCGCAAGCGGCTCGGCAAGATCGTCGGGGCCGCCGGTGGCATCGACTTCCAGAGCGCCCGGTTCAAGGAGCTGCTGAAGGACATCCGCGAGATGCGGGTCGAGGTCATCCGCGAGGCGAGGACCGAGCTGCGGACCAAGCTGCTTCAGTTCGGCCGCACCGAGGCAGACTTCGAGAAGGATCTCGTCGAGCTGACCGTCCCGATCGAGCTGACGCTGAACGCGGTCGCCACCGACTCCATCCGGGACGCGGTGACCAAGCAGCCGTTCCAGGGCCGCACCCTGGGCCAGTGGTGGGACAGCCTGAGCGCCGCCGACCAGCGGGCGCTGACTGACGCCATCCAGATGGGCCTCGCGAACGGCGAAGACGTCGACACCATCGTCCGCCGCGTCGTCGGCACTCGGGCCAGGAACTACTCCGACGGTGCCCTAGCCATCACCCGGCGGAACGCGGAGGCGGTCGTACGAACCGCGATCAACCACGTCTCCAACGCGGCCCGCGAGGCGCTCTGGGAGGGCAACGAGGACATCATCCTCGCCCTGCGGTGGACCAGCGTGCTGGACGGGCGGACGAGCGCCGTCTGCCGCGGCCGCGATGGAGCTCTGGCCCCTGTGGGCGGCAAGCCGCTCCCGAAGGGGAGCCGGATGCTCCAGCCGCCCGACGCTCGACCTCCCGCCCATGTGAGCTGCCGCTCGATCATGGTCGCCGTCCTCGACGAGGCGGGCATCGTCGGCACGCGGCCGTTCGTCACGGACACGAGGACTTCGGAGCGCCGGAGGGTGGACTTCAGGGAGATTGCTCGTGAGAAGGGCATCTCCGTCCAGGAGGCCCGCTCCCGCTGGGCCGCGGCGAACATCGGACAGGTGCCCGCAGAGACATCGTACAACGACTGGCTCGCTCGGCAGAGCCACGCCTTCCAGGACCGTGTCCTCGGCAAGACCAAGGCGAGGCTGTTCCGGACGGGTAAGATTCGGCTCGACCAGTTCATCGATCGGAGGGGCAACGAGCTCTCCCTCGACGAGCTGGCGAGCCAGCGGCCGGATGCGTTCCGCGCCGCGGGGCTGAACCCAGAGGAGTTCTAGCCGACAGCGGCGAGCGTCGCCGCGGGCTGGCAACTGGTGGGGTGATCCCCCAGCGAGCGTGATGCTCGGAAAGGACAGGTTCGATATGCAGTTCGATTTCGCCCAGAACACGACCGTGGACAACATCGAGAAGGTGCCCGCCGACTTCCGGGGCCTCTACGCCGAGCACACCGAAGGCGACAAGAAGACCTTCAAGCTCGCCTCCGACAACCCGGCGGTCAAGTCCGCCGTCGCCGCCATCACCGGCCTGAACAGCGCCCTGAAGGCCGCCCGCGCCGAGGCCACCGCCGCCAAGGGCCAGCAGATCGACCTCGCTCCGCTGAGCGAGTTCGGCACGGACCCCGCCGCCATCGCCACGAAGGTCAAGGAAACCATCGAGGGGCTGCAGGGCCAGCTCAAGGGCGTCGACGTCAACAAGATCAAGGCCGACCTCGAGAAGCCGTGGTCTCAGAAGGTGACGGCCGCGGAGGAGCGGGCGAAGAAGGCCGAAGCGTCCTTCCACCAGCGCGTGGTGGTCGGGGATGCGAAGTCCGCCATCGCCTCCGCCAAGGCTGACGAGCTCCTGCTCCCCTTCGTGCTGCAGAGCGCGAAGGTCGTCACCAAGGAGAACGGCGAGCTCGACGTCGTCATCGTCGACGACCAGGGTGCCGTCCGGTACAGCGGCGTGACTGGCCAGCCGATGACGATCGCGGAGCGCGTCCAGGAGATGAAGGGCATCGAGAAGTTCGCCAAGCTCTTCCCCTCCGAAGCGCCCGCTGGCGGCGGTGCCGCCCCGGGCAGCGCCAGCCGGAACCCGCCCCAGACCCGGCCCGGCGTCGTCAAGACCGAGGACATGTCCCCGCAGCAGAAGATCGCCGCGGGTCTCTCGAAGGGACTCGCTGCGAAGGCGAAGCGGTAAGCGTCTTCAGATTTCTCGAACTCAGCGCTTGTCCCGGACGAAAGACCGGGACAAGACTTCAGTGTGAGTGGGACAGGTGACCTGACCCACGTCGGCTCCGCGAGGGTGATCCAAGCGTGCCGGTGAGAACCGCCACTTGAAACACCACAGGCTGCCCGGTGCGGCCGCATCGCAGGAGAATGACCCATGGCTTCCGTGACTCTCGCTGAATCCGCCAAGCTCGCCCAGAACGAGCTCGTTGCTGGTGTGATCGAGTCGATCATCACCGTCAACCAGATGTTCCAGGTGCTGCCGTTCGACGGGATCAACGGCAACGCCCTCGCGTACAACCGCGAGAACGCCCAGGGTGGCGTGGTCGTGTCGGGCGTCGGCTCCGACCTGACCGCCGACCTCGGCACTGGTGCCCAGGGTGTCGGCGGCGGCGCTGGCTACGCCAAGTCGGCCGCGACCTTCACCCAGGTGACCAGCTCGCTCACCACGATCATCGGCGACGCCGAGGTGAACGGCCTGATCCAGGCGACCCGCAGCGGCGACGGTAACGACCAGACCGCCGTCCAGATCGCCAGCAAGGCGAAGCACGCGGGCCGCAAGTACCAGGACATGCTCATCAACGGCGACGGCACGGGCAACACCTTCGCGGGTCTGCTCACGCTGTGCGCCGCGGGCCAGAAGGTCAACACCGGCACCGACGGCCAGAACCTGGCCTTCCGCGTGCTGGACGACCTGATCGCTCTGGTGGTCGACAAGGACGGCGTGGTCGACTACTTCGCGATGAACGTCCGCACCATCAACAGCTACATGGAGCTGCTCCGCGGCCTCGGCGGCGCGTCGGTCAACGAGGTGGTCACCCTGCCCTCCGGCCAGGAGGTGCCCGCCTACCGCGGCGTGCCGATCTTCCGCAACGACTACATCCCGGTCAACCAGACCAAGGGTGCGTCGAGCAACTGCACCACGATCTTCGCGGGCACGCTCGACGACGGCTCCCGCTCCTACGGCATCGCGGGCCTGACCGCGGCCGAGATGGCGGGCATCAACGTGGTCGACGTCGGCGAGTCGGAGACCAAGGACGAGCACATCTGGCGTGTCAAGTGGTACGCCGGTCTCGCCCTCTTCAGCGAGAAGGGCCTGGCGCTCGCTGACGGCATCCGCAACTAATCCCGTGACCCAGAACCGAACCCCCGGAGGGAAACCTCCGGGGGTATCATTCGTCCGAACCGAAGCACCGATCTGGGAGACCCAGCATGCCCGCATACATGGTCGAAGCCAACCGTGACGCCGCGACTCGCCGAGTCGACGGGGTCGACACGATGGTCGTGTTCGCTGCCGACGCCAGCACCGCCAAGAAGATGGCACAGGCTCGGTACACCGGCGACTCCGACGCGGTGTGGAACGGTGCAACCGTCACCGAGATCGTCGCCGCGGCCAACTGGATCGGCTGGGTCTTCAGCTGGGAGCTCATCGCGCCGAACGGTACGGTCTTCTCCTCGGGCTCGCTGACCGCCACCGGCGCTGGTCAGGACACCATGGACGAGATCGGCGCGGCCCTCGTGACCGCGATCAACGCCACCGGCATCGACAACGCCGCCTACAACAGCACCTCGAACACCCTGACCGTCGCCGGTGCGGCGGACAACAAGGGCGACCACCGCCTGATCTTCAAGATCAAGCCACCGGCCGCCCAGAACGAGGGCGACGTGAACGTGAGCGACCTGGTCGGCACGATCACGCACCAGGGCGCTGCCGGCGCTGCCGTCACCGTCGTGCTGCCCGCGGACGCCGCGGTCATCCCGCAGGTGTTCGCTCGCGGCGTTCGGGTCGCCTAAGCGGCGTCCCATCAGAGCAAGAACCACAGAGGAGCCACCGTCCAGTGAACACCGAGATCCAGACCAAGACGTTCGTCCTCACCGGCCCCCTCGCCGGGAAGACGATGCAGATCAACGGCCGCAACTTCGTCAACGGGAGGTGCCAGATCACCTCCCCGGCGAACCTGATGGGCGGTGCGGAGCACTACCTGGGCACGTACTACCAAGCGTACCCGGAGGGCTCCGCGAAGCTCCTCGCGGCGCAGGCGAAGGAGAAGCCCAATGGCCAGCGTGGTGTTCAGACCGGCGACGTCAAGGACCAACCACACGCGGTACACGGCGGAGTTCAGCCGACAGGGGAAGGGTCTGGGGCGGAAGCCCCCGCTCCCGGCTCAGTCGATGCTGGAGCCTCGACCGGGTCCGCCGATGGTGTGGCCGTTGGGGACGGACAACCGAGCGCCAAGGCTCCCTCGGGAGACCAGGTGAAGAAGATCCAGGACGCCCTGGGCAAGCTGGACCCGAAGGTCGCCGAGCACTGGTCCGAGGACCACAAGCCCGCGGTCGACGTCGTCAGCAAGCTCGCTGGCTTCCCGGTGACGCGGGCCGAGATCGATGCGATCACCGGCGGCGCGACGAACCCGCTTCGCCAGGAGGACCGTCAGCCCGCGAAGAAGGCCAAGTGATTCGAGTCCCCGGAGCTCCATGAGCTCCGCGACGCAAGTTCCGAAGGAGCTCTCCTATGGCGAACAAGATCCCGAACGGTCGACAGGCATCCGGCGGCATGCGCCGCGGCCCCTCGCAGAAGAACGTGGTCACCGGCGGCCGCCGCAAGGCGAACCCGACCGGCGAGGCCACGTCCATGATGCGCAAGGGCAAGATGAAGGGTCCGGGGGTCGACGGACGGTAAGGAGCTCCCCGTGGCGACCCCACGCGGGGGCCTCGGTGCCCGCGCTGCCCAGTACGGTCGCGGCGACAACAACGCCGCGAGCTATGCATTCCAGAGCGGGAGCGCGGCCGCCGGTGGCTACATTCCTCCGCCAGCGTCACCGCCGCCAACTGAGCCTTCCCCTCCATCGATCACGCAGATCACGTTCGACCAAGGTGGATCTCTCCTGAACATCACATTCGACAGAGCCCTAGATCCCAGCCCGGCGGACATTTCTGGCTGGTTCTTCAACTTCGGAGAAGACAGGTACGAGACGGGCGGCGTCGTGGGCGCGTTCGGCAACATCCTGCAGCTGAGCGTGGTGTCGGTCGGAGCGGCTGGCAAGGAAGGCGATCTGCTTTGGAACTGGAACGGGGACGACGGCCCCATCCTGTTCCTGGACAGCTCGACCTTCCCCGGCCCGGTCGTCGACTTCCCGATCTTCGAAGCGTAGAGGGCTATAGTTCAGCCATGGCGTCCAAGCAGTACAGGGTGGGTCAGGGTGCCGGTGGCGTGACCGGCCGTGCTGCTCAGCTCGCCAAGCAGACGCGAGGTGCGAACGTGCCCAAGATCTCCTTCAGTGGTTCATTCTCCGGCAGCATCAGCATCCCAGACGCCGTTTCCATCGTGGACGTCACGTTCACGGTCGAGGAATCCACTCCGATCGAGGCGCGACTGGTCTTCAACACCCCCATGAACACGAGCAAGGGGCTCGTGAACCCGAACGGAGATTGGCTGTTCAGCGAAGACCAGGCCAACTTCCAGTGGCGGTACGACACTGCGACCTGGATCTCTCCGACGGTCCTCAAGCTGACGGGGTTCTCTCCCGTCGGCATCGGTCCCCATCCCCAGCAGGATCAGGTCATCTACGAGGGATCTGGCGCGGACCAGATCCGCTCTGCCAGCAACGCGGTGCTGCCCACCGGGTACTCCGCCCCGCACCCAGGATACTAGGAGACTGAGCGATGCCGTTCACGCCGGAGACAGGTCAGGGTCTGGAGGATGCGAACGCCTACATCAGCGTCGCCTTCGCGGACACGTACCACTCCGACCGCGGCCACGTCTCGTGGACGGCGCTCAGCACCGCGAAGAAGGAGCAGTGCATCGTCCGGGCGACGGACTACATCGACAAGCGGTTCGGCCGCCGGTTCCGCGGCTCCCGTCGCTCCCAGCGCCAGGCGCTTGAGTGGCCGCGGCTCGATGCCTTCGACGACGACCGCTTCCTGCTCTCCGAGGCCGATGAGATCCCCCGCTCGCTCTCGAAGGCGTGCGCTGAGTACGCCCTCCGTGCCGCCCTCCTGGGCGAGCTCGCCCCCGACCCGCCGCTGCCGGTTCCGGTGCAGGATCTCGGGGTGAACAGCCCCGCGACTCCGCCCTCCGGCGACATCGTGACTGGGCAGGTCAGCTCCAAGGCCGTCAAGGTCGGGCCGATCGAGGAGAAGACCGCGTACCAGACCGCGAGTGAGGTTGCCTCCCGCACGCGGAACAAGCAGGCGATGGGCTTCACCGTCTCCGACTTCAACATTCCGGAGTACCCCGCGGCCGACCTGCTGCTCGAGGAGCTCCTGAAGACCAACGCTCAGCGGAGGCTCGCGAGGGGCTGATGGCATACGACTACTCCAGCCTGTCTGCCACCGCCAAGCGGCTCATCGAGCGCTTCGGTCGCCCCGTCACCCTCAAGCGGCAGACGACCACCCCGACCGATCCCGCGAAGCCGTGGCGCGGGGGTGCTCAGGCCGCGGACGTGTCGACCGCTGTCGTGGCCGTGCTCGTGGACTACACGCTCCAGGAGGCGACGAGCGACCACGTCCAGCGCGGCGACAAGCGGGCATACGTCGCCCAGGCCAGCGGCCCTGGGATCGACTTCGCAACCTACGATCGACTCGTCGAGGCCGACGGCCAGACCTGGCAGATCGTCCGGGCGGAGACCATCAACCCGGGCGACACGAAACTGCTCTTTGATCTTCAGCTGCGCCAATGAAACATTCGGAAGAACAACTCCAGAAACGCCGTGAATATGACCGGAAGTATCGGCGTGGGAACCCAGCTGCTGTGCGAGCAGTACAGAGGAAGGCATACCTCAAGAGGAACTTCGGAATCACACCGGAGCGGTACACAGAGCTGGAGCAATCGCAGAATAGCAAATGTGCAATCTGCCACGGTGTTCAGCCATCCGGTCGCAGGCTGGCAGTAGATCACTGCCACGACACCGGAAAGGTTCGTGGTCTCCTGTGCAATCCCTGTAACACTGCGATCGGCCTTCTCGGAGATGATCCCGAGCGGCTCAGGGCAGCCGTATCATACCTCGAGCGTTCGAGGAATCACTGAATGGCGACGACGGCACAGGCCCGCGACGAGATCCTCACCCGCCTGAAGGCGGTCGCGGATGCTGTCACGCCTACTCCTCTGAAGCTCGTGTTCGACGACGCACCCGGTCAGCCCGCTCGGACCGAGGGAACCACCTCCCGAGTCGCCCCGTGGGCTCGCGCTCGCGTCCAGCACACCACGGGCCGCCAGGCTTCTCTCTCCGGAGCAAACGGAGTGAAGCGTTGGGAGCGGGGCGGGTTCCTCATCGTCCAGCTCTTCACGCCGATGCTGGAGGGGCAGAACCTCGCCGACTCCCTGGGGAGTATCATTCGAGGCGCGTTCGAGGGGTACTCGACGCCCAGCGGCGTTTGGTTCCGCAACCCGCGGATCAACGAGGTTGGGTCGGACGGCACCTGGTACCAGACGAACATCTTCGTCGACTTCCAGTACGACGAGGTCAAGTAGACGGGAGACCTGAACCATGGCGACGCTGAACAAGATCGACTCGAACATCACTGGTCTCCGCTACGCTGTGGAGTCCAGCCTCGGTGTGCTGCCCGCGGCCGCGTCGCAGTTCTGGTTCCCCTTCGAACCGAACAGCTACAGCGACTTCGGCGGTCAGATCACCACGGTCGCGCGGAACCCGATCAACCCGTCCCGCCAGCGCAAGAAGGGCGTCGTGACCGACCTCGACGCCAGCGGCGGCTTCAACACCGACCTCACCCAGACGAACCTGCGGGACATCCTGCAGGGCTTCATGTTCGCCGACCTCCGGACGAAGCAGTCGTTCACCGGCGTTCAGACGGTCGCGACGTCCGACGACAGCTACGGCGCAACCGGCATCCACACCGGCTTCTTCGCCGGTGACCTGATCCTCGCCAGCGGGTACACGAACAACGCGAACAACGGTCTCAAGAACGTCGTCACGGCGTCCGCCAACAAGGTCACGGTCAGCCAGAACCTGGTCGACGAAACCTCGCCCGCCACGGCCAAGATCCAGGCCGTCGGCTTCCAGTTCGGCGCTGGCGAGGTCGAGATCGTCGTCCCGGGTGGCGGCTCGCTGCCGTACCTGAACCGAGCTTCGGGCTCGAAGGACTTCACTCAGCTCGGGCTGATCCCCGGCGAGTTCGTCTTCATCGGCGGCGACTCGGCCCCGACTCAGTTCGCCACCGCCGCGAACAACGGTCTCGCTCGAGTCCGGGCCGTGACGACCACGACCATCACCTTCGACAAGACGCAGGGCACGATGGTCGCCGACAACGGGGCGACCAAGACGATCCAGATCTTCAAGCCCGCGGCCCTCCTCAAGAACGAGACCGGCACGCTCATCAAGCGTCGCTCGTACACTCTGGAGCGCACGCTCGGCGCGAACAACGATTCCGACCTGACCCGCGAGCAGGCCGAGTACCTCACGGGTGCAATCGGCTCCGAGTTCACGATCAACGTCCCGACGGCCGAGAAGCTCAACGTCGACCTGTCCTTCCAGTCGCTCCGCAACTCGACCATCGACGAGAACATCACTGGCGCGAACACGCTCCTGAGCAAGGCGGCCGTGGTCGCTGGCTCCGCGGCCAACGCCCCGGCGATCGTCGAGGCCGACGCCTTCAACACGAGCTCGGACGTCAGCCGCATCAAGCTGGCCACGTTCACCGAAGGCACGACGAACCCCGCTCCGCTCTTCGCGTTCGCCCAGGAGCTCACGCTCACGGTGAACAACAACCTGAGCCCCAACAAGGCGATCGGTGTGCTCGGTGCCTTCGAGGTCACCGCGGGCACCTTCGAGGTCGGTGGCTCGATCACTGCCTACTTCGCCGACGTCGCCGCGGTCCAGGCCGTTCGCAACAACGCCGACATCACCCTCGACGCCCACTTCATCAAGGCGAACGCGGGCATCAGCTTCGACGTCCCGCTCATCACTCTGGGCGATGCCCGGCTCAACGTCGAGCAGGACGCCCCGATCACCCTCCCGCTCGAGAACGCGGCGGCCACCGGCGCGAAGATCCACCCGACCCTGAACCACACCCTCATGATCATGTTCTGGGACTACCTCCCGGCGGCCGCGGACGCCTAATCCGGGGCGAGAGGAGCTGAGTTGGTTGTCGCGGCATTCATCGGTGCGATACTCTGGGGGAGCGCCTGCTACAGAACGTGGGAGGCGGAGCGCCGGGATTGCCTGACGAATCATCGGCACAGCACCGTCGACCAGTACGAGGCGTGCTATCATGAGGCGACCAGGAGGCTGCGCAACTGCCTCCCGAAGATCGAGCAAGCAGAGGAGCAAGTTCCATGAGCACGTACAAGCAGTTCCAGACCGACACCAGCCTCGAGACGTCCGGCATCCGGCTCAACCTGGGTGCCGCGGGCACGTTCATCATCGCCCGCGCTGGCGGCTCGAACGAGAAGTTCGCCCGCCGGATGCTCTCCGCGACCAAGCCCTTCCGGCGGGCCATCGCGAACGAGACGATGGACCACAAGGAAGCCGACCGCCTCACGGCCCGCGTGTTCGCCGAGACGGTCGTCCTGGGCTGGGAGGGCGTGACCGGCCCCGACGGCAAGGAGCTGGCCTTCAACGTGGACAACGCCGTGAAGCTCTTCACCGACCTACCGGACCTCTTCGCCGAGATCCGTCGAGCCTCCAGCGACGCGGCCCTGTTCCGCAAGGAGATCCTGGAGTCCGAAGCGGGAAACTCGTCTCCTGCCTCCAGTACGCCCTGACCCAGGGGCCTGGAGAGCAGAAGATCCTCGAGCAGTGCTGGGCGAGCAGGCTTCCGATCCCCCGGGCGATCCAGAACGCCCCGGAGCTGAACCTGGGGCTGGAGTTCACCTACACGGCCTTCTGGGAGCTCAGCACCTCCCGCCCTGTCGGGTGGAGCCCTGGTCCGATCCCGTGGCACGTCATCCACGAGTACGCCAAGTCACAGGGACTCGACGACGAGGAAGAGGCGGACTTCGTCTTCCTCGTCCGCAAGATGGACCGAGCGTTCCTGGAGTGGAACGAGGCCCAGCAGAAGGGCGCGAAGAAGGCGGACGCCGGTGGGCGGAACAAGCTCGGGGCGACGAAGTCTGCCTCTTAGAGCTTCCTCGGACGTATACTTCGAGAGCTCCAGGAGCCCTCCGACCATGGCCGACCCGTCCACTTTCGCCAAGCGGATGCAGATCCGCGCCGACCGAGTCGGCGGGAGCATCGACCGCATCGCTCGGAAGGCCGCCCTCGCGGTCGACCAGGCGCTGGTGCTGGCGACCCCGGTGGACACTGGCCGCGCCCGCTCCAACTGGCGGGCCGAGGTCGGTGGAGCTCCGAGCGGGACCATCCAGCCCTACTCCCCCGGCGACAAGCTCGGGATCGGGGAGCAGGCCAACGCGGCCGCCGCGATGCAGCAGGCCGCGGGGCAGGTTGCGGGGTGGCGTCCGTCTTCCGAAGTTCCGCTGTTCATCTCGAACAACGTCGACTACATCGGCAAGCTGAACGAGGGCTCCTCGAAGCAGGCACCCGCCAACTTCGTCGAGCAGGCAATCGCGGCGGGTATCGGTGCGATCGCTAACGCGAAGGTGCTCTCCTAATGGCCACTGAACGCTTTGACATCGTGTTCACGGCCAAGGGTGCCCGCGAGGTGCGGAGGGAGATCTCCGGCATTGGCAGCGACTCGTCCTTCGCCGCCAGCTCGGTGAACTTCCTCAAGAACGCGCTGGTTGCGCTCGGATCCGCACAGGTCATCCGGGGCCTGGTCAACATCGCCGATACGTACCAGAACGTGCAGAACCGCCTCCGCCAGGTGACCAACGGAACGGAGGAGCTCCGGATCGTCACTCAGGAGCTGTTCGACATCTCGAACCGGACGCGCACTTCGTTCGAGGAAACCAGCCAGCTCTACTTCCGTTCTGCCCGCGCCGCTCAGGTGCTTGGCAAGAGCCAGAAGGAAGTGCTGGACTTCACGACGACGCTCTCCGAAGCCGTGGCGCTCTCGGGTGCCTCGGTTCGCGAGGCCAACCTCGCGGTGCTCCAGTTCACGCAGGGCCTGGCGTCCAACCGGCTCGCAGGTGACGAGCTCCGCTCAGTCCTGGAGCAGCTGCCCAACATCGCCGCGTCTATCGCGAAGCAGCTCGGAGTCACCATCGGTGAGCTGCGCAACCTCGCCGCCTCCGGCGCGATCACCACCGACCAGATCTTCGCCGCCTTCTCGGGCGACGAGGCCGCCCGCATCGCCGCCGAGTTCCAGAAGACCATCCCCACCGTCGAGCAGTCGCTCGTCGTGCTGAAGAACCGGGTCATCGAGCTGGTCGGAGAGTTCAACCAGGCCACGGGTGCCACCCAGAAGCTCGTCGCCGTGATCAACGCCGTGGGCGAGAATGCCGACGTGATCGGCCGCGCGATCCTCGGCGGCACCTTCGTGATCGGTGTCACGAAGGCGATCCTCGCCGTGCAGCTTCTGACGCTGGTCATTGCCGCCAACCCCGTCGGCTTCCTCCTGACTGCGCTGACCGCGGGCATCGTGGCGCTCGTCGCTTTCAGCGACCGCATCGTGTCGCTCCAGGACGGGCTCACGACGCTTCAGGACTTCTTCCAGGCGTTCGGTGAGTTCCTGGTGTCCCGGTTCACCGAGCTGATGGACTTCATCAGCAGCTTCTTCGGCGAGCTCCCCGACCTTGCGAGCGTGTCTTTCGAGGATATCCTCGTCGGAGCGGCCCAGTTCCTCGACAACTTCCTGGGCGTCTTCCTTGGCACGTTCTACGCCATCGGAGCGCTGCTCAGCAACGTGGGCGAGAACTGGCCCGAGCTGATCACCTTCGCCATCAAGCAGATGGTGAATGCCGCCATCAACGCCCTCAACTTCCTGCCGAAGGCCATCAATGCCCTGATCGACGGGCTCATCGCGTCCTTCAGCTCGTTCTTCAAGCGGCTGGAGCTTGCCTGGATCTACTGGTCGCAGGCCGTGAACAACGCCTTCGACGGCAACTTCGATGCCGCGCTGGAGAACATCAAGGACGCGAGCTTCCAGGTCGAGAACGCGGTTGTGAATATCGGCGACAACGTGCGCCGAGCCTACGACAAGTACAAGGACATCAACCTCATCCCAACGCTGGAGATCTCCGGTGCCGAGCAGGCGGCCGCGGAGCAGCTCGGGCAGGACGTCATCGACGCCTTCCTGAAGGGCTTCAACGAGCCGGGTGCGGCCGAGGCCAACATCCAGTCGATCCTGGCCCGTGCCCGCGAGATCGCGAGCGAGCGAGCTTCCGCAGCTCAGGCTCAGGCGGCGCGCGATGCGGCGGCGCGCGAGGGGCTGAACGCTCCCGGCGCTGACATGACGGGCGAGATCCGCGCCCGCGTGCTGAAGGAGATCACCGACGGCCTCACCCGCGAGGCCAGCCTCCTTTCCCTGGGCAACCGGGAGCGAGAGGTTCGCAACGCCCTCGACAAGGTCCAGGAAGAGCTCCAGTCGAAGAAGGTCACGGCAACCCCGGACGAGCTGAACGCCCTACAGCGGCAGATCGAGCTCAACTTCGCCCTGAAGGACCAGGCCCGCATCCTGGAGGAGATCAAGGGTCCGCAGGAGGACATCAAGAACAACATCGCAGCGATCAACGCCCTCTACTCCCAGGGCAAGATCACGATTGACGAGTACAACGAGGCGCTCCGCAACCAGCGCATCCAGGCGCTGGAGAGCGACCGCTCGGTCGCTGGTGGCTTCGAGCGAGGCTTCCTGAAGCTCCAGAACCAGATCGGGGACTTCGCGGCCCAGGCGGAGACGACGCTCGTCAACGCCTTCAGCTCGGCGGAGGACGCGCTGGTGGAGTTCGTCCAGACCGGAGAGTTCAACTTCTCGAAGCTGGTCGACTCGATCCTCGCGGACCTGACCCGGCTGCTCGCCCGCCAGGCGCTCTTCGCCCTGCTGAACGCCTTCACGGGAGGAGCGGGTGGCTCGGCGGCCGGTCTGCTCGGTGGTCTGTTCGGCGGCGCTCGTGCCGAGGGCGGTCCCGTCTCGCCCGGCAAGAGCTACCTGGTCGGCGAGAATGGACCGGAGATCTTCCAGCCCAACGTGGGCGGCACTATCGTTCCCAACGGGGCGACGATGGCGGCCCCGCAGGTGAACGTCTCCGTCGTCAACGTCACCGACCCCGACGAGGTTGGCTCGGCGCTGAACGATCCGCGGAATCAGGAGATCATCGTGAACATCATCGGTCGCAACCGTCAGGCCGTCAACCGCTCGCTGGGGAATGGATAATGCCGTTCATCTTCGGAACCAGCTCTGACTACCAGGCGTTCGCCTCCATCCTGCGGCGAGTGGCCATCGGCACCTCGCTGCAGTCGGTGGACTCAGTCGCTGGCGGCGGCACCGGCTACACCGTCGGCGACATCCTGACGGTGAGCGGCGGCACCTCAGTGATCGCGGCGACCCTCGAGGTGCTCGCAGCGCCCGCGGGCGTGATCAGCTCGGTGCGCATCCGCAACGCGGGCCTCTACACGACCGCCCCGGGCGACCCCGTGAGCGTCACTGGCGGCACCGGCACCGGCGCGACCTTCAACCTGACCTTCGACACGAACGGCTGGATCGACCGCCGAGCCAACGGCTGCCCCGAGTGCGCGGTCTCCGCCACCGTCGGCGCTGGAGGCACCGGCTACACCGTCGGCGACCAGCTCACGGTCAGCGGCGGCACCTTCGGCCGCCCCGCCATCTTCCAGGTGGCGACCGCCCCTGCTGGCGTGGTCGCGACGGTCACGCTGGTCGACCGAGGCGACTACACGACCACCCCCGGCAACCCGGCGAGCACGACTGGCGGCACCGGCACCGGCTGCACGCTGAACATCACCTACGGATCGGGTGAGCGAGAGGTCATTCTCGAGGGCGAGGGCTCCGGCTCCGACGAGATCTACGTCGGCTACCGCTCGTTCTTCGACTCCGGCTCCGGCGCTCGCAACCTCTGCCTGAACGGATTCACCGGCTTCTCGGCTGCCCTTTCCTACGAGGATCAGCCCGGGCGCTCCCCGGGGCTCGACACCTCCTCCGCTGGAGTTGACCTCGGCGGTGCCTACGTCCTGCTGACGAGCTCCACCGTCACGTGGTGGATCAGCGTCACGCCGCGGCGCATCATCGGCGTGGCCAAGACGGGCACCTGCTACTCGTCCTTCCACCTCGGATTCCTGAACCCGTTCGCGACCGGCGGCGAGTGGCCCTACCCGCTGTTCATCTGCGGCACGACCAGCGAGCGGTTCCGCACGCCCGGCACCACGATCATCTCCTCCTCGGGGATCATCGACCCCGTGCGAGACTCCACGGCTGACGTCGGTCCCGGCCTCGTCCGGCTCGCCTCCGGCACGTGGGCAGATGTCTACAACTCGACGAACGGCAGCCCCCGAAGCGCCGCAACCCAGGGAGTCGTGATCTCGCCCGCGGGTCGCCTGACCGGCATCACCTTCGGGTCTGGCGACGACTGGTACAACACCTCGACCAACACCTGGGATCAGTACATCCCCGTCAGCGGAGACCCCGGCACTGTGTCGAATCGTCTCCTGCGGACTACTAACAGCGGGGGTGACCTCATCATCACCGTCCAGGCGACGCTGATCTGGTCGAACGGCGCGACACCGCAGGGCGTCCTCGGGGAGATCGACGGGGCCTTCTGGTTCGACACCGCGGGCACCGTCGTGGCGGAGAACCGTTTCACGGACAGCGGAGTTCGCTACACCGCCTTCCAGAACGGCATCCGCGCCGACAACTGGGCACTGTGGGCTCTGCGGGAGGACTAAAGCATGGCGTACCAGACCGGCACAGCATCGAGCCAGGAAGACCTGATGAACGTGCTCCAGACGTTCGCAGCCGCGAACGGCTGGACCGTGGACATCATGTCCACGACGAACGACTGGATGGCGCTCAACAACGGCTCGGTCTTCGTGCAGTTCCGCTGGGACAACTCGACCGGCATCGCCATGTTCCAGTCGACCGCCTTCAGCGGAACCGGCGTCGCCCCGGGCAACCACACTGGCGACGACGGCTGCGGGCTCCTCGATGCCTCGGCTCCCTACAACTCGACCGTGAGCTCCGGTCGGCGGATCACCGTGGGCAACGGTCCCTACACCGCCTACCACTTCTTCACCGACGGCACCACGAAGTACATCCACGTCGTCCTCGAGTACTCGCCCGGCCTGTACCGCCACTTCTCGTTCGGCACGATCAACAAGGTCGGCACGTGGACCGGCGGGCAGTACGCGGCCGCCATGGCGATCGGGGCGAACCCCGGCCTCGTGAACACCAGCACCCACAACATCCTCTGGTCCGGCTGCAACAGCGGCACGACGACGACCGACGCGACCAACTCCAGCTGCATCCGCGTCGAAGGCATGCCCAACCAGACGGGGAGCATGAAGTGGATGCTGCTCACGCTGCAGACGTCGAACCTCGGCAACGACCGCGCTGGCAACGCCCGCATCGCTTGCCCGGGTGGTTTCCTCGGGTGCAACCCCTGGCTGACGCGGTACGGATTCTTCCGGGCGAGCCTCCTCAACGGCTTCCTCCCACTGATCAAGATCCCGATCTTCTGGCGGGACACGGCTCCCGCCCCGGACACGTACATGCTGCTCGGCTTCGTCCCTGACGTGTTCCACATTCAGATGGCGAACCTCGCCCCTGGGCAGGAGTTCACGATCGGTGGCGACACCTACATGGTGTTCCCGGTCATCCGCAAGCAGAACACCTCGAGCAGCGTCGAGGAGAGCAAGAACGCTGGGGTGGTGTACCGCAAGGTGGTGTAACGCATGTCGTCCTTCCCGGCCTACGTCAGCGATGTCCTCACTGGGCTGCGAATCGCCCAGAGTGGCAACATGGCCGGGCCGCTCGTGCGGATGGAGAACGCGGTCCCGGCGGTTACGCTCAACGCTCTCGACAACCCGGACGAGTCGGCGAGCCTGTTCGACGGCTCCCCGACTCCCGGCCCTCCGGTTGATGCCCACCCCTGCTACGTGACCGAGGACATCGGCGATGTCTGGTTCGACATCATCCACATCCTCCCGCGGTCGATCGTCCTCGGGAACATCCTGACGACGGTCACTCAGCAGATCGACATCTACAACGCCTTCCTCTACGAGCCGCACGACCTCCAGGCGTTCATCAACAACGCTGGCGTCGGCACCAGCATCACTGACCTGCCCACCCTGCCGTTCACGATCCCCCCGCAGGAGTCCCTCCTGCTGACCCTCCAGGTCACGCCCGACGGCGCTCCGACGATCAACACCACCCTGGACTTCGATACCGACGAGCCGTATCTTCTCCAGATCCCGATCCAGGGCACGCGAATCGTCATGTTCCCCTTCGAGCCGGAGACCCCGCTCATCGAGCGGCTCCAGTTCCTGACCGACGTCTTCATCCACAAGGACGGCACCGAGCAGCGAGTTTCGCTCCGGAAGGCACCTCGGCAGGTGTTTGACATGAAGCTCCGCCGCGAGGATGGGGTTGAGCGGCAGCGCGTCGACTTCCTGCTCTTCGACTGGCAGAGCCGCGTGTTCGGCCTCCCGATGTGGCACGAGCCGACCCTGCTCACTGGCGACGTCACCGCCGGGGCGACGAGCATCAACGTGCAGGACACGACGCTCTCCGACTTCCGAGTCGGCGGCCTCGCCATCATCTACGAGAGCGAGACGAAGTTCGACGCCCTGGAGGTCACGGCTGTGGGGCCGACCTCGATCTCGTTCAACACCCCGGTCACGCAGGACTACTCTGCTGCCGCGGGCATCCGCGTGATGCCGCTCCGAACCGCAATCACGAGCCAGCCCGCGAAGGAGAGCAAGTACGCCGTCAACCTCTGCGACTTCGACCTGACCATGCGGGTGCTTGACAACGACGTCGACCTGAGCGACCTGACCGGCTGGCCGACGTACAACAGCAAGATCCTGCTCAGCGACGCGAACGCGATCACCGGCACCCTGGATGGACTGATCGAGCGGGAGCTCACGGTCTTCGATGGCTCCGGTGGCGGCAAGTTCTCGCAGGTCAGCACCTGGAACCGAGCTCGCCACAGCTCCGCGAAGACCTTCGTCAGCACCACCCGCAGCCGCCTCTGGGCGATCCGCAAGCTGCTCCACGCCCTGCGGGGACGTCAGGTCAGCTTCTACCTCCCGACCTTCACGAAGGACATCACGCTCGCCAGCCTGTACCTCTCGGGGAGCTCCGCCCTGGCCATCGTGAACGTGGGGTACTCCCGCTACGCGAAGCAGCGCACGCCGAAGGTGGACATCCGGATCATCCTGAACGACGGCACCATCTTCACGAGGACCGTGACGGCCTCTTCCGAGGTGGACGCGAACACCGAGCAGCTCACGCTCAGCTCGGTCATCGCCCAGAACATCGCTCCGGCGGACGTGGCCCGCATCGAGTTCCTCGAGAAGGTTCGCATCGACAGCGACGAGATCGTGATCGAGCACCGCTCGGCGAACGGTGAGGCTAACATTGGCTTCCCGGTCAGGGGCGTGCTGGAGTAGCAGATGGCCTACAACACGCAGGAAATCTCGGTCGAGAGCGGACAGCCCATCGAGCTGTTCGACTTCCGCATCGGCACCGAGTCGTACCTCTACACCAGCAACCCGAACGCGGTCACGTACAACAGCCTGACGTATCAGCCCTTCGAGGTCGAGCGGCAGAACCTGAACTTCAGCGCCGAGCAGCGGGCCGAGACCCTGCAGATCAACGTGCCCGCCACTGAGCCGCTGGTTCGCAAGTACATCAACTCCGTCCCCGGTCAGCGAGCCACCCTCACCATTCGTCGCGTGCATCGGAACGACGGAGCGAACGAAGTGATCGAGCTCTGGAAGGGCACCGTCCGCACGGTCGGGTTCGATCAGAACGGCGTGCGAGCGAACATCGCTGTCGTGCCGCTCACCGCCGAGCTGGCGAACGCGATCCCTCGGTTCAAGTACAGCGCCGTCTGCAACCACGTGCTGTACGACCAGGGCTGCACAGTTGCCCAGTCGCTCTTCCGTCACCAGGAGGAGGTAACGGGAGTCGCCGGAGACACGATCACGGTGCAGGGCCTGGCCGCGAAGGGCACCGGGTGGGCCAACGGTGGCTACATCGCCCTCCCCTCCGGGGACTTCCGGCTGGTCATCGAGCATACCGGCGACACCGTGCGGGTGCTCAAGCCGTTCCCGAGCTCTCCGCTCGGGCTCACCGTCGAGGTGTTCGCTGGGTGCGACCACAGCATCAACACCTGCTCGTCCAAGTTCAACAACGTGGCCAACTTCGGCGGGTTCGCCTGGGTGCCGCTGCGGAACATCTTCTCCACGGGGCTGAAGTGATGCTTCGAATCAGGCGGCTCGCCGCCCTCGCCATCCTGCTGCTCGTCATGTTCGGCCCGGCCGTCGTGCGGCCGCACATCGATCTCGGCCCGCTGGAGCTGCAGGTGCCGATGGCGTCCTCCAGGGAGGAGCTCCGAGCGCCGGAGCCTCAGAAGGCGTTCATCGAGACGCTGATCCTGTTCGTCGTCTTCCTGGTCCTCAGCGAGATCCTGAAGCCGAAGCCGAAGATCGAGAACGCTCGCCCGGCTGGCCTCGGAGACTTCAAGTTCCCGACCGCGACCGAGGGCCGCCCCGTGTCGCTCATCTGGGGAACGGTCAAGGTCGAGGGGCCTAACGTCGTGTGGTACGGAGACCTCAGGCAGCAGGCCATCACCGAGAAGGTCAAGACCGGCCTCTTCTCCAGCACTCGCGTCACCAAGGGCTACAAGTACTACGTCGGCATGCAGATGGCAGTGTGCCGCGGTGGATCCTCCCCGGTCGGTGCCCTGCTCCGCATCTGGGTCGGTGACGACATCCTCTGGACCGGCAACGTGACGGCGGACGGAACCGCGATCGACCCGAATTCATGTGCGTGGCGATTTCCTGCAGCA
>ENA-UOWG01001302-UOWG01001302.1-activated-sludge-metagenome-genome-assembly--contig:-NODE-1302-length-25400-cov-7.507358_pt1 | contig 25400 bp, 25 predicted proteins | sample MGYA00238147_ERZ761563 | MGnify/ENA primary metagenome ERZ761563 (study PRJEB28884, sample SAMN05720216) | anaerobic digester metagenome | isolation source: active sludge of municipal... | reverse complement strand
CATCGGCCAGCAAGGATGCCTGCCCCCCTGCCCCGCTGCCCCCCTGCCCCGCCATCAGTACGCCTTCGCCCACACCGCCTCCGTCACGGCGTCGCGGTTGCACCAGACGCAGCGGGTCGGCGCCGGATCGGAACGGAACTCCTCATCGGGCAGCACCCGGATCGTGGCCTTGGTCTGCTCCTTGATGTCGGCCTCGCAGGCGGCGTCGCCGCACCAGCCGCCGTACACGAACCCGCCGGCGCCGTTCATCGCCTCGACCAGCTGGTCCCGCGTGGCGCCTCGGATCGTGGCCGCCTCGCGTCGCGCCACCGCCGCGCCGAGGAGCGCCTGCTGCATGGCGTCGATTTCGATGTGGATCCGGTCGGCGATCCCGGCCATCGGGATCGGCTCCTTCCCGCCGGTGCGCCGGGCCAGCATCACCTGCTCGGCGGCCAGGTCCCGCGGGCCGATCTCGAGCCGGAAGGGGACGCCCCGCGACTCCCACTCATAGTACTTGGCGCCCGGCTTGAGCCCGTCGCGCGCGTCGAGGTGTACCCGGATGTCCCCGGCGCGGAGCGCCCGTTGCAGGCGCTCGGCCGCCTCGATCACCGCCACCCGCTCCTCGTCCTTCCGGTAGATCGGGACGATCACCACATGGTACTGCGCGAGGCGCGGCGGACAGATGAGGCCGGTGTCGTCGCTGTGGGTCATGATCAGCCCGCCCACCAGGCGGGTGGAGACGCCCCACGACGTGTTCCACACGTGCCCAAGCCCGCCCTCGGCGGTCTGGAAGGTCACGTCGAAGGCCTTCGCGAAGTTCTGGCCGAGGTTGTGGCTGGTGCCCGCCTGGAGCGCCTTGTTGTCCTGCATCAGCGCCTCGATGGCGTAGGTGCGGAGCGCGCCGGCGAATTTCTCACTGTCGCTCTTGCGGCCGGTGAGCACCGGCATCGCCATCCACTCCTCGGCGAACCGCCGGTAGATCCCGAGAATCATCAGCGTCTCCGCCTCCGCCTCCTCCTCCGTGGCGTGCGCCGTGTGACCCTCCTGCCAGAGGAACTCGGTCGTGCGGAGGAAGAGCCGCGTGCGCAGTTCCCACCGCACCACGTTGGCCCACTGGTTGATCAGGAGGGGCAGGTCGCGCCAGCTCTGGATCCACTTGGCGTACATCGAATAGATGATGGTCTCGGAGGTGGGGCGCACCACCAGCGGCTCCTCGAGCTCCTTCCCGCCGGCATGGGTGACGACCGCCAGTTCCGGCGCGAAACCCTCGACGTGCTCGGCCTCGCGGGCCAGGAAGCTCTGGGGAATGAAGAGCGGGAAATAGGCGTTCTGGTGACCGGTGTCCTTGAACATCCGGTCGAGCGCCTGCTGCATCTGCTCCCAGATCGCGTAGCCGTTGGGCCGGATGACCATGCAGCCGCGCACCGGGCTGTAGTCGGCCAGCTCTGCGCGGGCGATGACTTCGTTGTACCAGGCCGAGAAATCCGCGGCCCGCGTGGTGAGCGCCTTGTCGTCTGCCATGCTGCCTCGTCGGGTGGGGCCCGGAAGGGGCCCCGGGGTCAGGAGCGGGCCGCCAGGAGCGCGGCGACCGCGTCGGTTCGGGACACCGACCGCTGCGCCTTCGCGGTGAGGTCCTTGATCTGCACTTCGTTGCGGGCGCGGTCGTCGGGGCCGATGAGCACGGCCACCCGCGCCTGGCGAGCGTCCGCAAGCTTGAGCTGCTTGCCCACCGCCTGCGCGGTCAGGGCGTACTCGGTCCGGAGCCCGGCGTCGCGGCATTCGTGCGCCAGCGCCAGCACGTGCGGCAGGTCGTCGTCGGTGACCCCGGCGATGAACACCTCGACCGCCGGCGTGGGTGCCGGGTGAAGTCCGCGTTCCTTGAGCAGGTCGCCGATCACGACGTCGCCCATGGCGAACCCGACCGCGGGCAGGTCGACGCCGCCCAGCCGGCCCAGCAGGTCGTCGTACCGGCCGCCGCCCGCAATGGCACGGAGCGACTTGCCCGCGTCGAAGAGCTCGAAGACGGTACCGGTGTAGTACGCCAGTCCCCGCACGATCGTGAGGTCCACGTCCACCCAGCCGTCGAGCCCCATGGCCGCGAGCGCCTGGAGAGTCTGCCGGAGCGGAAGAAGTGCGGCCTCGCCGCCCGGCACCCCGGTGAGCGCCTTCTCCACTGCGTCCAGCCGGTGGAGCGACGCGACCTCGAGCACCCGCGCCGCGACCGGCTCCGACATCCCCGAGCCGTCCACGCCCCGCAGCATCGCCTCGAGCGCCGGCCGCTCCATCCGCTCCCGCTTGTCGATGGCGGCATAGGCGAGCGGCAGCTGCGCCTCGGTCACCCCGGCACCCCGGAGCAGCGCCGCGAGCACCCGCCGGTCGGACAGCCGCACCCGCACGTCGTCCGACCCCAGCCCGAGCTCCCGGGCCAGGTCGATCAGCAGCGCGATGACCTCGGCGTCGCCCAGCGGGCCCGGCTCCCCGATCAGGTCGCAGTTCAGCTGGTAATGCTCGCGCAGGCGCCCGCGCTGCTGGCGCTCGTAGCGGAACATCTGCGCGATGGAGAACCAGCGAATCGGCTTCCGGAGCCCGTTCGCCCGCGAGGCGACCATCCGCGCGAGCGTCGGCGTCATCTCGGGCCGGAGCGCCACCTGCCGGTCGCCCTTGTCGGTGAAGTTATAGAGCTGCCCCACGATTTCCGGTCCGCTCTTCTCAGTGTAGAGCTCCAGCGGCTCCAGCGGCGGTCCGTCGTACTCCTCGAACCCGTAGCGAGCCGCCACGCGTCGCCACGCCTCGAAGAGGTGGCTGCGTGCGGCGAAATCGGCGGGAAAGAACTCGCGGAAACCGGGAAGGGACTGATGCGACATGGGGGGCAAAATACTTGAAAACAAAGGATTTGGCTATGCCGGTGACCCGTTCACTCCCCGAGCCCGACCGCCGCCATCACGTCGCCGACGGTGTGGAAGGAACCGGTCACCAGGACGGTGCCCGCGCCCTGCTGAACCTCCCGGAGCGCCGTCGCGAAGTCGGGCACGAGCGTCCACCGTGCCCGGGCCGGCGGCCGGTCCTGACGCGCGAGCCACTCCCGGAGCCAGGCCAGATTCCACCCCCGTTCGGCGGCGGAGGGCGCCACCGTCAGGACACCACGGTCCACCACCGAGTCCAGCCAGACCAGCATGGTCGGCCACTCCTTGTCGCCGAGGATGCTCACGAGCGCGTGCACCGGCGACGGGGGCGGCTCGGAGCGCAACGCCGCGACAAGCGACTCCATCCCGTCGGGATTGTGGGCCACGTCGAAGAGCCACTTCCCCCGTCGATCGAGGCGCCCCGGCACCCGCGCCGCGGCGAACCCCTCCCTGATCGCGTCGAGACCGGGCCGCCAGCGTTCGGGGAGTGCCATGAGAATGCCGTGGGCCACGGCGGCGTTGCGGCGCTGGTGCGGGCCGCTGAGTCCGAGCGGCCCGTCCCACTCGTATGCCGGGGGCAGGACGCGGATGTCGGCCCTGCCGCCCGCCGCCTGCGCGCGGCGACGCGCTTCCCCGCGGAGCACCTCGACCAGGGCGGGCTGCCGCTCCCCGATGACGAAGGGGACGCCCGGCTTGGCGATCCCCGCTTTCTCCCGCGCGATGTCGGCGGGGGTGTCGCCTAGGTACTTCATGTGGTCCAGGGCGATCTTCGTGACGGCGCTGACCAGCGGGGTGACGACGTTGGTGCTGTCCAGCCGCCCGCCGAGCCCCACCTCCACCACCGCGATCTCGGCGCCGCGCGCCGCAAAGTCGGCGAACGCCATCGCGGTCGTGGCCTCGAAAAACGTCGCGCCGAGCTCGGTGACGATCGGCCGCAGGCGCCCCGTCCACATCGCCACCGCCTCCTCGGAAATTGTCACCCCGTCCACCCGGATCCGCTCACGGAACGACACGAGGTGCGGTGAGGTGTACAGCCCGACACGCCACCCGGCGGCGGACAGCGCCTCGGCCACCAGCGCCGCGACGCTCCCCTTGCCGTTGGTGCCGCCGACATGGATGGCGGGCATGACGGTGTGGGGATCGCCGAGGCTCCGGAGGAGCGCGCGCGTCGTATCCAGCCCGAACTTGATGGTGGTGGTGCGCGGAAACAGGAAGGCGAGCGCCTCGTCGTACGTCAGCACAGGTCACGCCTCATGGAAGGACGACAGCAGCATTCACGAAATCACGAAAAAAGGAAAGCACGAAAAAGCCAATTTCGTGCTTTCGTGCTTTCGTGTTTTCGTGGGTTCAGTTTCCCGGGCCCCGGCGCCAGAACCGATCTGCTCAACTCGCGTCTGTCGCCTCATACCGCGGCCGGGCGCCCTGCATGTGCCGCAGCAGCCGGGCGGTGGTGTCCCGGAGGGAGCCGCGCGGGACGACGTCGTCCACCTGGCCGTGATCGAGGAGGAATTCGGCGGTCTGGAACCCCTCTGGCAGGTCCTGTCCGATGGTCTGCTTGATCACCCGCTGGCCGGCGAACCCGATGAGCGCGCCCGGCTCCGCGAGGATCACGTCGCCCTGCATGGCGTACGAGGCCGACACGCCACCGGTCGTCGGGTCGGTCAGGATCGTCACGAACGGGATCCCGTGCAGGCCGAGTTGGGCGAGTGCCGCGCTCGTCTTCGCCATCTGCATGAGCGAATACACCCCCTCCTGCATCCGGGCCCCGCCCGACGCGCAGACCAGCACCAGCGGGAGCTTCTTCTCGAGCGACCGGCGCGCCAAGCGGGCGATCTTCTCCCCCACGACGGAGCCCATCGAGCCGCCCATGAACGCGAAGTTCATGACCCCGAGGTGGAACGCCAGGCCGTCCAGCCGGCCGAGGCCGGTGTAGATGGCGTCGGCGTTCCCCGCCTTGGCCAGCGCCTTGGAGAGCCGGTCGGGATACTGCTCGAACTGCAGCGGGTCCTGGGAGCGGAGGTTGTCCCAGAGTTCGCGCCACGACCCCTCGTCGGTGAGGAGCTCGATGTACTCCTCCGCGGACATCCGGCGGTGCTTGCCGCACTCCGGGCAAACGTTGAGGGCACGCTCGAACTTGTCCCGGATGTCCATGTGACCGCAGCCGTCACACTTTTCCCAGGCGTCGGGAGGGACCTCGCGACGTTCCCGGACCGATGTGCGCGGCTTGCGCTCTTTCTTGAACCAGGCCATTACACCCCTAGTGGGGTTGGAGAGGCTCCGGGGGTGGAGAAGGGGGTTGTCATGGAGGGTACCAATTTGCGTGGTTTGGGTGCCGCGCGCCAGACCGGCAACCCTAAACCATTGCTACACATCGGCATAGCCCGACAGCCGAGCGTCCCAAGCGGCTCGCAGGACCAGCCCGACCGACATGCAGCAGACCAGGAAGAACGAGCCGCCGTAGGAAAAGAACGGCAGCGGGATGCCCGTGATCGGCATGAGGTTGACCGTCATGCCGACGTTCTCGAAGACGTGCGTGAAGAAGAGGGCCAGGATCCCGAAGACCACCAGGCTCGCGAAAGGGTCCGTGGCCCGCCGGGCGATCCGCAGCAGCACCAGGAAGAGCATCAGGAAGAGAATCAACGCCGCCAGGACGCCGACGAACCCGAGTTCCTCTCCCACCACGGAAAAGATGAAGTCGGTGTGCTGCGCAGGGAGGAAGGCGAGCCGCTTCTGGGGACCGTCGGTGAACCCGTTGCCGAACCAGCCGCCGGAGCCGATGGCCACCCGGGACTGGATGGCGTGGTAGCCCGCCGCGCGTGGATCGATCTCGGGATTCAGGAAGGTCAGCAGCCGGTTCTGCTGGTACGGCGCCAGGCGCTGCCAGAGCGGGATGGCCAGGGCGCCCATGACCGAGTTGACGACGTAGAGGAAGACGCCTTCCACCACGTACGGACGCCACACGAAGAGCAGCACCGCCAGCAGGATCATCCAGAGACCCCACGTCCAGGTGTTGAACGCGAGGAGAAGGCTCAGGCCGGGGCTCGCCAGCATGAAGAGCAGCGACGGCTTCACCCCGGACCAGAAGAGCATCAGGAAGAGGATCCCGACGAAAACGATGGCGCTCCCCAGGTCGGGCTGCTTGAGGACGAGCAGGAACGGCACGCCCGCGATCAGGCATGGCCCGATCAGCTCCCGCAGGTTCCGCGGAGACTCCCGGAGGCCGGAGAGGTACCGCGCGAGCATCAGGATGACCGCCACCTTGGCCAGTTCGGCCGGCTGGCCGATCTGGTGGCCCCCGACCGCGAGCCAGCTCTTGGTGCTGGCCGCGGTGCCCTGCCCCGTGCCCACGGCCAGCGTGAGGAGCAGGAGGACGACGGCGACGGCGTACGCCGCGGGCGCCAGCCACTCGACGAGCCGGAACGAGAAGCGGAAAACCACCGCCATCGCGACGACGCCGATGGCCATCCAGACCAGCTGCCGGAGCCACACGCCGTGCGCCTGGGTGACCACGTCGGTCTGCCCCGCGGAATAGAGGGTGAGCAGGCCGTACGCGGCGAGCAGCAACGTCACCACGAGGAGCGGGCGATCGGGGCCGAGATCTCTCATGGGCCGGAGGGCGCCGGGGGCGGCGGAAGCACGGTGTCGTCCGCCACCGGATCCACCTGGGGCGTCGAGTCGGGAACGATCTGCATGGAGCGGGGCGCGGAGTCGGCGGGGAGCGCGATCACGGAGGGCGCGGCGGGAATGCCTGGGCCCGCCACGTACCGGTGGAGCACCCTGTTGACGAAGGGGGCCACGTTCGATCCGTGCTCCGCGAATTCCATGATGCTGCCGACGATGATCTGCGGCTTCTCGGCCGGGGCGAACCCGACGTACCACCCGTGGTCCTCGCCGTGGGAGTTCTGCGCGGTGCCCGTCTTGCCGGCGATGGAGAGGTCGATGCTGCGGCTGGCCGCGGCGGTGCCCCGCTCGACCACGGCGATCAGCGCGGTGCGAAGGCCCATGAGCTGCTCGGGCGTCAGGCCGAGGTCACGCACCTGGTCGCTCCGCGGCCGCACGATGTAGGGCGTCGGGGCCTCGCCGCCGCTGGCGAGCGCGGCGTAGAACCTCGTCATGTTGATCACGTTCTGGGTGTTCTCGCCCTGGCCGATCGAGAAATTCAGTGTCGCACCCCACTTGCTCCAGCCGCGGGGACCGTACTTCCGGTCGAAATACGCCGCGTTGGACGGGTAGATCGGGGCGATTTCGTTCTCGAGATCGATGCCGCTCCGCTCACGGAAGCCCATCAGCACGCCGTCGCTCAGGATGGCGTCGAGCCCGATCCGCAGGCCGAGCTGGTAGAAATACACGTCGCAGCTCTTGGCGATGGCTCCCTCGAGGTCGAGGCTGCCGTGTCCCTCCGGCTTCCAGCATCGGAAGTATCGGTTGCCGACCTGCAGCCCGCCCCGGCACGGCTCCGGCATGTGCGTGGTGAAGGTGGCAATGCCCCGCTTCAGCGCCATGGCCGCCGTGGCGAGCTTGAAGGGTGACGCGGGGGGGTAGCGGGTCTGGATGGCCCGGTCGAGCAACGGACGCGCCGGGTCGTCGTTCAACCGCCGCCACTCCTCGGTAGAGATGCCGCCGACGAACGCGTTCGGGTCGTAGCCGGGCGCGCTGTAGAGCGCCAGCACCTCGCCGGTCGGCGTGAGCGCCACCATCGAGCCCCGCACGCCCGGCGCCGCCGCCTGCCAGAGGCTGTCGATGTACCGCTGCAGCGTCAGGTCGATGGTCGTCCTGATGGCCTCGCCCGGGATGGCGGCGAGCGCGGGCGCCACGTTCTCCTCCCGCACCAGGCGGCCGCGCGCGTTGACCTCGACGTAGTGGACGCCGGGCCGCCCCCGCAGTTCCTTGTCGTACTCCTGCTCCAGGCCGGCGCGCCCGACCACCGTCCCCAGCTGGGCCCCGGGGAACCGGTCGGATTCCAGGTCCCGTTCGCTGACCTCACCCACATATCCCACGAGGTGCGCCACCGCCGGACCGTCGGGATAGTAGCGCCTCGGCTCCGACTGGATCACGAGGCCGGGCAGCACCGCGCGGTGTTCCTCGAGCCGGGAGACCATCTCGAAGGTGCCGTTCCCCACGACGAGCACCGGCTGGTACGGCGCCTGCCGGTACCGCGACATGATGCCGCCCACCTCGCTGGTGTCCAGCGGGACGACCTCCCGGAACCGCGCCAGCACCGCGTGCAGCGAGTCCTGCGAGGGTGCGAGGAGCTTGATGGCGTAGCCCGGGACGTTTTCGGCGATGATCAGGCCGTTGCGGTCGTAGATGATGCCGCGCGGGGCCACCAGCGGCACGATGCGGAGCCGGTTCTTCTCGGCGCGCACCCGGAACCGCTCGTGCTGGACGACCTGGGTGCGGAAGAAGGCGACGACGAGCACCAGGAAGGTCGCGACGAAGAACCAGCGGGCGATGCCGGCCCGCTCGGCGCGTCGGTAGGAGTGGAACTCGTTCATTCCTCGAGCCGGATGTCGAGCCAGTCGCGGAAGATTCCGAGCACCAGCACACCCGTCACGGCGGTGCTGAGGGCCAGGAGCGGGCTCCAGACACCCAGCTGCACCACCAGTTCCTTGCCGCCGGTGCCACTCGCCACGAGGACCAGGAGGTCCCGCAGCCAGACGCCCGCCGCGATGAACCCGGCGTTGACCAGGAGGTTGTCGGCGAAGAAGACCGCGCGTCCCCACGCCGCGGTGTACCCGACCAGGGTGTTGGCCAGCATGGCCGCGCCGAAGCGCGCCGGCGTGAGCGCGTCGCTCGCGAAGCCGATCAGGAACCCCGCGAACGCGGCCGCGCCGGGGCGGCTCCGAATGGCGAAGATCATGAGGCCGAGCATCAGGAAGTCGGGCGCCACCCTGGGGTTCCCGAGTCGGGGCCGCACGTAGAACTGCAGCCCGAGCAGCAGCAGCATGACGAGGCTGAACCGGATCCGTCGCGCGCGGGCGGCACTCACGGGAGCGAGTCCTCCTGCCCCTGACCCGCCCACACGGTGCCGGCGGGCACGATGAGGGCGTGGCTCACCCGGGCGGGCGCGGCGGCCGGCCGGACCAGGTAGACGCGCTCCCACCCCTCCGACTGCCGCACAACGCCCACCACCGTCCCGATGGGGAGCCCTCGCGGGTACACCCCGCCGAGGCCCGAGGTGACCACCGCCGTGCCGGCGGGCACCGAGTCGCGGTACGGCACGCCGCGCAGCTCGAGCATCGGCTCGCGGATGGAGGCGTCCGCCGTGACGCCGACGATGCCCGTGACGGAGCCGTCGAGCGTGACGGCGCTGGCCCGGAAGTCGGGATGCGCCCACGTGAGGGCGATCGACGTGCTGGGGCCGGCGGTGAGGATGAAGCCCAGCAGCCCTTCAGGCGCCACCACCGCCTGGAACGGTTGGATGCCCGACTGGCGCCCCGCGCTCAGCAGGAGCGTGCGACCGTCCGTCGGAACCGGCTGGTGGAGGACTTCGGCGGAGATGACGCGGGTGGGCAGCCGCGCGGCCAGGCCGAGCAGCGCGCGGAGCTGGCGGTTTTCATCGAGGAGGACGGGGAGCGACTGCGCGGCCACGGCGGCGGAATCGCGCTCGGCCGTGAGGAGTTCGAAACGGGCCAGGCTGGTCCGCGAGGACTCCGCGCGGCGCTGCAGGGCGATGAGCGGGGCCAGCGCGGTGCTCCTCGCGCTGGACGCCGCGGCGTACTGCCAGCTCTCCGGCGCGAACAGCGCGCCGATGGAGAGCGCGATGCAGAGGACGAACAGGGCGGTGTCGCGACGGGCAAACGTGCGATCCGGCGCCAGCATGCTACTTGGAAAGGACGCTTTGGTACTTCAGCGGATCGTCGAGGATGCGGCCGGTGCCGCGGACGACGCAGGTGAGCGGGTCCTCGTCCACGTGGATCGGGAGCCCGGTCTCCTGCGCGAGCAGGACGTCCAGCCCGCGGATCAGGGCGCCGCCCCCCGTCATGATGATGCCGCGGTCCACGATGTCGCTGGCCAGCTCCGGCGGCGTGATTTCCAGCGCCCGGCGCACCGCGTCCACGATCTGCTGGATGGGCTCCTGCACCGCCTCGCGGATCTCGGACGAATGCACGCGGACGGTCTTCGGGATCCCGGACACAAGGTCCCGCCCCTTGACCTCCATCTCGCGCTCCTCGCCCACCGGCGCCGCGGAGCCGATCTTGATCTTGATGGCCTCCGCCGTCGGCTCGCCGACGAGGAGGTTGTAGTTCTTCCGCATGAACTGCACGATGGCCATGTCGAGCTCGTCGCCGCCGGTGCGGATCGAGGTGTCCGACACGATGCCCGACAGCGCGATGACGGCGATCTCGGTGGTCCCGCCGCCGATGTCGATGACCATGTTGCCGGTGGGTGTCTCGACCGGGAGGCCCACGCCGATGGCCGCCGCCATCGGCTCCGCCACCATCCACACTTCCTTGGCGCCCGCCGTCTCCGCGGAATCGCGCACCGCGCGCCGCTCGACCTCGGTGATGCCGCTCGGCACGCACACGATGACCTTCGGCTTCACCCGGAAGACGTGCTTGTCGATGATGGTCTTGAGGAAGTAGCGCAGCATCTTTTCGGTCACGTCGAAGTCGGCAATGACGCCGTCCTTCAGCGGCCGCACGGCGAGGATGCCGTCGGGCGTGCGCCCGAGCATCCGCTTCGCCTCGAGCCCGATGCCCTTGATCTTGCCCGTGGCTTTTTCTAGCGCGACGACGGAAGGCTCGTTCAGCACGATGCCCTCCCCCTTCACGTAGATCAGCGTATTCGCCGTGCCCAGATCGACCGCGATTTCATTGGCGGGGATGAGCGAGCTCAAGCGAAAGGAGCGGAAGGAGGGCAGCTTCATCCTCTGGGCATTCTCACGGCGATCGGTTGGGAGGGGGGCTGACAAGGCAAAGCTAACGGATGCCGTAAATCGGGACAAGACGGAGAGTTAGGCCCTAGTGCCCGGTGCTCCCGAATCCCCCCTCCCCCCGGTCCGTCGGGGGGAGCGTTTCCACCTCCAGGAACGAGGCCGGCTCGACCCTGGCCACCAGCATCTGGGCAATCCGCATGCCCCGGCTGATCCGCACCGGCTCGCTCCCGAGGTTGACCAGCGCCACCTTGAGCTCGCCGCGGTAGTCGCTGTCGATGGTGGCCGGCGTATTGGGGAGTGTGAGCCCCTGTTTCAGCGCCAGCCCGGAACGGGGACGGAGCTGGACCTCGAACCCGGCGGGGATGGCGATTGCAAAACCTGTGGCAAAAAGCCGCCGCTCCATCGGGCCCAGTTCGCCGTCCTCGGCGCTCGACAGGTCGAACCCCGCCGACCCCGGCGTGGCCCGCGCGGGCAGGGGGAGCCCCTCCCCGTGCGGGAGCCGAACGATACGGATTTCAGTCATCGGATCATGTGACAGGCGTCACGTCGCGGAGTCGGTCGGTGCCTACAGGACCGACTCGACGTCCACCAGCGGGAGGCCGAACGCCTCCGCCACGCCCGGATACACCACCTTGCCCTCGACCACGTTCAGGCCGAGCATGAGCGCGCGGTCCGCCTTGCAAGCCGCCTTCCAGCCCAGCTTGGCCAGCTTGAGGCCGTAGGGCAGCGTGGCGTTGGTGAGCGCCAGCGTGGAGGTGCGCGGGACGCCGCCCGGCATGTTGGCCACGGCGTAGTGCAGGATGCCGTCCACGAAGTAGGTCGGGTTCTCGTGGGTCGTGGGCTTGATCGTCTCGACGCAGCCCCCCTGGTCCACCGCCACGTCCACGATGACCGAGCCCGGCTTCATGGTGGCCAGGTCGGCCCGCTTGACCAGGTGCGGCGCCTTGGCGCCCGGCAGGAGCACCGCGCCCACCACGAGGTCGGCGCGGCGGATGCACTCGAGGATGTTGTGGCGGTTCGAGTAGGCGGTGTCCACGTTGGCCGGCAGCACGTCGTCGAGATACCGGAGCCGGTCGAGCGAGATGTCGAGGATCGTCACGTGCGCCCCGAGACCCGCCGCCATCTTGGCCGCGTTGATGCCCACCACGCCGCCGCCGACGATCACGACCTCGCCCGGCGCCACGCCCGGTACGCCGCCGAGGAGGATGCCGCTCCCGCCGAAGACCTTCTCGAGGTACTTGGCGCCCTCCTGCACCGCCATCCGCCCGGCCACCTCGGACATCGGCGTCAGGAGCGGAAGCTCGCCGCTCGGCAGCTGCACCGTCTCGTAGGCCACCGCCACGGCGCCGGACTTGATGACGGCCTTGGTCAGCGCCTCGTCCGCGGCGAAGTGGAAGTAGGTGTAAATCAGCTGGCCCTTCCGCATGCGCGGCCACTCGACCGCGATCGGCTCCTTGACCTTCATGATCATGTCGGCCTTGGCCCAGACCTCGTCGGCGGTGGCCAGCGTCTTGGCGCCGACCGCGGTGTACGCCGCGTCCGCGAAGCCGCTGCCCAGTCCGGCACCCTGCTCGATGTAGACGGTGTGCCCCGCCGACACCAGCGACTCGGCGCCAGCCGGCACCAGGGCGATGCGGTTCTCGTTCGTCTTGATTTCCTTCGGTACGCCGATGATCATGGCCAGGCCCTTGGTGGATGTCGTGAGAAAGTTACGCCGGCCCCAGCCGGACGATGGTCTGCCGCTCCGGGGCAAAGAACTCCTGCGCCACCGCCATCAGGGTGTCGGTCCCGACGGCGTCGATCTCCTCGAGCACGCGGTCCAGCGGGCGGTACGGCTCCCCCTGCAGCGCCAGCGTGGCCAGCCGGTTCATCCGGCTCTGCGGGCTCTCGAGGCCGAGCATCACCTGCCCCTTCAGCTGCCGGCGGGCGTCGTCCACCTCCGTGGGCGTCAGCCCGTCGGCGGCAAGCGCCCGGAACTCCGCCAGGATCGCGTCCGTCGCCTGGTCCGCGGTGCCGGGCTGGGTGCCGATGTAGACCCCCGACTGGCCAGCCGACCGGTAGAACTGGTGATACGCGTACACGGCGTACGCCAGGCCGAGGTCCTCGCGGATCCGCTGGAACAGCCGGCTCGACATGCCGCCGCCGAAGGCGTTGACCAGCATCGCCAAGGCGTAGCGCCGGTCGTCGGCGTAGCGAAAGGTATCCGTCCCGAAGACGATGTGCGCCTGGGTCGTGTCCCGCGCCTCCCGGCGCACCACGCCGCGGGCCGCCGCGCCGGCGGAGGCGGGCGGCAGCGGCGCCTCCCGCTCGGTCCCCTCGAACCACCCCTCCCGCTCCAGCACGGTCAGCAGCTGCTCGTGGTCCACGTGCCCCGCCGCGGCGATGATGCAGTTTCCGCGAAAGTACCCCTGTCGGTGCGACGCCTGCAGGTCGGACGCGGAGAGCGCGCCGACGGTGTCGGCGCTGCCGAGGATCGAGTACCCATAGGGGTGTTCCGGCCAGAGGGTCTCCGAGTGGAGCTCGAAGACCAGGTCGTCGGGGGTGTCCTCCACCCCGTTGATCTCCTCCAGCACCACGTTTCGCTCCGGCACCAGGTCCTGCTCGCGGAGGAGCGGCCGGCGGACCAGGTCGGTCAGGATCTCGGCGGCCAGCGGCAGGTCGGCGTCGAGGACGTGCGCCTGGTAGCTGGTATGGTCGCGGCTGGTGTAGGCGTCGAGGCTCCCGCCCCGGACTTCGAGCTCCAGCGCGATCTGGCGCGCGCTCCGGCGCTCGGTGCCCTTGAACACCATGTGCTCGAGGAGGTGGGACACCCCCATCTTGGGCCGGGCCTCGTGGGCGCTCGCCGCGCGGACCCAGATCCCCAATGCGGCCGAGCGCACCCCCGGCAGCACCTCCGTGAGGAGGGTGCAGCCGTTGGGTGCGCTCGTCTGGAACAGCCCGTCGTCGAGACGGACAGTCGTCACCGGCCTATTCCTTCGGCAGGAGCGCCTTCCGGGACAGCTTCATCCGGCCGCGCTCGTCCACCTCGAGGAGTTTGACCTTGACGATGTCGCCCTTCTTGACCACGTCCTCGGTCTTGTCGGTGCGACCGTGCTGGAGCTCGCTGATGTGCAGCAGGCCCTCGACGCCGGGCAGGATCTCGATGAAGGCGCCGAACGCCGTGGTGCTCTTGACCGGGCCCTCGTAGATCTTGCCCACCTCGGGCTCGGTGCAGATGGCGGTGACCATCTCGCGGGCCTTCTCGCCGGCCTCACCGCCGACGGCGGCGATGGTGACGAGTCCGGAGTCTTCGACGCTGATCTTGGCGCCGGTGGCCTCCTGGATGCCGCGGATCGTCTTGCCCTTCGGACCGATGAGGTCGCCGATCTTGTCGGGCTTGATCTGCAGCGTGAAGATCCGCGGCGCCCACGGCGACATCTCCGGCCGGTGGGTGTCGAGGGCCTTCGTCATCTCGCCGAGGATGTGCAGGCGGCCGAGGCGCGCCTTGTCGAGCGCCTCTTCCATGATCTTCAGGTCGAGGCCCTGGATCTTGATGTCCATCTGGATCGAGGTGATGCCGGTCGTGGTGCCGGCCACCTTGAAGTCCATGTCGCCGAGGTGGTCCTCGGAGCCCAGGATGTCGGTCAGGATGGCGACCTTCTTGCCTTCCTTGATCAGGCCCATCGCCACGCCGGCGCAGGCGGCCTTCATCGGGACGCCCGCGTCCATCAGCGACAGCGAGCCGCCGCAGACGGTGGCCATCGACGAGGAGCCGTTCGACTCGAGGACTTCCGAGACGATCCGCATCGTGTAGGGGAACTCCTCGTACCGCGGCAGCAGGGGCTGCAGCGCCCGCTCGGCGAGCATGCCGTGCCCGATCTCGCGGCGGCTGGTGCCGCGGATCATCTTGACCTCGCCGGTGCAGTACGGCGGGAAGTTGTAGTGGAGCATGAACGACTTGGTCGTTTCACGCGCCACGTCGATGCTGTCGATGCGCTGCTCGTCGTCCGCAGTGCCGAGGGTCACGGCCACCAGCGCCTGCGTCTGGCCGCGGGTGAAGAGCGAGGAGCCGTGCGCGCGCGGCAGCAGGCTGGTCTCGATGCTGATCGGCCGGACGGTGTCGGTGTCCCGGCCGTCCACCCGCTCGCCCTTGTCGAGGACCTGGGCCCGCATGACGCGGTATTCCACTTCCTCGATCTCGTTGCCGATGGTTCGCCCCTGGTCGGGGAACTCCGCCAGCAGCTGCTCGACGACGGACGCCTTGACCTTGGCGACGCCCTCGGAACGGCCGGCCTTGTCCTTGGCGTTGATGGCCTTGGCCATGGCCTTCTCGGCCAGCTCCTCGACGCGCTTGGTGAGCGCCGCGTCCCGCTCGGCCTTCACCCATGCCATGGTCGGCTTGGCTGCCTTGGAAATGACCTTCTGCGCGATGCCGATCAGCTCCTTGATGCCCTTCTGGCCGATTTTCAGCGCGTCGAGCACTTCCTTCTCGGAAATCTCGAGCGCGCCGCCCTCGACCATCACGATCGAGTCGGCGGAGCCGGTCACGAAGAGGTCGATGGTGGAGAACTCGAGCTGCTGGAACGTCGGGTTGAGGATCCAGTTGCCCTCGACCTGGCCCACACGGACCGCCGCGATCGGGCCGTCCCACGGAATCGGCGAGATGGCGAGCGCCGTGGAGGCCGCGAGCACGCCGAGGACGTCGGCGTCGTTCTCCTGGTCGGCCGAGATCACGGTCACGAAGACCTGGATCTCGTTCTTGAAGCCCTCGGGGAAGAGCGGCCGGATGGACCGGTCGATGCCGCGGGCGGCAAGGATTTCCTTGTCCGACGGGCGTCCCTCACGCTTGAGGAACCCGCCCGGGATCTTGCCCGCGGCGTAGGTCTTCTCGCGATACTCGACGGTGAGGGGGAAGAACGGGAGGGTGGAGACGGTCTTGGAGACGGTCACCGCCGCCAGGACCATGGTGTCGCCGAAGCGGACGAGGCACGAGCCGGCGGCCTGCTTCGCCATCTTGCCGGTCTCGATCACGAGGGTCCGGCCGGCGAATTCAGTTTCAATCCGATGCACAGTCACAACCTTTTCTTTTCTCAGAGCACGCAATGCAAAGAGGGCGTCCCGTCGTGCTCGGTCGGGACGCCCTCGCCCACGGGCTGCGGTTAGTGGCGGAGACCCAGTTGCTCGATGAGCGTCCGGTAGGTCGGCAGGTCACTCCGCTTCAGGTACGTCAGGAGGCGCCGCCGAGTGCCGACCATCTTCAGGAGACCCCGGCGACCGTGATGGTCCTTCGAATGGGTCCGGAAGTGTTCGGTGAGCGAGTTGATCCGCTCGGTGAGCATGGCCACCTGCAAGGGGGCGGACCCGGTGTCCGTCTCGTGGAGGCGATGCTTTTCGGTGACTGCCTGCTTGTCGAAGCTCATGCTGTCGATTTCCGTTGGGTGCCCGCGTGGGCAACGTCATTCGTTCGCGATTCTTTCGAGCACAGCAAAATAAACCGCTAGTTGTGTCGTGACAAGGGGTTGGACATTCGCCGCCCTGCGGCCAGCCCGCCCGACGCCGCCCTCGTGCTGTCACGTAAGACAATCACGGACAACGGTTTAGCCAAGGTTGGCGAAAATCCTGCTCAAGTCGTTCCAGAAGGCGAAGACCATCAGCGCCATGACCATGACCAAGCCCACCAGCGTCAGCCGTTCCCGGAGCTTGAGCGAGAGCGGGCGCCGGAGGATGCCCTCCGCCAGGAGGAAGAGGAACTGTCCGCCGTCCAGGATCGGGATCGGCAGCAGGTTGAGCACCGCCAGGTTGATCGAGATGACGCCGAGGAAGCCGAAGAAGACGCCGAGGCCCGCCTCGGCCGACGCCTGCGCCATCTGGCCGATGGCGATCGGCCCCCCGATGTTCCGCCCGGCCACCCGGCCGGTCAGCATGCCGCGCACCGTCCGGACGACCGTGGTGGAGGCGTTGACGGTCGCGTCGAAGCCGGCGCCGATGGCCTCGACGAACGTCAGCGGCTCATAGACCACCTGCCCGCTGTTCCCGACGCCGATCCGGCCGATCGTCTGCTCCGCGCCGTCTGGGCCGGAGACCACTTCCGGCAGCGGCGTCACCATCACGGTCAACGTGTCGGCGCCGCGCGCCACCGCCACCGCGACGGTGTCCCCTGCCCGGCCCTTGATGGCGGACATCAGGTCCCACCACTGCGGGATCGGGGTCCCGTCCACACTGAGGATCAGGTCATGGGGCTTGAGGCCGGCGCGGCTGGCCGGCCCGCCGGGGTTGACGGTGCCAATGGTCGGCGGGCGCCAGGAGCCAATTGCCTGGGCCGCCAGCGCCCGCTCCTCGACGGCGTCGGGATGGATCGGCAGGCGGACCTCCGGCTTGCCCGCCACCGCGATCGTGACGGTGTCGGTCGTGCCGTTCATGATCCCGTCCACCACCTCGCCCCACTGGTGCACCGCGACCCCGTTGACGGCCACGATGCTGTCGCCCGGCGCGAGCGCCGCCAGCGGCGCCAGCACCGCCGGGAGGCCGGTGGTGTCCACGACCCCGACGCGGGTCTCGGGGTCCACGGCCCGGCCGTTCTTCGCGGCCAGCCCGGTGAACACCAGCCAGGCGAAGAGGGCGTTCATCGTCACGCCGGCCAGGATGATGACCATCCGCTTCCACACCGGCTTCGCCTCGAAATACGACTCCGGCGGCACGACCACATCCGGTGTCGCGCCCTCGAGCGCGCTGCTGGTGGACTCCTCCTCGGCGGTGGCCATCTTCACGTAGCCGCCGAGCGGCAGCCAGCAGATGGCGTACTCGGTGTTCCGCCAGCGGAACGAGAGCCCTGGGATCGGGTTCCCGATGCCGAGCGCAAAGCGGTGGACCCACACGCCAGCCCACTTGGCGGCGAGGAAGTGGCCGGCCTCGTGCACGAAGACGAGGATGCCGAGCACGACGAGCAGGGACGCGAGTGTCTGGAGGGCGATCACGACATCTCCTCGAGGGCACGGGCCCGCGCCCAGCGGTCCGCCTCGCGCACCGCGGCGAGCGCGGTGGCGGGTTGGGTGGTGTGGGCGTTGAGCACCGCATGGATCGTGTCTGCAATTCGGCCGAACGGAATCCGTCGGTCCAGGAAGGCGGCCACCGCCGCCTCGTTGGCGGCGTTGAACACCGCCGGCGCCGTCCCGCCGGCCCGGCCGGCGGCGACGCCGAGATCGAAGGTGCGGAAGAGGTCGGCCCGCACCGGCTCGAAGGTCAGCGACCCCGCCGCGATCGGGTCGAACCGCGGCACGCCGCTGTCGGGCAGACGGACCGGGTGCGTCAGCGCGTAGAGGATGGGCAGCTCCATGGTCGGGAAGCCGAGCTGCGCCAGGACGCTCCCGTCGCCGAACTCCACGAAGGCGTGCACGATGCTCTGCGGGTGCACCACGACCTCGATGCGGTCGTAGGGGAGCCCGTAGAGGAAGTGCGCCTCGATCACCTCGAGCGCCTTGTTGGCGAGGGTGGCGCTGTCCACCGAAATCTTGCTTCCCATGCTCCAGGTCGGGTGCCGGAGCGCCTCCTCGACCGTCGCCTCCTGCACCCGCTCGGCCGGCCACTCGCGAAACGGACCGCCGGACGCCGTCAGGATCAGCCGCTCGAGCTGGCCCCCGTGACCCGCCAGGCACTGGAGCACCGCGCTGTGCTCGCTGTCCACCGGGACCAGTTCCCCGCCCCCCTCACGCGCCGCCTCGAGGACGAGCTCCCCCGCCATGACCAGCGATTCCTTGTTGGCGAGCGCCACCCGCTTCCCCGCCCGGAGCGCCGCCAGCGTCGCGTCGAGACCGGCCGCGCCCACCACCGCGTTGACCACGATGTCGACCGCAGGGTGCGTGGCCGCCTCGATCAGCACGCCGGGGCCGCCGCCCGGTGCGGAGGCGTCCCCCGGCCCGACGAGGCCGGCAAAGTCAGGGTTCCATTCCAATCGCTGGGATTCGAGCAGGGAGGCGTTGCTGCCGGCGGTGAGGGCGACCACGCGGAAGTGCTCCCGCTGCCGCCGGAGGACTGCCAGCGTGCTCCGGCCGATGGAGCCGGTCGAGCCCAGCACCGCCACCCCACGCATCAGATCGCGCCGAGCAGGCGGAAGAGAAGCGCCGCGATGGGGAGGACGAAGATCAGGGAGTCGAACCGGTCGAGGACACCGCCGTGGCCGGGGATGAGCCTGCTGGAATCCTTGACGCCGGCCTCGCGCTTGAGGAGGGACTCGGCGAGGTCACCCACCTGCCCCACCACGCCGAGCAGGAGCCCGATAAGGGCGCCCGCGGCGACGCCGAGGTCGAATCCGGCCGGCCGGAGCACGAACGCGACGAGGAGCGCGCCCGCCAGGGCGGCGCCGACCAGCCCGGCGATGCCGCCGGAGCGGGTCTTTCCGGGGCTGATCGTCGGCGCCATCTTCGGCCCGCCGAACGCGCGGCCCCCGGACATCGCGGCCGAATCGCCGACCCAGGTCACCACCAGCGGGAAAAACACCAGCGCGGTGCCCTCCCAGGAGCGGAGGCCGAACGACGAGTGGCGCAGGACGAGAAGGAAGGCGGGGAGGGCGGCGGCGTACACCGGCCCGACGAGGGTGACCGCCGCCGCGCCGAGGGGATGGGCGTCGGGAGCGCGGCTGGCCGTCGCCCAGGTGAGCACCGTCAGGACCCAGAGCGCGCCGACGTAGGGCCACCAGTCGAGGATCCCGAGGTTGACGTCGGGCCGGCTGAGCGACAGCCAGGTCAGCGGCGCGGCGAGGGCGGCGGCGCCGAGACCCAGCAGGGGCGACGGGTGGACGCCCCGTTCGCGGGCAAAGGCGAAGAGCTCGCGGGTGCCCAGCACGCCTGCGGCGGTGAGGAGCGCCACCAGCGCCCAGCCACCGTACCAGACGATGCCGAGCGCCACCGGGATCGCGACGACCGCGAACGCGATCCGCGCCTGCATGTTGCGGTCCATCAGATCGGGACGCGTCCGAAGCGGCGGTCCCGCCGCTGGAACTCGAGCACCGCCTCGTAGAAGTCACGGCGGGTGAAGTCAGGCCAGAGGACGGGCGTGACGTACAGCTCCGCGTAGGCCAGTTGCCAGAGCAGGAAATTGGAGAGGCGGAGCTCGCCGGAGGTGCGGATGAGGAGGTCGGGATCGGGCCACGGCGCGGTGTAGAGCCGGCGAGCCACGGCGGCCTCGTCCACTTCGGCGGGGACCAGCCGGCCGGCGGCGACGTCCTCCGCGATGAGGCGCGCGGCGCGCGTGAGCTCCGCGCGGGAGCCGTACGAGATGCAGATGTTGAGCGCCAGCTCGGTGCCGCCGGCCGTCTCCCGGATGGTCTCGTCCACCGCCGCGCGCGCGCTCGGCACCAGGCGGTCGAGATCGCCGAGGAACCGGACCGCCACCCCCTTGGCCACGAGCTCCGCCCGTTCCCGGGCGATGTACTCCTCGAGGAGCGCCATCAGGGCGTCGATTTCTTCGGGGGGGCGCTGCCAGTTCTCCTGGGAAAACGCGAACAGGGTCAGGACCTTGACCCCCGCCATGCGGGCGCCCTCGACCGCCTCCCGGACCGCCTGCATCCCGGCCTGGTGGCCGGCGGGGCGCGGCAGGGCCCGCGCCTGCGCCCAGCGGCCGTTGCCGTCCATGATGATCGCGACGTGGGCGGGGACGGCGTCCTGCTGGAGGATCGTGTCGAGCAGCGGATCGCTCATGCCGTCAGACTTCCATGATTTCCGCTTCCTTGGACTTGATCACCTCGTCGACGTGCTTCACGTGCTCGTCGGTGATCTTCTGCACGTCCTTCTCGGCGCGCGTCTTGTCGTCCTCGGAAATGTGCTCGAGCTTCTTGATCTTGCCGAGGGTGTCGGTCCGCGCGTGGCGGATGGCGATGCGTCCCTCCTCGGCGAGCTTGTGGACCACCTTGACCAGCTCCTTGCGCCGCTCCTCGGACAGGGCCGGCAGCGGCACCCGGATCAGGTTGCCCTGCGAGGCGGGGTTGAGCCCGAGGTCGCCGTCGCGAATGGCCTTCTCGATGACGGGGGCCAGCGCCTTGTCGAACGGCTGCACCGTCAGCATACGGGGCTCGGGGGCCGCCACCATGGCCACCTGGTTGAGCGGCACGAGGGAGCCGTACGCCTCGACGCGGATGGTGTCGAGGAGGGCCGTGCTCGCCTTGCCGCTCCGGATGCCGGTCAGCTCGCGCTTGGTGCTTTCCACCGCCTTGGTCATCAGCTCGCGGCAGTGCTTCAGCAACTCTGGGATCGTGGTCATCGGACGAGGGTCCCGACCCGCTCGCCACGCAGGATCCGCGCGATGGCGCCGGGTTCGTTGATGTTGAACACCTGGATGGGAAGCTGGTTGGCCTTGCAGAGCCCGAACGCGTTGGCGTCCATCACGGCGTATCCCTTGACGATCGCCTCCTGGAAGGTGAGTTCCGGGATGAACGTGGCGGTCTTGTCGGTGCGGGGATCGGCGGTGTAGACGCCGTCCACGTTCGTGGCCTTGAGGATGACGTCGGCCTCCACCTCGAGCGCGCGAAGGACCGCGGCGGTGTCGGTGGAGAAGAAGGGGTTCCCGGTGCCGCCCGCGAAGATGACCAGGCGGCCCTTTTCGAGGTGTCGCTGCGCCCGGCGCCGGATGTAGGGCTCGGCGAGCGACTCCATCCGGATGGCGGTCATGACGCGGGTGTGGACGCCCAGCTTTTCCAGGACGTCCTGCATGGCCAGGGCGTTGATGACCGTGGCCAGCATGCCCATGTAGTCGGCGTTGACCCGGTCGAGCCCCTCGCGGCTGGCGGCGGTGCCGCGGATGATGTTGCCGCCGCCCACCACGAGGCTGAGCTGCACGCCCATGGCGTGCACCGTCTTGATCTGGTCCGCCAGGGTCTCGACGACCCGGAAGTCCACGCCCACGCCCTTCTCGCCGGCGAGCGCCTCGCCGGAGACCTTGAGCAGGGCCCGGGCGTAGGCCAGCGCCATCAGTCTTCCCCGATCTTGAACCGGGCGAAGCGGCGGACCACCACGGCCTCGCCGAGCTTGCCGGACACTTCCTTCACGAGCTGGCCGATGGTCTTGCTGTCGTCCTTGACGAACGGCTGCTCGAGCAGCGTGCGCTCCGCCACGAACTTCTTGAGCTTGCCCTCGACGATCTTGGCGCGGATGGCCTCGGGCTTCCCCTCGGCCGCCACCTGCTCCTCCGCGATCCGGCGCTCGCGCTCCAGCATCTCGGACGGGATGTCCTCGGGGTTGACGCCGATCGGGTCGGCCGAGGCGATGTGCAGCGCGATGTCCCGCGCGAGCTGGCCGAAGTCCTCGGTCCGCGCCACGAAGTCCGTCTCGCTGTTGAGCTCCACGAGCACGCCGACCTGGCCGTTGTGGTGCATGTAATTGACCACGAGGCCCTGGCTCGCGCTCCGCCCGGCCCGCTTCTCGGCCTTGGCGATGCCCCGCGCGCGCAGCATCTCACCGGCCTTGTCCATGTCGCCGCCGGCCTCCTCGAGCGCCTTCTTGCAATCCATCATGCCGGCACCGGTGCGGGCGCGGAGCTCGGCAACGTCCTTCGCGGAAATCGTCTTCGTCGTCATCGGGTATGGCTCACCAAGTAGTGGTGGATAGTGAAACCGCCGCCCAGGCCGGTTGGAGGCCGGGGGCGGCGGCGCGCTGGATCCCGCGGGGCCGGACTAGGCGTCCGACTCTGCCGCGGCAGCCGGGGCGGCCGCCTCGGCCTCCCCCGGCTCCGCCTCGCCCTTCAGCCGGGCCGCGATGGCCTCCGGCTTCGGCCGGCGCTTCCGGCGGGCCCGGCGCTTCTTGCGGTCCGCGTCGGCGTCGCCCTCGGTGCCGGAATCGGTGCTGTACGTCTCGGCGTCCTCGGCGTCGGCGACTTCGCGGGCCGGCATCTGGGCGCGGGCCTCGGCGATCGTCTCCGCCAGGGCGTGGGTGATCAGCATGACGGCGCGGATCGCGTCGTCGTTGCCCGGGATCGGCACCGTGATCACGTCGGGGTCGGCGTTGGTGTCCACGATGGCCACCACAGGGATCCCGAGCTTGTTCGCCTCGGCCACCGCGATCTTTTCCTTCTTGGCGTCCACGACGAAGAGCGCGCCCGGCAGCCGGTTCATGTTCTTGATGCCCTCGAGGTTGCGCGACAGCTTCACGCGCTCCCGCTCGAACAGCAGCTTTTCCTTCTTGGTGTAGCTCTCGAACTCGCCTTCCTGCGACCCCTGCTCGAGGTCCCGCAGCCGCCGGATCTGCTTCTTGACGGTCTGGAAGTTGGTGAGCATGCCGCCCAGCCACCGCTCGGTCACATAGTGCCCGCCGCTCGTGGCCGCCTCCGCCTGCACCACGCTCTTGAGCTGGCGCTTGGTGCACACGAAGAGCACGCTGTCGCCCTTCAGGACGACCGTCCGGAGGAGCTCCTGCGCCTTGATGATCTGGCGGAGGGTCTTCTGCAGGTCGATGATGTAGATGCCGGAACGTTCGGCGAAGATGAAACGGCGCATCTTCGGGTTCCACCGACGGGTCTGGTGGCCGAAGTGTACGCCGGCTTCGAGCAGGTCCTGCAGTGCGGGCTGTGACATGCGAGTTCGTCGATCCTTCGATTGTGAGGGTTGTCCGGCCATCGCCTTCGTCTTCCGGCCTGACCCCTGGGGGGCACCCGGGTCGGAATCCGGCGATGTGGATGATGGCGGCCGCTCGGCCGCCTGCGCTGCTACCGCTTGCTGAACTGGAACCGCTTCCGGGCGCCCGGACGGCCGGGCTTCTTGCGCTCGACGGCGCGCGGATCGCGCGTCAGGAGCCCGGCGGCCCGCAGCTTGGCCCGGTGCAGGCCGTCGGCCTCCACCAGCGCCCGCGCGATGCCGTGCCGGAGCGCACCCGCCTGCCCCGCCTGCCCGCCGCCGTCCACGTGCGCCGTGACGTCAAATGCGCCGAGGGTGTCGGTGGCGGTGAACGACTGCTGGATGTGCTGCACCAGCGAGGGCCGCGGGAAGTAGTCGCCGAGGGTGCGGCCGTTGATGTCCCACTTGCCCGTGCCGGGCGTCAGGTACACACGGGCGACGCTGGTCTTGCGCCGACCCACCGCCTGCCACCGGAATTCGGGAGAAGCCGTCATGCGCTCACCTTCTGGGTGCTGGACTGAACCGTGTAGGGCTTGGGCTGCTGCGCCGCGTGCGGGTGCTCCGCGCCGGCGTACACCTTGAGCTTGCCGCGCAGGTGCTGCTTGGCGAGCGAGGTCTTCGGCAGCATGCCGAAGACGGCCTTCTCGATGACCCGGTCGGGGTGCTTGGCCATCATGTTCCGGGCGGTCGTGTGCGTCTCGTGACCCATGTACCCGGTGTACTTGAAGTAGGTCTTGCCATCGAGCTTCTTGCCCGTCAGGCGGACCTTTTCCGCGTTGATGACGATGACGAAATCGCCCACGTCCATGTGCGGCGTGAACGTCGGCTTGTGCTTGCCCCGGATGAGCTGCGCCACTTCGCTGGCCAGCCGGCCAAGGGGCACGTCCTGGGCGTCCACGATCAGCCACTCGTGGTGGATGTCGTCGGGCGTCGCGCTGAAGGTCTTCATGGTCATTCCTGCCAGTTGCCTGAAAACGGGTAAATCGACACAGACCTTAATGATAGCGGGGAATATCGGCTCCGGTCAAGCCACCCCGTCCACACCCCCAGCTGGCTCCGGGGCCGCCAGGACCACCAGGACCTGGCCCTTTTCGACCGCCGTTCCCGCCGCCACCCGGACCGCCGCGACCACCCCAGCCGCCGGTGCCTTGATCTGGTTTTCCATCTTCATCGCCTCCAGCACCGCAAGCCCCGCCCCCGCCACCACTTGCTGGCCCGGCTCGACCAGGACACGGAGCACCAGCCCCGGCATCGGCGCCTTGACCTCCCCGGCCCCGGCCCGCTGACGACCCTCCCCCGTCAGGCTCCGGATATGCCGGGTCCGCTCGTCGACCACCGAGGCCTCCCAGCGCTCCCCCCGGCAGCCGACCTCCCACTCCCCTCGCCGGGGGGAATCCATCGAGAACACGACCGTTCGCTCCCCCAGCCGGAGCTGGCGGAGCGGCGTGCCCGGGAGCGGCTCCAATGCGGCCGGAATGAGTTCGCCGTCCACCCGGACTCCGCCGGCCTCGATGCTCACCTCGACCTCCACTCCCGCCACCTGCACGAAGTACTTCATCCGACAGCCTCCAGGATCGCCACCGACTCCACGTGCGCGGTCTGCGGAAAGAGATCGAAGGCACGCAGGGCGGCGAGGCGGGGAGGCGGGGAGGCGGGGATGCCGGACAGCAGTCGCCTCAGGTCACGGGCCAGCGTCGCGGGATCGCAACTGATGTAAGCGATCTTCCGGGGGCCGGCCGCGGCGATCGCATCGGTCACGCGCCCATCCATGCCGGTGCGGGGCGGGTTGGTCACCACGACGTCTGCCGGCGCAAGTGTCGGCACGATGTCCTCCGCCCGGCCCGCATGGCGCCGCACCCGTTCCGCGGGGCCGCGACGGGTCGCCTCGACCACGGCGCGGGGGTCGACCTCGACGCTCTCCACCTCGGCGCCCCCGGCGGCCAGCCGCGCGGTCGTCTCGCCCACACCCGCATAGAGATCCCACGCCTTCAGGCCCGCCACCCTGCCCAAATGGGAGAGCGCCCAGGTGCGCACCCGGTCGCCCATGGCGGGATGGACCTGCTCG
>ENA-UOWG01001298-UOWG01001298.1-activated-sludge-metagenome-genome-assembly--contig:-NODE-1298-length-25435-cov-6.411269_pt1 | contig 25435 bp, 16 predicted proteins | sample MGYA00238147_ERZ761563 | MGnify/ENA primary metagenome ERZ761563 (study PRJEB28884, sample SAMN05720216) | anaerobic digester metagenome | isolation source: active sludge of municipal... | reverse complement strand
CACCGAGATCTACACAACCTACGACACTCTTTCCCTACACGACGCTCTCCGATCTAGGAGAACTGGGTGGCGGCCATGCCCCCCATGGACTGTCCGACCGAGTAGACCCGCAGCGGGTCGGCCTGGTACTTGGCGGTGGTCCACTTGACCATCCACTCCACGCGGTTCTCGGTGAAGGGGTAGGCCCGGGGCTCCTTGTGCTCGGCGCCGACCGGGATGCAGTAGTAGCCGAACCAGCAGGTCTCGACCACCCCGTCGCCCTTGGGGTTCTCGATGGCGTCGCGCGAGGCCAGCAGCAGGCTCTTGCCGGCCTGCTCGTAGACGCAGAAGATCCCGGGCAGGCCGTCGCGCCAGCCCATCTCCGTTGTGCCGAAGTAGAGGTAGACGTCCCCGTTGTTGCTGACCGCCCCGCCGGTGCTCTGGCTGCCGTGCAGGCTCACGGTCAGAGGGAGCCCCGCCTTGCCGGTGATCTTGGTGCCGTCCTTGTTGGACGCTATCCGGATGGGCTGGATGGGCGCGACCTTCTCCTCGACGGCCTCCTTGGTGGCGCTCTCGCCGGGCACGATCTTCCCGACCGGCTGGTGCTTCTCGTCGGTGACCATCACCGCGTAGAAACTCCTGCCGTCCTTCTTCACCGTGCGCACCGCGACTCCCGTCCACAGGGGCAGCGGCTCCTTGCCCTCCTCGATGACCGCGGTGGGCTTCTTGGGGTCCAGGCGGTCCTTCATATGGAAGGCGTAGCCGAACTGCTTGCAGGAGTTGTTGGGCACGCCGGAGTAGCAGAGCTCCGCCTTGGCCAGGCTCTCCGGGGTGATGGGCGCGTCCGAGCGGTAGAGCGAGTAGCGGAACTTCGAGCCGGCCTCGCCCTCGGCCGCGTCCTTCCAGGTCACGAAGGTCTGCCCATTGCGGCAGGCCGCCTTGATGCCGGTGACGCCGGGCTCCTCCGCGGACGCCGGGCCCGCGACCAGGAAGGCGGCCAGTGCCGCCGCGAGCAGGACTGCGCGCATCGTCGGTCTCCCCTCAGAAGTTGGCTTCGAGCACGTTCTCGACGGAATACTCGGTCCAGCGCCCGGGCTTCACCTCGGTGATCGCCCAGCTGCCGTCCTCCAGCCAGTTGTTGAGGTAGAGCTTGCCGTCGATCTCCAGCACCAGGGTGTACTCGCCGGGCGGCAGCTCCAGCTCGAAGCGCCCGTCCTTGCCGGGCCGGACGACCCTGACCAGCGCGGGGTGCTTGGGATCGGGCTTCTCGAAGGGCTGGACCCGGCCCCTGAAGACGTGCACGGGAGCCAGCTCCGGCACGCGCTGCCCCGTCGGCGGGTCCATGGTGAAGTCGCCGACCAGCTTGACCACCTTGACGCGGAGCCCTTGGCGGACTGCGCTTGGGGTGGGAGCCGGCGAGTCCGGGGGGGGCGCGGTGCAACCGCTTAGTACTGCGACGACGATCAGCGGCAGGAGCCTGCGCATGCGCCATCCTCCTTTGGGGCCGAGGCCGGCAGCCCTGGTGCGGCATTATCCCCGGCCGCGCGGCTCCTGCCATCTCACTTCACGTCGCAGGCTTCCTCCGCCGCGTAGACCAGCCTGGCCTTGAGCAGACGGCGATTGAGGCTGTCGCCCATGTACGCGGCGCGGTCGGTGGCGCCCACGCCGATCAGCCAGCTGAAGGCGATGTCCGGCTCGGCCAGGGCCTTGTCCTTCGACTCCGGCCCGCGACTCTCGGCGTTGCCGTAGCCGCCGAACGCGGTGACCGGGTTGCCGTTGGTGTCGAGCACCCCGACGCGGTAGCGGCCCAGGTCCGGGTACCAGACCCGGCCGTAGGGGTCGACGTCGAAGCGGGTGTTCTCGCAGTTGCAGTTGTGCAGCGACACGTGGCTCACGCCCATGTGCATCCAGAGCGCGCCGGTCACCTTGTTGGGCGAGAAGCTGTCGTGGATCTGGCAGATCCAGCTGGCCGCCTCGACCGTCTTCCAGGCCGGGTCCGGCTTGGGTTCGTCGGCCCGCGCCTTGTAGAACTGGAAGTCGAAGCGGCCGCCCTTGGGGCCGAACTTCACGATGCTGCCGTACATCGTGCCGATCGCGGCCCGGGGGTCGTCTCCGCGCCAGCCGGTGCCGATCTTGACCGGGCCGGTGACGGCGGCGAACTCCGGCGGCACGAGCTCGTCGACCGGCCGGATCTGTTCGGCCACGTAGATGTTGCCCTGCTGGTCAAACCGCGGGCCGACCACCGAGTCGGAGGCGCCCCAGACGATGGGGTGCTTGCCCGGCCCGGGGCCGCCGGCGCCGGACGGGGAGTACTCGAAGAGCGCGTGGGTGCCGTTCTTGCCCTCGGTCGGGTGGCCGTCGAAGATGAAGAGCTGCCCGTCGCCGCGGATGCCCAGGGTGTGGGTCATGTAGACCATGATCACCCGGCTGAAGATGGCGTTGCCCGGCCAGACCTTGGCGGCCTTCTCGTCCTTGGGCGTGTAGGGCACCTCCCACTTGAGCGGCCTGCCGTTGCGGTCGCACTTGTAGAGCTGCTCGGGCCATCCCTGGACGTAGAGGTTGCCGTCGGGCCCGGCCTCGATCAGCGAGCCGGACGCCGTGGTGGAGGTGTTGATGACCACCGGCTCGACCTTGTCGGCCTTCTCGTTGTAGCGGACGAAGCCGATGCGGTAGCCGGCGCCGGAGATGCGCGCGTAGACCTCGGGGTCCTCGCGGAAGTGGTCCACGGAGATGCCCACGAAGCCGGCGTCGCCGATGTCCTGCTTGCCGGTGATCTTGGCGGCGTCGCTGAACTTGGCGCCCTGGTCCTCGATGCGCAGGAGCGGCGAGCCCTCGCCGGCCAACCAGAAGACCGGGGGCTTGCCGCTGACGTCGGCGGCCATCTGCCAGTTGACCCGCCGCTTGGGCCAGACCGGCGACGTCACCGTGGTCGAGGCCAGCTGCTTGGGATCTTTCCAGCCGGAGAGCTTGACCAGCTCCGCGCCCACGTCCTTGCCGGGCTTGAGCAGGTAGACCTCGCCGCTCTCGCGGTTGACGGCCACGCCCTCGGCGCCCTCGGCCGGGAAGGCCCCGGCGAACTTGCCATCGGCCTCGGATACGACCACCACGCGGTTGTTGGCCGTGTCGCAGATGAGCAGATGGCCCTTGCCGTCGACGGCCATGCCCCGGGGCAGGCCGCCGAGGTGGGTCTCGTCGTTGCCGGCCTTCTCGAGGTCTCCGAAGAAGGGCTCGGCCGGGGTGCGCTCCGGGAGCTTGACCCGGAAGACCGCCGGGTAGGGCGGAACGATCTTGTTCTTGTCGCCGTAGGGCGTGGCCTGCCTGGCCAGCCCGCTGAAGTAGGCGAACTTGCCATCGGCCGAGGCGCAGATGTAGCTCTTCTCCGGCTCGTAGGGGTTGAGCGTCCGGAAGCTGGCCGCCGGCACTGACGGCAGAGGCTTGGGGGCGGCCAGCGGCGGCGGAGCCTTGGAGCTGGCGACGTCCAGCATGCCGATGAATTCGCCCCCGTGGACGAAGAGCAGTCCGCCGCCGGGCGTCACCGCAGTCTGCCCGGCGTGGCCGCGCATCTGGAACGTGGTGTGCCGGCGCTGGTTGACGTGCAGGACCATCGGGACGGTCCGCCCGCCGACCTCAACGGGCACGCCGCCCATGGCCTGGAGCTGTTCCTTGGTGGCGTTGGCTGGCGGCGGGACCAGCGTGCGGCCGAAGGTCCCGTCGCGGTTGATGGCCACCACCCGCTGGGACGGCCAGTTGGGGACCGAGCTCCCGGCGCCGACCACGGCGTAGAGCGTGCCGTCAGGCCCGGCCGCGATGGTCTGGATCGCGCCGATGGACAGAGGCTCGGCCACGACCTCCTTGTCGTACTTGGCGCCGAGCCCGAGCATCACCCGGACCTTGAACGCGCCGGCCGGCGCGGGCTTGCCCCAGTCGGCCTTGCCGTCCCATTCGATGCTCTGGGCCAGGCCGGGCTTCAGCGGCGGCGGCGGGTTCTTGCCGAGGACGCCGGAGACGAGGTGCCGGACGGGCCTGCCGTTGGCGTCCTCGATGCAGACGGTCACGTCGGTCTCGCGGCTGACCGCAAAGTCTATCTTCACCTTGCCGTCGGCGGCCTTGGTCGCCGTCGGCTTGGCGGTGAAAGACGGCGCGGCCGGGGCGGCCTCGCCTCCGCGGGCCAGCGCCGCGGCGTTCAGGACAGCCAGCAGGGTCGTCGTTGCGAGTCTCATCGGGCGGTCTCCTTCCAGTGCTGCATACCCCGGAACGTCAGTCGGCAGTATATGGACACTCTGGTTCAAATCATGGACGGTTTCACCAGACGCTTGCGGGGCGGAGCCGGGAATAGGCGACGGGTATCTCACGCTAAGCCGCAAAGTCGCCAAGAACAGCAGGTGTCGTGCTCGTGGCAGAAAGCCTCTGGCTCTGGTTCTTTGCGGCTTGGCGGCTTGGCGTGAGAACTTACCGTCCGGCCTCGACGGCGTTGCTGATCCCGCTCCGGTTCGAGGAGTCGTCGAAGGCCACCAGCGCGAAGTGGCGCGCGCCGGCCGGCACGCCCGAGACCGTGAAGGACTCCTTGCCCCCCGGCGCGCCCGGCGCCGGCTCGCCAGCCAGGTTCGCGGCCTGCCACCAGTTGGTGACCGCCGAGTCCTTGTTCTCCTTCCAGCGCTCGAGGAACGCGCGGTAGTCGACGATGGGCTTGTCCGAGCACTTGAGCTGGTAGCGCGCCAGTCGGCCACCGCCCTCGTCGGCCGGGGCGGTGAACGTGACCGTCGCCTGGCCGCCGCTGACCGCCACCTTGAGATCGGTCACCGGCTTGGGCGGGAGCTCGTCGGCGCGCGGGTGGGCCCACACCCGGAAGGTCCGGCCGCTGAAGACGATCTGTTTCTCGTCGTGGGTCTTGAAGACGTTGATCCACTGGGCCACCCGGCCGAGGTTGTTCATCTTCATCGCGTTGTAGCCGCGGTGGCTGCCGTAGTACCACCAGTCGTAGGCGCGCTTCTTGAGGAAGGGGTCGCCGGCCAGCGCGTAGGCCCGAGCGCAGGTGTCCGGCAGGAAGCAGGCGTTGTAGCCGTTGATCATCACGCCCTCGCCCTCGGTGCTGCCCTCCGGCAGCTGCCAGCTGGCCACGTCCTGGAAGAAGCCCTTGACCGGGAAGTCCGCCCAGTTGGGCCGGTAGCTGAGGTTGCCGTGCTTGGGCTGGAAGGAGACGTGGGCCTGGGCCTCGCCGAAGGCCACGGTCCAGTCGAGCGCGTCCTCGTTGCCGGTGATGCGCCAGTAGGCCTCCATGGCCCGCGAGAGCGGCGGCCACTCGGCGTTGCCGACCTTGTTGATCGGGAACCACTTGGCGCCGGTCCTGGGATCGGAGAGCTCGCAGGTCTTGGGGTCGATGGTCACGCCCAGCTTCTTCATCTCGGCAACGCCCTTCTCGCCGACCGTGGCTACCAGGAAGGCGTTGAGCGCCTCCTCGGGAGACTGGCCGTTCTTCTTCGGGACCTCGATCGGCCCGGCCACGCCCAGGTAGCCGCGCGGCTCGCGGCCCGGGCTGGTCAGGAAGCAGCTCGAGAGGTAGTCGTTGGCCTCGACGATGAAGGGGTCGGTCGGGACGCACAGTCGCGCCGCGTTGCTCATGTAGCAGGCCCGGTTGAAGGAGCGGCCGAAGTCCTTGACCGCCTTGCCGGGCGTCATGCCGAAGCCGCGCTTCTGGCCGTCGTAGTTCATCTCCACGGTGTCGATGCCGGCCTCGAGCGCGTCGCGGCCGCCAGTGAGGCAGTACCAGGCCAGGTTGCCCTCGCCCCAGTTGTGGCAGTAGCAGGCCTTGGCCTCGGCCTGGAAGTTGATCTCCTTGCAGGTCCCCTCTCCGTAGGGCTGGGCGGCGCCGGGGGCCTTGTGCTCCTTGGTCCAGGCCGCCGGGAAGGAGGCCCTGGCGTTGGTGCTGCCCCAGCCGGTGAGCGGGTCGGCCGCGCGCTGCGGCCGGTTGCCGAGCGGGCCGCCCTTCTCGGCCCACCAGAGCGCGCCGTCCTTCCAGCGCCAGCCGTCGGTGCGCCAGGCCTGGAGGTCCATGAAGTAGTTGACCAGGACCTCGGAGCGGTCGAAGAAGGCCCGCCGGCCGGTGCGAAGGTACATGAGGATCATGGCCTCGGCCGAGTCCTGCTCGCTGGTGCGGTGGTTGTCGTCGCCGCACATCCAGCGGGGCATGTTCTTGAAGTTGCCCTCGGGGCCGGCCGGGATCTCCTTCTTGTCGTACTTCCAGCCCCACTGGTCGTAGCAGGCGATCTCGTCGGCCTGGGTGCCGAACTCGCCGGCGGCCAGCGCCTTGGTCGAGAAGTACCAGTCCGGCGGGGCCATGACGTGCGGCCGGGCCCGTGCCGCCTTGGCCTGCTCGGAGAGCCTCGCGCCGTCGGCCGCGGCGGCGAAGTCGATCCAGTACTGCGAGGAGAGGTGCGAGCAGTCCGAGATCCAGCGCAGCCGGTCGCCGAAGGGCGCGCTCACGCCCTCGAAGGAGGGCGCGACGCCGGATAGCTCGAGCACGCCCTTGGCCAGCGCCAGGCGCCTCGGCGGGTCCTCGACGAAGTAGAGGTCGTGGACAGCGAGCGCCGAGCCGCCGGCGAGCCTGGTCAGGAGCCAGCCTTCGCTGGTCTCGCCCTTGGCGCTCGTCCAGAGCTCCTTTTCTCCCGAGACCGCCCGGGCCGCGCCGGGGCCGGCGGCGCCGGGGGCGGACCGGTACCACTTCGCCCACTCCAGGCTGTCGTCGCTGTGCAGCGCCGCGGAGGCGGTGCGCGCGCCCTGGGCGAGCGAAACCTCCGCGCCGGCCTCGAGCGGCTTGCCGGCGGCCACGAGCGAGCCGGTCGATCCGCCGGCGAGCTTCAGGCGCAGCGTCGACTCCCTGATGCGCCGCCAGGAGTAGTGCTCGTCGTTGGAGTTGGCCAGGGTGTACTTCACGTGCACGTCGGAGCGCCCCGCCCAGGCGGTGACCCGGGCGATGTAGAGCAGCTTGCTGCCGTCGTCGCCGACGAAGCGGCCCTTGGCGCACACCGTGGCGCGCAGGGCGCCGGCATACTCGACGACCACGGAGGCGGGCTTGTCGGCGAGGAAAGTCTTCGGCTCGCCGCCCTCGACCGTGGCGTCGACGTAGAGCGCCTCGCCGCCCGTGACGACATCCTTCCCGTTGGCCGAGACACTCCCGAAGAGGCCGAAGGGCTTCTCGCGTGAGATGACGAAGCGGATCCGGCCGGTGTCCACGGTCACGCCCGAGGCGTCGTCGGCCACCTTGAGCGGTGAGGCCGGCGCGACCGCGGGCTTCGCCGCCCGGAGCGTGTAGGTCTTGGTCTCCCTGGCTCCGAGGTCGGTCTGGAAGTCGACCAGCAGCCAGCGGACGAAGCCCTTCTCGTCGACCACCATGGGCAGCGCCTGGGCGGGGACCTCGCCCGCGCCGTTGAAGACGGCGAAGGGCTGGTCCTTCCTGAACGTGGCTGCCGGCAGCGGGATGCCACCCGAGACCGGCTCGGCGCGGCGGGCGAGCCCCGCCGGCTCTTCGACGCTGAGCTTCACCTCAAATCCGCCGGCGAGGGCCGAAAAGCCTAGGCCGACGGTGGCGGTGACCAGGACGAGAGCGGCGCGCTTGATCATGTTGAGATCTCCGTAGGGGTCTTAACCTATCGGGGAATACACTCGCCGGCGTGGCGATACCTATGGACAGTCCGCTCTAAAGCATGGACGGGGTTACCAACGGGGCGACATGGAGACAGGGTGACACGGGGACACGGGGGCATGGGGACGCGGCTTGTCCGCTTGCGTTGGGCTCGGACACAGGGAGAATAGTTCCTGGTTCCGGGTTCCTGGTTAGGCGGCTCTCACAACCAGGAATTAGGAACAAGGAACCAGGAACTGCCGTCGAGTCCGGAGGATCTATGCCCGAGCCCGCTGATCAGCCAACCAAGCACAGCCGGAGCATGGTCGGTTTCTACATCGCGATTGGCGTCGTAGCCACGCTTGTTGTGGCGGCGGCACTGCTCTGGAAGCCCCTGCAGGCCTATCGCTGGGAGACGCAGCTCCGCAAGAACGCCGCGACCGGGCTCTCGGTGTGTGCAACATTTACGCTCGCGGATGGGACGTCCGGCTTCGCCTACTCAACTCCCCAGGAGGCGATCCGGCTCTGCTCCATCGGTCCCGCGTCCGCGCCCGCTTTCAGGAGGTTGATGCGCTCTCCGGACCAGGCCGTGAAGATCAGTGCGGCGCTCGCCCTGGGAGAGGCAGACAAGTGGGGGCTGCCCATACTGCTGGAGGCCGCATCAGACGCCGATGACCTCGTCGCCCTGCAGGCGATCCGCTCCGCCGAACGGCTTGCGAAACGGCAGTTCGCCCCCGGCCAGTACCTGAGCCACCAGCCGGCCGCAGCCGCCGCCGCCGGGCGTCGCGCGCTTCGCGAATGGTGGGAAGCGGAAGGTCGGGCCGAGCACGGCCGGTAGGGGCAACGACCGGGCCGACCGGCCAACTCGTCTTGGCGTCCTCGCAACCCGGAACCCGGAACTACGAACCCGGTACCGCCGTTGTCTCCTCAGCCGCGTACTTCGGGTCGGCGCGCACCACCCGGCGGTTGATCTCGTCGGCGACGTAGATGTGCCGGTCCGAGGCGGCCACGCCCATGGGCGTTATCAGCGGGATCTCCGGCCCGGGGACCCGGGCCTTGGGCCCGCCGGAGTCGCCGTTGCCGTAACCGCCGAACCGGGCGATGACGTTGCCCGCATTGTCGACCACCTGCACCGAGCAGGTCAGGGCGTTGGGCACATAGACGCGCCCGTAGTCATCGAGGTCGAAGCGCGGGGTCTTGCAGCGGCAGCTGGAGCTGAACCCGGTCAGCCCCGGGTAGGCCTTGGTCGCGCCCTCCAGGAAGGCCTTCCCGATCTTGAGGGCCTTGCCCATGGCCAGGCCGTCGTCGAGCTTCTCCGGCAGCTTGACGCCCGGCCCGGGGTTGCTCCAGAAGACCGGCTTGTGGAAGCTCCCGGGCTTGGCCCCCTGCGGCCAGAGCGCGCCGCCGTCCGGCTTGAACCGGACCACGCAGCCGAGCGTGCGGTCGTAGGGCACGGAGTACTTCGCGCCCAGCTTGTCGAGCTCGGCGAAGTCAGCCGGCATCTCGGCCTCCGGCGGCGACACGCGGATGCCCACGTAGATGTTCCCGGCCTGGTCGACCCGCACCCCGCCGGTCTCGTCCTGGAGCGGCCCGACCAGGCAGCCGGTGTAGCCGGCGGCAGCGTAGCCGACCGGCTTGGCGTCCGGCGCGGTGGCGAAGACCTCGGGCGTCCGCGGGCAGCGCCCGGCCTTGCCGTCGGGCAGCATCTCGAACACCGAGGAGTAGCGCCGCGCGGCCATGGCGTTGGCGTAGACCCGGCCGTCGGGCGTGACGCAGGCGCCCTGGATGCCCCACCACAGCGGCAGGGGGTGGCGGTGGCCGGTCCGGAAGCCGACCTCCTTCTGGCCGCCCGGCCAGGGCGCGGGGGTCAGGTCGCGGTTCAGGCGCCGCCAGCCCCCGGCCCAGCCGCCGCCGTCGTAGCTCGAGCCGCTCAGGTAGATCATCCCGTCGCGGCGGATGCAGTGCTCGGCGGCGTCGATGGGCTTGGGCCGGCCGCCGGCGAGCTCCCCGGCGTACTCGCCGGTGACGCCGTCGTAGCGCAGCATCTGCGCGCCCTGCTTGATGTAGACTAGGTCCTTCTCGCGGTCGACGTCGACGTGGGCGGCGAAGCCCGTGGCCATCTTCCCGCGCTCGGACAGATCCTCGACGATCTTGAGTTTGCCACCCTGTTCTTCGATGCGTGCGAGACTGCTCCAGCCCGGGCAACCCCAGACCCAGAAGCGCGGCGCCGGGCCGCTGAAGTCGGCGCCGAGGTGCGGCTGGCCCGAGCCGCCCTTCTCCGGGAAGGTCAGCGTGTCGAGCACCTTGGCGTCGGCGCCCGAGCCGGAGAGCTTGACCAGCGACTTGAAGTTCTGCTGCCACTGGCCGGGCCGGCAGGTGAGCACGTACAGGGCGCCGGTCTTCTCGTCGAGCGCGCAGTCGTAGGCGTCGGGCACGGCGACCGAGCCGGCGACCTTGCCGTCCGGCGAGTAGATCCAGACCTTGCCGCCGGTCGACTCGCAGACGAAGAGCCGCCCGTCCTTGTCGACGGTCAGCCCGTGCATGGTCTGGCCGCCGAAGCCGGGACCGCCCAGGATCTTCTTGATCAGCGGGCGCTCGGCGGGGACCGGGACGTCCGCGAACTTGCGCATGTCGGCCTTGCCGAGCTCGGCCTTGTAGATCCGGCCCTCCGGCCAGTCCGGGTGGAGGGTGTCCTTCTTGTCGGTGGCCACGGCGAAGGCGGTGACGTAGAGCGTCTTGCCATCCGGCGCCAGCGCCGCGGTGACCGGCCCGACCGGGCAGTCGTAGATCCCGGTCATCCTGGTCCCCTCCGGCCAGAGCGGCTCGGCGAAGGGCTGGGCCACGGCGCCGCCGTCGGCCTGGCGTATCCGGTAGAAGGCCCGGAGGTGGTCGGAGAGGAGGAGCACGGTCCCGTCGGACGGGTGCAGGGCGGCGAGGTTGAACTGCCGCCAGACCATGGCCGTGGACTCCTGCTCCGGGTCGAACTTGGCCAGCTCGAACGGGTAGATCACCGGGTAGCTGTTGTAGTAGCGCGGCACCGGCGCGGCCGAGCCCGGCACGGTCACCGAGCCGAAGGTCTCCCGGCTCTTCTCGTCGACGTTCGCCGGGTAGGGCAGGATCTCACGGAGGTAGTTGCCGTCGCGGTCGTAGACCCGCAGCGCGTAGCGCATGGTGGCGGGGTCGCGGTTGTTTATGAGCAGGTAGATGTCGCCGTTCTTGCGGTCGACCTCCAGGCCCCGGCAGATCATGGTGTTGAAGTTGTAGGGGCTGTCGCCGATCGTCCGGCCGAAGCGGACGCCCAGGCCCAGGCGGACCCGGGCCGTGAACGGTCCGGTCCCGGCCGCGAGGCCCCAGTCGCCCTTGCCGTCCCAGAGGAGCTCCTGGGCGAGGCCGGCCTTGAGCGGCGCGGGTGGCGGCATCTTCCCGCCGAGGACGCCGGCCGCGAGGTGCCGGACGACGCTGCCCTTGGCATCGAGGACCGCCACCTCCACGTCGGTCGGCGCGGAGACTGCGAAGCTGATCTTGACGCCGCCAGGCCCTGAGCCTGTCGAAGGCCCGTCCTTCGTCGCCGTCGGTTTGGTGGAGAACGTCGCCTCGCCGGCGGAGGCGATCGCCGCTGCCAGGGCCCACACTGCCGCCACTGCGCCAAGGTGCCTCATTATGTGTCTCCCAGCCATGGACGATCTGCCAGTCTTCGGCATCGAGGAATACACCCCGCTTGCATCGGCATCATATGGACGGTACACTCTATTGCATGGACAATACTACCGGCGGCAGAAAGCCCGTCTACCGCGACCTCCGGCGGATGGCCCGGCATTACCCGACCGGCCTGCCGGTGCGGGCGCTCGGGTATGTGCCGGCCAAGACCGACCGGGTGCGCCGCCGCTACGAGCGGCTCAGCTTCTCCTTCATCCTGACCGGCAGGGGCGAGCACATCGTGGGCGGGCGGAAGCGGCCGGTGGAGGGGCCCTGCGTGCTGGTGAACCGGCCGGGCGTCGAGCAGGAGTTCGGACCGGAGGGGGCCTGGGAGGAGTTCTACGTCAATTTCGCCGCCGAGCACGCTGCTGCGGCGGAGGCCCGCGGCCTCTTCGCGCCGGACCGCCCGGTCTGGCCGGTGCACGGCGCCGGGGCTCTGCGCCGGGGCGTCCTCGACGTGATCGAGGCGCTCGGCGACATCGACAGCTACGGCCGGGTGGACCTCATCGACCGGATGTGCGAGTCGCTGGTTGTCGGCAGCCTGATCAGCGCGGCCTCCCCGCCGCTGGATGGGCGCGACCGGGCGGTCCAGGCGGTGCGCGCCCACATCGAGGGGCACTACATGGAGCCGCTCGACCCGGACGAACTGGCGCTGGAGCGGGGGCTCTCGCCGTCCGACTTCCGGCGCCGCTGGGCGGCCATGGTCAGGGTGCCCCCGGGTCAGTTCATCGCCAGGCTGCGCATCCGCGAGGCCTGCCGGCTGCTCGTCCAGACCAGCCACGACGTCGGCGAAGTTGCCCGGATGGTGGGTTTCTCCGACCCCCTCTACTTCGCGCGGCGTTTCAAGCGCACCGTCGGCGAGACGGCCAGCGACTACCGCCGGCGCAACCGCTAGAGCTGCGTCTCTGCGTTTGAGGTGCGCGCGGGGAGAACGGAGCGTTCAGGTTCCTGTGATGGTCCGCCCCAGGCCTGCCGTTGACGGCGGCGAGGACGCCGGTATCCTGTCGGTCATGAGCGCCAACATTCCCTCCGGGCGTGCGATCGCCGAGCGCCAGGCTGCGGCGATATCCGGCTGGTACGGTTCCGGGGCGACGGTCCCCGCCGCGGCCGACGCCGACGCCTTCCTGGCGCTGGCCCTGGAGCAGTGCTCCCAGAACTATCAGCTCTGGAACCAGGAGGACCAGGCCCGGCGCACCGACGTCGGCGACGCGGCCATCGCCGGGGTCAAGCGGGCCATCGACAAGCTCAACCAGCGCCGCAACGACCTGATCGAGAAGCTCGACGAGGCTCTGATCGCCGCGGTCGGCCCGGCCATGAACGAGCGCGCGCCGCTCAACAGCGAGACGCCCGGCTCCATGATCGACCGCCTGGCGATCCTCGCGCTCAAATGCCACCACATGGAGCGCGAGAGCCGCCGGACCGAGGCCGGAGCCGAACACTGCGCGCGGTGCGCCGGCAAGCTCGAAGTCCTGCGGCTGCAGCGCTCCGACCTGGCCGGGTGCTTCGACGAACTCCTGGCCGCCGCCCGGGCCGGGGCGCGCCGGTTCCGGGTCTACCGCCAGTTCAAGATGTACAACGACCCGACGCTCAACCCGGAGTTGTATAAGCGGCGACCTTGAGGGGCGCCGCCTCCTTGCAGATCCCCTCTCCCCTTGAGGGAGAGGGAAAGGGTGAGGGGTTCGAAGCCCAGGCACACCCCTCATCCCCGCCCTCTCCCCCAAGGGGAGAGGGGGCCTGAGAGGAAGAGGGCTTCGCCCCCCCCCCCCCCGATTTTCCTGTCCGGCCCGGTTCCTTGACAACCTACGTGATATATAGACGATAACGCTTCGGCGCCGAACGGCGCGCGGAGACTGGCGTCTGGGGCGGGAGGAACGCCGTGAAGATCGACCTGAAAACCGGCAGACCTTGGCACGGGGAGCGTCGGGGCATCGCCCTGATCATGGTGATGCTGATCATCTCCACGCTGATGATCATCGGCATCCTCTTCTCCGGCTCGGTGACCGCCGAGTACCGCGCCTCGGTCTACTACCGCCAGGCGGTCCAGTCCGAGCAGTACTGCATCGCCGGGCTGCACCGGGCCATGGCCGAGCTGATGTACGACGTCTGGGGCGTCAACGAGGACCGGCCGTTCGTCAGTGCCCGATACAACCCCTCGGCCACCGGTCCGGACGACAACCTTCTGGCCATGGCCGACAGCCCCGGCCTGGCCGCCCTGGACCGGGCCGCCTACTTCGAGGTCGACCCGGCCGATGCCACGTCCGTGACGCCCATCGTCCGCCAGAAGGGCTTCTGGAACGGGCAGGCCTGGGTGGTCTGGGGCGGCACCGAACTGCCCACCGTCTTCCCGGCCTCCGGCGACCCGCAGGTCGACGGCAACGTCTGGAACATGGATCCCCGGGCCATGACCCGCCAGGAGATACTCGGCGGCGCCCAGCGCTACATGTCCTACGGGCAGGGCACGGTGGCGGTGACCTCCGGCAGCGCCGCCGTCACCGGCACGGGCACGAGCTTCGACACCACCTGGCCCAGCGGGACCAACATCTGGATCGAGCGCCTGGGCGTCCTGGCGATCAACGGCACCCCGGGGAGCGCCACGACGCTCAACCTCAACACCAACTCGACGATCACGGCCACCGGGCTGAGCTGGGGCATCGCCAACACCGCCGGCCTGGGCGGGGTCGGTGCGGCGCTGTCCGGCGGCCCGCAGTCGATCAACGCCTTCGTCGGGGCCAACGTGGGCTACGCCGCCAATCCGCGCTGGGTCAACCCCGAGGCCTTCATCAGCTACTCCATCAACGGCGCCGGCAACTTCAGCTACGGCGGCGTGGATCTGAACGGCGACGGGCTGATCGACCAGACCGACAAGAACCTGCGCAGCTGGGCGCTCTGGAAGCTCAAGTGCGACGCCTTCCTGCCCGAGGCCATGGACAACAACGACGCCTTCGAGGGCCAGCTCCACGCCAACAACCGCCTGCGCTGGGGCCTGAAGTACGGGACGAAGGACGCGGGCTTCGAATGCCTGAGCCCCTTCATCGTGGGCGACTCGTTCTACCAGGTCTTCCGGTCCGACCCCATCTATACCATGTTCACGAGCATCTCCGGCCAGGCCGGCAGCCAGGATGCCCTGGCCACCCTGTCCGACACCGCCGGGTACCGCTACCCCTACGACCGCACCCACGTCGGCAAGGACACGGCCGTGGCCCTGGCCAACGACCCGGTCGGGGGGCTGGCCAACATCAACCAGGTCAACAACAACTACAACACCGAGGAGTGGACCAGCACTCCGTCCGGCGGGGCGACGCCGGACGCCCTCACCTGGTACCACATCAACGAGTCCAAGTGGATCTACTGCTACGACCCGCTCAACGATCGCCGGCGCTTCGGCCGCTACGCGGTCACGGTCATGCCCGACTGCTCCACCTGGAACGCCGCGGCCCTGCACAGCGGCCAGCCGGACATCTACAATCCCAACTACTCCTACTTGGTAACCGGGAGCACCGGGGCGGTCGAGGCGGCCAGCGGGATGATGGTGGCCATCCAGTCGGGGTTCAACCCGCAGAGCGGCGCGTCGGCCGGGGCCGCGCTGCTCCAGAGCGTGGACGTGTGCTTCGCGCCCATCCGCCCCAACCCGCTGCCCAGCAACTGGTGCAACACAGGCACTGACTCCGGCGGAGTCTACTGGTGCGCCGACGGCACCCCGGACGTGGGCGGGACCGTGAGCTATAGCATCAAGTGCGACCGCACCAGGTCGCCGGAGATCCGCGGCGGTCACAGCGGCGGGGCCTGGGGCTCTTTCGGGGCCCGCTCGGCCATATTCAACTATCTGCTCTGGCTGGGGCCCTACGACAGCCGGGCGGAGCTGGCCACCCACCTGCGCAAGGCCTGTCTGGTCATCCCTTCGCCGGCCTACGAACCGTACGGCGAGCCGTACAACCTGCACCACTGCGGCAACATCCCCCCGCTGCGCCGCTGCATGGAAACCGAGATGAACGTCAACGCCTCGGCGCTGGCCAAGGTGGCCAGGGACGCCCAGTTGATCGCGGCGCTGACCACCGTCCACGGCTACTACTATACCCTGGACCGCTTCTGGGACCGCAACCTCCTGATGATCGACTGGGAGAAGGGGACCACGGGCAGCGCCACCGACTACCGCCTCGCCACTCTGCAGAGCACGGCGGCCTCGCCGGTCGCCGACCCGGCGGCCGCCGGCGCCATGCCCCACCAGAAGACCCGCAACCGGCTGATGCGCGACCTCAACGGCCTGGAGTGCTTCGGCGGCTACCGCACCCGCGACGGCAAGTACAGGCTGCTTGACTACCTCTTCGCCGGCGACGATGCCCCGGCCGACTACCTCACCTTCCTGGCCAGCGACTCGACCCACTCCTTCACGCCGGGCGGGTTCTCGAAGAGCCCGGTCTACGGCGGGGCGGTCGGGACCATCGACAACCCGTCGTCCTGGAACATCCAGCGGCGCACCAGCCGGCGCGAGAAGTTCATGGCCACGACCATCAGCCGCATTGCCTCCGCCAACCGCAACGCAGGCTGGACCGCCGGCACCGCCTCCTGCGCCAGCGGGCACCTGCTCTACACTCCGAAGCTCTCCTCCTGGAACAAGCCGGTCTGGAGTGGCACCGCCAAGAGCGAGACCCGGCGCACCGCGGCGGCCGACCCGACCGACGACGAAATTGGCGCGGGCTGCCCGGTCTGCGGCGGGAAGCTCTTCCTGGCCCAGCCCTACGACTACGGCATCAACGAGATCGGTCGCTTCTACGGCAAGTTCCGCAACGCCGAGCGCCCGGCGCGCAACGCCTGGGACCTGAGCGACCCGACCGGGGCCAAGAAGCCGGCCCGCCACTTCGTCGAACTGCTCAACGCCGGCCGCGGCATTGGCTACGGCGGCGACCCCTGGGTGCGCTTCGACTCGTTCTCGCTGCGGAACAGCGACGGGTCGGACGCGATGAGCGATCGCCCCGGCGTCCTTGCCGATCCCATCACCAACAAGCCCTACTACAGCCACGACCTGGAGTTCGACTGGCGCTTCCGCCGGCGCACCGACGACGCCGAGGGGCGCGACCCCGAGCCGATCTTCCGGGGCATGCCGGCGCGCGGCGGCGGCGGCCACACGAGCAGCCCGGACGTCGACCTGCTGGTCTACGACGAGTCCGACCAGGGCGGGCGATGGCACTCGGTCACCTGGTACATGGACAACAAGTACGGCATGAAGTGTGGCTACGGCTCCGAGCACACCGACTTCCGCGACCTGGATGCCCAACTCTACAGTTACACGGTCTGCGTCGACGACACGAACCCAGACTCGGCCCTGTGGACGGCCAAAGTGCTGGCCTGTGACGAGCGTTACGCCATGGAGGACCCCGATCCGGCGCACCGCCAGACCAGCGCCGCGGCCGGCACGCCCTTCCCGCCGACGGCCCACTCCGGCACCAAGGCGCACGTGTCGACGGTGGCCAGCGGGGTCCATCAGCACTACTACTACGACGACCCGGCTCCGGTGGCGGTCCCAGTCGGCGCGACGTTCTACGCGTGGATCTACCTTGATCCCTCCAATCCTCCGTCCGCGGTGATGCTCCAGTTCCGGGACGCGGGCAACAACTGGACTCACCGCGCATACTGGGGCGCCAATCTGTTTACCAATGGCACCGATGGCACGAATTCGCGCCGGCCCAAGGGCGCGTTGCCGGCGACCGGCTCCTGGGTGCAGCTCACCTGCACCGCCGCCGAGGTGGGGATGGAGGGGCAGACGCTGGAGGGCATCGCCTTCACGCTCTACGACGGCCGGGCCGCCTGGGACGACGCCGGGGTCAACGGCGTGGCCAGGGTTGACGAGGCCTATCCCGCTGGCGCCACGCCGAACACGGTGTCCGGCAGCGATTACGCCTGGAGCTGGGTCACGCCGTTGGGCGCCGGGGTCATGGCGCCGAGCCGGGCCTACGTCAGCAACTACCGCAAGATGCCGGTGCGCTGGGCCGGCGGCGCCCGCAAGGAGTCCTGGAACCTGGATTACAACTGGGACTGGAAGAACTGGGACCAGGCCAACCCTGAACCTTCCAGCGTGCGCAGCCAGCGCGGGCTGGGCTTCAGGACCATGACCCTGTGGAACAACCGCGACCGGGCTGGAAACTTCACAGTGTCCTGGGACCAGTACCACGACTACCTCTACGCCGGCGACGCGGTCTGGCCGTCGGCCGCCATCGCCATGGTCAGCGGCGACAGAAACACCAAGGTCTTCAGCGGCCGGACACAGCAGAACGACTGGCCCGGCTGCCTCTATCGGCACTCCAACCAGTACGGGGTGATGAACTTCGACGCCAGCTTCGACGGCTCCCGCGTGGCGCTGCTGTGGGGCGACCGCCTGATCAGCTACGTCGAACTGACCGACAGCGCCGGGAACCCGCAGCGCATCAGCGCCACCTGCGTGGCCGATGCCACCGAGCCCACCAAGATGCGCTCCTGGCAGGCGCGCAACCCCAAGGATACGCGCGGCAACGCCGACGGCTACATGTGCTGGGACCTGCTGCCCCTGACCCTGCCCGGCACGATCGACGCCGGCAACGCCCCGACCCTCGACAGTGTCGGCTACGACCCGTGGTGGATCAACGAGACGGTGGTGGTCGACGGCACCTCCTACGCCATCAACTACGGGGCCGGCTGCGGCTGGTGGGGGGCGGGTGGGCCATACAACGCCAACCGCGCGGCCGGTCAGAGCCTGCCGGCCGGCTACGCCGACCTGAGCGCCGGCGTGGGCTACCTGCCCATGGCCCGCAACAGCAACATGTGGAACCTCCACTACCCCGGACCGCGCGGCAACTTCGACGGCACGGTGCTGGGCTCCAAGCACTCCAGCCGGAGCGCCTTCGAGTCGCTGGTCCGGACCATGTGGGACCACTCCAACTACTACGACTCCTACCATACCTATAACATCAAGGAATGCACCATGTCGACGCCGACCGGCATCGGCCGGCAGGTTTCGGACGTCGAGGCCAGCGATCCCACCAAGGGCACCTACAGCGGGCGCCAGTACACGCTGGCCGGGACCTGGCACGACGGCGTGAACGGCGGCGGGGCCGGCACGGTTGATCCCCGCAGCAAGTGGGCGGGCTACTCCTGGAACTCCTGGGCGGACATCTACGACGTGACCGACCTGTGCCAGAAGCTGATGTGGGACATCTACGGCAACACCGTCGAGTCCGTGGATCTCTTCGACGAGAACGAGAACGGCCTCCGCGACGAGCGGTCCACGTCCACGACCACCTACTCCTGGAGCAACGGCGGGGTGTACACGCCGGTGACCGCGATCAGCGGGTCGTTCCTGGGCGAGCTGCGCCAGATCAACAAGCTCAACCTCAACGAGATGTGGTTCCCGCCGACTTTCAGCGGCGTGGGCTGGAACCAGTCCTACATCTCCTTCGGGCGCAAGCCGCTCAAGGGGTTCCACTCCCCGTCGGCGGCCATGGACCGGCACTTCTGGACGCAGCCGTCCTACGGCGCCCCAACCTACCCGGGCTACAACCTGTGCATCCGGCCGTGGGACTTGGACTCGGACAGCAGCCTCGAGCCCACCCAGACCAGCCCCCCGGGCCACATCTACCGCTACGACTCGACCCACTGCTCGAACAGCCCGGTCTACACCATCTTCGTGACCGGCAGCGCGGTGGATGACCAGGGCGAGGCCCTGGCGGAGATGCGCCTGCGGGCCACGGTGGAGCGCACCTGGGACGGTCGCTGCAACATCCTGGAGTTCTGCTGGCTGCCCACGGACCGGTCGTTCCTGGAGTGACGGGGTCTGTGGTGGAAGGTGGAGGATTGTAAGGTGGAAGGCAGAAGGATGAACCCGATCGCGGAGACTGGACGGGCTCCGGGCTGCCAACAGCCCTCGGCCCTCCACCCTCAACAGCCTTCGGCCCGCAGTTCGGGCTTCACCCTCATCGAACTCTTGGTGGTCATAGCCATCATCGTCATCCTGGCCACGCTGGCCATCGCCGCGGGCTTCAAGGTCCGCGAGACCAACCGCCAGAGAGTGGCCCGCACCAACGGAATCCGCCTGGCCCAGGCCATCGAGGCCTACCGGGACCAGCAGGGCTTCCTGCCCAGCGCCAGCATCTCCACGGCGGCCTACGACGCGTGGACTGACACGAATGCCCAGTACGGCAACTTCCCGGTCATCCGGCAGGTCAACGGGGTGATGAACCGGGAGAAGTTCCTGGAGCTGAACGCCGGCGAGCTCGATACCGCCGGTTCCTTCAAGGACCCCTGGGGCCAGGCGTTCCGGGTGGTGGTCTGGAAGATGGATCCCAACAACTCGGGCCGCATGCTCTATTCGGCCGAGCCGGCCAAGTTCTTCCAGGTCTACTCGACCGGCCCGAACCGCGTATGGGACCAGGGCGCGGGCGACGACGTCGTGCCGAGGCACTGAGGACCGGGCCGGTGGAAGGTGGAGGGTTGAAGGTGGAAGGCAGAGGGCGCCGCGCCGGTTTCACCATCGTCGAGTTGATGGTGGTCATTCTCGTCATCGGGGTGCTCATCACCCTTCTGCTCAGCGGCATCTATGCCGTCCGGAAGAACGCCTATCGCCGCGAGGCGGAGCTGACCCTCGAGAACATGAAGGTGGGCATCATCAACCTCAAGCGCAACTGCCAGTTCGAGACCGTGCTGGGCGTCTACACCAGCGGGCGGACGGTCGCCTCCGACAACAAGTTCCAGGACACGCTTCACGACTTCGGGGCCGCCGGCATTGGCGCCGGGGCCAAGCTGTACATCATCGGAGGGGCGGGCGCCTCGGGAATGCCCCGCAACATCACCGGAGTCACCCCGCACGAACTGGCGGTGGACGGAGCCCCCTTCGCCACCGGCGAGACCAATCTGGAGTACTACATCGTCAAGGCCGGCGGCACGGCCTGGCCGACGCTGGACATAGCCAAGGAGCTCGAGCCCGGCAACCAGGCCTGGTCGAGCACCTACGTGCCGCACATCAACGGACGGCGGATGGCCTACTTCACCTGCAAGAAGGGGCGCATCGTGACGACTGGCGGCGTGACCAATTACACCGACCCCTGGGGCAAGCCCTACCACTACCGCCTCAGGTGGCTCGACCTGAACAGCGATGGCACCAACGAGACGCTGCTGGAAGAGATACTCAGCTCGGGAGAGGACACGGCCGTGAACGACGCGGACGACAAGGGCGACTTCGTCAAGGAGGTCTCCCGGCTCAGGGTAGGCGGCTAGCAATTCGGCAGAAGGCGGGAGGTGGCAGGTGGAAGGCGGGGCTGAATCGATGACCGGGACGATCGGAGGGGGACGGGACTTGGCCGAACGCCAGGGGGCGCCGGTCAGGGCGGCATCTGCCTTCCGCCTCCGTTCCGGATTCACGCTCATCGAGCTGATGGTGGTGATCAGCATCATCGGCATCCTCATGGGGCTGCTCATGCCCGCCCTGGAGGCCATGCGCGACCGCGCCCGCAAGGCCCGGGTGCGCTCGCTGATCAACGACTGCCGGCTGGCCTGCGAAAACTTCCGGCTGGAGAACAACCAGTACCCCTGGACCAAGGCGCCCCAGGTCACCCGCGACCTGATCGCCGGCAAGACCGCCGAGGACGTCAGGATCAAGAGCTATCAGGTCTACGCCGAGCTGCGCGCCACCCCGGACGCGACGATGAACAGCTCCCAGGATTACCTCGGCGACGTCAACCGCGCGTCGCTGCTGACCGACGCCGGCGGGGTTCATCCCCGGCTCAAGGACATCTGGGGCGAGGAGCTCCTCTTCCGGGTGAACTACAACGGTTTGCAGGCGGTGATCTACTCCAAGGGCAAGAACATGACCGACGAGACCAACGATCTGCCCGAGGCCTCCTGGCCGACGCTGGCGGCGCCCAACAACGGGATCAAGTACCCGAATACCTACTACTACTTCGAGAGCGGCGGTACCGGGGACGACCTGACCAACCTGTAGGCAGTAAGCAGTAGGCGGTAGGCAGACGGCAGAAGGACGAAACAGTGGCTGAGCGCGAGGGGTCCGAGTCGTACCGAAACCTGAAGGCATGGCAGGAAGCCATGCGGCTGGCGGAGATGGTCTACGCCTTGGCCAACAAGCTGCCGTCGGAGGAACGGTTCGGGATGATCCCCCAGATGCAGCGCGCGGCGGTTTCCATCCCTTCCAACACAGCCGAAGGCTCAGGGCGTGGTTCGGCACTGGACTTCGGCAGGTTCCTCAAGACTGCGCGAGGCTCTCTGATGGAGTTGGAGACTCTCATGCTTCTTGCAGAGCGCATTAGGTACCTCTCCAGCAATGACCTGAAGGATTTTTGGCCACAGGCACAACTCGTGGGCCGCCTTCTGAACGGGTTGATACGTGGCCTGAAGACGCAGCGTAGCAAGACTATCCCTGGCGAGTCTGAAGGAGGCTGAACATGGTTGCACGCCGCCGCCCGCCTTCTGCCGCCCACTGCCCACCGCCCACTGCCGGCCGCCGTTCCGGCTTCACGCTGCTCGAGCTGATGGTGGTGATGTTCATCATGCTGCTGATCGCCGGCCTGGCGGTGGCCAGCATGCGGCAGTTCCTGGAGACCGAGCGCATCAAGCTGGCCGGCGGAACGGTGGACAGTGCCATCCGCATGGCCCGGCAGTACGCCATGTCCAAGCGCAACAAGTGCATGGTGGAGTTCATCGACGACCTCAACCGGGTGGACGCCGTGCCCGTGCCGCACACCCTGTACATGACCGCCGACAACACCTTCGAGGTGTACCTGAACGGCGCCCTGGTCGGCTCGGGCACCAACTGGCAGTCCATGCAGACCTATCCGTTGGCGCCTCAGAGCGGCACCAACGTGATCGCGGTGCGGGCCACCAACGCGGGCGGCTCGGCCAATCCGGCCGGGCTGCTGGCGGAGCTGAACGTCGACGGGGCGCGCTCCAGCCCCAGCTGGGAGTGCCGGACCACGGCGCCCAGCGACTGGCCGTTCTGCACCGACTCGGCCCAGTGGGGGGTCGCCGCGGTGATCGACGGCAACTACGGCATCGCCCCGTGGAACAACAACGTCAACAGCCCGGCGCCGCCGGCCGGCACGCCGGCCAAGTGGGTCTGGAACGTGACGTCCACCGGCAACGTCGCGGTTGGGGATGTCTACTTCCGCCACACTTTCAACTACGTGGCCTCCACGCCGTATACGCCCCCGGCGGACACCATCCCGCGCTACGTGCGGGTCATCCCCTACCGGCGCATGATCAACCGTTCCACCGGCGGGTTCACCTGGCTGCTGGAGCAGGACGTGAACGCCCTCAAGATCATGGAGTTGCCCAAGAACATCCACTACGCGCTGATCCCGGCGCGGATCCAGGTCTTGCAGTACGACCCGGCCGACTTGGTCGACCACAGCGTTGCCGTCCGCAAGAGCTACTTCGCACTCAATCCTGACGGGACCTGTTCCGGGACGGCGCCGGATGTGGAGGACAACCCGGCAGGAACCCAGGCCCACTGGGCCAGCTTCACCAACACGGTGATCCTGCGCGACCTGGCCAACGACGACCTGTGTCTGATGTACACGCCGCCGGCCACGGCGTTCACGCGGACGCGTTTCATCTATGGCGGAGCCGACGTGGAGGCCTTCGTGGCCGCGCACGCGCCGTACGTGCTGTGGTAGGACCGCGGTGGAAGGCGGCTGGTGGAAGGTTGAAGGTGGATGGTGGAAGGCAGAGGCGGCACGGGAGGTGAGCCGATGAGCACGCGGATCGGGTCCGGGGTTGGCGGCGGCGGCACGGCCGGTCCGGCGATGGCGTTCCCCGCCCTTCACCCCCCACGCTCCACCATCCGCCCGCATCGCGGCTTCACGCTGCTCGAGCTGATGGTGGTGATGTTCATCATGCTGCTGATCGCCGGCCTGGCAGTGGCCAGCATGCGGCAGTTCCTGGAGACCGAGCGCATCAGGCTGGCCGGCGGCACGGTGGACAGCGCCATCCGCATGGCCCGGCAGTACGCGATGTCCAAGCGCAATCAGTGCATGGTGGAGTTCATCTCCCCCACCAAGACGACCTCGGTGACCAACAAGGTGGCGGGCGTCAAGGCCGAGTTCTTCTACCGCAGTTCCGGCCTGGCCAGCTATCCGACCGACCTCGGGGAGGTCGCGGCGGTCACCCGCACGGATGGTCAGATCAGCTACGCCAGCACGACCGGGGCGTGGTCCGGGCTTGCCCAGGCCGACAACTTCGCCTCCCGGTTCACAGGCTACGTGCGGATCCCGGCGGACGGCACCTACACCTTCTACACCGAGTCGGACGACGGCTCCCGCCTCTGGCTGGACGGCAACCTGCTGGTCAACAACGATGGCTGGCACGGCATGGTCGAAGTGGGCGGCTCTCTGGCCCTGACCGCCGGTGACCACGAGATCAGGGTGGAGCAGTTCGAGGGCGGGGGCGGAGCCGGCCTGATCGTCAAGTGGGCCGGGCCGAGCATAGCCAAGCAGACCATTCCGGCCGGGGTGCTGTATCACGACGAGGTCACCGAGGTGATCTTGCCTCCCGACCCGGCCGACGATCTGATCCCCAGACAGGTGCGGATCACCCCCTATCGGCGCTGGGTGGACCGGAACACCGGAGGGTTCACCTGGCTGCTGGAGGAGGATGTGAACGCCCTCAAGACCATGGAGCTTCCCCGCAACATTCACTTTGAGCTGGCTCCCGGAAGGGCGCTGGTCAGGCAGTACGACCCTGCCGACCTGGCGGACAAGAGCCGGGACGTCTATAAGATCTTCTTCGTCCTCAAGCCGGACGGGACATGTTCCGGGGCGACGCCGGACGTGGAGGACGAGCCGGTCGGAACCCAGGCCCACTGGGCCAGCTTCACCAACACGGTGATCCTGCGCGACCTGGCCAACGACGACCTGTGTCTGATGTACACGCCGCCGGCCACGGCGTTCACGCGGACGCGTTTCATCTATGGCGGAGCCGACGTGGAGGCCTTCGTGGCCGCGCACGCGCCGTACGTGCTGTGGTAGGACCGCGGCGGAAGGTTGAGGGTGGAAGGTGGAAGGCAGAGACGGAACGGGAGTTGATCCGATGAGCACGAAGATTGGTTCCGCGGTTTGCGGCAACGATGGGCCGGCGACGGCTGCCACTGCCCCCCATCATGCACCTTCCGCCCTCCGCCGCCGGGGCTTCACCCTCATCGAGGTGATGATCGCCATGGGCATCTTCCTGGCGGCCATGCTGGCGATCGCCGGGCTCTACTTCCAGAACCTGCGCCTGGCGCGGATGGCCCAGGACGAGATCATCCTGTCCATGATCCAGCGCGACGTCATGTCCCGCAACCTGGTGGTGGCCACGGTGCGGGCCGGCGAGGAGCGCGGCTACGTGCGTTCCAACGTCGGCAGCGTGCCCAGCGCCGCGCCGGTGCAGTTCACCGTGGCCGGCTTCGGCCAGGAGTTGGACACCAACCCGGGCGTCATGACCAAGGGCTGGGGCGTCCGCAACGTGGAGTCCTGGGAGGCGGTCAGCGGCCTGGTCTGGGGGCGCTCCAATCCGGCGACGATCCACGACGTGCCCCTCTACACCGGCTACTGCTTCTCGGTCCGCCCCATGACGCGCCACTTCCTGAACAACGGCAAGGTCAGCGACTGGGCGGCGGTCGGCAACACGCCGGGGCTGGCCCTGGAGGACTGCCAGTTCACCGACTGGGACGGCTATGGCCTGGTGGACATGGACGGCGACGGCGAGCCGGAGACCGACCGGGGCAACCCCGCCCCCTCGCCGGGGCCGCTGATCGACTCGGCCCTGGCCGACACCACCTACGGAGCCAGCCCGTACAGGCTCTTCTATAACTCCAACAACATGTCGCGCTACGTCATGAAGCTGCGCGTCCGGGTGATGTGGAACTACAAGGACGAGGACTACGTCAAGTCTTTGAGCGACACCGACCTCAAGGCTGAAGAGGACGCCGGCCGGCGGGTGTGCAGCCACACCTCCTACTACTTCTCGGTATTCAATCCGGACGTGGTCAAGCGGTGGCAGCCGTGAGTGCCGGGTGGATGGTTGAGGGTGGATGGCGGAAGGAAGTTGAAGCTGGAAGGAAGACGAGGGCGGATGCGATGATTGCGACGACGAGAGCCGCGGTGGTCGAGAGAGAGGCGCCCTTGGGGC
>ENA-UOWG01001296-UOWG01001296.1-activated-sludge-metagenome-genome-assembly--contig:-NODE-1296-length-25438-cov-5.206083_pt1 | contig 25438 bp, 22 predicted proteins | sample MGYA00238147_ERZ761563 | MGnify/ENA primary metagenome ERZ761563 (study PRJEB28884, sample SAMN05720216) | anaerobic digester metagenome | isolation source: active sludge of municipal... | reverse complement strand
CGGGGTTCGTCATGAAAGGAGAGGGTCTTCCAGCCCCGCTTCGCGGAAACCCTTGGCGCGAAGAACGCAGGAATCGCAAACCCCGCAAGGCCTCTCGCCGCCCGCGTAGCAGGACCATGTTTTTTCGAAAGGAACGCCGAGCTTCCGGCCGAGCAGGACGATCTCTTTTTTGCTCAAACAGATCAGGGGGGCTTTTATTTCGATCGCTCGCCCTTGAGCGCCGGCTTTCGTACCTCGCCGCATGGCTTCCGTAAAAGCTTCCAGATATTCCGGACGGCAGTCGGGATAGCCGCTGTAGTCCAGAACATTCGCTCCGAAAAAGATCGCTTCCGCTTCTTCGGCCTCCGCGCAGGAGAACGCGAAGGAAAGAAAGATGCTGTTACGCGCGGGCACATAAGTGGCGGGGATGGTTTTTGGCATTTTTTCAGGATCGCGGTATTCCGGCAATTTGCCGTCACGCTCAAGCAGCGCGCTCCCCTTCCATGGAAGTTTGAAGCGGATCACATGATGCGGCACCCCGAGATCATGGGTCAGGCGGTGCGCCGCTTCGACTTCTTTTTCATGGCGCTGGCCGTAATCGAACGAAAGCGCCACGGCGTCATAACCTTCGTTGCGGGCGCAATAAAGACAGACGGCGGAATCCATCCCGCCGGAAAAAAGACAGACCGCTTTTTTCATGGGACTTTGACGAGTTTGACGGTTTTCAGTTTTTCACCCAGGAACGATTCGCCGATCCTGGCAAAATTGCGGACGTAATCGGTCACGAAGATCTTAAGCGGCGCGCGCCGAGGGCGCGGCGAGAGAAGGCCTTTTTTTTGAAGAAGCGTTTTAAGCCGGAGCGCCGTCGGGATCGCCGAGTCCACAAGGCGGACCTTCGGCCCCATGACTTTCGCGATCGCGCTTTTAAGAAGCGGGTAATGCGTGCATCCCAGGATCAGCGTATCGATCTGTTTCCGGCGGATCGGCGCGAGGTATTTTTCGGCGGCGCCTTCCGCGATCTTACCGTCCAGCCATCCTTCTTCGGCGAGGGGCACAAAAAGCGGGCACGGCTTGAGAAAATATTGCGCTTCCGGAGAGCGCGCCTCAAGGGCCTTGGCGTAACTTCGGCTTTCGATCGTCGCGTAGGTCGCGATCACGCCCACCCGCTGATTCCTTGTCGTTGCCAGAGCTTCTTCGACGGCCGGGGTGATCACATCGAGCACCGGCACCGGCAGGATCCGGGCGAGGTCTTTATGCGCGACGCTTGAGGCCGAATTACAGGCGATCACGAGGGCTTTGATCTTTTTTTTCATAAGGAAACGGGCGCACTCGGCGGAACGGCGGCGGATCTCACCGGTGGATTTAGTGCCGTAAGGAAGGTGGGCCAGGTCGCCCAAATAGAGGATCTCTTCGGAAGGCAGCAAACGACGGAGCTCGCGAACCACCGTCAAACCGCCCAGGCCCGAATCAAAAACGCCGATCGGCGAACCGGCTGATCGCTGCAACGCTTTCGTTTTTTTATGAAAGCGGGTCGCCATAGGGGGATTAAAGTACGGCGATCTTTTTCATGGCCTGCCGGACGCGACCAAGGCCTTCTTCGATCTGCTTGATATCGAGGGCATAGCTCAGGCGGATCCTGTCCGGCGCGCCGAACCATTCTCCGAGGTAGGTAATGACCTTGAAATCATTGTAAAGTACGGACAAAAATTGCCGCGCGTTCTTGCACTTCGGAAGCACGTAGAAAGCGCCCTCCGGTTTCCAGAGATCGAACCCCAGGTCGACCAGGCCTTTGTAAATATAATCCCGGCGTTCGCGCCATACTTGCTGTTGTTTTTTGATATATTCTTTTGGGGCTTTCATCGCGGCAAGCGCCATGTCCTGGCCCACCAGATTCGTGTTCATGGAGGTGTGCGTTTTCATCTCGCAGACATTTTCGACGACCTTTTTATCCGAACTCCAGAGATAGCCGACCCGGACGCCGCACATGCAGTAGGTCTTGGAAAAAGAATTGACCGTGATCACATGATCGCCGTTAATGTGATAATTCTCGCGCTCGTAGATCAGGTCCTTGTAGACCTCGTCGGAAACCACATAAACGCCGAGTTGCTGGGTGATCCTCTCGATCTCTTTGAGCGTTTCGATGGCCTCGACCCTCCCCGTCGGATTGGAAGGAGAGTTGATCAAAACGGCGCGGCAATCCTTGATCTTTTTCTTAAAATCGTCCAGATCGATCCGGCCGTCCACGAGGTCGGTAAAGACCGGCGTCATTCCCGCCAATTCAACAATGGGCAGATACGAATAGTAATACGGCCGGGGAAGCAGCACCTTCTCGCCTTTGCCCCAGCACCTGAAAATAAGATCGAGCGCTTCGGAGGCGCCGTTGGTGATAACAAAATTTTCCGCGGTCGAACCGGGATATTCCCGGGCCAACGCTTCGCGCAATTTGACTTCACCCTGGATGAGGCCGTAGCGCAGGTCGCGCGTCAGATCGATCCCCTGAAAAGCTTCCTTGGGCGGAGGCAGGTCTGGCTGTCCGGAACCGAAACTGATAACGCCATTCCCCTGTTTGCCGATAAAATCGGCTGGGCTTTTAAGTGGCAGGATCTCGCTCATTTTTCAACCAATGATGGGCTCATCATTCCTCTTTGGTTTCGCCTTCTTCTTCATCCTCTCCGTCGCTCAAGTCGCCTTCTTCATCATCGATAATACAAAGGACTTCGTCGCGCTGGACCGTTTCGTCTTCATCAATACATACTTCCGTCAAGATGCCAGAGACCGGCGCGGTGATCGTGATAGAAGCGTCTTCCATCGCCAATTCAACAAGGTCGTCACCTTCCGTCACTGAATCCCCCTCCTCAAAAAACCATGTCTTCACGGTCGCTTCATCCACATTCTTTCCTAAACCTTTCGCCAGCACTTCGAACATGGTCCGCTTCTCCTCTCTTAGATGCTTGTACTGGTTTCGGAATTCCCGCAGGTCTGAGCGTCGCCGAGGTCCGAAAAAGTCTCGCGCGCGTGGTAGGAACTGCGCACATAGGCGCCGGCTACCACCTTTTCAAAACCCATGGCCCGGAGTTTCCGGGAAAGATCCTCAAATTTTTCCGGCGTCACATACTCCTGCACTTCAAGACTTTGCATGTTCGGCTGAAGATATTGCCCAAGCGTCAGGATGCTCGCGCCCACCGACAGAAGATGGCGCCCGGCATCCAGGATCTCGGGAACGGTTTCCCCAAGCCCAAGCATCAAACCGCTTTTAGTGACGCGCCGGGGGGCCAGCCGTTTGGCGATCTCGAGCGTTCTAAGCGAGCGGTGATAATCCGCCTGCGGCCGGACCGTGGGCTGCAATCGCTCCACCGTCTCGAGGTTATGATCGAACACTTCCGGTTCGGCTTCCACGACGCGGCGCACCAACTCTTCTCTCGAATGAAAATCCGGCGTTAAAACCTCCACATGCGAACCGGGGATCTCCCTTTTAACGGCCTGGATGGTCCGTGCGTAATGTTCCGCCCCCTCATCCGCGAGATCGTCGCGGGTGACAGAGGTGACCACGACATAGCGAAGGCCGAGCTCTTTGGCCGCAAACGCGACGCGCTCCGGCTCGTCATGACGCAGCGCTTCGCCTTGCCCCGTCGGCACCGCGCAAAAACCGCAGTGGCGCGTGCAGATCCCGCCCAGGATCATGAAGGTTGCCGTGTCCTTGGAGAAACATTCATGGCTGTTCGGGCACATGGCCGACCGGCAAACCGTGTTCAGTTTATATTTATGCAAAATGGCGCGGGTTTTTTGGGAAGAATCTTCCGGCAGGGAACGCCTCAACCAGTCGGGAAAACGCCTAAAGGATCGCACGTGGATCTTTCTCCGGAAATGTTTGGCAACATCATCAAGAAAACGAGAGTTTCTAGCAGAAAGCAAACGGCGTGTCAAGCGTCATACGGCAACCGGCGCAAAAGAATTTAAAAACCGTAACTTATTGCGGGGGCGGGCGTTACTTCAAGAACGGTAAAAGCAATTCACGCGGGATCCCGATATCAACGCACTCGACCTTTCCGGCATATTCCGGGCCGTGGCCGGTGAAAAGGCCGGCCTTGGGCAACGCCAGCGTTACAGTGCGCGCCGCTTTCACGGCGACGCCATGGACCGCGCCCGTATCGGCATCAAGTCCCGAAGGAATATCGACGCTTATGGCCGGTTTTTTGCTTTCATTGATCACGCGAACCGCTTGTTCAAAAACACCGGTCAAGAGACTGCGGATCCCGACGCCGAAGATCGCATCCACCAAAAGATCGGCTGCCCGGCAGTGCTCCGCCAGCTTTTCTTCATCCAGACCCTCCCAGCACGGGATCACGGATAATTTCATTTGCCGGATGATGGCGAAGTTGACCGAGGGGTCGGGTTTAAACTTTGCGGGGTCCTCGAGAAGAACGAGCTGGGCTTGAAAGGAGCGGTTCGCGAGATGGCGGGCGATCACAAGTCCGTCGCCGCCGTTATTGCCTTTTCCGACAAAAATAAGGACCTTGGCCGGGGAAGAATACGAACGGGAGATCACATCGGCAACAGCCCGGCCGGCATTTTCCATGAGAAGAAGCGCCGGGATACCGTAATCGCGGATGGCCGCCTGATCGAGGCGGCTCATTTCATCGGCCTTGACGGGTTGGGCCCGTATCATGCCGACGATCTAATCCTTGTCGGCGTGAGAAGCGTCCGATCCCCGGGTCAAAGGCGACTTTAAAGGGGACTTTTTTTCGGTATCCAGTACAGCGGATTCGCTGCCGAGGAAAAGGATCAGCTTCTGAAGGCCCTGTCGGATCGTATCGACGCCGCGGACCCACTCGCCGAGTTCGCGCGTTGCGGCCGCAGTCTTACGGTCTGCGCGGCTCCGGTAACGGCGATGCTCTTCCTCGACCTTCGCCAAACGGACTTCCTGCTCGACGAGCTTGGCGTCATAGGTTTTGCGGATCGTGGCCCGCTCCTGAACCAGTTGCGCGTGTTCTTTGCGCAAGGCCTCGGCTTCCTGAACTCTGTCCGCGAGCTCCGTCATCTGTTTTTCAAATTGCGAGAGCACCGCATCCCGGCTGCGAAGCGCTTCTTTCATTTCCTGGGCGCCTCGTTCAAGCGATGCCGCCCGTTGCGCCGCTTCCCTTTCGCGGTTCTTCAGGGTTTCAAGTTCCCGCTGCACTTCATCGAGACGGCCTTGAAGAGCGTCTTTTTCGCCACCCTGGGCCATCGCCAGCTGATCCTTCTCCTGAATAAGATGCTCGATCGCCGAATTCTTCTGGATCAACTGGTTCTCAAGTTCGCGAACCTTCTCGCCTAAGGATACGGCTTTCGTGCGCCAGTCTTCACCTTCCTTGGTAAGCGCTTCCTGCTTTTGCGCCTCTTTTTGGAGGTCCTGGTACGCGCGTTCGACCTCATCGCGTTTTTGTTTTTCCTGATCCAAACGCTGTTGGAATTCGCTGGTCACCCGTTCCGTGACCTCGGCTTGCTGCGCCTGAAGTTGCTGTTTTTCGTCCTGGATCTTTTTGAGGCGTTCATTCAATTCGTTGGCGCGGCGTTCCCAATCCGAATCTCCGCCCGTCGGCGCGGCGGGCGCCGGTTTGGGCTCATATTTGGGTTCGTATTTGGGCTCATATTTCGGTTCCGGACGCGCCTCGAACTTCGGCTCGGGCTTTGCCCAAGAAGGCGGCGTCACCGGCGGGGGCTCTTCACGGACAAGTTTCGCGGGGGCCTCGGCGGATTTCTTTTCGGCGGGCTTGCCCGTTTCCTCGCCCTTCACTTCATCTTTAAGGAAGAACGAAAGGTCGGGGGTCTGCGGCCACACGATCTGAAAACAGTTCTTCTTGATCATGTCGTGGTTGGTCGTTTCGGCGACGGCGCCGATCTTTTGGAAATATTTCTTGATCCGGGCGGCAAGCCCGAAGGAGATGTTGTCGAGCAGGATAAGGGGCATATTGGCGAGCACCTGTTCGGCGTCGCGTTTTTCGATCTGGAAGATCTCGCCGAGGCGCTTGACGACCTCTTTTTTGTGCTTGGAGGGGACCGACTGAAGCACCACTCCCCAATCTTCTGCGGCGTGGATGGATCTTGGCTCGTTCATGGACATAGCGTCGCCTTTCCTTTTGAATGAATATTTCAGTCCTGCTTTTGAAAATGACCCGAACCGCTTCCGGCGGAACATGAAAAAGTTCGGGCGGGCCAAACCGATTTCGGGTATTATACCCCGCCTTCAAAATTTTTCTAGTGCCGTATCATATTAATTTTAGGGGTACACGGTACGGTACTGTGAACCCTTAAATTTAAATCTGACACAGTGCTAGTGCCGTATCCATTTTATTTCAAGCGGCCGTTTGCGATCGACCATGATAAAAATCGGAAAACTCTCGTTAAAAACCCCCGTCTTCCAGTCCCCGATGGCGGACTGCACCGATATCGCCTTCCGCCTCATCGCCCGAAAATTCGGCCTCGAACTTGCCTTCACCGAAATGATCTCCGCGGAGGCGCTTGCCAGGGAAAATCGGCGCACGCTCCCGCTGCTTCGCCGCGTCCCGGGAGATCAACCGCTCGGCGCCCAACTGGTCGGGCATAATCCCGCCTCTATGGGAAAAGCGGCGGCCATGATCGAAAAGGCCGGCTTCGAGATCCTGGACCTTAATTTCGGCTGTCCTGTGCGAAAAGTAACAACTCCGGGCGGCGGCGCGGCGCTATTGCGGCGCCCCGACCTTGCCCAAAAGATCCTGAATGCCGTGATGACGAATATCAAAAAGATTCCCGTGACCGTAAAGACCCGCGCCGGTTTTACGGACCCTACGGGCCAAGAAGCCGTCGCGCTGGCCCGCCTCGCCGAAGCTGAGGGGCTTGCCGCCGTCACGGTCCACGGCCGGACGCGGGCCCAAGGCTACACCGGAAAAGCAAATTGGGATGTGATCGGACGCGTCAAAAAAGCCGTATCGATCCCTGTGTTTGGGAATGGCGATGTCTTTCGTCCCGAAGACGCCAAGCGCATGATGGAGCTCACGGGCTGCGACGGGGTCGCGATCGGCCGCGGCGCGCTTGGGAATCCCTGGCTTTATGACGGGATCCGCGCCATTTTTGAGGGACGCGCTCCGGAGGAGCCATCCTTTAAGGAAAAAAAATCCGCCGCGCTCGACCATATCCGTCTTGAAATCAAACATGAAGGAAAGAAGATGGGCGTTCTCTGCGCCCGGCGGATCGCGACTTGGTATTTCAAAGGCTTCCCGAACGTTGCCCAGTTCCGCGATAAGATCAACCGCGCAACCGCGCTGGACGAATTGGTCTCCCTGATAAAAGATTTCGGAAATTAGGCAAGAGGATCCCGCCCGGGCTACATATGCCGCCGCACCCAATCCGAAGAGCGTTCGGCGGATGAGCGGTAAACGATCGAGGCAATGATCTTCTTCAGGGTTTGATGAAGGATCTTGATCAGAAGTGATTGAGGCCTGAAATCGGCGGGAGCGAAATGTTGCGCGCGACGCTCCGCCACCATGACTTTGACTTCGCGAGGCACGCGCCTAGCGGGATCATAGACGGCGATCGAATTCCCGCCTGCCTTCTGCATGACCGTCATCGACGGCACATCCGTGATCCCGTCCCCGATGTAGATCATGTTCCGGAAAGGGATGCGCCGCTCCTCTTCCGGCATGTGCTGATTGATGCTCTCGCTTAACTTGAATTTCCCTTTGTTGATGCGAAAGAGGAATTGGGTCTTATTGGTATCGTTGATGACGAGCTTGGGAAATACCGGACGGCCGCGCTGAAAATCATAAGCGCACGCGTAGATCTTTTTGAAATATTTTCGGATGCTCACATGCTCGAGGATCTCCTCAAGCCCGCTTGAGATAATATAGTGCTCAAGCGTGATCCCCGCCTCGGCAACTTCCGGAAGAGAGCGCATGAACGCGCGCAACTGGTCAAAGTATCCGCTGCCCACGCCCGGATAATACGGCGTATGAACGGCGAATTCCCTGAGCTTCTGCTTTGTGAGAGGATGGCGCTTGAAAACGGGATCGTCGATCAGGAGCTTCAGGTACGCGAGTGTTTTCTCATAACCGCGCCGGTCGACAAGCGCCCGCGATTTGGCCCAGAATTTTTTCTTATCGATCCCATAAGCGCGGAAGATCGTCTCTTCCTGCATGTTGCCCGGAGAAAGCGTCCCGTCAAAATCATAGACGATCGCGATAATGTTCTGGGCCGCTCGCTTTTTCATACGGGTCATCGGAAATACGATCCGGTTAAAAGATCACCGGCGCCGGATCATTTTTGCTCCGAGAGACTCTCCTCTTTTCCCAGGGAACGGGAACGCTCCATCTGGATATATTGCGAAAGCGTCTTGATGTTCTGCGAGAAGCTCGTTTTCTGTTCGTCGGTCAATTTCTCATTTGCGCCGGGAAGCTGGATCTGGCCGACCGGGAACAGAAGCGCCGCTTCATTGCTCGGCACCAGCACATCGATGCGGCCATTCTGCTTATTGAGCCGGTACAAAACCCCCTCATACCCGTAAAGAGAATAAATTTTCGAGGACGGCGCTTGGCTGGAATGCTGGAGGCCCGATTTGACAAGCGCGGCGGAAACAATGATGGCGAGGGTAAAAGCTGCGGCGATGATGTAATCTTTCATGGCTTTCTCCTTTGTTCGGTTATCTGAGATGGATGAAAATCAGTCTCGACGGGAAGGCTCATTTAAAGTAACGCTCTCTGTAAAACTTGAGCTCGGCGATGGATTCATGGATATCGGAAAGCGCCCGGTGCGATTTCGCTTTGGGCGGCTCTTTATCCTTCGGATACCAGCGGGCAATGAGCGACTTGAGCGAACTGACGTCGACGTGGCGATAATGCAGGTAAGCGTCGATCTTGGGCATATAGTTGACAAGGAACCTGCGGTCGTGGTGAACCGTGTTGCCGCAAAGAGGGGCTTTCTTCGGCTTGCAATATTCCTGGATCACCTCCAGCGTCAAATGTTCGGCTTTTTTGACGGTCATCGCGGATTCCTTAACGGCATCGATCAGGCCGGATTTGGCGTGATGCTTTTGGTTCCATTCGTCCATCCCTTTCAGGATAGCGGCGGGCTGGTGGATCACAAGGTCCGGCCCCTCGGCCAGAATATTCAGGTCGCCGTCGGTGATGATCGTGGCGATCTCGAGGATCCTGTCTTTTTCCGGATCAAGGCCCGTCATTTCCATATCGATCCAGACCATGTTGTTGCGATGCATCTTCGAGGTCATATCACCCTTTCTTTCCGGCACCCGCGGTGCACAAATCTTTATGCGCGTAAAAAAAATCGTCAAATTGCGCTTCAAAGGCGACCTTGAGCGCTTCGGCCACCTCCATCATAAAGTGAAAACCCGCGCTTACTTCCCCGCCTCCCGGTGAGGCATCGTTCGTGGGCTGAAGCCCCAGTTTGTGGAATAAATACACCAACACGCCAAGCACCGGCGATTGTTCCGTGTCGGCGTTCGAAGCGTAAAGACCCTCGCTGAACCGCGTGGCCTGCGCGAGCGAATCGGGTGTCTGGAATAACTGCATCACGTTCTTGAAATAGAGGTTTTTGAACTCTTTATGGTCGATCCGGTGATTTGCGCAGCACCCTACCCAGTAGACACAGCCAAGCGCCAGCTTCGAGGGCTTATACTCGGTATAAAAAACCTCGGGTTTATCTTTTGCAAGTTTGGGATCCCGGCGGCAAAGCTCAAGAAAGACCCGTCGGTCCCCTTCCGGATCAACAAGAAGCCTGACCAGACCGTCGATACAACCTTGAATCGATGCCGCTTTCGTACTCATAAAAGACCCTCAAAGTGAGCTATCCTATCAAGCCAAGCCGCGACTTTCAAGGAGCGAATGCGCGGTTTCGCCTTAATCTCGCATGCATTTTGCCGTTTTTGTGGTATAAAAGGGGCTTTATGGCTTACAGAAAACCATTCAAATTCAAGCTCACCAAAAAACAAAAGGAAAAAGCGCTCGTTTTTTCCGTGACGGCGCTTTGCGCGTGCGCCATCTTCTGGATGTTCGCTCGTCCCGTCGGCCCCCTCAAAAGCGTTGCCCAGCGGTTCACACGACACCCTAAGATCGTCTTCGTGATCGATGATATTGGAAATCATGACCGCTACAAGGAGCCGCTCCAAGCCCTGGGGGATCATGTCACTTACGCGATCCTTCCGCTCCTTCCCTATTCGCGTTATTTCAGTGAGTTGGGCCAAAAAACGGGAGCGGAGGTCATCCTCCACCTTCCGCTTGACACGGTCCAGGATAAGATCCCCGGCCGGGGACTGATCGTTAGCACCATGAGCCGGGCCGATATCCTGGATATGTTGGACCGGGATCTTGCTTCCGTTCCCCATCATGTCGGGGTCAATAATCACATGGGCTCCCGGGGAACGGCGGACCGGGAGATGATGACGGTGATCCTCACGGAATTAAAACGGCGGAAGCTGTTCTTTCTGGACAGCTACACGACCAAGGATTCCACGGTCGCGGAAGTGGGCCGCGCAGTCGGCCTTCCCATTCTTACGCGCGGCGTTTTTTTGGATAACCTGAATACGAAGGCTGCGGTTCGCGAAGAGGTCCGGAAGCTCAAAGCCCTCGCGCGGGAAAAAGGAAACGCGATCGGGATCGGACACTACCGGAAAAACACCCTGGAAGTCCTTAAGGACGAGATCCCGAAGCTTGAAAAGGAAGGATTCCAGGTTATTTCGTTGCAGGACCTGCTTCGCTTCCAGCGCGATTAGGACGTTCCGTCCGCTTATCCAGCCACCAGGCGCTCGACGTGAAAGATTTTGCCTTCTTCTTCACTTCGGCGCAGATATTGGTCGCCTCGGCATAACTTTGGATCTTGCGCTGCTGATTGGAAACCCCCGCTAAGGAGATCCCCGTGATCGGGAACTGGTGGATCTGGCCGTCCCTCCCCGTCGCCGTGAACGATCCTTGCTGGAGATCGCCCGGCACAAAAAAAGATTTGATCCTGGCGTCGAAAAGCTTGATGATCTTTTTTGCGATCGCATCGGCCTTGTCCGGCGTTGTCACGAGAATAAAGTCATCCCCGCCTTCATGTCCGACCAGATCTTCCGGATTCCCCTCCGTCATCACGGCTTCCTGAAGCACGTCCGCCGTCATCTTGATCACCCGGTCCCCGTCATGCACCCCGTATTTGTCGTTAAAGGCCTTAAAATAATTCAGGTCGCAGTAAATGATCGTAAAAACCGCGTTATGCCGCAGACGCTGCTCGACCTCCTGCATGATGACGATATTGCCCGGCAATTTGGTAAGCGGGTTCACATCTTCGGCGCGTCTCTTCATCTCCGCAAGCTGGCTCGTCATCTGGTTGAAGGTATCGCCCAGCTGCCCCAGTTCATCTTTCATATCCACTTCAATCTTCATGTCCAGATTCCCCGCCGCAACCTGCCGCGCCATATAGTTGAATTTCTTGATCGGCGCGATCATCCCGCCATAAAGAAAAGACCCGAGGATCAAGACGCCGATCAGGACCAGGGCGATCGTAAGGATGAAAAGCCACCGCACATGCTCCCAAACCTCTTGAAAAGTTCCAAGCGGGTAGTGAAGAACAACATAATAAACCTCTTTGCCGGCCAATTTCATCATGATCTCGATCGAGCGATGCTTCCGGTCGACAAAAGTCACGAACGGTTTTTTTTCGGAGGAAACCGCTGTCGCTTTACCGAGAACACTCAAGGGTTTTTCAAAAAAAAGATCGCCTTCCAGAGGTCCGACGGTCGCTCTAAGTTTTTCATCGGCTGAAAAAAGCGCGGCGTGCTGAACTATATCCACATCGAAAAGCGGCTTGAGAACCGCCTGAAAGGTTTGTTGCAATCCTTCCGCGGACGAGGTGTCCAATTGAGCAAGTCTCGAAACAAGCGACTGCCTCACCGCAAATGCGCCCATATTGGCTTTGTATAAATAAAGCTTATCGATCAGGTCCATCTGGCCTTTGAGATTGATGATACTGAACATGGCCACAAAAATAAGCGCGAAGACAAACATCGCCTTGCGTAAATAACCCCGTAATGTTTTCACCATAAGAATCTGGCTCCGCTGGATGTTTTAAAACAAAAAGCTAACGGCTGTCCATGTCACGTAAAACTTGATAATCCCCGGTAAATCCGGGATTCCGGCCAAGAGGCGCGTCGGCCGACGACGGAACTGCTTCTCTTGCGCTTGAGCACCCCGCAAACACAACGGCAAGCAACATCGTAAAGAAAACCAGGTTTTTCATATATTTTCTCCGATCTAAAAATTATTTTTCAAAGACACGCTGAACCGCTGCGAGTCGTAGGCGTTATCGTTATCGTAGCCGACGCGCGAATCAAGGTAATTATAGCTGAACCGCAGGGTGCATTTTTCAGAAATCTTCACGTCCAAGCCGCCATTGATCATCCATCCGAATTTATGCTCGCCGGGATTTTCGATCTCATAATTCAGCGCCGTATACATAAAAGGCACGAGGCGTTCTTTTCTATCCAGAGGCACTTCGAGCTTGAGCCCCGGGCCCTGGCTTAAGAAAGAGCTGGGGTTCCAATAACCCTCTGAATTCCACTGCCAATTGCTCCCCTCCTGCGTCCAGCTTCCCGGCTTTTCCTCGCTATATTTAAAATAATAGGTATGGTAATCCAGCCACAAGCGTGGTCTCCGGCTCAGCGCTTTCCACTCAAGCTGCGAAAAAAGCACATTCCGGCGGTTGCTGTCGTTCAGCGCTTCAAAATTATAACTGCCGCGCCAGGTCAGGAAATGCCAGGGCCGGATATCCATGCCGACCTTGTAAATATTCCGCATCACATTATTTCTTAAGCTTTCAAGCGTATCGAAGGTATTGCGCTCATAGCCGAGATCCAAACGGAAGAAATCGACGGGAGTCAGCGTGATCCAGTTATTCGTCGTGAAGGATTCGGTCGGGCAATCATGGCTGTAATGGTCTAAAAAGACCTGGCTGTTCACCTGCAAGATGGGGTGAAGGCGTTGGGTCAAATAGATGCCGGCGCCATTCGCAGTTGTTCTTTCAACGCCTCGCTGGCGAAAGATCCGGTTGCGATACGAGAAGGACAGGTCTGTCGAGGACGAAAAATTCCATCCTGTACGGACTTCGTCGTAATAAGTCTTCAGATTATTGGAATCCGTGAAATAGGAAAAATCGTAAGCAACATACGGCCCGATCGTCGCATCTAATTTCTTTTGCAAGGCGAGCGCGGCAGAGCTCTTTTCGTTGACCTGCAGCGCGCGATCAAGGTCTCTTTCGGCCCGCTTAAACATGCCGAGCCAATACTGCTCCCACCCGCGGCCCGCCCAAAGCCGGGGATCCTGTTCGTTGACCTTGAGCGCCTGCCCATAGGTTTTGGCCGCTTTTTGATTTTTTCCCTGCCAGCTTTGGGTTTCGGCTAACCCGCAGAGGAGGTCAACATTCAGCGGGTAAAGCTTCAGCGCTTGTTTATATTTTTTTTCAGCCGTTATAAAGCGACCGCGCCAGCTCTCGGTTTTGGCGCGATTCAGCAATAGATCGGGGTCGTCGGGATGTTCCTTAAGAAGATGCTCATAAATTTTCAGGGCTTTTTTATATTGACCCGACCATGAGTAGCCAAGCGCCTGGTGCGATTGAGCGATAAAATTCCCCGGATTTTTTTCCAAGATATCGCCATACAAAGCGATCGCGCGAACATAATCCCCTTTCCAAAGAACCGAGTCCGCTTCGGCGATCTCAAGTTGATCCTTAAGCTGTTTTGCGGAAACATTTTCGGGATCGATCTCAAGGGCTTTGCGGAGAACTTCCCTGGATGATTCGAAATCTTCAAGCCATCTCAAAGCCCAGGCCTTACCCACCCAAAAACTGACCTGATCGGACCGTATGGCAATGGCCCGGTCATAAAGTTCGATCGCTTCCTTGTGCTTCCCCTCAAGATTCAAAGTCTCTGCCAAGCCCTCGATGAGCGGCAGATCGTTTGGAAACCGAGTGATTCCGTTTTTGTAAGCGGTTTCCGCTTTGGCCAGCTCGCCCTTCCATTTCAATGTGTTCCCGTAATCCAACAACAATCCCGGAAGCAATGTCGTATCTCCGTTGTAGCTCATAAGAAGATCTTCATAGATCGCGATCGCTTTGTCATGGTCGCCGCTCCGGGCATAAGCCAACGCTTTTCGGGACTGGGCCCTGATGTTGCCGGGATCGGTTTGTAAAATTTCTTCATATTTTGTGAGAGCTTTTGCAAAATCCTCGGCCCAAAGCGCCTGGTCAGCTTCAAAAAGCAATTGTTCGGCTTTAAGCTGGGGGATCTTTTCCAGCAATTCTTTTGCCACAATCAGATCGGGGGCCGTTTTCAATGCTTGCTCCACATCCTGCAAGGCCTTGTCGTACTCTTGCAACCATGTCCACGCCCAAGCGCGCGTCACCCAAAGCTCCGGATTATTTTCGTCGACGAGCAGTCCCTGGTCGCAGACTTCGACAGCTTGCGTGTGATCGCCTTGCCGATTCAGGACATCGGCAAGCCCGACGAAGCTCCTGATATTCTTGGGGTCTTTTTCCAGGACTTTGCGATAAGCCAACTGGGCTCCTGGAAAATCTTTTTTCCATTTTAGGGCGTCCGCTTTATTGAAAAGAACTTCCACATCATCGGAACGCTCGCCCAAAAGCTCGTCATAAAGCTCAATGGCTTGGACGTAGTTTTTACTACGGGCAAGAGCGAGGGCCTTGTGGGACCGGGCGTCAAAACTTTTTGGATCTCCCGTAAGAATATCGTCATAGGCCCTGATGGCCTCCGCAAACTCTCCTTTCCAAAGAAGCTCATCCGCCTTTTCCGTAACAAATCGCGATTCTGACTTTAAGATCTGGTTTTGAAGCTCAAGCGCCCAGCGGTTTTCCGCGTCAATCTGCAAGGCCTGGCCGAGGTCTTCCAGCGCCTTCTCCGGCTGACCCAGCCATCGCCAGGCCCAGGCGCGAACCAGCCATAATTTGACGCTTTGCGGATTGATCGCAATCCCCTCATTGGCGAGCTCAATGGCTTCCTTGTGCTTTCCTAACCGGTTCAGCGCATCCGCCAACTCTTCGCGAACCTCGATGCTTGCCGGACGCTTCTCAAGCGCGCTCCAATATGTGATCTCGGCAGCCCGCGGGTCCCCGCCCCATTTTTGGGCGTTGGCTTTGTTGAGAAGCAGTTCGGGATTGTCGGGATAGACTTCAAGAAGTTTCTCAAAAATAGCCAGCGCCTGCGCCTGTCGTCCGGAACGAGAATAAGCCAGCCCTTTATGGTTCAATGCCTGAAAATTCTCAGGGTCGCGCACCAACGCTTCATCGTATTTTTTGATCGCCGCGTCAAATTCCTTGGCCCAAAGATCCTTATCCGCGCTCGTGATCAAAAAATCGGTCCGAGCCCGCAGGATCTTTTCCTGCAGCTCAAAGGCCGAGCGATTGTTAACATCGAGCTGAAACACTTTTTTGAGATCTTGCCTTGATCGCTCAATTTCTCCCATCCAGTACCACGCCCAAGCGCGGGTTAGCCAAAATATGACGTTCTTTTTATCCACCGTGATCCCTTTGTTACAAACTTCGAGCGCCGATTCGTATTTTCCAAGAAGATTCAGCGTTTGCGCAAGGCCTTCCGCCACCTGAACGTTTTCGGGATTTTTGTCAAAGGCCTGCCAATAAAACTTTTCGGCTTCTTCCAGATTTCCTTGCCAGCGCATCACATCCGCCTTTTGCGCTATCAGGTCCAGGTCTTCGGGTCTTTCCGCCAATAGCTCATTATAAAGCCTCAGAGACGCTTCATAATCGCGGCTTCGGGCGTAGGCAAGCGCTTTTCTGGCCTTTGCCTTGAGGTTCTTCGGATCCTTTTGGAGGATCGCCTCATACATCCGCAAAGCGACCATATAATCGTTCTTGTCGAGAAAATCATCGGCCACAGCTAGCGGATTTTCATACTTTTCGATATCAAAGAAAGGAATTTGCTTTTGCAGCTCAAGCGCCGATGCGTTTTTGGGATCAAGCGTAAGGGCGCGATTGACATCCTGCGCCGCCTTCGTCTTAATATCGAGCCAATACCAGGCCCAGGCCCGGCCGCTCCAGAAGCTTGATCTTTTCTCATCGATCGCAAGCCCTTGGTCGTAAATCTCAATGGCTTCATGGTGCTTGCTTCTTAAGTTCAGGGTCTCGGCAAAGGCCTCTAGGATCGCAAGGTCTTCGGGGTACTTCTTGAAAGCCGCGCGATAAGCGGCTTCCGCTTTAACCAGGTCGCCTTTCCACCGCAGCGCATTCGCGTAATTCAAAAGCAGTTCGGAATTTTCCGGGTCTTTTTCAAGAAGCCGGTCGAATATCTTGATGGCCTTTTCGTATTCGCCGTTCCAGGAATAAGCCAGGGCTTTATGAGAGAGCGCTCGGACATTGTGCGGATCCTTTGCCAGAACTTCATCATAAAACTGGATGGCCTTTGAAATGTCGCGCTTCCACAAAAGACTATCCGCGACCGCCAAGCGCTCGTCGATCTGTTGCGTGGCTGCGGCAGCTCGCCGCGCTTGAAGCTCGAGAGCTGATTGATTCTTGGGATCGAGCGCAAGGGCCTGATCAAGATCCTGCGCGGTTTTCGTCTGGATACCAAGCCAGTACCAGGCCCATGCCCGGCCGCTCCAAAGACTGGAGCGCTTTTCATCAAATGCGATTCCCTGACTGTAAAGCTCGATCGCCTCCTGATGCTTGCTCCTCAAGTTCAAGATCTCGGCCAAACCTTCCAAAGCGAACACTTGATTGGGATTTTTGGAAAAAGCTTCGCGGTATGCGGTCTCAGCGTCCTCGAGCGATCCCTTCCGCTTGAAAGCCGCGGCACGATTTAAAAGAAGCTCAAGATTGTCGGGCTCAACGGCGCGAAGTTGATCAAAGATCCCGATCGCCTTGTCGTATTCGCCGTTCCATGAATAGGCGAGCGCCTTGTGAGATAAAGCGCGGAAATTCTGCGGATCTTTTGCAAGAATTTCATCATAAAGCCGCAACGCCCCGGAAAAATCCCTGGCCCAGAGAAAAGCGTCCGCCTCGGAAGCCATTTGATCGACCGATTCTTGTCGGCCGGTTGCGTATATCTGCGCTTTTAATTCAAGCGCTGATTTATTTCGCGGATCCAACTCCAGGGCCTTGGAAAGATCATGACTAGCCTTCGGCAAATCCTCCAGCCATCGCCAGGCCCACGCGCGACCGCTCCAAAGCGACGAACGCTCCGGGTCCAACGTGAGACCTTGGTCGTAAATCGCGATGGCTTCCTGATGTCTCCCCCGCAAGTTCAAAGTTTCCGCGAACCCTTCCAGGATAGACATGTCCTTCGGATGTTTCGCATATGCGTCCCGATAAGCTAACTCGGCCTCTTGAAGGTCCCCTTTCCGCCGAAGCGCCCTTGCGCGATTCAAAAGCAATTCGCTATTGTCAGGGTCTGTTGAAAGAAGACGATTAAAGATCTCGACGGCTCGCGCGTACTCCCCGCCGCTCGAATAAGCCATGGCTTTCCGTGCTAACGCTCCAAGATTGGCCGGGTCCTTTTCGAGAACTTCATCATAAATTTGGGCAGCTGTTTTTAAATCCCCTTTTGCTCGAAGATCGTCCGCTTTCGCCAAACTGTCGGCATATCGCATTGCCGCGGACTTCTTGAGTTGATTTTGCAACTCAAGCGCCGAACGGTTCTTAGGATCAAGCGCGAGAGCCCGCGAGAGATCCTCTTCGGATCTCTGGTAATTATCAAGCCACCGCCATGCCCAAGCCCGTCCACCCCAAAGATCCGCCTTTTTGTTGTCGATTTTCAGCGCTTGTGAAAAAATCTCCGTCGCTTCGCGATGCTTGCCTAGGGCATTCAGAGCATCGCCCAATCCCTGCAGGACCGGAATATAACCGGGGTTCTTATCGTAGGCCTGCCAGTAGGCGATCTCCGCCTTTTCCAGGTTCCCCGACCATCGCAACGCATTCGCTTTATCGAGCAAAAGATCTGTATAGGTCGGGTGGGCGACAAGAAGCTCATCGTAAAGCTTTAGTGATTTTTCATATTCGCCGCTTCGCGCGTATGCAAGCGCTTCATGCGATTTGGCTTTAAAATTTGCGGGGTCCGCGGCCAGGATCTTTTCGTAGAGTTCAATGGCCGCTTTAAAATCATTCTTCCAAAGATGCGCATCAGCTTCGGATGTCATTTGTTCAATGAGGGCGCTTTGGCTTTTTTCGTTTTCTTCGCTTCGAGCTTCCGTCATCAACAAGACCGGTAGCGCGAAGCAAAAGATCAAACCAAAACATATCCTGTTTCGGACTATATTCCTGCGAGCATTATTTGGCATAGATTCACCGGCTAGTCACGACCCATCGACGCTCTTTTGCGATGCAGTCCCGCATTCCAACAAGCCCCACAAGCATTTTGAAAAATGCGTAAAAAACATTGAAAAATGCATATTTAATAAAGTATGAAACGGGAAGCTTCTTGGCTTGACGCGCGTAAGCGCAGTAGATCTGTATCGGACCGGAGATCATCGTCAGGATAAGCGTTGCGATGATATACCAATCAAAACCGATATCGAACCTTCCCGTGACCGCCCACCACGCAAGAATCAATGCGTAAACCTGAAAACCCCCGATCGGATAAATAATTTGAGCCCATAAGAGCAGATAGGTCCAATAAAGTTTCTGTTGAAGGGTTAAATGTTTGCATTGCCACACGCGCCACTGATGGGCCAGGGTCACCTGAACCCATCCGTTCGCCCATCGCTTCCGCTGAAGCCATAAATGTTTCCATGTGGTAGGAGCGAGTTCGCTGGTAAGAACACTCCTGTCGTGGAGGATCTTCCCCCCATCCAGCTGGATCCGCAAAGAAAGCTCGATGTCTTCCGTCATTTGATCGGGATCAAAACTGTATTTTTTAAGAGAACTCGTTAAAAAATATCCGTTCGAACCACCGAAAACGGCAGTATCGCAAAGAAGAGATTTTGCCGTATGACAGATCGCATAAACCGTTTCAAATTCGACCGCGATCATGGAAGTCAGGAAATTCTCATCATAATTCCTGATGATGTTCCGGCCCTGCACCACATCGTAACCGCTGTAAAGCCAACGCCATACTTTTCCGAGCACCTCTTTCTCCGGAAGATGATCCGCGTCAAAAAGAACGGTGATAGCGCCCCGGGCGAATTTGATCGCTTTGTTCAAACTGGCTGCCTTGCCGCCGCCGCCCGCCCTATACGGCATGAACTTCGGATGAGTTACCGCGAATTGACGAAGCTCTTCTTCCACCGGAAGATCGTGAGGGGTATCGTAACATAAAATAACTTGTATGATCTGCCCCTCGTATTCCCCCATTCTTTCGAGAAAGTGCCGAACAACCCCCAAAATAATATTTTGTTCATTCGGAAGGAAAGCGGAAATGATGATGGTGTAAGTAGGATGGATGGGGGTTTCCTGCATCGCCCGGCGTAACGCGTATTTTCGCCTAACCGCTAAGAAAGCTTCAATGATCGTTACGACAGCGGTAAAACCATAAATAGTGACGCAAAGATAATAAACGAAACGGAAAGGGATCCCGAAGGTCCACATCAGGATATAGACCAGCATGGGAAAGAAAATGAAGATCAGGAACGCTTCGGTGATCTTCAATTGCTCCTGTAAACGCAGCCAGAGCTGGCTCTGCTTGGGCTGCGCAACCACGGTTTTTTCCGCCGTCATAAGGGTCGTCCTTTTTATGAATAAACTTCTTTGTAAGTTACGGCTTTATAAGGACTTGACTTGACTTAAAAAGGAATCCTTTCAATGAGCTTTGGGCTGAAGGCGGCGTTGAAGGGTCAAAAGTTCCAAATGCCTCCTGCTCTTGATCTCGGGCGGAACATCATCAGCCAACTTGGCTGCCGGCGTTCCCGGGCGAACGGAATACTTGTAAATAAAGGCTCCGTCGAACTTCAGCTCCTCAAGAGCTCGCTTTGTTGCTTCATGATCCTCGTCGGTCTCCCCAGGAAAACCACAAATAATGTCCGTCGTCACAGAGATCCCGGGCACAAGCTCCCGCAATCTTTCAACTTTGGCTTTATATTCCGCGAAGGTATGAAGACGTTTCATGCGCTTCAAGATGCGATCGGATCCCGACTGAAGCGGCAAATGGAATTCGCGTCTGATCTTGGGATTGCGGGCGATCACTTGAAAAAGCCCTTCGGTGGCATCCTGCGGATGCGACGTCGTGAATGAGATCTCCTCTAGACCGTCGATAGTGCAAAGCATTTCTAAAAGTCCCGGGAAACTACTTCCTTCCGCCCTCCCGGGACTTGGGACTCGTCCCTCGGGACTCGTTTTTGTCAAAGCAACCAGTCCCGAGTCCCGAGTCCCGAGATACGAATTTACGTTTTGCCCCAGCAACGTGATCGATCGAACGCCTTGACCGGCCAAACGACGGGCCTCGCGACAAACCTCGTCGGCCGGCATGGAAATCTCGCGGCCACGGGTTAAGGGGACGATGCAAAAAGTGCAGACCTTGTCGCAACCGGTCATGATCGGAAGCCACGCGTGCGAAGCGCTCTCCCGCTTGGTCCAGGGACTGTATTCGATCGAGATCCCGTCTTGCTTGATCTTGGCGATCCGTTCATGGCGTTCGGCCACATGGCGGATCAGTCCGGGAAGTTCTTTGATGTTCCGGGTGCCGACAAGGAGATCGAGCTGGGGAAAACGCTTAAAAAGTTTTTCGCGATGCTCTTCGACCATGCAACCCATCAGACCAAGGATAAGCCCGGGATGTTCTTTTTTTTCGACGCCGAGCATGCCAAGGCGTCCCCAAACGCGCTCTTCCGCATGCTCACGCACCGAACAAGTATTCATCAAAACAACATCCGGCCGTTCCGGCCCGTCAAAAACCTCGCGCCCGGCACCTCGCCCGCGAGGCGATAATTGCCATTTTACTTTTCCGTTCTCATCATCTTCCCCGTTTTCAAGAAAAACCGTAAACCCCGCTTTTTCCAAAAGACCGGCCGCCAGCTGGCTGTCATACATGTTCATCTGGCAGCCAAAGGTTTTCAGGAGGACTTTCACGGGGGCTTTTTCAGCGGTTGGCTGTTTTTTCATAAAAATACCTATTCGCGCACGGAGAAATCCGGGAAAAGAGACTGCAAGGTTTGACGAAGGCTGGCGGAAATGCCCGTGATCGCAACATCGCTTTCGCGCAGTTCTTTATCCGGACAATGGTCGGGACGGAACATTTGGAGAGTATAATGCGTACAGCCCATCGAGACAAGTTCGCGCGCGAGCTCCAGGATGTCGCGTTCCGAAAGCAGCGCCGGGTGAAATGTCGTGCGGAACTCATAAGGGATCCGGCTTTGCAGGACGATCTCGGCGCTTTGCCTGGCCAGCGAACCGCTTCCCTTGACGCCTGTCACGCTTTCATAAAGACGGAACGGCGCTTTGATATCCATGCCGACCCAATCGCAAAGCGGCAAGACTTCCCTCAGCCGTTCGGGGGCCATCCCTCCGGTATGGAGGCCGATCTCAAAACCCATTTCACGGATCGTTTTCATCCAAACCGCGAGATGTTCATGAAGGGTGGGTTCGCCGCCGGAAAAAACGATCCCGTCCAGATGTCCCTTGCGGGCTTTAAGAAATTCGAGGATTTTATCGAGAGGAACCCCAGGACCGGCGGAAGACAAGCCTGCCTGCCGGTCAGGCAGGGGCCAGAATTCGGCGTTATAGCAGTAGCGGCAACGCCAAGGACAACCCTGGAGATAGAAAACCCCGGCCAAGCGGCCGGGGAAATCTATCGTCGTAAAAGGCGTGATGCCCGCGACGCAAATATCTTTGAGATTATCTTGAGCAGTCACACCCGGCTTCTTTGGGCTCGGCGAAATATTTCCGCTCATAGAATTCGCCCTTCTTCCCCACGTTGAAACCGGAAACCGGACGGTGATACCCCATGACGCGCGTCCACACTTCGCAACGCGTCCGTTCTTCATCTTTTAAAACAACCTGATCTTTGGTCATTTGCTCCCCCGTTAGAGATAGGAAGCGCTTTCATCGCAGCGCGTCCGTTCACTCCTGAACTTTCTTTCTTAAACACAACAAGTTCTTGGCACTTCTAATACAGAAACAAACCCCGCTGATCTCTAACGGGGCAGGCCTTTAATGCTTGGCTTCGGTCGCCGCACTTATCTCGGCATCCGAAAGGACGCTTTGACGAAGCGTTTTCTGATGGATCAGTTCCTCATCGCACTTGGGACAAAATTCGTGTTCGCCCGGCAAATAACCGTGCGCCGGACAAATTGAAAAAGTCGGTGTCACCGTGATGTACGGGATCCGGTAACCTTCGAGCGCGCGCTTGACGAGTTTTTTGCACGATCCCGAGCTTGAAACCCGTTCGCCCATGTAAAGATGGAGAACGGTACCGCCCGTGTAGCGGCGCTGCAATTCTTCCTGCCGGTTCAGGGCTTCAAACGGGTCGTCGGTAAAGGCCGCCGGAAGCTGGGATGAATTGGTGTAGTAAGGGCGCTCATCCGTGCCCGCGTGCAAAATCTCTGGAAAACGCTTGATATCTTCTTTCGCGAAACGGTAAGTCGCGCCTTCGGCCGGCGTGGCTTCAAGATTGTACAAATGTCCCGTCTCTTCCTGGAAAGCCACAATGCGGGCGCGGATATGATCGAGCATCTTAAGCGCGAACGCAAAACCCGCCTGGGTCGTGACATTTTCCTTATCACTGGTGAAATTGCGGATGCATTCGTTGATGCCGTTGACCCCGATCGTGGAAAAGTGATTACGCAACGTCCCGAGATAACGTTTGGTGTACGGAAAAAGCCCCGCATCCATATGGCGCTGAATGATCTTCCGTTTAAGCTCGAGGCTTGTCTTTGCGATCTGAAGAAGTGTATCGATACGGCTAAAGAACGCCGCCTCGTCGCCTTTCGAAAGATGCCCGATGCGGGCGCAGTTAAGCGTCACGACGCCGAGAGAACCGGTTTGCTCCGCCGACCCGAAGAGGCCGTTGCCGCGCTTGAGAAGCTCGCGGAGATCCAGCTGCAGACGGCAGCACATCGAGCGGATCTGGTTCGGCTTAAGGTCGGAGTTAAGGAAATTCTGAAAATACGGAAGCCCGTATTTGGCGGTCATCTCAAAAAGCGGCTCGCAATTCGGGTGGTCCCAGTCAAAATCCGGAGTAATGTTGTAGGTCGGGATCGGGAACGTGAAAACGCGGCCCTTGGCGTCCCCGCGCATCATGACCTCGATATAGGCCTTGTTGATCATCGCCATTTCTTCCTGGAGGTCGCCGTAAGTAAAATCCACTTCCTTGCCGCCGATCATCGGATGTTCATTACGAAGGTCTTCGGGGCAGACCCAATCGAACGTGACGTTCGTAAAAGGCGTCTGTGTTCCCCAGCGGGACGGCACGTTCAGGTTGTAAATGAATTCCTGGATGCTCTGCTTCACTTCTTCATACGGAAGCTTGTCGACGCGGATGAACGGCGCAAGATAAGTATCAAACGAAGAGAACGCCTGCGCCCCGGCCCATTCGTTTTGAAGCGTACCTAAAAAATTCACCATCTGACCGACCGCGGAGCTTAAATGTTTCGGCGGGCCGGACTCGACCTTATCCGGCACGCCGTTAAATCCCTCGCGCAGCAACGTCTTAAGCGACCAGCCCGCGCAATAACCGGAGAGCATGTCGAGGTCATGAATGTGGATATCGCCATGGCGGTGCGCGTTCGCGACTTCTTCGGGGTAAACATGCGAAAGCCAGTAGTTGGCGATGACTTTGCCGGAAATATTGAGGATCATACCGCCTAAGGAATAACCTTGGTTCGCGTTCGCGTTGACGCGCCAGTCGAGCTTGTAAAGATATTCGTTCACCGAGGAGGTCACGTCCACGACGGTTTTTTTGTCGCGGCGCAACTTCTTGTGCTGCTCGCGGTAGACGATGTAGGCGCGGGCGGTCTTGAGGTGGTTGGAGGTGATCAGGACCTGTTCGACGATGTCCTGGATCTTTTCGATGTCGAGAAAACCGGGAGAATAACGGTTATCAATAACTTTTATAACTTCTAAGGTTAAAAGATGGGCTTCCGCACCGTCATATTCGCCTGTCGCCTGCCCCGCCTTCGTGATCGCGTTGTAGATCTTCCCCCCATCGAAAGGAACGATGGAGCCGTCGCGCTTGCGGATGCTGGTGATCTTCTTGGACAGGAACTGCTCAGCCATAGTCTCTCCCCTTTAGTGCTTTCTCTTTATCGGCACGCCTTCAATATATTGTAGTATTTTTTTGCCCCTTCCCCCACATCTAGTGGCCGTAGGGAAAATAAACCGGAAATTAGTCACTTTTAGATTTTTCCGATCGGGCAGGAGTTTTGTTGCGCGAGGTGCTTTAAAAGAACAGTGCCGATTTTGTGAAAGATCCTTTTACTGCTGTAACCGGCGCAACTCACTCCGAAACCGGACAAATCATATCCCAATCGAAAAAACTTTCAAGAAAAATAATCGATTTTTTTCGGATCCAATTGTTGAATGGACAACGGGAAGGGGTTTTGAGAAAAAAAGAAATGCGGAAAATGGAAAAACGCGGTTAAGAAGCCCGAGCGGCCCTGGCGCGGACCATATCGATCAAGATACGCGCGATCTCCTCGACCGTCACGCGGGCGGTGTTCCACACGGCATCGTAATTAAGCGGGTCCCGGATATCTTTATGAAAATAAGTTTTTACAAGCGTGGCCTTTGCCTTGTCTTTTTCTTCGATGACGTTGCGCGCTTTTTTTGCGTCCACATGAAGCCCTTCCATCATGCGCTGCACCCGCACTTCAAGCGGGGCTTCAAGCCGCACATGGATCCCGAGCGGAAGATCGTGCGTTAAAAAAGTCGAGCCGCGCCCCACAAAGATCACTTTCCCGTGCAAAGCGAAAACGCGCATCACATGGAACATTTTCTTGACCACGAGATCCTGCGAAAGGCCGCCGTAGATGAGTTGGGCAAGCATATCTTCGGCGTGGGAATGATATTCGGTGTGGCGAAGGGACTCAACGGAGCTTTTAAGCGCCGGATCCTGCGCGATCATTTGGCAAAGCTCTTGATTGCAAAGCTGCCATCCCTGAAAAAGCGGCTCATGGTGAAGTTTTTGGATCTCTTCGGCGAGCAATGTCGCGAGGCCCTGGCCGCCCGCGCCGGCTTGTCGTGAAATGGTAATAAAAGGAAAGCAACCCTTTTTCGGATCGAGCTGAGGGCCCGTCTTTTCCCGGTAATGAAGACTGTCAACGAATGATGCGAGCTTGTGGATCTCTGTCACGATCGTTCCTTCTTCCGGTTGGCGCGTCGCGCGCGCTCAGTGAAGGTTACTTTAAAATGATGCGCGCGTCAATGACCCCTGCGCCTTTTCCTTCACCGTAGACCATAAGCGGGTTGATGTCGATCTCGTCGATCTCGGGATGGTCGCAGGAAAGCTGGGAAAGCCGTTTTAAACAATCCGCGATCGCGTCCAGGTCCGCAGGGGGCTCGCCGCGGACAC
>ENA-UOWG01001290-UOWG01001290.1-activated-sludge-metagenome-genome-assembly--contig:-NODE-1290-length-25543-cov-12.021030_pt1 | contig 25543 bp, 11 predicted proteins | sample MGYA00238147_ERZ761563 | MGnify/ENA primary metagenome ERZ761563 (study PRJEB28884, sample SAMN05720216) | anaerobic digester metagenome | isolation source: active sludge of municipal... | reverse complement strand
TGCTCATCATCTGTCCTCCATGGAACCTTGTGGTGACAGATGACCATACCAGACGCCTCAGGACGGTTCATGCAGGCTTACCGGAAGGACACCGACGGTGTGCTCCGTGGCCATGGCGATGGCCAAGACCAGCCCCCAGAAATGCGGCCAGGCCCGTTTGCCCAGAGATTGACGATGCGGCCGGAAAAACGCTTGACCAGCGGCGGGGATGCGGTCGATAGTGAGCATAGCGGTGTTCTCCGTGATGTTGCTCGCTACAACAGTCATCGGCCAGACACACCGCTTTTTATGTGCGCCAAGCCGCATCAGCCACCGAATCGGTCAGTTTGAGTTATTGAAACACGAAGCGCCCGTCAGACCCGGGCTGGCGCAGCGCGGCCGAGAGACGCGCTCAAGGTCAGCCCAGGAGGCGCACTCGCAATATCCTGTCAGGACGACGAATCCGCACAGTCCGGATCAGCCTGCTCGCCCGCTCCGCTGTAGCACCGCTGGAAGACACCGAAGTCGCGCTGATCGACATCGCCGTCCCGGTCCAGGTCGGCGGGAAGGAGGCCCTGGCCGTCGGCGGATAGCGCGCAGCCGGGGGTCGGGTGATCCGCGTACCGGATCGCCGGGCCGGTCACGCAAGATGCGAACCGGCTGTAGTCATCGCCATCCACATCCCCGTCACCGTCGAAGTCCGCCGCCGGGCCGGAGGCTAACGGTGCTCCGAACGCCAGGCCCGCAGGCAGAGCCAGGTCGCCGCAGGTCAAGGCGGCGGCTTCCAGATTCGCCGGGGCTGAACCGAACCATTCCGGCTTCACCATCGCCACCGTCGGCGTCGTGAATAGATCGCCGCCCGGCGGGGTTTCACTCTCACTGAACGTCGGGGAGACCACGCCGGCCATGTACAGGTTCCCGTCCGGGCTCTTGGCCAGGGCGGTCACGAACCCGATCATCGGATTGGTGTTGTAGGTGTTCGGGACCGTTGGATTGCGGATGTCCACCCGGCCCGCGGAACACAGACCGGTTGCGCAGGATTCAGTGGTCTGGAACCGGTAGATCCGGGTGTGCGTCTGGGCCAGGGGGTTCACCGCTGCTGCCAGGTACAGGTCACTGCCCGACAACAGCATGGCTGTCGCGCCGCGCGGGACGTCCGATTCCTGGCCGAACAGGCCGTAGAGTGAGATGACTCGTTCAGGCGCTGGGTTGGTATCGTTCGCGTTGTACACCAGCACGTAGTCGTTCCCGTTGAACGCCTGGGCGCTGACCACGTAGAGCGTTGTACCCATGTCGTCCAGTTCGATCTCCCTGGGCCGGCCACGGTCCACCGGCGACCAGGTTGAGGTCGGCGGGCCGGGGTCTTCGCCGTACAGGTTCACCACGCTGAAGCTCGCGTCCGCGTTCAGCCGCACCTTGGCTGCCGCCCGGTAGCAGTAGGTGATGCCGTTCGAAGTGGTTTGGACGACGGCCGGAACGACGTAGGCACAGGTATTCGTTCCTTCCTGCCGGATCACCGCGTCGGCGATGGGTAGGCCTACCGCGGCATTGTTGACGTTGTTGGTCCCGATGTAGACGATCTGGTCGTTCGCTGGGCCGGGGGCTGACCCTGGGCGAAGGACACATCGATGGCTGCCGTCCAACTGGATCCGGTACAGGCCGTCCGCCCCGTTGATCTGATAGATCTCGCCGTCCGAGCCTGAGATCAGCCGGCCATTGGCTCGGGTGTTCTGGCCCCCGGCCGGGGCGATGGGCTCCACCGGGCAGATGCCCGCGGCGACGAGGGTCTTACCTTCTGAGTTCACCGTCAACGCCTCTCCGGCCAGCCGATATAGAGAGTCGTTCTGGGAACTCGCTTTCTGCTTGCCGGCCAGCAGGATTGAGGTCGTGGACGATCCTGCTTCGCTGCGGGCCTGTGATTTCATCCCGGCCGAAGCCAGGACCCCCTCGCCGCACAGGTTCAGCCGCGTTCGCCAGGCCGTCTCCCAGGCCATCAGGTCGTTGCTGTCCACGTACTTGTCGCCATTGATGTCCAGGCACCAGAACCGGTACGTCGGCTGAGCGACCGTCGGATCATCCGCCCGGACCACGCTCCCGTAGCTGGCTAACAGGAGTAGATAATCTTCTGCGTTGACGATCCCCCAGTTGTTATTCAGGTCCCCGCACTTGCCGGCCGTATTGCACTCGATCCGCGGATCGAAGTTGTCAATCAGCACGCAGGCGTCCTGACCGCGCAGCTCCAGCTCGACGAATGTGCCTCGCAGGAAGTTGAGATCGCCGCGGGGGACACTCTGTTGGAAGATCGCGAAGGCGTTGCCCATCGAACCGGCCGTTCCGGGAACGGGCTGGATCCGGGCCACCTCCACGTTGCCCTGGCCCGTTTCCCGGTTCCCGCTGATCTTGACGATGAGTTCGCCGTCCGCCGAGCAGAAGCGGTACTGGAAAACGATATCGATCAGGTCCTCCGCCGCACGGGTAAAGTGGCCCTTGGCGGCCACACTACTGGCGGATTTGGCTTCGTTTGGCTTGTGGGTCTGCATCCGCATCACGCCCTCGTTGGGCGGAGTGTCGTCGGATCCCAGGGTGATCCGCTCAACGACACCTTCTGGCAACGGGTCTGCCGGGTGTTCGGGATCGCGGTCCGCTTCGTCGGTCAGGCGGGTAGTCAGCCGGACATCGAACTCGGTGTCGTCGTTCATCCCGATGATGCCCAACGAAAAGCCCAGCAGCGGCTGGTCTACGATTTGGGTGGGGTCACCGATCAGCTCCTGGTAGTACAGCCGCTGGCCGGCCACGTTCAGGACCGAGCCGGGGTTCAGGATCAGTTGCCTGACGTACACTGTGTCCGGGATCGTTAACCCAGGGTTGAAGTCGAAACCCTGGCGGTTGGTCAGGTTGAGTTTGGCGCTGGGCTCGAGTTCCAGCTTCTGGAGTACCCACTTGTCGTGGTAGCCGTTACCGCCCGGGAAGGCCCCCGCGGCGCAGTGGTCCGGGTCGGCACAGTCCTCGTCCGGCGAACGGAGCTCGAGGAGCGTGCCCTGTTCAACTGGAGTTCCCGACTTGATGATGACTTCGATCAGGTTATCCCGGATGTCCGGGTGCGGAGTGTTCGGGTCCGGGTTGGGGTCCAGGTCCAGGTACCGGTCTCCTTCCGAGACGATGTGGTTGTCGATAATACTCGCCGTGTCCTCGACGTAGAACTGGCCGCCAAAGCCGGTAGTCGTCTCCAGCAGCCGGATGTTGTTGTTCTGGATCCTGCTCGTCCCTTGGACATCCGCCTGGTTCACGCAGATATTGGTGTTCTCGATCGTGGCCTGGTCTCGGGCGATCAGCGTTCCGTCCACGATGATCCGGCCCCCGCCGGTGCCGATCGGGTCCGAGCACTGGTCGTTTGGTTGACGCTCCAGGTTCACCCGGGCACTGCCTTCCAGGTTCAGCTGCTGGCCGGGGGCAATGTGGATCACGCCCGGGCCGGTGACGTTCGTGCGGATGATCGTCGGATCGTAGAAGGGCGAGTCCAGCACCTCCAGCAGGCTGCAGGAGCTCAGCCTGATCCCACCCGGCCCATCGAAATGGGTGGCCTTGAGCTGCAGGGCACTGGGGCTGGCAGGCGTCCCGCCCATCAGCGACAGCTCACCTTCCAGCCAAGCCTGATTGCGGGACAGGATGCCTGCGGTCATCCCGGCGGCCGTACCCGTGTCGATGACCATCGTTCCCAGCTGTGGCTGGCCAAAGTCGCTATAGACCACTTCTCCACCGTCATTGCCGGCCAGGCGGATATTCCTGAGCGTCGGCTTGCCCGCCGACAGGTAGATCCCCGAGCCCAGGGCATCGGCTCCCGTTCCGTCCGCGTTGCCTCCGCTGATCGTGAAGCCGTCAAGAACCGCCGTGGCGTTGGTGTAACTGGCCGTCACCACGTGGTAGACGTTGTCCATCCAGGTGGCCGGATCAGCCGTGTCATTGCCGTTCAGATCACCGCTGAGGATGGTCTCGTGGGCATCCGGATCCCGTTGCGACAGCTCCGTCTCCGTGCCCGCGAAGCCACCATACACCGCCGTGCCGGTGACCAACTGGAACGTACTCTTGCGATCTCCGCTGGGAGGATCGGGATGGTAGTTTCCCGCAGCCATCCAGATCTGCTGAACACGGCCCCCGGCCGCCCGTGCGGTCGCCAGGGCAACCTGCAAATCCGTCATCGCGTTGGGCCAATCCAAACCCCATCCGGCGCCGGCAGCCTCGGTACTGACTCGAATGATTGAAGGCATCGCCAGGCTACCATACTCGAGAGCTCCCATGTCGATCACTGGAGGGTGCTCACCGGCTTGCCCCGTATCACTGGTTAAGGGATCGTCGAATCGGCGCAGATTCTTCTCCAGGTCGATCTCACACCGTGCACTTACTCCAAGCTGTCCTTCGCGAGAGAGCACAGCATTCGTTCCAGCATCGATGCAGGGAGAGCCAGCCGAGAGATGGTCCTCTTGTGTGAGAAGCGGGTCGGAGCAGATCATCCCGTTGCCCCATTCCAGCACATCGCCCGGATCCACGAGCACACCGGATTGCCCACCCTCGATATCCGAATATGAAGTCGAGAGGGAGGAGGTGTTCTCGAGCAGGATTTGTGCCCCGCTCGTGTTATGCCAGACAATTGAGTTGATGATCGTGACCGAAGACTCGTAGCCATAGATGGCGCCGCCTTCGCGGGTTGCGGCATTCTGAACCAATGTACAGTTGACAAGCGTCAACTGGCTGTTGAAGACCCCCAAGCCTCCGCCGAACCCAGGGCATGCGTTTCCACTGAAGAGACAGTTGCCGAAACCGGAGTTGCTGTCGGTGAGCCCTACTGCCCCTGCGTTGCCATAGATTGGCTCCTCGACGATATTGTATTCGAACAGGCAATTCAGATAGGAGCTGTTGGCCCCGTCGAGATCTCTGGCCGCGCCACTGTCCCAATGACCCGTATTGCGACTGAATGTACAGTTCATGAACTGGGCATGGCTGCCTCCGCTGTTGGCCACCGCCCCACCTGACGAGTCTGCTCGGTTTTCCTCGAACCGGGAATCGCTGACCACCGGATTGCCGTACCCGGTGTTGTACACTGCGCCGGCATATGTCTTCGAGCAATTACCCGTGAACCTGCAGCGGCTGATCACCGGGCTACCCCCGTTGCAGAACACGGCTCCCCCATTATCGTAAGGGGGCGGTCCGTCCGCATTTCCGCCGCGAATCATAAAACCATCGAGCTTAGTTCTAGGACCGGTGGATTTCGTCACAACGACATGGTAGCTGTTGTCAAGAGAGGACAGAGCCGTCTCATCGTCGTTCCCCAGGAGATCACCGCTGAGCACTGTCACGTAGCGATCGGGATCTCGATCGTCAGGTGCCGAGCTTCGAGCGCCGGCGTAGCCCCCCAGCAAAGCGACGTTGTCGGGGAGCACAAAGGAGATTAGTCGATCACGCCCGATCGGATCGGGGACATACACCCCGGCAGCCACGCGGATTTCAAGGGGGTATCCTCCAAGCGCCGCCGCCTGCAGGGCGAACTGCAGGGATGTAAAGGCACTGCTCCAACTCGTTCCGTTGCCCCCTTCAGGTACGCTTTGATCGACGTACACAACTTCGCTGAAGGGCTCATCATCCTTCTCGGCAGCAGTGAACTCGCTGCTCGCACAGTCGCCGAGCGTCACCTTGAATCGGGCTAGCCCAACCAGACCGTCGGGATCTGAAGAAGCTGACAGGATCACCTCCTGGGCAACGTCCCAGGGATGAAGCCCGCCGGAGCGCTCGAAGATCAGCGTTGAGCTGGATCGCAAAGCGATGTCGGGGTCACCGGAGACACGAACAATGGTCGCTGGAATACTCGCCGCCGGCTCAACACCTAATGAGACCCAGATCGACGCTGTACCCCCCTCAGGTACGACGACCTGTTGGGGCGACACCACGAGGGAACAGGCCGGTCCAGGCCCCTCGACGGCTCCCATATCGACGAGCGGAGGCGTTCCTGTTCCAGTATCCGGCGACGTTGGTTCATCGCGTAATCGAGCCTCTCCCCGCAAATCCAGCGGCAGTGGTTCAGCTCTGTCTCCATCACCATCGAGATCGGCCACATCAGCCGAAAGCAGGGAATTCGCGCCGCTGTCCAGACAGGGTGAGCCGGGAAGTACACGAATGTCGTCGTCTTCAGTTCCGATCCGGTTGTCCATGCCGTCGAGATCGACGAAACGAGGGCTTGCGTCAATGTTGCCTTCGCCGGGCCAGTCGCCTGGCAGGTCGGAGGCATCCACCCGGATGACTGTCGTTGCGGATTCCTGTTCGAGGTTGCGGGGAGTGTTCCCCCAGAGAATCGAGTTCACCATTGTCAGGCTGGCTTTTTCCCCCACGAAAACGGCACCGCCCTCGGCTGATTCGTTCCCGCTCATCGTGCAGTTCTGCAGATGTGCGCTCGCACCAAGCGCGATGCTGAGGGCGCCTCCGTGACTTGCCCGGTTACCCGTCGCCGAGCATTGGATTAGTTGTAGGCTGGTGCCCGCATTAGCCACGGCCGCCACCCCACCACTGACTGCGGCATTGCCCCCAAACCGGCAGTTGACGAAGCGAGCCGGTGAATTGATGAACGCTGCTCCCCCGACGCCGTTTCCTTCGTTTGCGATGAACGAGCAGTTGGAGAAGGAGACAATCGTGTCCGGTAATCCGTCGCAATAGACGGCGGCAGGCCCCATCTCTCCGCGATTGGTCTCAAACCTGCTTTCCGAAATGTCGCAATCACCAACCAGATAGAGTGCCCCATTCTGCTGTGAGGTGTTGTCGGAAACCAAGCATGAATGTAGCTGGAGTTTCCCCGAGAAATTCTCTATTGCTGAACCGTAACCACCGGAGTTCCGAGTAAACGTGGATCTGCGAATCACCGAGTTGTCGGTCATCATCGCCGCGACCGCACCCCCAACGTTTGCCTCAAAAACACAATCCTCCGTTGTCAGGCTCATTCCGTAGAAGCTTGTGATGGCCGCACCATACTCGGCCCGATTGTCGCGGAAAACGCAGTTTGATACGCGCAGCGATCCGCTCTCCAATAGGAGGCCGGCCCCATTCTTCCCATTCGTTAGGTCAAGCGCGTTACCGCCGATAACGGTGAAGCCGTCGAAGACGGTCGCTGCATCGGTACTGCGGGCCATCACTACGTGATAGCTGTTCTCGCCGGTGTTCGCACCACCGGCGCCGTCATCGGCATTCAGGTCGCCCGACAGGACACAGTCCTCCGGGCCGCTCTGACGGGAAGCAAGGCTGGTCTCAGTGCCCGCAAACCCTCCATACAGGCTGACACCCCTCTTGAGGCGAAACGTGGCCGACCGGTCGCCCGCCGTTGTAGCAGGCCTGTAGAGTCCTCTCCCTACCCACACCTGGTCCCCGGCGTCGGCCGCCCGTAATCCATCCTGGAGGTCACAGAACGCATCGGCCCAGCTGATCCCATTTTTCATCCCCTCAGCGCCGCTGCGAACATACCAGATCCTGTCCTGGCGAGGATTCGTATCGATGGAAACCACCACGTCATCGAGAAAAGCGCCCTTGTAGGTCGGCCCACCTACGATCTCATCGCTGATGAACACGAAGCCAACGTACACCTCAGCCTGCCCGCACAGGTTGCCGAGCTCAGGAACGTCCTTCAGGTCCAGCCGAACGGGCGCCCATCCTTTGGTTGTGCCACTGAACTTGTACCCGCGAAAAGGAGATCCGTTAGCCGCTACCATCCAGTACACATAGTCGTACCCTGGTTCGGAGTCGTTCTTCAGCCAGAAGTCCAGGTACGCATCACCGGCATCGGCCAGGCTGAATGGTCCCCAGACCATAGCGGCGGACTGGTTATTGGGGTAACCGGACTTGGGGTTCATCGACGAACCCGCACACCAGACGCTGTGGCTGCCACCCACCCGGTCGAACGTCGTACTTCCCCAGGTTGGCGTTCCGGCGCATTCCCAGACCGTTCCAGGGAACGGGCCCTCGAAACCGTCCGCGAACAATGGCAGGAGGTCGGCGAGGAGCACTCGAACCGGCCCCTCTGACCGTGGCAGAGAGTCCGGCGAGGGCAGGGGCAGATGAAACGCGCCGGCTACCTCTGATTCCAAAGCCCCGACGCCGAGGATCTGAGCTCGTACGTCGGCGAGCCCCAGGCCGTACAGAACGAGGCCTGACAAGATGCCCAGTACACACCTGCTCACCGTGATTCCCCTCCTCCAATGAGCGAGAAGCCAACGCCGGACGGACAACGGCAGTCGATAGGACTGGGCCGAACCTCCGCCCAGGAACCATGCCACAGAAAGACCCGCGAATAGACTCAGTCTACCCGAACGGGGATACGACAGCAATGCAATTATTGTCCAATCTCGGCGAACTGCGATTCTCGTTCGAGCAACTGGCCGATGGTGATAGCCCGCAAACGGGCAGCAACTTGGCGGCTTGCCAACCCTTGTGGGCGAGTATGGCCGCGAAGCACAGGGGCCGGTCCCACCACGTACTCCTTCAGGCAGCGGACCCAATGGCCGGCAGAGAGCCGGATGGAGCTGCTCGAACGCGAGTTCTACTCCACCGGCTTCTGCAGCCTCGCCGCCTCGCCCGCGAGCGAAGTGGACGGAATGTCGGTGTAGTCTTTGGTCACATGCATGCCCTTCCGGACCAAGGTGTACGCCGCGTGGCCGTCCAGAAAAGCGAAGTTGAACCAGAACAGCCGGCGGTGGAATGAGAGCATCTTCTCCTCGTTGTACGTCAGGGCCTCGATCCAACCCATGTCGCCCATCAGGATCAGCTTCGACTCGATGCCCGCCATGCCCGGCCCGCGTCTCAGGTCCAAGAGCTGCCCTTTCAACTGGTCCATCACCGGCTTGCACGGATCGTCGTTGTACACATAGAAGCTCGTCGGGCCGGCCAGATAACGGTTCATGTGATAGCTGGTACCCAGGAACCCGAAGAAGCTCGGCACGATGTCCGGCGTGCCCTCGTCCGCCGGGCAGCGGAACACCTCGGCGCCGGCCTTCACCACGGGATCAAGCTTGAGATATCGATTCAGCGGCCGGGGGCCTTGGTAGTACGGATCCGCACTCTGCTGGCCACCATAGGTCACATCCAGGGTGATCCCCCGAGGAAACCGGTCACCGTTTGCACTGAGGTAGTTGTGCCAAGCCAGGGCAAGCTGGTGCAGCTGGCTCGCACAGATCACCCTGCGGCTCCGTTCTCGGACGGCCTGAAGACTGGGCAGCAGGATCGCGATCAGCAAAGCGATAACCGCAATGACAACCAGCACCTCCAGCAGTGTGAATGCGTTTCTTGATCTCCCCGTCAGGATGCGCCGACACAACGATTCTATCCTGCGTCCACGGCTGGGGCGGATGTTTCTGTCGGCTGCCATGGGCTGCCTCTCCTTCACCGCCGGCCAATCGTGGCATCTGCTCCTGCCGGGGCGCTGGCCGACCGGAGCGGCTCAAGCCGTTTCTGGACGGAATGACGCAACCACTCGTCCTTGTCTGCCAGGGCCAGAGCTCGCTCGAACGCAGCCACGGCCTCCCTCTTCCGCCCGGCGCCGAGAGCCCGCTCCCCCTCGACGAACCACGCCAACCCGAGCCCACTCTGTCCGCAGCCTTCCAGCAGCTTGGCGAACGGATAGTGTTCATCCGTCAGGAAGGTCGCCGCCGATCTCTCCACACTCCCCACCGGCAGCGACTCCTGCAACGCCCGCGCCCCTTCGAGCTTACCGCTTCGGAACTGGGCCAGGAAGTAGTCGAAGGCCTGCTGCCTGACCTTCAACTGGACCGCGCTTGCGAGCTCCGCTTGCTCCGTGGTTCGGCGTTGGTTGGCGTTCACGATTCCCTGCAGTTTGCCGGCCCGCTCACGCTCATTCTGGAGCATCCGGTAGCTGATCCCCCCAAAGCCAATCAGCGCCGCCACCAGGGCACAGATGACCGCGGTCTCAAAGCCATGCCGAACGGCCAGCTTGCGCAGGATGTACAGCGAACTTGCCGACCGGGCACTCACCGGCCGGCCATCCAGCCAGGCGGACAAGTCCTCGACCAGCTCGCCGGCCGATCCGTACCGCTGCTGCGGCTCCTTGGCCATGGCTCTGAGTACAATCGCGTCCAGCTCCGAATTGGCTTCTCGCCGCAGCCTCGACGGCCGGGGTGGGTCCACTTCCCGGATATTCTGGATCACGCTGGCCAGATCACCGTGGGTGTCGTAGGGCCGGGACCCGGTCAAGAGTTCGTAGAGGATCACCCCCAGTGAATAGACATCCGTACGTACGTCGAGGGCCTCCGGCTCGCCCCGGGTCTGCTCCGGGGACATGTACGCCAGCGTTCCCAGCATCACGCCCGGCATGGACACCAGGCCGCGCTGGGACTCTTCCAGCTCCTCATTGAGGATCTTGGCCAGACCGAAGTCCAGGACACAGGGTGTTCCGTCATCGCCGACCAGGATGTTCGAGGGCTTCAGGTCGCGGTGGATCACCCCCCGGCGGTGGGCGTAGGCGATGGCCTCGCACACCTGTTTGAACAGCTGAATCACCTGCCGAATGGGCGGGGCGGTCAGTCGGATGTGGGTGTCCAGCGGCTGGCCGCGGACGTAATCCATGGCGAAGTAGTACAAGCCTGACATCACCCCGCTGTCGTGGATGATCACGATATTGGGGTGCTTGAGGGCGGCGATGAGGCGTACTTCCCGCTCGAAACGCCAACGCGACCGTTCGTCGGCCAAGGCTCCTCCGCGGAGCACCTTGAGGGCCACGGTTCGCCGCGTCGCCCGCTGAACGGCCTCGTAGACAACCCCCTGGCCCCCACCGCTGATCTTTCGGACGATCTCGTAGCCGGTGAACGTGTCCGCGGGCAGATCGTCGAGTGCGGCCTGCACACCACTCCAGTCCACGGATACCGTGGCCGTGGCGTCTTCCGCTGTCGCGGCCGGCTTGAGCATGACGACATCCCGATGCCGTCTCAGTCTACCCAGGAACTGCTCGTTGGCCTCACACTCATCGAACACGGCTCGGCAGCCTTCGCAGGAGGCGATGTGTCGGCGGAGTTCGTCCGCCTCGTCCGCCGGCAGCTGTTCGCTGATCAGCCGTTCAACCTGTTCGGGGGTCAGACAACCCATCGTGCCTCCGGATGATCTACAGACCTCCGTGTCATTCTGTACAGTCTGCCGTCACAGCGACTCCAGGTCCACCGTAGCACCGCTGGAAGACACCGAAGTCGCGCTGATCGACATCGCCGTCCCGGTCCAGGTCGGCGGGAAGGAGGCCCTGGCCGTCGGCGGATAGCGCGCAGCCGGGGGTCGGGTGATCCGCGTACCGGATCGCCGGGCCGGTCACGCAGGAGGCGAACCGGCTGTAGTCCGCCCCGTCTACATCACCATCGGCATCGAAATCCGCCTTCGGTGCCGGCGAGTACACTGCCGATAACGGAAGGGCTAGGTCCGTAGAATCCAGGTCTAACGTCTCCAACCCCGAAGAGGGCCAGTCCTCCGCCGGGCGCATGACCAGCACGCGCGGCACACTGAATATGGGCGAGTTGTCCGAAAAGTAGTGGGCGTAGAGCGGGTTGGTGCGTGATAGATCATCGGGAATGTCAGGGGACTGGAAGCCAACCACATAGACCGTGCCGCTGACTGGATCCTCGGTCATTGCTGTAATCTGCCGGATGTCCGGCAGCGGTAATTCACCTTCATACTCTACGCTGGCTTCTGAAACACCAAGCCGGAAAACGCGGCCACTCCCTTTACTCACCGAGGATGCCAAGTACAGCTTGTCCTCTCTCGCGGAGGCCAGCATGGCAACCGGCGACTTCAGCTGAGCATTGACCCCCGTCAGCCCAATGCGAGCCTCAGCACCGGTTCGCACATCGAAGATCAGCAGCCAGTCGTTGTTGTTTAACCCTTGAGAGGCGGTCACGTACAACCGGTTGCCCGCAGGGTCAATCTCAATTTCTCGCAGCTTCTGGACGTTATACGGTGACGCCTCGGGCGGAGTCGTGGTGTTCGCGTTGGGATCCTGCCAGGGGTCCATACCGTACAGCCGGTCCAGGTTGTACTGGCCAGGATTGTCGGGGTCGAGCGTGAGTCGGGCGGCCGCCCTGTAGGTGTGGGCAGGTGAGTTGACGCAGACCAGCACCGGAATCACAAAAAGTGCGGTGTCGCTGCCCGGCATGAAGACGGCGTCCGTCATGGGTAGGCCGGCGAATCCGCCGCCGCCCGTGGGAGTCACGCCGACGGCCACGGGATCGCCACCCGAGGAGAGATCACTCCTCGGTCCGACGACCGCAACGCCGTCATCCAGTCGCACCAGGCCGAGCACTCCGTGGAGTTGGTAGGCGCGTCCGCGGCCGTCGCGGATCAGCCGGCCGTTAGCCCGCGGATACGACGTACCCCCGGCCGGCGTCATGCCACTGACCGAGCATGATCCGCCGGCCGTCACCGTGTACAGCACGTCCTGCTGCTGGCCGTTGCCATTCGGCTTGCCCGTCACCAGCAGGGTATTCTGTTCCACTGCTTGCGACGCTGCCCGGCCGGCTTCGGGCCTTGGGCCGACGGGCGGGCTTGGTGCCGTTGCACCGGTCCCGCAGGAATTGAGACCGCCCGACACATAGCTGTCCCAACTCAGCAAGTCAGACAGATCGACGTACCCGTCGGAGTTCAGTTTAGCGTCGAGGCAGCTCTTGGAGTCGTTCACCAGCAGACTCCGGCCATATTCGGCCACCAGGATCAGGAAGTCGGAACCCGTCACGCCCGGCACCCCGTCAAAACTGGCGCACTCGTAGCGGCAGATCACCTGTGGATCCCAGTTGTCAATCCGAACCACCGCGCCTTTTCCACGCAACTCCAACTCGAAGTAGGTGCCGCGGTTGAATGTGCCCAGGTGGACCGACCAGTCCTCATAGGGCACAATCATGTAGAACGCCGCGTACTCGCTGCTGCCGACTGAACCCGGCAGCCCGGCCGCTGGCGGACGGACCCGGGCCACTTCGTAATTGTCCACGCCCACGTCCTGCCCATCGCTGAGCTTGACCACGATCTCCGCATCGTGGGCGTCGCCGTCGCTGACGAACTGGTACTCGAAGGCCACCACGATGTCTTCCTCGCCCGCTCGGGCAAAGGAGCCCTTAGCCGCAACCGAAGAGGCAGATTGCATTGAGGGGGCCTGGGTCGTCATTTCCATGACGCCGTCGCGCGTGACCGCGTCGCGGACGTTCGGGAGCAGCAGAATGTCGCCCTCCAGTGGAGATGTCGGCGGTTGTGGTTGAATGTCGCTTGTATCTCGGAGCCGTCGGCGAACTCGGATATCGAACTCATTGAACGGCGGCGGCGTCTGATCGTTCATCGCGATAATACCCAGCGAGAAGCCCAGAAGCGGCTGATCCACGATCTGGCTGTCCGCCTCCATGATCAGGCTCTCATAGTAAAGCGTCTGGAGGGCGGTGTTCAGGATCGCGCCCTGGTGCAGAATCAGATTCCGGACATAGACGGTTTCCGGATGAGCCGAGCCTTGGTGGAAATCGAATCCGGGGCGGTTGGACAGGTTGAGCTTGGCACCAGGCTTGATCTCCAGCGTATCCAGCACCCAGTTCTGTGCTGAATCGTGCTCGAAACGGTCGCCGATCGTGGTCTGATAGGCACCGGACACACAATTCGGATTCACGGTACCGCCGCAGTCGTCATCTCGGGCTCGTAGCTCCAGCAGTGTGCCCTGCGCAAGGGCCGGGTTGGTCTGGATGATCACGTGGAGGGTGTTGTGATCGATATCAGGATGGGCGGGCGCGGCCGGATCCGGGTCCAAGTCGAGGTAGCGATCGCCCATCGAGGTGATGAGGTTGTTGGCTACCGTGGCGCTATCCTCGACGAAGAACTGACCGCCAGAGCTGATGGCGTCGACCATGAAGATGTCATTGTACTGGACCTGACTGTCTTCCTGCACGTTGGCTTGGCGTATGGTGATATTCGCGTTGCGAATCTGCGACTCCTGGCGGGCCAGCAGCATACCGTCAATCAGGATCCGACCTCCCGGCTCTCCCCCCTCCCCGCAGGGTATACCCGTACCTGGAGAACGGAGGTCTACACAGGCTTTACCCTCGAGAGAGAGTTGCTGGCCCGGCACAATCTCGATAGTCCCCCCCGATCCGGTCACGTTGCTGCGAATGACGACCGGGAAGAGAAACGAACCGCCGGCAATCCGCAGCGTGCTGTAGGACCCGAGTGCGATGCCGCCGGGTCCGTCGATGTGACTGGCCCGGAGCTCAAGGGACAGAGGGGAGCCCTCATCTCCACCTACAAGCGAAAATGGCCCCTCCAGATACAGGCGGTTCCCGTACAGCAGCCCGCCATTGCCAACCGGCGCCATATTGAGGTCTACCGTGAATTCGCCCAAACGAAGGTCGGCGGAACTGCTGTGGACACCCCCTCCTTCACTGGCCGCAGTGTTACCCACGACGAGGCAGTTTCGCAACTGCGGCCGCCCCCCCGACAGAAAAAGCCCCGCGCCACGGTCGAAGGGAGCATCCCCATCGGCATTTCCCCCTCTGATCACAAAGCCATCCAGGACCGTCTCGGCGTTCATGCCGTAACCGGCCACCACACGGTAGCTGTTCTCGCTTGCGGCGGCGGAACCGAGACCATCATCGTTGTTGAGATCACCGCTGAGCGTCGTCATGTTCGCGGCGGGGTCTCTCTCGGCCAAGTACTCTTCTGTGCCCGCAAATCCTCCATAGATCGGTGTCCCGCGCACCAGGTTGAAAGCTGCCGTCCGGTCACCTCCCGGACTGGAAGGACGGTAGGATCCCAAGGCCACCCAGACGTCCTTCACGCGGCCATGGGCGACCAGCGCTGTATCCAGCGCCAGCTTGAGATCCGTGAAGGCGCCGGCCCAACTCACCCCCGTTTTGGCGCCTGCGGCGCCCGCGTCAACAAACAGCCTCGATGAGATCCCGGCACAGCCGAATTCGTGCGCACCCATGTCCACGAGCGGTTGCCCGTCGAGCGGGAATCCCGTATCCATGACGGCGGGATCATCGCAACGTCGGGTATTGAGATTGACCTCCACGCCGATGAGCGGCTGTATACCGGGGGCAGCACCGTCGATGTCGACCTCGTTGTTGCCCGCGTCGATACAGGGGGAGACGGGAGACAGCAGGCCCACGTCGTCATCAGGCGTACCCATGACATCGTCCGCCCCGTCCGCGTCCACGAAGCGGGGATCACCGTCCAGGTTCCCAGCTCCCCAGATCAACGTCGCACCCACATGCTGGATGTCGGCTTCCCCCCCCGCAACGTCGCAATACGAAATCACCAACCGCCCCCCGGTGCCGCCCACGCTGATTTGGGACCCGCGCCCCGTACCCGTCGCGTTGCCCCACAGAACGCAGTTGGTCAGCGTAGGACCCTCGCCCGCAATGTGATTGATGCCACCCCCTGAGTTGTCCGCCCAGTTGCCGCTGAACGTACAATTCGTCACCGTCGTCCCCGGACAACTCACACTCTCGAATCCGCCGCCGCTTTGACCCACCGCTCTATTTCCGGTGAAAACACAGTTGACGATGCTCCCGGCACCGTAATAGATGGCCATTCCGCCGCCGTAAACGGCCTGGTTCTCATGAAACCGGCAGTTGATGACCCTCAGGTGTGCCTGATCGCCGCACATGCCGCCGCCATCGTTGTAGGACAGGTTCTCAATGAACGTGCAGTTCATGACTGTCGGACTGCCGCCGTTGCCGCTGCACATCCCGCCCCCGGCGTTGGTTGCCGAGTTGCCCTGGAACAGGCAGTGGGTCACGATGGGACTGCCGTTGTCGCTGTACAGGCCCCCGCCTTGGTAGTGCGCACCCTCCGCCCGGCCGCCGACTATCACGAACCGGTCCAGAATCGTGGACGCGTCCGTGTTGGTGGCGGTCACCACGTGGTAGCTGTTCTCGCTACGCGAGGGATCCTCCACACCGCCCACGTCGTTTCCGTACAAGTCGCCGCTCAGAATCGAGTCCACCGCCGGGTCGGCCGAGAACGGGTCCGGATCCACCGGACGCTCCCCCAGGCTCCTCTCCAGGCCCACAAACCCGCCGTATAGGGCAACACCGTTGACCAGCGCGAACGCCGCCGTGCGCGGATCCATCGGCTCTGTCTGACGCGAGGCAACGTACACCCCCGAGGCTACCCAGATCTCACCAAACAATCCGTTGTAGAAGGCCGCCATGGACAGGGCCTCTTCCAAGCTGCTGAACGCCGTGGCCCAGCTCAGCCCGTCCCCACCGGGCAAGGCGGACGCCTTGACGTGTAGCACCTTGCTTGCCTCGTCATCCGCTTCGTGAGCCGTGACCCTCACCGGCGGGAAGCCGGGCACACTGACTTCGAACACCGCCGAGCCCAGAACCGCATCGGTGTCCTCGCTGGCCAAGAGAACCACCGTCTGGGGCGACAGGAAGCTCTGCGAATCGAAGGTGAGTGAAGCCCCCGACTGGACGGAGAGGTCGGAATCCCCCGATACGTGGACTACAGTAGCCACAACGGGCTGCTGGGGATCCCAGGCAAGAGCCACGGTGAACGTAGCGCTCCCACCTTCCGGCACGACCACCGGCTCGCCAAAGACAACAACCGGCTGATCCGCATGGCCCTCGAGCGCCCCAAGATCCACGATCGGACGGTTCCCCACTCCTGTGTCAACCTGGCGAGCGTCGTCGATGAACCGAGCATGGCCGAGCAGATCCGTGCCCGGGAGCCGATCCAACTCGGGGGTCACACCGTCGACGTCGACCTCGTTGTTGCCCGCGTCGATACAGGGGGAGACGGGAGACAGCAGGCCCACGTCGTCATCAGGCGTACCCATGACATCGTCCGCCCCGTCCGCGTCCACGAAGCGGGGATCACCGTCCAGGTTCCCAGCTCCCCAGATCAACGTCGCACCCACATGCTGGATGTCGGCTTCCCCCCCCGCAACGTCGCAATACGAAATCACCAACCGCCCCCCGGTGCCGCCCACGCTGATTTGGGACCCGCGCCCCGTACCCGTCGCGTTGCCCCACAGAACGCAGTTGGTCAGCGTAGGACCCTCGCCCGCAATGTGATTGATGCCACCCCCTGAGTTGTCCGCCCAGTTGCCGCTGAACGTACAATTCGTCACCGTCGTCCCCGGACAACTCACACTCTCGAATCCGCCGCCGCTTTGACCCACCGCTCTATTTCCGGTGAAAACACAGTTGACGATGCTCCCGGCACCGTAATAGATGGCCATTCCGCCGCCGTAAACGGCCTGGTTCTCATGAAACCGGCAGTTGATGACCCTCAGGTGTGCCTGATCGCCGCACATGCCGCCGCCATCGTTGTAGGACAGGTTCTCAATGAACGTGCAGTTCATGACTGTCGGACTGCCGCCGTTGCCGCTGCACATCCCGCCCCCGGCGTTGGTTGCCGAGTTGCCCTGGAACAGGCAGTGGGTCACGATGGGACTGCCGTTGTCGCTGTACAGGCCCCCGCCTTGGTAGTGCGCACCCTCCGCCCGGCCGCCGACTATCACGAACCGGTCCAGAATCGTGGACGCGTCCGTGTTGGTGGCGGTCACCACGTGGTAGCTGTTCTCGCTACGCGAGGGATCCTCCACACCGCCCACGTCGTTTCCGTACAAGTCGCCGCTCAGAATCGAGTCCACCGCCGGGTCGGCCGAGAACGGGTCCGGATCCACCGGACGCTCCCCCAGGCTCCTCTCCAGGCCCACAAACCCGCCGTATAGGGCAACACCGTTGACCAGCGCGAACGCCGCCGTGCGCGGATCCATCGGCTCTGTCTGACGCGAGGCAACGTACACCCCCGAGGCTACCCAAATCTGATCGGATGGCGCGGCCACCGCTAGGGCCGACTGGAGCTCGCTGAAGGCGTTCTCCCAACTGCCGCCGTTATTGGTTCCAGAAGCCTCCGTCTTCACGTACCAGACGGTGGCCGAAGATGGGGCGGCGGCGGTCAACAGGAGTATGCCTGCCGCACACCAATCACCCAGCTTCGCGTTCGTCTGCAATCCCATGCGTCAGCTCGTAATCCCGTCTCCGGTCAACCTCGCAGCGGGCGGTAGACTATCCGCCGGCCGACTGTCCCCTCTCCTCTGCCCTCTTGTCTGTCTCTTGTTTGTCCCGGACCACCATTGCCCTTGTTTCCTTTCCTCGCTCGTCACGAAGGGGGTATCTCCTGCTGCGTCTCGGCCATCTTCTCACGGATGTGCCGGAACGGAATGACCGAGTACTGTGAATCCACGTGGATGCCCTTGCGAATCCGAACGAACTGCCCATGGCCATCCGAGAATGCAAAGTTGTGGCTTGACCTCCGCTGATGCCAGTACGGAAACTCCTCAGGCACCGTCTCGTCCCAATTGTCCAGCCACGTATGGTCACCGATCAGAATGACCAGCGCCGGATCGTCGATTCGGTCACGCCGGATCCCGTCCAGCATGCCGGGCTTGGGTGGATACCCCCAGGGATCGCCGACCAGTTCGTTCCAGGCATCCCGGCAGGGACTCAGGAAGGGCACCCAGACGTTTCGCCCGACAAGCAGGGGGTTGGGAAAGTAGCTGGTCCCGTAGTACCCTACGGCTGTCGGCCGGACAAAGCTGGTGCCCTTGTCTGAAGGGCAGCGAAACACCTCGCCCCCGGCCCGCATGACCGGCGGCAATTTGAGGAAACTGTTGAGCGGCTTGGCAACCGGAGATCGGGGGTCGGAACCGAAATAGGAGGATCCGGCCCCCTGCAGCCCGCCGTAGTTGCATTCCAGGTTCATGCCCGTGGGAAACTGGCCGTGTGAGCCGTCAAGGTACATCGACCAGGCGAGGTGAATCTGCTTAAGGTTGGCCAGGCAAGTCGCTCGCCGAGACTGCTCGCGGGCCGCGCTCAGGCTGGGCAGGAGGGTCGCGGCCAGCAAGGCGATGATCGCGACGACGATCAAGACCTCCAGGAGGGTAAACGCGCCCGTCCATCGAAACGGCCGCCGGGGTCGCTCACGGTCGCCCTGGAGCATCATTTCACACCGCCTTCCTCCACGGGTGATGACGCCGGGGTAGTGGAGGCACCGCGGAGTTGCCGGAGCCGCGCTGCCGCCGATCTGCTGAACAAGTTGTCTTTCTGGCTGGATGCGTGGACGCACTCCTCGAACTGCTCGCGGGCCTGCTCGTTCCGGCCCGCCTGAAGATGCTTTTCGGCAAGGACAAAGTGATAGAGGGGAGCGGCACCGGGCAGGAGGCTCGCCTGCAGCTGTTCAACGGAAACGTCTCCGTCAACCAGGTATTGCATGGCCAGTCGTTCGGCCGAATCCACCTTGAGTTCCTCCAGGATGGCCTTGGCACGGTCCAACCGGCCGGCCTGCCACTCCAGCAGAATCCAGCCGATCGCCTGCTGACGGAGAACCTGTTGTCCATCCACAAGGAATCTGTCCATGTCGTGGTAGGCAATCTGCGTGCTCTTGTCGCTGACTTTCTGGAGTCTGAGGGCCTGTTGCGCCTGCCGCATATAGTGGTACACGATCCCACTGAAACCGAGGAGAGCGACCAGAAAGGCAGCGATCACCGAGGTGTGGAAATAGTGCTTGAGCGCCAGTTTCCTGAGGACATACAGGGTGCTGTCGCGCTTGGCCTCGATCGGCTCGCCGCCGAGGTAACGCCGCACGTCTTCGCCGAGGGCTTCTACGGATTGGTACCGTCGCTCACGATCCTTGGTTAACGCTCTCAGCAGGATCGTCTCAACGTCGTTGCTGATGCGACGCTGGATAGCTGATGGGCGGACGGGTTCGGCTTCGGCAATATTGCGGAGCACCTCGGCCACATGCCCGGTGGACACATAGGGGCACCGACCGGTAAGCATCTCGTACAGAATGACGCCGAGGGAGTACACGTCTGAACGAATGTCAATCCCCGCCGTGTCCGGGGCGGCGAGTTCGGGACTCATGTACGCCAGTGTGCCCATCAGCCCGGGACCTCCGAAGAGCGAATGAGTCACGTCCATGGCCGGGTCGATGAACCGCGCCAGGCCAAAGTCGAGCACGTGAGGAACCCCCGCCGGATCGACCAGGATGTTGCGCGGCTTGAGGTCACGATGAATCACGCCACGCTGATGCGCGTAATGAACGGCGCGGCAGATCAGCAGGAACAGCTCGAGTCTCTCCCGCAAGGAGAGATCCTCGCCTTCGCAGTACTCCGTCAGCGGCTCGCCATCGATCAACTCCATCGTGAAGTAATGCTGCCCGTCACCGGTCTGTCCGGCGTCGTAGATCCTCGCGATCGACGGGTGGTTGAGCTGCCCGAGCGCTTCGATCTCCCTCTGGAACAGCCTGAAGTGGTAGTGATCGGAGCTGCCGGAGGATCGCATGACCTTCAGGGCCACGCGGCGCTTCGGTTCCGCTTGCTCGGCCTCATACACCACCCCCATGCCGCCCACCCCCATCTCGCGGAGAATCCGGTAGGGGCCAATTCTCTCGGGAAGCCCGCGCGATGGGGCGGCGGAATCTCCCGGGCGGCATTCCTGCCGGAAGGCCGCGAGAATCAGCCTCTCCTCGCCTGTCGGCGATTGAGGCTGCTGACCGGGAGCGAGCCCCTCACTGGCCATGTCGCAGGCTCCAATCTCCCCTCCCCTGAGATAGGAGGACATCCAGGCCGTCCACTCACGACGAAGTGGAGAAAAACCTCGAGGTTGAACCCAGGATCTGATGTAGCCGATCGTGGGCTCTTGACCTCAGCATGAAGACGGCCCCTTCACTCCTCCCCATCTCCCTGGCCACCTGTCCCACCGGGCACTCCTGCAGGTCATACAGGGTCACCACGCGGCGGTAATCCTCCGGTAGCTGTTCGACGGCTCGTTCCAGGGCCTGGATCGCCTCGGCATTCCGAACGAGGGTACTCGGCCCTGCCTGGCTGCCGGTCAGAACCTGAACCAGCTCTGCGTAGGACAGAGCGCCGCCAACCCGCTCGACCCGCCGCCGGTCGCCCTCCCGCTTCTTCCGCTCAAGACCCTTGATCGCGTCCTTCAGATTCCGACGGGCAATGGACCTCAGCCAGGCTTCAAAGCGGCCCTCGTCTTCCCCAGAAAACTGGGCGATCTTGAAGATCGCGTCGGCGTAAGTCTGCTGCATGACATCGTCATCGGACAAGACCGCTTGCCACCGGCGCGGAATGCGTCCCTTCAAGGCCAGGCGGATGGCCGGCCCGTGGCGATTCAGGAGCTCCATGAGCGCCTCGCGATCGCCGCGAACAGCATGGTCCAGGACTATTCGATCGGCTGACTCCATACGTGCATCCCGAACCCGTGGCCCAGACGTGATTGAAGCGACACTGTGCATTCAGTTTACATCCTTCAGGCCGGGCGTTCAAGTCATCTCCGAAGCGTCATGGGTACGACTTCCTGAATGGCTGGAGGCAGCCTCCTGGTCGACGACCTCGAAAACCCGTCACCGGTTTCCAGGAATGCTCCAATCCTGGAAAGCGTCCTGCCTACCGCATGTTGGGCGTGAGTAACGCCCGCAACTGTCCTCTATCTAGGGTGCCGCCGACCGGAGGACCGCATGAGGCGGGAGGAGCTGACGATGAGACGTGTTCCGCGGATTCCAGAGTGGGCCACAAAGACAGAGGACCATGCGAGGGTCAACGTCAGCATCGAGAGAACGTCTGACGGGTCGACCATCATCCACCTTTGGGAACCAGCCATTGCAGTCCATCAGTTCGAAGCTGTAATCACTGCCGCACTCACTCAGGAATCCGGCTCTTGTCCGCGTCAACTCGTCTTTGACTTCGGCTCCGTGACTGAGCTGGTGGCTCCGTGGAGCCTCATCTTCGCGTTGCTGATACGTCTGTCGCGGCAGAAGCAAGTTCGAATCCGAGGCCTGCACGGGCAGCCGTTAGGCGCAGCGTGGATCAATCGGCACAACGCCGAGGTGCGCCGGATGATGGAGCCTGCAACGCAGAAGGGCGAGAGCGTGCCAGTGCGGTGTCAGCAGTGAGTACAGCGTTCCTGTTGTCCTCGCCGAGCAGTGGCGCGCGGCGATCGGCCCGGTGACGGGTCGGCCCGCTCAGGTGGTCGGCAGATCAACATGGGAGGATTCCATCATGTGTAGGGCACGAACAATCATCGGGCGTTGGGCGGCCTGTCTGATCATGCCGGCCTTTCTGGTTGGCCAGGGATGTCCATCGTTGACCGTTCCACGAATCAACAGCCCGCCCACGGCCGACGCAAGACCGGACCTTGAGACGAAACCCGGCGATTTCACCTTCGTCGTCGGCCAAGAAGGGGGAACGATCACGCTCACGGATGCCGCGAGCCCTCTGAATGGTGCGACGTTAGACATACCTGCGGATGCCCTGCCCAAGGACACCGAGATCACTGTTACAACCCTCCTGTCGCAAGCACTTGAACAACAGCTTGGGCCGTTACCTGAAGGTTTCATCTTCTGGGGAGGCATCTGCCTCGATGGAGCCGGCACATCTCTGAACAAGCCCGTGCAGATCACCCTACCCAATCCCCAGGGCGCCCAGGCAACCGATCAGCTGCTTGTAGGGGAGGTAGTGAGTCTACCAGGTATCGCCACGCCTCTGTTTGTTTATAGGGGACAAGCTCATGCTGGCTCTCCGATCACCTTCACCGTCCCTGGTGTGGGGTCCTTCGCGATAACCAGTGCCTCCGATCCCTTCGCCATAGTAAAGGGGACGTTTGTGGACACCCTGGGCAATCCCATGTCCGAGGCGGCGATTACGTCATCGTTTAGCCGACCTTTCGTGGCATGGACTGGCTCTGACGGTCGATTCGAGTTGCCTGCCGGGCCAGCAGGCAGCCGGCCGGCAATCATGGGGGTGCGGCCACTCAATGATGAAGGGATTGCCGGCCTCGGCATCCAAGGCATCCCGATACCGGATGCACCACCAAGCTCCTTGACCGATCTGGTGGTGAGGCTCGTGGCCGGTGCCTTTGATTTGCCCGAACCGCCATCGGGCTGCGCTTGTGATCCATGCCCTGTGGCGCCACCCGTATTCCTTTCACCCGGCCAAACAGGCCCGTCTTTCCAGGTCTGCCCGGGGGAGTCCATACAGATTCACCTGGCAGGTCTCGCCAACGTCTTTGTTCCAGGGATGCAGACCGTCTTTGTTCCAGGGGCGCAAATCCCGAACGTCATTGATCTCGCCATGGCCCTGTGGTCTGGATCACTCTGCCTTGTCACCCAGGTCACGTTTTCAACGGATGACCCGGCTGTCGCAACGTTTCAGCGGACGCCCGAGGCCAACTCTGGCCTGCTCAAGGGTGTGTCGTCAGGGACCACCACCTTGCGCGGTACAGTGTCTATACTCTGTTTGAAGCCCTGTTTTCCGTTCGCTGCTGCCTGTCCTTGTTACCTGACCGCGGCACCCGCCGAGGTTGTGGTTCCCCGGTTTCCGTGTTCCTGCCAACAGTTGGTAGAGGTCCTCCTTGCCAAGCAGGATGAGCAGATGGCCGTCGCGGCTGAACTCATGGAACTAAGGTCCAATCCAGAGGTCGATCCTGAACGCTGGGGCCTCCTGGTGAGACAGGTGCAACGCATGCAGTGCTGTGAGATGGCCCCCATTGCCCAGAAGATGCTCGAGCAAGGATGCGCCGTGTCAGATCCAAAAACCCTCGCTTGGGCCCAACAGATTCTCACCGTGATGGATTCAACATGTGTTTCTCCGTGACGGCAGCGGTGACTCCAGTGCTCCTGATTGCTCGTTGAGCAGTGGCACGCGGCGATCGGCCCGGTGACGGGTCGGCCCGCTCAGGTGGTCGGCAGATCAACATGGGAGGATTCCATCATGTGTAGGGCACGAACAATCATCGGGCGTTGGGCGGCCTGTCTGATCATGCCGGCCTTTCTGGTTGGCCAGGGGTGTCCATCGTTGACCGTTCCACGAATCAACAGCCCGCCCACGGCCGATGCGGGACCGGACCTTGAGAGGAGACCCGGCGAGCGGGCCACGCTCGACGCCGGCGGCAGCAGCGACCCGGACGGCGACTCGCTCTCGCATTCCTGGAGCAAGATCCGTCAGCCGCAGGACTATGTGCTGGAGGCGGGCGTCACGGCCACGCCGTCCTTCGTTCCGCCGGTCGAGGGCGTTTACGAGCTGGCCGTGACCTGCTGCGACCCGAACGGGAGCTGCGATACGGACACGGTCAAGGTCACGGTGGGCTGCGGCTGCGAGTGCAGCTCTCCGTACCCCTTGGCTCGCGCGCGGACCGACCTGGATACCGTTGACGAAGGGGCGACCTGCACGCTCAGCGGGACCATTTCCGAGGACCCCTGCGGCCTGCCCCTGACGGCCAGCTGGCGGCAGACGGGCGGACCGCCGTGGGTGGACCTGATCGGCCGGTATGCGATGACACCCGTATTTGCCGCGCCGCCGGTAGAGCAGGACACGCAGGTCACGTTCCAGCTGACGGTCAGTAACGGGACACATAGTGACACCGACACGGTGACGGTCACAATTCGCAATCTAGCGGAAGCGCCCTTTGACGGATGCCCAAGCGACCCAAACAAGATGGCCCCGGGATTGTGCGGCTGCGGCGTGCCGGATACGGACACGGACGGCGATGGGACGCCCGATTGCCATGATGGCTGCCCGAACGACGCGAACAAGACGGCTCCGGTCAACTGCGGGTGCGGCACACCGGACACGGATACCGACGGCGATGGGACATCCGATTGCGTGGACAAATGCCCGGCAGACTCCTCCAAAACAGCCCCGGGAACCTGCGGCTGCGGAGAAACCGATACAGACACGGACGGCGATGGGACGCTCGACTGTAAAGATGGCTGCCCGGACGATCCGAACAAGACGGCTCCGGGCAACTGCGGGTGCGGCACACCGGACACCGATACGGACGGCGATGGGACGCCTGACTGCCGCGATGGCTGCCCGGACGATCCGAACAAGACGGCGCCCGGCGAAGGCGGTTGCGGCGTGCCGGATACGGACACGGACGGCGATGGCATCCCGGACGCGGAGGACAACTGCGTCAATCATGTCAATCCGGGGCAGGCGGATGAGGACGGCGACGGCGTCGGTGACGCGTGCGACAATTGCCCGAGCGTTGCCAATTCTGGCCAGGCAGACGCGAATGCGGACGGGATCGGCGACGCCTGCGAGCAGGTCGGATGTACGGGTGACGCGCCCGCGGGCGGGCCGATCTCATCCGGCCAGATTCTGCGCGGCGACATCGATGACCCATTGGACACGGACGTATTCACCTTTGAGGGAATCGCCGGCCACAGAGTGCACATTGTGGTGACTGTATCAAGCGGGCTTCTTTCCCCCTACATTCGCCTGTACGCTCCGGGCTCAAGCTCATGGTATAATAGGGATTGGGGCAAGCTCGACGACCCGGCGATCATGGAGCAGCAGCTCCAAACACCCGGCACATACACGATCCTCGTTACTGACTCTTCGCTGAACGAGACGGGGACCTATAGGCTCAGTCTTCAGGGTTTTTGACCAGGCTCATCAGGCGACGAGGCACGAGATGATCTGGGTCAGAACAACGCGGCTGCTCTGAGAATCACAGGACGGCACTAGGCTTTCGGCAACTGCCAC
>ENA-UOWG01001287-UOWG01001287.1-activated-sludge-metagenome-genome-assembly--contig:-NODE-1287-length-25627-cov-26.470202_pt1 | contig 25627 bp, 19 predicted proteins | sample MGYA00238147_ERZ761563 | MGnify/ENA primary metagenome ERZ761563 (study PRJEB28884, sample SAMN05720216) | anaerobic digester metagenome | isolation source: active sludge of municipal... | reverse complement strand
ACGCACTCGGGCCAGGTGCGGCCGCCCCAGGTGAGGCGCGCGGTGTCGCGGTCCAGTTCCAGGCGCGTGCCGGGCTCGGCGGCGGACTCCAGGATTCGCGTGCCGCCGGCCACGGGCTGCATCAGCCGGCCGGCGTCGCCGGCGATGCGCAGGCGCATCGCGTCCTGGGTGTAGCCGATCACGATGCGCAGCTCGCCGCATTGCAGGGCGGTGGCAAAGGCGTCCAGGCTCGCGGGCGCGAGCTCGATGCGGCCCAGGTCCACGCGGCCGGCCCGCGCGGGCAGCTCGCGCGGCTCGCTGAGCCACTGCACGCGCCCGCCGCTGGCCACCGCGGCGCGCAGGCGCAGCGTGCGCGATGTGCCCAGCCGATCGGCCGGCACCACCAACTCGAAGGGCACGGCGCCGCCCGATCCGTGCAAGGCGACCCGCGCCTCGGCCAGCACGGGGCCGGGCGACTGGGCCTCGGCCACCGCGCGCAGTTCGACCACGGCCTGGGCATCCGCCCCCGGCGCGGCGCCGGGCGGCACCACCAGCAGGCCGTGCACGGCCAGGGCGTTGGCGGGCGCGTCGGGTGCGGCAGGCGGCGCGGCGCAGGCGGCCAGCAGTGCGAGCGCGGCGGCCCCCAGGCCGCGCGCCACCGCGCGGGCAGCGGCGCCCAACGCGCTGCTCACTGCGCCTGGCCCTTGGGCGGCGGCGGCAGGCGCCCCATCAGGTAGAACTCGTCGTTGGGGCGCAGGGCCATGAGGTCGGCCATGCGATTGCTCATCGCAAAGAAGGCGGCAATCGCGCCGATGTCCCAGATCGCCGCCTCGTCGAAGCCGTGGGCGCGCAGGGCGGCGAAGTCGGCTTCCTCGACCTCGTGCGAGGCCTGCGAGACCTTCATCGCGAAGTCGAGCATGGCGCGCTGGCGGGGCGTGATCTCGGCGCGGCGGTGGTTGAGCGCCACCTGGTCGGCCACGCGCGGGTTCTTGGCGCGGATGCGCAGGATGGCGCCGTGCGCCACCACGCAGTACTGGCAGCGGTTGGCGCCGCTGGTGGCCACCACGATCATCTCGCGCTCGGCCTTGGTCAGGCCAATGTCCTTCTCCATCAGCGCGTCGTGGTACGCAAAGAAGGCGCGGAACTCCTCGGGCCGGTGCGCGAAGGCGAGGAACACGTTGGGCACGAAGCCGGCCTTCTCTTGCACCGCCAGGATGCGCGCGCGCACGTCCTCGGGCAGGTCGGTCAGCTCCGGCACGGGGAAGCGGCTGATCGGGTTCATGCGGCCTCCTGCGGGTTGGCGAACTGGATGCGGTACAGGTGCGAGTAGATGCCGCCCGCGGCCAGCAGCTCGGCGTGCGGGCCCACCTCCTGGATGCGGCCGTGCTCCATCACCACGATGCGGTCGGCGTGCTCGATGGTCGAGAGCCGGTGCGCCACCACGAAGCTGGTGCGCCCGCTCATCAGCTTGTCGAGCGAGGCCTGGATGAACTTTTCGCTCTCGGTGTCGAGCGCGCTGGTGGCCTCGTCGAGCAGCAGGATGGGCGCGTCCTTGAGCAGCGCGCGCGCGATGGACAGCCGCTGGCGCTGCCCGCCCGAGAGCTTGGCCCCGCCCTCGCCCACGCGCGTGTCGAAGCCCTGCGGCAGGCTCTCGATGAAGGGCAGCAGGTAGGCGGCCTCGGCCGCGGCGCGGATCTGCTCGCGGCTGGCGCTGCGCTGCGCGCCGTAGGCGATGTTGGCGGCGATGCTGTCGTCGAACAGCACCACGTCCTGCGACACCAGCGCGATCTGCGCGCGCAGGCTCGCCAGCGTGAGCTCGCTCTGCGGCACGCCGTCGAACAGGATCTCGCCGCCGGTGGGCGCCAAAAAGCGCGGGATCAGGTTCACCAGCGTGGTCTTGCCCGAGCCCGAGGCGCCCACCAGGGCGATCATCTCGCCGGGCTGCACCGCGAGGCTGAAGCCGCAGAGCGCATCCTGCTCGGCGCCGGGGTAGCGGAACACCACGTCGCGAAACTCCACCGCGCCCTGCGCGCGGCCCAGCGTGCGCGAGCCGGGGTCCTGCTCGACGGGCTCGTCGATCATGGCGAACACGCTGTCGGCCGCGGCGGCCATGCGCGCCACCGAGGCGTTGATCGCCGCCAGGTGGCGCAGCGGCGGCAGCATGAGCAGCATGGCCGAGAGGTAGGTCATGAACTGGCCGATGGTCAGCTTGCCGGTCTGCGCCTGCAGCAGCGCCACCGCCACCACCACGGCCACCCCGCACATGGCCACGAACTGCGTGAGCGGCGTGCCCGCCGACCACGCCACCTGGATGCGCATGGCCAGGCCCTGGAGGCGGCGGTTGAGGTCGCCGAAGCGCTCGTGCTCGTAGGCGTAGCCGTCGTAGATCTTGACCACGCGCTGGCCCTCGTAGCCCTCTTGCAGGGTGCTGGTCATCTCGCCCAGCGCCTCCTGGTTGCCGCTGGCCAGGCGGCGCAGGCGCTTGCTGGTGAAGCGCAGCACCACCGCGATCAGCGGCGCGAGCACCAGGGTCACGAGCGTGAGCTGCCAGTTGTGCCACACCAGGATGGTGCCCAGGGCGATCACGGTGAGCGTGTCGCGCACCAGGGTGGTGAGCACCTCGGCCGCGAGGTTGAGCGCGTTGGAGGCCTCGTTCACGAACTTCGAGATCACCGTGCCCGACGGATAGCGCTGGTAGGTGGCCGCCGGCCAGCGCAGCACGCGCTCGAACATCTGGCCGCGCAGCTCCACCAGCACCGACTGCGACACGCGCTGCAGCAGGTACGAGCTGCCGAAGGTCGAGCTGCCGTGCAGCAGCGACACGCCCACCAGCGCCAGCGGCGCCCACACCACCACCATGCTGTGCTTCTCGTAGAAGCTCATGTCGGTGAGCTTGCCCAGCAGCAGGGCGATGAGCGACGACGACGCCGCGGCCACCACCAGCCCGATCAGCGCGTAGCCGATCAGGCGCCGGTGGCGCGGCAGGTAGGCAAAGAGCCGGCGCAGGCTGGGGTCGTTGACGAGGGCAGAGACTGAGAACTTGGCCATGAAGACGGGGCGGCGCGCGAGCCGCCCTACAATTCGAAGCCTCAGTGTAAGGGCGCCGCTGCGCCAGCCTCGATCCATGCCAACCGTCCTCGTGCGCCTGCCCAACCATGTGGGCGATGCCTGCATGGCGTTGCCGGCGGTGCGCCTGCTGGCGCAGGCCGGACTCGCCCCGGTGCTGGTGGGCAAGGCCTGGGCGGGCGATCTGTTCGCCGGGCTGGGCTGGCGCTTCGAGCCCATCGAGGGCCCGGTGGTGAGCGACACGCAGCGCATGCGGGCCCTGGCCGCGCAACTCGGCGGTGCGCCGCGCGCGGTGCTGCTGCCCAACTCGATCGGCTCGGCCCTGCTGTTTCGCATGGCGGGCGCGCGGTCCGCGGGCCTGGCCACCGACGGGCGCGGCTGGCTGCTCGAGGCCGCCCTGCCCGAGCCGCCGCCGATGCACGAGGTCGAGCGCTTCTGGCGCGTGGCCGCGGGTGCGCTGGTGCACTGGGGTCTGCCGCTCAAGGCCGACGGCCCGGCTCCCGAGCTCGGGCTGACGCTGGCGCGGCGCCACGAGGCCGCGGCCAATCGTGCCCTCAAGGAAGGCGGCGTTCCCGCCCGCTACGCCCTGCTCGCGCCGGTGGCCACCGGTCTGCACAAGGGCCGCGTCAAGCACTGGCCGCAGTTCGCCGCGCTGGTCGAGCCCCTGCGCGCGCGCGGGCTGGAGCCCATCGCCCTGCCTCCGCCCAACGAGGCCGAGGCCACCCGCGCCGCGCTGCCCGGCGCGCGCATCCTGCCTGCGGTGACGCTGGGCGCCTACGCCGCGCTGGCGGCGCGCGCCGCCGTGGTGGTGGCCAACGACTCGGGCGTGAGCCACGTGGCCGCGGCCGTGGGCGCGCGCCAGGTGACGATCTTCGGAGTCACCGAGGCGGCGCGCACCGGCCCGTGGAATCCGCGCGCGCTGGGCGTGGGCGCCATGAACGCCTGGCCCGAGCCCGCCGCGGTGCTCGCAGCCATCGACCAGGCGCTGGCCCGACCGTGAGCCTGGCGCTCGAACGCGCGCCGGCCAGCGCGCTGGTGATCTCTCTTCGCTACCTGGGCGACGCGCTGCTCGCCACGCCGGTGGTGCACGCGCTCAAGCAGCGCTGGCCGCAGTGCGCGGTGGACATGCTGGTGTTCGACTCGGCGCGGCCCATCCTGGCCGGCAACCCCGAGTTGCGCCGCGTGATCACGCTGCCCGAGCGCCCCACCCGCGCGCAGACCTTCGCGCTGATGCGCGCGCTGTGGCGGCGCTACGACCTGGCGCTGGCCACGCAATCGGGCACGCGCCCGGCGCTGTTCGCCTGGGCCGCGGGGCGGCAGCGGCTGGGCTTCCTGCCGCCCGAGGCGGGCAAGGCCTGGTGGAAGCGCGCGCTGTTCGACGCCGTGCCCGCCGGCCCCGCTCCCGCGGCGGTGGTGCTGGATGCGATGCGCCTGCCCGCGCTGCTGGGCATCGAGGCCGCGCCGGTGGTCGTGCCGCCGCGCGCGCCGGATGGCCGCGCGGCGGTGCTCGCCGCCTGCGCGGTGGACATCGAGGGCGCGGCCTACGCGGTGATCCACCCGGCACCGCGCTTTCGCTACAAGCAGTGGACCCGCGCGGGTTGGCTGGCGGTGATCCAGGCCCTGCGCGCGCGCGGCCTGCGCGTGCTGGTCACCGGCGGCCCGGCGCCCGAAGAGGCGCACTACCTCGACCAACTGCTCGCCGGACTGGGCGACGACGAGGTGCAGCGCATCGACGGCCGGCTCGACTTCGCGGCCACCGCGGCGCTGCTGGCACGCGCCCGCGTGTTCGTGGGCGTGGACACGGCCACCACGCATCTGGCGGCGGCCTGCGGCGCGCCCACGGTGGCGATCTTCGGGCCCACCGATCCGGCGATCTGGGGCCCCTGGCCGGCGCGCGACGGCGCGGCCTACGCCTCGCGCGGCGCGCTGCAGGCGCGCGGCCAGGTGATCCTGCTGCAAAACGATGCCCTGCCCTGCGTGCCCTGCCAGCAGGAAGGCTGCGATCGCCACCGCGCGAGCCGCGCGCAGTGCCTCGACGAACTGCCCGCCGCGCCGGTGCTGGCGGCAATCGAGTCGCTAGCCGGCCGCGCCTGAGTTGGCTGCGCCCGAGCCAGCCGCGTCAGAGCTGGCCGCGCGCGGCGGCCAGGGGCCCGCGAAGAGCGCGCCGATGAGCAGCACGAAGATCGTGCCCTCGGCCGCGTCCCACAAGAAGGAATTGACCAGCGCGCCCGAGGCGTAGGCCACCAGGGTGCCGCGCGCGAGCCACGCCCGCGCCGTGGGTAGCCGGCCCGCCAGGCGATACAGCGCGACCAGCGCGGCCACGAAGAGCGCGATGCCCGCGAGGCCCAACTGCACCCCGATGAGCAGGTAGTCGTTGTGCGGATTGCCCAGGCCCGGGAAGGTCTTGAGGATCTCGGGGTCGTTGGCGTTGCGCCGCTCGTACTCCACGCTCCACGAGCCGGTGCCGGTGCCGAGCCAGGGGTGATCGCGCAGGATCTGGATGGCGCGCTTGTAGAAGTGCAGGCGCACGCCCGAGGAACTGATGATCTCGCCGCTGCGGTACTCGCTCAGGTCGCTGCGCACCATGTCGACGCGCTGGCGCACGCTGGGCACGGTCGAGTAGACCGTCACCGCCACCGTGGCGCCCAGGGCGAGCGCAGCCACCGCGCCCTTCCACCCGAAGCGCTGCAGCCCCGCCCACAGCAGCAGCGCCGCCACCAGCAGGTAGCCGGTGCGGCCGTGAATCATGGTGAGCATGTTGGCCAGCGCCAGCGCCGCGATCGCCAGCGCCACGCCCCGCTGCCAGGGCACTCGCGTGCGCCAGGCGAACACGCCGCTCGCCAGCACCAGCAGCGCCATCATGGTCGAGTGCGTGATGTGGCTGCGACGCACGATCGCGCCCTGGTACCAGTCCATCTCGGGCAGGCCGGGCACGCCCAGGTAGATGCCGGTGGACACCAGCAGCAGCACCGCGACCGAGCCGAAGAAGGCGAGCAGCACGCGGCTTTGCCAGCGCCAGTCGCCCAGCAGCACCACCAGCAGGGCCAGCAGCAGCAACTTGCGGTACTTCGAGATCGCCTCGGCCCAGGCCTCGGGCGGCGCCGAGGACCACAGCGCCCCGACGCACAGGGCCAGCACCGCGAGCGTCGCGCCGACGGCCACCGGCTGCCGCGCCATCAGCCGCACCGAGGCCAGCACCTGGCCCGAGGCGAGCCAGGCGATCAGCGCGAGCGCCATGAACACGTTGGTCGCCGCGGTGGAGAACGGCAGCACCGCCGCCATGCCGACCACCGACCAGCGCGCAGCGTCGAGCATCGTGCGGCCGTAGCGCGAGGCCGGGGCAAGCAGGTCGGGAGCAGGGGCGGGCGTGGCGGGCATGAGCGGGCGCGGGCCGCGCAAGGCGACGAGCGCGGCGTGATGCAGGGCGCACGATATCGCACGGCCGCCGCGCCCCGCGCACTGGCCGGCGCACGCAGGGCCGGCCAGCGAGGCGGGCGCGGCTGGAGCCGACCTGGCGCCGACGCGGCAACGCAGCGGGTCAGGGCGCTGCGCCGCCGGCCGCTCGCTTAGACTGCGCCCGCCACCCTGCCCCGCCTACCCCACCTGCCCGTGCGACTCACCGCCGCCGTCATCACCAAGAACGAGGAGCGCCAGATCGAGCGCTGCCTACGTTCGCTCGCGTTCTGCGACGAGTTGCTGGTGCTGGACTCGGGCAGCACCGACCGCACCCGCGAACTGGCCGCCGCGTGCGGCGCGCGCGTGCTGCTCGACCCGGACTGGCGCGGCTTCGCCACGCAGCGCAACCGCGCGCTGGCGGCGGCGCGCGGCGAGTGGGTGCTGATGGTCGACGCCGACGAGTGGGTGCCGACCGAACTGGCCGACGCGATCCGCGCCGCGCTGGCCGCACCCGGGGCGCACGCCGCGTTTCGCATGCCGCGGCTGTCGAGCTACTGCGGCCAGGACATGCGCCACGGCGGCTGGTGGCCCGATCACGTGACGCGGCTCATGCGCCGCGCGGGCAGCCGCTACGAGGGCGAGATCCACGAGCGCTGCATCGTGCCCGGCGCCGTGGGCACGCTCACGCCCGCGCTGCGCCACGAGTCCTTCCGCGACCTCGATCAGGTGCTCGCCAAGGTCAACGCCTACAGCAGCGCCGGCGCGCGCGAGCTGGTGGCCGCGGGCCGGCCCGCGAGCCTGGAGCGCGCGCTGCTCAAGGGGGCCTGGGCCTTCGTGCGCACTTACCTGCTGCGCGCCGGCTTCCTCGACGGGCGGCGCGGGCTGATGCTGGCGATCTCGAACGCCGAGGGCACCTACTACCGGGTGGCCAAGGCCTGGCTCGCGGCGCAGCAGGACAAGCCGCGGTGATCAGCGTCGTCGTCACCACCTACAACCGCCCCGACGCGCTCGCCGCCGTGCTCGCCGGCCTGGCGGCGCAGAGCGAGCGCGACTTCGAGGTGGTCGTGGCCGACGACGGCTCGCGCCCCGACACGGCCGAGCTCGTCGCTCGCGTGACCAAGGACTTTCCGGTGCCGCTCGCGCACGAGTGGCAGGAGGATCGCGGCTTTCGCGCGGGGGCGGCGCGCAACCGGGCGGCGCGTGCGGCACGCGGCGAGTACCTGATCTTTCTCGACGGCGACTGCGTGCCCCGATGCGACTGGATTGCGCAGCACCGGCGCCTGGCCGAGCCCGGCTGGATGGTGGCGGGCAACCGCGTGCTGCTGTCGCAAGCGCGCACGCGCGAGCTGCTCGCGCAGCGCGCGCCGATCCACGCCTGGACACCGGCGCAGTGGCGCGCCGAGCGCGCCGCCGGCGGCATCAACCGCACCGCGCCCCTGGCGCGCGTGGCGCTGGGGCCGCTGCGCAAGCTGGGCGCGCGCAACTGGGAGCGCGTGCGCACCTGCAACCTGGGCGTGTGGACGGCCGACTTCGCCCGCGTCAACGGCTTCGACGAGAGCTTCGAGGGCTGGGGCTTCGAGGACTCGGACCTCGCGGTGCGCCTGCTCAACGCCGGCGTGCGGCGCAAGGAAGGCGCCTACGCCACCGGGGTGCTGCACCTGTGGCACCGCGAGAACGACCGCGCCCGCGAGGGCGTCAACTGGGAGCGCCTGGGCGCGCGCCTGCGCTCGGGCGAGACGCGCGCCGAACGCGGCCTGGCCGAGGGCGGCGCGCCCTAGTCGTAGCGCATCGCCGCGCGACGCACGCGCGGCATGGCCTGCAGTTCCTCGAGCAGGCGCGGCAGCGGGGCCACGCGCCAGGTGTCGGGCAGCACGATCTCGGCCGCGCCCCGGGCATTGGCGTAGCTCACGACCACCCGGCAGCCCGCGCTGCGCGGCGCACCCGGGGCCGGCGCGCCGCCGTTGACGCGGTAGGGCTCGAGCATCTGGCGCAGGCGCGCGGGGTCGATGCGCTCGGCCAGGTCGATCGCCACCCGCGCCTGGGCCAGCGCGCGCGCCGTGGCCAGGTCGATCACGTCCTCGGCCGAGACCGACATGCGCTGGTTGAACTCGTCGTAGCGCACCTTGCCGGTGACGAACACGAGCTCGTCTTCCTTGAGCAGGGCGCGGCGCCGGTCATAGACCTCGGAATAGATCATCAGTTCGAGCTGCGCGCTGCCGTCGTCGAGCACCAGCACGCCCATGCGGCCGCGGCGCGTCTGCTGCTGGCGCACGCTCACCACGATGCCCGCCAGGCGCACCGTCTCGCGCCCCGGCTTCACATCCACCAGCCGGGTGGGCGCGAGCCGGCGCGCCTCCTCGCGGAACTCGGTGAACAGGTGGCCCGAGAAGTAGTAGCCGAGCGCGAGCTTCTCGTTGGCGAGCTTCTCGCGCTCGCTCCAGCGCGGCACCTTGAGGTACTCGACCACATGCTCGACCTCGCCGGGCGTGCCGAACAGGCTCTCCTGGCCGGCGCTGGCGGCGGCGTTCTCGGCCGCCTCGATGGCGCGGCCCACGCTGGCGTAGAGCTTGGCGCGGTCGTCGTCGATCGCGTCGAACGCGCCGGCGCGCACCAGGGCCTCGATCACCCGGCGGTTGGCGAGCTGCTTGTCGACGCGCCGCGCGAGGTCGAACACGTCGCGGTAGGGGCCGTTCCTCTCGCGCTCGGCGACGATGGCCTCGATCGCCCCCTGCCCCGTGCCCTTCACCCCGCCCAGCCCGTAGCGGATGGTGCTGGCGTCCACCGGCTCGAAGCGCCAGCCGCCCAGGTTGATGTCGGGCGGCAGGATGGCCAGGCCGTTGTCGCGCGCGTCGTCGATCAGGTCTTGCAGCTTGTCGGTGGCGTCCATCACCGCGCACATGTTGGCGGCCATGAAGGCCGCGGCGTGGTGCGCCTTGAAGTACGCGGTCTGGAAGGCGAGGTAGGCGTAGGCCGCGGAGTGGCTCTTGTTGAAGCCGTAGCCCGCGAACTTCTCCATCAGGTCGAACAGTTCGGTGGCCACGTTGGCCGGCACGCCGTCCTTGGCCGCGCCCTCCACGAAGATGCCGCGGTGCTTGGCCATCTCCTCGGGCTTTTTCTTGCCCATCGCGCGGCGCAGCAGGTCGGCGCCGCCCAGCGAGTAGCCGCCGATGGTCTGCGCGATGCGCATGACCTGCTCCTGGTAGACCATGATCCCGTAGGTCTCGCCCAGGATCTCTTCGAGGCGCGCATCGAGGTACTCGACCTTCTGGCCCCCTTGCTTGCGCGCGACGTAGTCGGGGATCAGGTCCATCGGCCCCGGTCGGTAGAGCGCGTTGAGCGCGATCAGGTCCTCGAGCCGGTCGGGCTTGGCGCGCTTGAGCAGCTCGCGCATGCCGCGCGATTCGAACTGGAAGATCGCCGCGGTGTTGGCGCGCTTGAAGATCTCGTAGCTCTTGGGGTCGTCGAGCGGCAGGTGATCGAGGTCGATCGCGAGCCCCGGGTTCAGGCGGCGCACGTACTCGAGCGTGATCGCCAGGATGGTCAGCGTGGTCAGGCCCAGGAAGTCGAACTTGACCAGGCCGATGGCCTCGACGTCGTCCTTGTCGAACTGGCTGATCACCGAGTCGGCCGCGCCGCCCGCGGCGTAGAGCGGGCAGAAGTCGGTGAGCTTGCCCGGCGCGATCAGCACCCCGCCGGCGTGCATGCCGACGTTGCGCGTCAGGCCCTCGAGCGGGCGCGCCAGCTCGATGAGCTGGCCGTTCTCCTCGTCGGCCTCGACCGCCTCGCGAAACGCGGGCTCTTCCTTGAGCGCGCGGTCGAGCGTCCAGGGATCGGCCGGGTTGTGCGGGATCAGCTTCGAGAGCTGGTCGCACTTGGTGTAGGGCATGTCGAGCACGCGGCCGGCGTCGCGCACCACGGCCTTGGCGCCCAGGGTGCCGAAGGTGGCGATCTGGCTCACCGCCTCGGCGCCGTACTTGCGCTTGACGTAGTCGATCACGCGGTCGCGCTTGTCCTGGCAGAAGTCGATGTCGAAGTCGGGCATCGACACGCGCTCGGGGTTGAGGAAGCGCTCGAACAGCAGGTCGTAGTGCAGCGGGTCGAGGTCGGTGACGCCCAGGCTGTAGGCCACCAGCGAGCCCGCGCCCGAGCCGCGCCCCGGGCCCACCGGAATGCCGTTGTCCTTGGCCCAGTTGATGAAGTCCGCCACGATCAGGAAGTAGCCCGAGAAGCCCATCTTGGCGATCACGCCAAGCTCCATGTCGAGCCGAGCGGCGTAGCGCGGGCGGGCTTCGTCGCGCGCGGCGGCCTCGGGGTAGAGCGCCGCCAGACGCCGCTCCAGGCCCTCGATCGACAGCTGGCGCGCGTAGTCGTCGAGGCTCACGCCCTCGGGCGTGGGAAAGCGCGGCAGCTGCGGCTTGCCCAGCACGAGCTCGAGATTGCAGCGGCGCGCGATCTCGACGGCGTTGGCCAGCGCCACCGGCAGGTCGGCGAACAGCGCGGCCATCTCGGCGCGCGACTTGAAGTACTGCTGCGCGGTGTAGCGCCTGGGCCGGCGCGGGTCGGACAGGGTGTAGCCCTCGGCGATGCACACGCGCGCCTCGTGCGCGGTGAAGTCGCCGGGTGCGAGGAACTGGATCGGGTGCGTGGCCACCACCGGCAGGTCGAGCTCGACGGCCAGCGCCAGGGCCGCGCGGCACGCCGCCTCGTCGCCCGCACGGCCGGCGCGCTGCAGCTCGAGGTAGTAGCGCCCGGGGAAGATCGCCGCCAGGCGCCGCGCGGCAGCCAGCGCAGCGTCGCGCCGGCCGCCGGCAAGGTGCGCGCCGACTTCGCCCTCGGCCGCGCCCGACAGGGCGATCAGGCCCGCCGCGCCGCCGTCTTGCTCGAGCCACTCGAGCCGCACCTCGGCGCGGTCGCGATGCTGGTTGTGCAGGCTCGCGCGGGTGAGCAGTTCGCACAGGCGGTGGTAGCCGGCGCCATCCTGCACAAGCACGAGCAGGCGGTAGGGCTGGTCGCGGTCGTCGTCGTTGGTGATCCACAGATCCGCGCCGAGGATGGGCTTGACGCCCGCCTTGCGTGCGGCGCTGTAGAAGCGCACCGCGCCGAAGACGTTGGCCAGGTCGGTCAGCGCGAGCGCGCCCTGGCCGTCGGCTCCGGCCGCCTGGACCGCGTCGCCCAGGCGCACGATGCCGTCGGTGACCGAGAACTCGGAGTGCAGCCGAAGGTGGACGAAAGGCGGAACGGCGGTCTCGGTCATCGCGGAATTCTAGCGAGCGGCTCGCGCGCGCCCGGGCCTGCGCTCGCGGCCGCACGGCGCACACGGCGCCCCCGCCGCAAGGACTCGCCTGCATGCGCGAGCATCGCTTGGCACGGGCGCGCGCGGCGGTGTAGGGTGGCCGGCAGGAGGCTCCCGCCATGACTTTGCATCACCCTGTTCGTTCGCTCGCCCTGCTGCTCGCCCTGGCCTGCGCCACCACCGCCATGGCGCAGACGGTGATCTACAAGGTGCGCTACGCAGACGGCCGCATCGGCTTCACCGACAGCCCTCCGCGTGACGCCACGATCCTCGAGCGCCGCGACGCGAGCAGCCTGCCCAACGCGACGGCTGCGCCTGCGCCCGCGCCTCGGCCCGTGGTGCAGGAGAACGCCGCCGGGCGCCCGGCGGCGCCCGCGGCCTCGGGTGGCGCGGCAGCCGCGGACCTCAACGTCGCTTGGCAAGAGATCGCCGATGCGCAGCGGGCCGTGGATGAGGCGCGGCGTGCGCTCGAATCCGGGCGCGAGCCCCTGCCCGGCGAGCGCCTGGGCCTGGCGGGCGGCGGCTCGCGCTTGTCGCCCGATTACGACGCACGCATGCGCGGCCTCGAGGAAGCGCTGGCCGCGGCCGAGGCACGCCTCAAGGATGCGCACGCGGCACGCAACGCCGCGCGCTGAGGCGCTTCAGCGCGCCAGGTTGACCATGCCGTTGGCCACGCTGACGCGGTCGCCCGGCTTGAAGGCCGGGCGGTCGTAGACGCGCACGACGCGGTCCACACCGTCCTCGAAGCGCACCCGCACGTCCCAGAAGAGCTTGGCGCCGGCGGCGTTGCCGGCCACGCTGCTGCCCGCCATGCCACCGGCCACGCCACCCGCGGCGGTGGCAATGGTCTGACCCGTGCCCCCGCCGATGTTGCTGCCCAGCCAGGCGCCGAGCGCCGCGCCGCCAATGGCCCCGATCACGTTGGCGGTCTGGTCTGTCTCGGTGCCCTCGGTGATCGACTGCACCACCCCCGAGCCCACGATCCCCGCGCCCGGCGGTGTGCTGGCGCACCCGACCATGACCGCGGCCAGCAGGGCCAACATCCAACGCGCACCAACTGTCATCACTTGTCTCCGAAACTTCTGGCCCCGAGGCGGCCCCATGCCTGCCCCGCCGACGTGGCGTGAGGCTAGCACCCGCGCACGCATGGGCAAGGCTCGCCCCGCGGCCTGTAGGACTAACTCGGTTCGGGAGCGCAAATGACAAAGGGGCCAGCTGCGCTGGCCCCTTTGAAGTGGCGTCCCCACGGGGATTCGAACCCCGGTACCTACCGTGAAAGGGTAGTGTCCTAGGCCTCTAGACGATGGGGACCTGTGCGGTCGGTGGTCGGCTCACGCGGCGTGATCGACCTGGCCTGATTCGTTGGTGGAGGTAAACGGGATCGAACCGTTGACCTCTTGCATGCCATGCAAGCGCTCTCCCAGCTGAGCTATACCCCCAACAGAGCGAAGGATTGTAGCGACTTTTCCGGCACCGCTCAAACGAGCGATTCGAGGGATTGCGCTAGTCCGCCAGGGCGGATGCCAGCCGCTCGAGCACGGCGCCGCGCCCGACGAGTTCGAGCGTGGCGTCGATCGACGGCGTCTGGGTGCGCCCGGTCACCGCCACGCGCAGGGGGATGGCGAGTTGCGGCAGCTTGATCCCGGCCTCGCCGACCACCTCCTTGACCAGCAGGCCCAGCGCCGCGCGCTCCCAGGGCACGGCGCCGGCCTTGGCGGCGAATCGGGCCAGCGCGTCGCGCGCCGGCCCGGCCAGGTGCTGGGCCAGCAGCGCGGCGTCGCGCTCGAAGGGGCCGTAGAAGAGCATCGCCGCGTCGGCCAGTTCCTCGAGGGTGCGGGCGCGATCCTTGAGCAGGGCAACGACCTTGAGCAGCTCCGGCCCGCCCTCGATGCGCCCGCCGCGCGCGCTGATGCGCGCGGCCACCAGGCCCGCGAGGCGCGCGTCGTCGGCCTGCTTCATGTACTCGTGGTTGAGCCAGAGCAGCTTCTCGGGGTTGAACTGCGCGGGCGAGCGGCTCACGGCGCCCAGGTCGAACCACTCGACCAGCTGCGCGCGGCTGAACTTCTCGGCGTCGCCGTGGCCCCAGCCCAGGCGGGCCAGGTAGTTGAACAGCGCCTCGGGCAGGTAGCCCTGCTCCGCGTAGGCCAGCACGCTCACCGCGCCGTGGCGCTTCGAGAGCTTCTCGCCGTCGGGGCCGTGAATCAGCGGCAGGTGCGCGAACACCGGCACCGTGGCGCCCAGCGCGCGATAGAGATTGATCTGGCGCGGCGTGTTGTTGATGTGGTCGGCGCCGCGGATCACGTGGCTGATCGCCATATCGATGTCGTCGACCACCACGGCGAAGTTGTAGGTGGGCACGCCGTCGCCGCGCATGATCACCAGGTCGTCGAGCTCGGTGTTGGCGATGCTGATCGGGCCGTAGACCGCGTCGTTCCAGCTCACCTCGCCGGCATCCGGGTTGCGAAAGCGGATCACCGGCACCACGCCCTCGGGCACGGCGCGGCCGGCAGCGCGATCCGGGCGCCAGCGGCCGTCGTAGCGGGGCTTGTCGCCGCGGGCGCGTTGCTGCTCGCGCAGTTCCTCGAGCTCCTCGCGGCTGGCGTAGCAGCGGTAGGCACGGCCGTCGGCGAGCATCGCGTCCACCGCCTCGCGATAGCGGTCGAGGCGGTCCATCTGGTAGACCGGGCCCTCGTCGTAGTCGAGGTCGAGCCAGGCCATGGAATCCAGGATCACCTGGGTGGCCTCGGCGGTGGACCGCTCGCGGTCGGTGTCCTCGATGCGCAGGATGAACTTCCCGCCCAGGTGCCGTGCGTAGGCCCAGCAAAAGAGCGCGGTGCGGGCCGTGCCCAGGTGCAGCATCCCGGTGGGACTGGGGGCGATGCGGGTGCGGACGGAATTCATGCGAAGGAGGCCGGGCAGGACACGGCGCGTGGCTGCAAGGAGGCGCCGCGGGCGGCCCGCAGCGAGGCGCGGATTCTAGCCGCCGTGCCGCCAGCGACTCGCCGCCCCTAGACGCCCACGGTGCGCTGCCACAGTTCCTCGTCGGCCGCGAGCGCCCGCGACGACCCCGACCACACCACGCGGCCGCGCTCCAGCAGGGTGTGGCTGTCGGCCAGCGCGAGCAGGCGCCGCACGTACTTGTCGATCACCAGGATCGCCTGGCCGCGGCTGCGCAGCAGCGCCAGGCAGCGCCAGATCTCTTCGCGCACCAGGGGCGCGAGGCCCTCGGTGGCCTCGTCGAGGATGAGCAGGCGCGGGTGGGTCATCAGGGCGCGGCCGATGGCCAGCATCTGCTGCTCGCCGCCCGAAAGCTGGTCACCGCGGTGCCGGGCGCGCGCGGCGAGCGCCGGGAAGGTGGCATAGACCTCGGCCACGCTCCAGCGCGTCGTGCCGTCGGCCGCGGGGCGCGCAAAGGCCAGCAGGTTCTCCTCCACGCTCAGGGTGCGGAAGATGCGCCGACCCTCGGGCACGAGCGCCAGCCCCAGGCGCGCGATGCGCTCGGGCGCGAGGCCGTCGATGCGCTGCCCGGCAAAGACGATGCTGCCGCCGCTCGGCGGCGTGAGGCCAAGAATGGCGCGCACCGTCGTGGACTTGCCCATGCCGTTGCGGCCCAGCAGCGTCGCGACCTCGCCCTCGCGCACCTCGAGGTCGACGCCAAAGAGCACCTGGCTCGCGCCGTAGCCGGCCTGCAGTCCGTGCACCTGCAGCAGCGCGCTCACGCGGCGAACTCCTCGCCCAGATAGGCGCGGCGCACCTCGGGATGCACGCGGATGGCGCCCGGCGTGTCGCAGGCGATCACGCGCCCGGCCACCAGGGCGCTGATGCGCGTGGCCAGGCGGAACACGGCGTCCATGTCGTGCTCGACCAGCAGCACCGTGTACTGGCCGCGCAGCGAATCGATGAGCGCGACCATGCGCTCCGACTCCTCCGGCCCCATGCCGGCCATGGGCTCGTCGAGCAGCAGCAGGCGCGGCCTGGTGGCCAGCGCCAGGCCCAGCTCGAGCTGGCGCTGCTCGCCGTGCGCCAGCGCCGCCGCGTTCACCGCCAGGCGCGCGCCCAGGCCCACCCGTTCGGCCACGCGGGCCGCCTCGGCGTAGCGCGCCCCCTCGCTGCGCGCCGGCCGCCAGAAGCGCAGGCTCGAGCCCGAGCGCGCCTGCACGGCGAGCGCGAGGTTGTCGAGCACGCTCAGCCGGGAAAACAGATTGGTGACCTGGTAGGAGCGGGCCAGCCCGCGGTGCACGCGCTCGTGCATCGGCAGGTGGGTGATGTCCTGGCCCGCCAGAACGATGCTGCCCGCGTCGGGCGCGAGCGCACCGGCGATCTGCTGGATCAGCGTGGTCTTGCCCGCGCCGTTGGGTCCGATCAGGGCGTGCAGTTCGCCGTGCGCCACGTCCAGCGCAGCGCCGTCGCTGGCGCGCACGCCGCCGAAGCGCTTGCTCAGGCCGCGTACCTCGAGCAGCGTGTTCATCGCCGCCGCCAGCGCGCGATCACGCCTGCGATGCCGTCGGGCGAGGCCAGCACCACCGCCAGCAGCACGAGGCCCACACCAAGCTGCCAGTGGATGGTCCACGCCGAGGCGAACTCCTCCAGCAGCAGCAGCACGGCTGCGCCGATCACCCCGCCCCACAGGTGGCCCACGCCCCCCAGGATCACCATCACCATCAGCGCGCCCGACTGCGTCCACTGCATGGTGCTGGGCGTGACCAGGCCGGTCTGGTTGGCCAGCAGCGCGCCGGCCAGCCCGGCCAGCGCACCGGCCAGGGTGAAGGCCGCGAGCCGATAGCGGTAGACCGGAAAGCCGATGGCGCGCATGCGGGTCTCGTTTTCGGCAATCGCGCGCAGCGCGAAGCCGAAGCGCGCGTTGAGCAGGCGCTGCACGAAGATGAAGGCCGCCGCGCAGACCGCCAGCACCACGTAGTAGAAGGTGGTGTCGTTGGCGGCATCCATCCCGAAGGGCAGGCCCGAGCGCGCCGCCAGCGGCAGGCCGTCGTCGCCGCCGAAGGTGCGCAGCGACACCATCAGGTAGTAAAGCATCTGCGCGAAGGCCAGCGTGATCATGATGAAGTACACGCCGTGCGTGCGCACGCTGACCGCGCCGATCGCCAGCGCGAAGAGCCCCGCCACCAGCACCGCCGCGGGCCAGGCGACGAGCGCCGAGCTCACGCCCGCCTGCATCAGGACGCCCACGGCGTAGGCGCCCAGGCCCACGAAGGCTGCGTGCCCGAAGCTCACCATGCCGCCGAAGCCGATCAGCAGGTTCAGGCTGGTGGCGGCCAGCGCGAAGATCAGGATGCGCGTGGCGAACGACACGTAGAAGCCGCCGTCGAGCGCCTGCGCCAGCGGCGGCAGCGCCACGAGCAGGGCCAGCACCCCCAGCGCCGCACCGGCGTGCAGCGGCTGGTCGAGCAGGCCGCGCCCGGCCGAGGGCGTGTCCGGCACCTCGGCCGCACCCGGCACCGCGTCGGCCGCGCCGCGCTCAGCCATGGGCGGGGAACAGGCCCTGGGGCTTCACGAACAGCACCACGGCCATGAGCAGGTAGATGAGGATCGAGGCCAGCGCCGGCCCCGCCACCGAGGCCGCGGCCGGCCCCAGCACGTCGCCCATCACCAGCGGCACGGCGGTGCGGCCCACCGTGTCGACCATGCCCACCAGCAGCGCCGCCACCAGCGCGCCGCGGATCGAGCCTATGCCGCCGATCACGATCACCACGAAGGCGAGGATGAGGATGTTCTCGCCCATGCCCACCTGCACCGCCAGCAGCGGCCCGAGCAGGCCGCCGGCCAGCGCCGCGAGCGCCGCGCCCAGGCCGAACACCACGGTGAACAGGCTGCGGATGTTCACGCCCATGGCGCGCGCCATCTCGCGGTCGGCCGCGCCGGCGCGCACCTGCATGCCCAGCCGGGTGCGGGTGACCAGCCACCACAGCGCCAGCGCCACTGCGAGCCCCACGCCGATGATCAGCAGGCGGTAGGCGGGGTACTGCAGGCCGGGCAGCAGTTCCACCGGGCCGGCCAGCGCCGCCGGCGCCGACAGCGGCACGGGCTGCTCGCCCCAGATCATGCGCACGCTCTCGTTGGCGATCAGCAGCAGGGCAAAGGTGCCCAGCACCTGCGAGAGGTGGTCACGCGTGTAGAGCCGCCTCAGCACCGTGACCTCGAGGGCCATGCCCACCAGCGCCGTGCCCGCGGCGCCTGCCAGCAGCGCCACGGCAAACGAGCCGGTGGCCGCGGCCACTGCCGCCGTCAGGTAGGCGCCGACCATGTAGAGCGAGCCGTGGGCGAGGTTGATCATGTCCATGATGCCGAACACGAGCGTCAGCCCCGCGGCGATCAGGAACAGCATCAGGCCGAACTGCAGGCCGTTGAGGGCCTGCTCCAGCCACAGGATGCCGGTCACGCGGCGCGCCCGCTCAGGGCATCTTGCACAGCGCGACGTAGGCGTCGGCGTGGTTCTTGAACACCGTGCCCAGGGTGCGGTTGGTCACCTGGCCCTGGGCGTTCTTCGACACCACGCGCAGGTAGTAGTCCTGCACCGGGTAGTGGTTGGTGTTGAACTTGAACGCACCGCGCACCGACTTGAAGTTGGCGGCGCGCAGGGCGCGGCGCACGGCCTCTTGGTCGTCGAGCTTGCCCTTGGTGTCGCGCACGGCGGCGTCCATCAGCAGCGCGGCGTCGTAGCCCTGCGAGGCGTAGAGCGAGGGCAGGCGGCCGTATTCCTTCTGGAAGTCGGCCACGAACTTGCGGTTCTGCGGGTTGTCGAGGTCGTGCGCCCACTGGCTGGAGTTGAACATCCCGGCCATGGGCTCGCCCACCGCACGGATCACGTCCTCGTCGGCCGAGAAGCCCGGGCCGAAGAGCGTGGCGTCCTTCGACAGGCCCGCGCCCACGTACTGCTTGATGAAGTTGATGCCCATGCCCCCGGGCAGGAAGATGTAGACGGCGTCGGGCTTGGCGGCGCGCGTCTGAGCCAGTTCGGCCGCGTAGTCGAGCTGGCCGAGCTTGGTGTAGATCTCCTGCGCCACCTCGCCCTTGTAGTAGCGCTTGAAGCCGGTGAGCGCGTCCTTGCCCGCGGGGTAGTTGGGCGCGATCAGCACCACGCGCTTGTAGCCCTTGTCGGTCACCGTCTTGCCCACCGCCTCGTGCAGGTTGTCGTTCTGCCAGGCAACGTTGAAGAAGTAGGGGTTGCACTGCTCGCCCGCGTACTGCGAGGGGCCGGCGTTGGCGCTGATGTAGAAGGTCTTGGACGCGAAGATCGGCTGACCCACCGCCAGCATCACGTTCGAGAACACGATGCCGGTCATGAAGTCCACCTTGTCGCGCTTGATCAGGCGCTCCACGGCCTGGCGCGCGACCTCGGGGTTGCTCTGGTCGTCGGCGACGATCAGCTCGACCGGCAGCCCGCCGAGCTTGCCGCCCGCCTGCTTGAGCGCGAGGTTGAACCCGTCGCGAATGTCCACGCCCAGCGCGGCGCCCGGGCCGGAGAGCGTGGACACGAAACCCACCTTCACCTTGTCGGCGGCGGTGGCGGTGAGGGCGCAGGCACACAGCAGGGCGGCGAGGGCCGGCCGCGCGAGGCGCGGGGCAGCAAGAGCTCGGGCAAGCATGGGGATCCTTCGGAAAGCGGCGGTCGATGCGTGAACGGCGCGCCGCCTAGGCAGCGCAGGCCTTATGGTCGCACAGGCCGGCGGCCGCCCTGCGGCGGCGGCGCAACGCCGCCGCGCCGCCCGCCCCCACGGGCGCCCGGGAACGCGGGCTTCAGGCCGCCAGTCCGAGCAGGGCGCGCTGGCGCGCGTCCAGCCCGGCCAGTACCTCGACGGCGTGAGCCTCGCCCTGCCCCACGATGGCCTCGAAGCGCGACCAGTCGAGCAGCCCCACCTTGTACAGCGGCGGATTGAAGTAGACGTCGGAGGCGCGCCGCACCTCGTCGCGGCGCGAGACCGAGTACAGGATCGTCACGTTGAGCAGGTAGGACACCAGCGAAGGCAGGCGGTAGCGCCGCTTGGCGCGCGGCCGCAGTCGGTCGAGCAGCAGTTCCCAGCTGCCCGGCACGTCCTCGAACTCCAGGCGGCGCGCACTGTGCACGCCCAGGTCCACGCCGATCACGCAGCCCACGCCGCGCACCTGGCGCATCGCGTCCACCGGAAGGTTGTTGAAGGTGCCCCCGTCGCACAGCAGGTCGCCGTCCATCACCACCGGCGGGAAGGCGCCGGGAATCGCGGCCGTGGCGCGCATGGCGCGCTCCAGCCCGCCGCCCCCGATCACCTGCTCGCGCGCCTGCGAGTAGTTGCTGGCGACGCAGAAGTAGCTCTTCCACATCTCTTCGATGTCGACCTCGCCGCCGGCGATCTCGGCCAGCGCGCCGCGCATCGCCCTCTTCATGCGCCCGCCCTTGATCAGCGACACCAGGGGCAGCAGGTTGTAGTCGCTCGAGGGATTGTTCGCAAAGGCGCGGCGCGCGATGGGCAGCGCCTCGTCGATCGGCAGGTCGGCAGCGATCGGCACGGCCATCAGCGCGCCGATGCTGGTGCCGCCCACGAAGTCGAGCTCGACTCCCGCCTCGCGCAGCTTGCGCCAGATGCCCAGGTGCGCGAAGCCGCGCGCCCCGCCGCCCGCCAGCACCAGGCCCACCGCCTTGCGCGCCACGATGCGTGCCAGCCGGGCGAGGTCGGGGGCATGGCCGCGCCGCAGGTTGACGTGCCCGGCCACCGGCCGACGCTCGCGCCAGGCACGCGCGCCGCGCGCCACCCGCGCCCCCGCGGGATGCAAGAGCACCAGGATCTGCGCGGCCTCGAGCCGCGCCCCGCCATCGAGCAGCTCCGAGCGCTCCAGCGCACTCACCGCTGGCGTGGCAGTGGCGTCGGCCAGCAGCAGGATCTCGTCGGCGTGGTGCACGCAGTTGCGCGTCCAGTCAGAAGGCCCGGCGTCGGCAACCAGCAGCACGAAGTCGTGCCCGGCCTCGACCGCGTCGATCGCCAGGGCCACGCGCGCGTCGGCTTCGCGCGCGTCCTGCGGCGTGGTGCCGGCAGCCGCCGCGGTGATCTGCGGCGCCGAGGAGTCGAGCACCGCCACGCGCCCGTGCGCCGCCAGCTGCGCGGCGAGCTCGCGCGCGAACTGGGCGGCATCCGGCTCGGCGGTGACGGGCAGCAGTGCCACCGTCACCGGCGCCGGCCAGGGCCGCCGCAGGTGCTCGGTGCGCAGGCGCTGGATGACGCGGCTCGTGAACAGCATCGAGACCCGCGGATCGAGCGCCAGCAGTTCCTGGAACTGCGCCTGGTCCAGGCGCGCGAGCACGGTGTCGCGCACCGCGATCACCGTGGCCGAGCGTGGCTCGCCGGTGTAGAGGCTGAGCTCGCCGATGATCTCGCCGCGCCCCATCTCGCGCACCATGCGCTCGCGTCCCGCCTCGTCGGCGATGTAGGCGCGCAGGCGGCCGCTGACGGCCAGGTAGGCGGCGTCGCCCGGCTCGCCCTGGCGCATCAGCACCTCGCCCGCGGGCAGGCTGACCCACTGGGCGCGCTCGCGCGCGAACTGCAGCAGGCGCGGGCCGAATTCTCCGAACAGCGTGTTGAGATGCGAGGCGAACAACGCCTCCTGGTGCGCCTGCCCCCAAGGGCTGTGTGACATGCGAAGTTTCTCCCTTGGCATCCGGCCGGCTCGCCGCGCACGACGAGCCCCGGAGCCTCTAGCCAGCGCGGTGCGCGGACTCCAGTTCGTTGGTCAGGGCCCGCACCCGCGAGGCGAGCAGCAGGCCAAGGTTGAGCAGCAGCTTGCCCACCAGGGCGGGCTGCTCGGCGGTGAGGCGCTCGTAGTCGGCGCGTGCGAGTTCGAGCACGACGGCGTCCTCCTCGGCAATCGCGTCGGCCGAGCGGGCGCGCCCCTCGAGCAGGCCGATCTCGCCAAACGCCACGCCCGGGGCGTAGCTCACCAGGCGGCGCGCCAGGGTGGGGTCGGCCGGATCGGCTCCCATCAGCCAGATGCCGATCTGCCCCTCGAGCGAGACATAGAGCGCGTCGCCCGGCTCGCCGCGCCGGAACACGGCCGCGCCCTTGGGCACGCAGCGCTCGCTCATCGCCGCGCCCAGCGTGGCGAGCTCGGCCTCGGTGAGTCCCGCGCCGAGCAGCGTCTCGGAGAGCACGAGTGCGCGGTGCCGGGCCGTGGCCGGGGCCAGGGTGGCGAGCAGGCGGTCCTCGGCATGCTCGAGGGCGCGGTCGGCATCGGCGAAGAAGTGGCCGTCCGACAGCGCGCCCTGCACGTCGAGGTCGCGGATCAGGCGGGTGCGCGCATCGCGCGGGCCCAGCCCCACCAGCAGCAGCTCCTTGCCGGCATGCTCGACCTCGTGCGCGGCGTGCAGCAGCACGCGCGCGCCGCTCGCGTCCACGTCGGTCACCCGGCTGAAGTCGAGGATGATGATCTGCGCGTCATGGGCGAGCTTCTCGATCTCTTCGTCGGCGTCCTCGGCGGTGCCGAAGAACAGCGCGCCATCGAGCTCCACCAGGGCGATGCGCCGGCCGTGCGCGCGCAGCATCTCGGTCTGCTCGGCCGGGCGCACCTTGCGCGAGCTGCGCTGGTCGGCGTGCACCACCTGGCGCACCGGCGCCTTCACGTTGGCGCGGATGAACATGATCATCGCCACCAGGGTCCCGAGCGCGATGGCCAGCGGCAGCGACAGGAAGACGGTGACTCCGGCCACCAGCAGCATCACGGCGTAGTTGATCGCCAGGCTGCGCGGGGCACGCCAGCGCCAGCTCTGCACCCACATCACCTTCGTGGCCCGCCGCGTCCAGACGTCGAACAGGCTGTAGGCGGCGGCGGCGAACACGCCGGCGATCGCCGCCATGGGCACGATGCTCATGAAGCGCAGCCCGAACACCAGCAGCACGACCAGCGTGAGCGCGAACACCAGGCGCGAGGCGCGGGTGCGGCTGCCGGCCTCGAGGTTCACCTTGCTGCGCGTGGTGGACGCGGCGCTGGGCACGCCACCGACCAGGCCCAGCGCGGTGTTGGCCATGCCCTGGCCGAAGAGCGCTCCCTCGCCGTTGACCCGAACGCGGGTGAGCTCATCCACCGTCGAGCCGGCCAGCGCGGTCTGCAGGCTGGACATCATGGCCACGGCCAGGGCGAAGACCAGCAGCGGCCCGAGGTGCTCGCGGGTCACGCCCTCGCCCAGGCGCTCGACCACCGGGGTCAGGATGCCGGCATCGGGCCAGGCGAAGCTCGGCGGCACGAACAGGGGGCCGAGCGCGCCCGCCAGCGGGGTGAAGGCCAGCGCGTGATGGAGCAAGGTCGCCACCCCGAGAGCCAGCAGGTAGGCGGGGATCAGGCTCAAGCTGCGCGGTGGACGCACCGCCACCCAAAAGGCGGCGAGCGCCACCAGCGGCGCCAGCGGCTTGGCGAGTTCCCACTCGGTCCACACGTGGCCCGCGGGCAGACCCATGAAGTTGGGCGCCATGGCGGCGACCATCAGCACCGCCGAGCCGTTCACGTAGCCCGCGTGCACCGGGTAGGGGACGTAGCGCACCAGGCCGCCCAGGCGCAGCGCCGCCACCGCCATCTGGATCAGGCCGGCCAGCACGAGCCCCAGCGCGACGTAGGCGAGCACCATGGGTACGAAGGGCCGGCCGTCGCCGGTGACGAAGCGCGGATCCCTGAGCAAGGCCGCGATCAGGGGCGGCACCAGCAGCACCAGCGCCGCGCTCGTGCCACTGAGCAGCGGCCCGCGCCCGCCGAGCACGAAGGTCACCAGGGTGGCGATGGCCGCGGTCCACACCCCGATCAGGAAGCCGATCTGGCCCTGCTCCACGCCCAGCGGCTTGAAGGCCACCAGACCGTAGCTGCCCTCGATGGCCAGCAGGACCAGGGCCGCGGTGATGCCGCCTGCCAGGTCGCCACGGGCGATGCCGTTGCGTTCGAAGAGGCTGGCCCACCAACCCGGCCGCGCGACCACCTCGCTGCTCATGCGCGCCCTCGGGGACGGAGCCTCGACGGTGCGGGCGTGGGCATCGTGGCGGGACCGCTCCGGCCCCCGGCACGCAGGCAGGGGGGTATTGCTTCGGCCTCAGTCACGCTCGCCCCAGCCCGGGAAATCGTCGATCACCTGGGTGTGGGTCACGAGGCGGCCGTCGGTCCAGAGGTGGAGCTGGAAGGCCGAAGGCTCGAAGGCGAAGCTCATCCCGGCCTCGGGGCGCAGGTCCGCCACGAGCTGGTGCGCGGTGCTCGGGCATACCGAGGCAACAGTACCGGCGAAGCGGGCGTGAAAAGCGCGGTGGTAGTGCCCGGCGATGACGCGCTCGACGTGCGGGTGGCGCGCGATCACCGCGGCCTGCTCCTCGGGATGGGCGAGGCGCATGCTGTCCATCAGGGTCATGCCGGCGGCGATCGGCGGGTGATGCTGGGCCACGATCGTGGGCCGGTCCGATTCGGCCAGCGTGCGGTCGAGCCAGGCCAGGCGCCGCGCGCACAGCGCGCCACCGGGCTCGCCCGGGACCACGGTGTCGAGCACAACCAGGCGCACCTCCAGATCGTCCACCGCGTACTGCACGAAGCCATCTTCGCCGCGCAGCCAGGGCATCCGCGGGAAGGCGGCCTGCAGCGCGCCGCGTTCGTCGTGATTGCCCGGCAGCAGGTACACCGGCATGGTCAGCGGCGCGAGCAGCTCGGCGAGCAGGCCGTACTCCTCGGCCGTGGCGTGATCGGTGAGGTCGCCGGTGGCGACCACGGCGTCGGGACGGCGCGGCAGCGACAGGATCCGGTGCACGCAGCGCTCGAGCTTGGCCGGCGTGTCGACCCGCCCGTAGGCCAGACGGCCTGGGGGCACGAGGTGCGGATCGCTGATCTGGCACAGGAGCATGGTCGGGTTCCGGCTGGGGCCGCGCTGCGGATCGGTTCCCTGAGGGATCCCCGGCCAGGCGCGCGGCGTCGCAAGCGTAAACGAAGCACCGCCCTGCCGGACAGCGATCTGGGCCGCCGCCTTGCGCCCATCGCCGGGAGGCGGCCATGGCGCCACACGCCTGCGCGCCGCGATGGGCGAGCGGCGGCAGCGCGGCTATGCTGCGCCGTCGCCCGACTGGCACCACGCGCATGAATCCCTCGCAGGACGCCCCGACCGCCCTCGAAGAAGACGACCCCATCGAGGAGTCCTGGGAAGCGGAACGCTTCGGGATCCCCGCCGGCGGATGGCGCCGCCGCCTGTTCGTGGTGGTGTTCGGCACCAACACCCGGCTGGGACGCGCCTTCGACCTCGTCCTGCTGCTGCTCATCCTGGCCAGCACCGCCGTGGTCATGGCCGACAGCGTGGCCAGCATCTCGCAGCGTCACCACGACACACTCACGGCGCTCGAGTGGTTCTTCACGGTGGCCTTCACCTTGGAGTACGCCGCGCGCCTGGCGTGCGTCGAGCGGCCGTGGCGCTACGCGCGCAGCTTCTACGGCGTGGTCGACCTGATCTCGATCCTGCCGACCTGGCTTGCGTTCTTCTTCCCCGAGCTGCACGCCCTGATCGACGTGCGCGTGCTGCGCCTGATGCGCATCTTCCGCATCCTCAAGCTCACCGAATACATCCGCGAGTACCGCAGCCTGGGTTCGGCGCTGCACGCCAGCCGCCGCAAGATCATGGTGTTCATGGGCACGGTGTGCCTGCTGATCGTCCTGGTGGGCACGCTCATGTTCGTGATCGAGGGGCCGCAGCACGGCTTCACCAGCATCCCCATGGCGGTGTACTGGACCATCACCACCATCACCACCGTGGGCTACGGCGACATCATTCCGCAGACCGACCTCGGCAAGGCGATCGGCAGCATCACCATGGTGCTGGGCTGGGCGGTGCCCGCGGTGCCCGCGGCCATCGTCACGGCCGAGATGACCACCCGCAAGATGCGCCGCGAGGAGCACAAGCGC
>ENA-UOWG01001283-UOWG01001283.1-activated-sludge-metagenome-genome-assembly--contig:-NODE-1283-length-25764-cov-10.831421_pt1 | contig 25764 bp, 18 predicted proteins | sample MGYA00238147_ERZ761563 | MGnify/ENA primary metagenome ERZ761563 (study PRJEB28884, sample SAMN05720216) | anaerobic digester metagenome | isolation source: active sludge of municipal... | reverse complement strand
GCTCATATTTGTCAATCTGAGAAGCGAGCCCACGCCGCACCATGCGCGCTGCGGACAAGGAGGAGAGATGAAAGCGAAAGTACTGGCCCTTTGCCTGCTGACTGCCGTCCCGGTTTCTGCCGCGGCGATTTCCGGCGTGTGGGCGAGTCCCTGTCTGGTCGTCAAGGGGCAGGAGTGCACAATCGAGTGGACGCGCACCGGCCAAATGGCCGCTCAGGTGAACATCACGCTCTGGCTCGCCGGGGCGAAGCAGGCCGAGATCCCCAATGTCCCCAACCCCGAGGGCAAGAACGAAAGGGCCTGGATGGTGCCGGCCGGCCTGCCCACGGGTAAGTACGTCTTTCGCGTGGCCACGACCGACGGCCTGTTCAAGGGAGAGGCGGAGCATTTCCTCGATCAGAAAGGGTTAGTCATCGTGAGCGGGCCCAGCGGGTCCGTCTTGCTCGGCTCGGGGATCTCATTTTCCTGGCACGGCTTCGGTTTGGGCCTTTCGCCGACGACCTACCATGACCTCTATCGCAACGGCGCCCTGGTCGGCCGCATCGGCACGGCCGACATGAGCCATTCCAGCGGCTGCGGCCGCTCGGCTGGCTGGACCGTGGGCGAGCTGCTCGACCCGAACACCGAGGAGATCCTTCCCGAGAAGGCGCCGGCGGGATCCGGATACCGCATCCGCGTGACGTCCTATGGCGGCCAGTATTACGGTGAAACCGACGCGTTTTCCATCGTGGCGAAGCTCGATCCCGGCTGGGTCCAGCACCGCTTCAAGCTCGTGAACCGCATCCCGGTGTGGCCGGTTCCCGGCTGCCCGCAATGCGGCGAGGTGCAGCTGGAAGATCTCTGGAAGATCCTTGAAGGCGACCCGGACGTGCAGGAGATCCAGCTGTGGCACGGCAACCGCATGCTGGCCAAGCTGGTCGAGCGCGGCGCCGTTGCCCGGCGCCTGGCTGGCCGGCGCGTCGAGTTCGGGGATACCTTTGCGAGACTGCGGCCGGGCGGCACCGGCTTCGAGCTGCGCCTGCTCGCCAGCGGGGGCAGGCTGCTGGGCACCCAGGCGGTTGCCATGGACTACAAGAGCAAGTGAAGCAAACAAGGAGGGGGAGCATGAAAATCAAGTCGTTCATCCTGGCGTTCCTGTGCGCCGCGGCGCTGGGCGCCGCGGCGGTCAGCGTCACCGTGGCCCCCTGCCTGATCTGCAAAGGCACGGACTGCTGGATCAACTGGAGCGTCACGGGGTCGGCCGCGGACAGGGTGGCCATCACTATCTGGCGCGGCACCACCATGGTGGAGCAGTTCTCCGACGTTCCCAGCGGCACGGGAACGAACGAAAAGGTCTGGCCCGTGCCGCTGGCGCTGGCGTCGGGGGAGTACACGTTCCGCGTGTCCACCGTTGACGGCCTGGCGCAGGGGGAGTGCCGGGGCGAGATCCGCGACCTGGGCATCTATACCGATCCGGCTGCCCCCGCCGGCGCCCTGCCGCGGGGTACGGCGCTCAGCATCAGCTGGCGGGCGTTCGGCATCGTCCCCGGCATCCAGCCGGCCTATCTCGATCTCTACCGCGCCGGGACCTACATCGGCCTGGCCGCCATCGACGTCATGAACAGTTCGCATGGCTGCGGCCGCTCGACCACCTGGGTGGCCGGTGATCTGCTGGACCCGGCGACGGAAATGCCGCTGGCTGAAAAGGCCCCGGGTGGCGGCGGCTACCGCATCCGCATCCGCAACCAGGCCGGCAGCCACTACGCGGAAAGCGGGGAGTTTTCCATCCTGGTGCCGTTCGATCCCCAGCTCCTCAAAGACCGCCTGAAGGCCGTCACCCGCGTCCCGGTCTGGCCCGCACCCGGCTGCCCGACCTGCGGCGACGTGTCGCTGGCCAGCCTGTGGCCGGTCCTGCGGGATGCCCCCGCCGGCTGCCGGATCGAGCTATGGACCGCCGGGCATTCGCTGGGCAGGCTGGTTGAGGCGGGGGAAGCGCAGCAGCGCGCGACCCGGCGGATCGACTTCGGCGGCTCGTTCACGAAGCTGCAGCAGGGCCGCAACGTCTTCGAGCTGCGGCTGTTCGACGACAAGGGGGTGCTGCTGCAAACCCAGCCGCTGGCGCTGAACCTCAAGTCCAACTAGAGGTTCTCCCGCAAGCGGGCGCACCTCACGCCGCCCCCTCTCCCTGACGCGGACCGGCGCCTCCCGTCAGCGGGCGCAGGCTACTCCAGCGCCCTCTCCAGAGCCATATAGGCGTCATGAACCCTGGCCACGCGGCCCGCGACGTCTTGGGCCGCGCACGCGGCAGCAGCGGCCTGCAGGGCCCTGGTTTCGTCCAGAAGCGCGGCGGCGGCGGCCTGGAAGGCCTCGGTCTTGGCTTCCAGGCGCTTGGAAAGCGTCACCCTGGTGATGGCCTCGGCATCGGCCACCATGTCGGCAGCCAGGCCGCAGATTTCGGCATGTTTGTTTTCGGGCAGGTACTTGTGGTAGACCACGTAGAGGACCTTGTGATAGGCGTCCACTTCCCCGGCCGCCGGGCGGATGGCGCGGATCAGCATCTCATAGCTCATTTGCAGCATCTCGGCGGCGGCGAGCAGCGCCGGGTCGTCCGTGCCAACGGCAGCCTTTTTATACGCGCCCACCGCCAGGTTGAAGTCGGCCAGCCCTTTGTCCCAGGCCCCCTTCTTCTCGCGCAGGATGCCGGGCAAGACGGCGGCGTTGATCTTGGCGGCTCCGGCCTCGATCCCGGGGAGGAAGCCGCGCAACGCCGTGCAGTCCTTGGCCGGGAAGGCGGCGTGCCACATGGGGACGATGATCTCGTGGAAGGCGATCAGCTCCGGGACCGAGCTTTCGGTCTCGGGATCAGGAACAAGCTCGCCGACCAAAAGGAAACAGCAACAAAGCAGAAAAGCCGGCAGCGCGACACGCACGGTCTTGATCAAGTCATCCTCCATTGAGCCTTTGAGCGGATTCGGACGGATTCACTCGCCCTTCATAGAGCCCCCATTTTTTAGCAATCCGGTCCTCGCGGGAGGGTCGCATCCTGAAGGGAGCAGGAATCCGTATCCGTATGGTCCCAAAAACCACGGCGAGCCGCCACACCCATTTTCTTTCATGACGCGCTCCCCCAAAACCGCCTCCTGACTGCGGCTGCCCCTGTCGGCATGGAGGCGGCGGCCCTGCGGCGTGAGGGAAAACCCACGATGATGATTCGTCAAATAATCCATTCACATAGGACTTTTTCAACAAGACGAAATCGGGCGGCGATTGGCCAGTGAGGCGATTGCTCACACTGGCCTTTTTCAGGCCGGGCAGGACAAGCTGGAAATCCTTAACCGGCGATAGTTTTCGGCCGGAGACCTGCTCCGCGGACCTTGGCAAGGCGCTTGCTTATTGCCGAATGGAGCCGCCGACCAAATCCCGGTCTCCTTAAGGAAAAGCATGTGAAACGGGGTTTGCATGGTCACCAGGAAGAACGCCGCAACAAAGGCGGCGCGGACAAGCCTGACGCATTGCTTCCGAAAAAATTGGCGCGAAGACGAGTGAATATTAAAAAGGAGGAGTCATGAAAAACAAGCTTTTCTTCGGAGTGCTGTTGACCGCTTTCATTTTCCCAATCACGATCCATGCCGCCGGGGCGAAATGGAGCGCTGCTTTTACCGGCGGCTGGACGTATTCGGCCGGTGGCGATCTCAATGATTTCCGCTTGGGGAAAAACAGCTACTGGATCCAATCGGGGCTCGTGCGCAGCAACAAGGTCTCGAAGGAGTGCGAAGCCCTCCATTCCGGCGTCAATCTTAACGGGGAAATCCGCTATCACCTTGCGCCCACGCTGCACCTCACCCTCAGCGCGGGATACCTGACCGTGAGCGGCGGGAAGGATGCCGATGAGATCAATGTGCAATGGGGCCAGAGAGTCGACATCCATACGTTCGATTCGACGGTGAAATCCGTGCCCGTCATCATCGGGGCCAGATGGGAGCCCTTCGGCCGAGCGAAACTCCGCTTCTACACCATGGGCGGGATCGGCCTGTATTTCACCCGCTTGTACAGCTTCGACAGGGAGGAATGGGACGACGGTTCCGGTCCGGCGAGCGGCTGGAGCGAAAGCAAGATCACGGCCAATGCGGTTGGCTTTGGCGCGCAGGGCGGGATCGGCATCGAGTATCCCCTGGGGAAGCGCGTCGCCATGGTCCTGGAGGGCGTGGGCCGCTTCGGCCGGGCTTCGGGATTCGACGGCTCCCGCAGCTACCGTAGATCCAATGGCCAGGATTCGGCGGATACGGGCACCCTGTATTTCGGCGAAAACTACTCAACTTGGATCCAAGGTTGGTTCCCGACCGTCGCCGTCTCCTCATCGGCCCCGGGAGGGGCCAATTGGCGCGGCGTCGGCAAATTTTCAGTCGACCTTTCCGGTTTCGCGCTGCGCGCCGGCCTGCGCGTCAGCCTCTGATCAACGGCACGGCGGGCGGCAGCGGCGCCGCCATTGCCCGGGCATGAAGAAGATCCTGCTGGTGGAGGACGACCCGACCATGCGCCGGGCCCTGCGCCTGCTCCTCGAGCAACAAGGCTACTCCGTGGCCGAAGCGGCGGACGGGGAGGAGGCGCAGGCGATCCTCGCCGGCGCGCGATTCGACCTGGTCGTCACCGACCTGTTCCTGCGGGAAGTCTCCGGGCTTGACATTTTCCGCATGCATCATCACGAGACTCCCGCCCTGATCATAACCGGGCACGGTGAATCGGCGCTGGGGCGCCGGGCGCGGGAAGAATCCGGAGGATGCTTCCTGGAAAAGCCGTTCACCGCCAAGGAATTCCAGAACATGATTGCGATGATCATGAAAACCAAGGAGGAAAAATAGAAAAGAAGGTGTTTTTGTTCGCCTGCCTGCTCGGCATGGCGTTGGCGGGCCGTGGCTTCTCCTGCGATGTCCGCTTCAGCCTGCGGCTGACGGGCGGGATGGGATGCACGTCGGTGGGCGACCTGAACGGCTGGCGGACGACCCGCAGCGCCGTGGCCGCCTATGGGTACAACAACCAGGCGGCAGGGGGCTTAAAGGCGATCCATCTTGGATTGGACGGCGAGGCCGATGTCCTCCTCCATCCAAACGATCGGCTGGCTCTCCGCTTCGGCGCCGGGTGCATCACCGTCGACGGCGGCAAAGATTGCGATCGCATCGCCAAAAGCCAGGGGGCGGACTACGAGGAGCTGGATTCCAGCGCCCAAGCAATCCCGCTCCGCCTCGGCGTTTCCCACTTCTTTCCCGCCACAAAAAAGATGCAGGCTTTCATTTCGGGCGGAGTCGGCTACTACTTCGCCAAGGTCCGGGATGAGATATACATCGTCGAAAATGAAGGCACGGCTTGGAGGCAGACGAATCAGGAAGCCCCGGCGGGAGGCTTCGGCCTGCACGCCGGAGCTGGCCTTGAGATCCGTCTCGGCAACCGCCTGGCCGTGGTGGTGGAAGCCGGCGGCCGGATGGCGAGGATCGACGATTTCTCCGGCGACCTGGAGCGGAGTTTCGGCTCGGGCGCCACGGAGAAGCGGAGCGGCGCCATGTATTTCTACGGCGCCGACAAGGGTGGCGGCCGCATCGTCAGGACCGTGGAGATCTGGAGCGAGCAGCCGACCGGCGCCGATCAAAGCGACATCCGCCCCTTTGAGCTGGACTTGACCGCCATCGCCCTGCGGGCGGGCATCCGCATCCTGTTGTAAGGAGCATCCTCCCGGGCGGGCGGCGCGGGCCGGGCCTCAGAGGCCCAGCTTCTTCGCCTTGCGGGACAACTCTTCGCGGGAAAGGCCGATCTCGCGGGCGGCACGGGTTATGTTGCCGTTCTGCCTCGCCAGCGCCTGCTGCAGGTAGCGGCGCTCGAAATCGGCGAGCGCCAGGCTCCGGCTCCGGCGGTAGTCGAGACCGGCCCATTGCCCCTCGCCGGCGGCAATGGGCAGCTTGCCGAGGATGGCGAAACTGTCGACGGCATTGCGCAGCTCGCGGACGTTCCCCGGCCAGTCGTGGGCCCGCAGCAGGCGCTTGTCCTCGTCGGAAAAAGAGAGCCGGATCCCCTTGCGGGAATTGCTTGCCGCCAGGAAATGCTCGGCCAGGCGGATGAGGTCCTCCCCGCGTTGGCCCAGGTCGGGCATGGTGATCTCCACCACCCGCAGCCGATAATACAGATCGTCACGAAAATGTCCCTCATGGACCAGCCGCGTCAGGTCGCGGTTGGTCGAGGAGATGATGCGCACGTCAACATGCTGCGGCCGGCTGGCCCCGATACGGAAGAACTCGCCCGTTTCCAGGAAGCGCAGCAGCTTGGCCTGCATCGAGCGGGGCAGGTCGGCGATCTCATCCAGGTACAGCGTGCCGCGGTGGGCCAGCTCGACCCGGCCCAGCTTCCGTTCGCGGGCATCGGTGAAGGCTCCCCGCTCATGCCCGAACAGCTCCGATTCGAAGAGGTTTTCCGGCAGCGCCGGGCAATCGATGGGCATGAACGGCTGGGAGCGCCTGCGGCTCCGCTCATGGACCTGGCGTGCGGCCAACTCCTTGCCTGTGCCCGACTTGCCCAGTATCAGGACCGCGCCGCTGTCGTCAGCGGCGGCCAGGGCGATACTCTTCTTCACCGCCGCCATAGGCGGTGAGTCGCCGATCAGCGGGTCGGGAGCAAAGCGATCCCGGCGCAGGAGGCGGTTTTCCTCCTCCAGGTGGAACGTGCGGATCCTCTCCTGCCGGATGCGCAGGAACTTCTCCACCTGCAGGCGCAGCCCCTCCGGGGTGAACTCCTTGCTCAGGAAATCGTCGGCCCCCCGCTTCATCGCCTCCACGGCCGCGGCCACTGTCCCGAAGCCCGTCAGCACGGCGATGAACAGATCGCTGTCCAGCGCCCGGGCCGCCTCCACCAGGTCCAGCCCCTCCTCCCGGCCAGGCATGAAGAGATCGGTCAGGAGAAGCGCGAACGGCTCATTCTTCAGCAGGGCCAGGGCTTCTTCCCGACCCGCTGCCTGCTGCAGCTCGTGCTCTATCAGGACCAGGGCCATGGCCTGGCGCATGCTTGGGTCATCATCGACGAAGAGGATCCTGCTCATTTTTCCCTTTTCCCGGCGTCTGGGCGCGGGAACTCGATGAGGAACGTCGTTCCCCAGCCTTTTTCCGACTCCACGCTGATCCGGCCGCCGTGGCGGATCACGGTCTCTCTGACAAAGGCCAGTCCGAAACCATCGCTCTCCCGTCCGGATGTGAACGGCTCGAAAATGACCGGCAGCAGCTTGCGATCCATGCCCTGGCCGTTGTCGGCTACGCTCAGCTGCACGCGCTGATCGTTGCACCCGCTCTCGATGTGGATGCGGCAGGTTTCCCGGCGGAACTGGAAACTGTTCTCGAACAGATTGAGCAGCACCCGGCGGATCAGCGGCGCATCGAGACCAAGCGCAGGCAGCATCGGGTCCAGCGCGAAGTCGATTTCGCAGTCATGCGTGCGCCTGAACTCGTCCGCCGCCGAGCGGACAATTCCGTTCAGGTCCGTGCTCTCCAACTGCGGACAAGTGGCCTTGGATAAATCGAGCGCCCCCCGCACCAGCCCGCGCAAGCGGTCCAGCCCGGCCACCAGGTCGTCCAGGGGGCGGCGCCGCGTATCGTTCTCAGCACACATCTCCCGGGTGGCGCTGGCAAGGAGATAACTTCCTTCCAGCGGCGATTTCAGATCGTGGGCGAAGTAGGAGGCGAAGCGGCCCACGGCGGCGAAACGCTCGGCATTGACGTTGGCCTTCAGGAGCCGGATATAGCGGACGGTGAAGAACAAGACAGCCAGCAGGGCGCCGAGTAAGGCCAGCGCAGCGGCGGCGGCGAACCAGGCGGTGCGCCAGAAAGGCGGCTGGATGACGATTCCCAGCGAGACCCCGGCCTCGTTCCACACCCCGTCGTTGTTGGCGGCACGGACGCGGAAGCGATAGCGGCCGGGATCGAGGTTGGTATAGGCGGCATAGCGGCGGCGGCCGCTGTCGATCCACTCGCGGTCAAGCCCCTCCAGCATGTGGGCATAGCGGTTCTTTTCCGGGGCGGTGAAGTCGAGGGCGCTGAATTCCAGGGAAAAGAAATTCTGCCGGTAGGAAAGCGTCACGGAAGGCCGGGCAGCCGCCGGCGGCGGCAGGAGCATCACGCGGTTGAAGACGCGGAACGAGGTGATGGCTGGCTGAGGAGGCGTGGGATTGACACGGATCTCATCAGGGGAAAAGCAATTCAAGCCGTTGATGCCGCCGAAATAGAGGCGCCCGGAGCGATCGCGAGCATAGGCGTTGGAGTTGAACTCATTGCTCTGCAGGCCGTCGCCGGCATCATAGTTCCTGAAAAGGCCGCTACGCGGATCGAAGCGCGAGAGGCCGCGGTTGGTGCTGATCCAAAGGAACCCGCCGGAATCCTCGATGATGCCGTAGACGACGTCATTGGCCAGGCCCTCCAGTTCTCCGTAACGGCGGAAGGTCCCTGTCGCCCGTTCGAAGCGGTTCAAGCCGCCACCGTAGGTGCCGACCCAGAGGATGCCCCGGCTGTCCTCGAAGATGCACCATGCCCAGTTGTGGCTGAGGGTCTGCGGACGGGCCGGCTCGCTGCGGAAGTGGGCGAATTTCCCGCGCGGGCGGTCGAAGCGGTCGAGTCCCGCCTGTGTTCCCACCCAAAACTCCCCACCCGGGGTTTCAAAGAGCGAATTGACCGAGTCCGAACTGATGCTCCGCCCGTCGGCGGGATCGTGCCGGAACTGGGTCAGCTGCCGGAGCTCCGGATTGAAGGCGAACAGCCCGACATCGTCGGTGCCGATCCAGAGCACTCCCCGCCGGTCCAGGAAAAGCGAATTAACGAGCGCGCGGGCCAGCAGATTCAGCGGCGGCGGTGACGCGGCGTACTGGAAAAAGCGCTCGTTTCGACAGTCGAAGCGGCAGAGGCCGCCGCCCTTGGTGCCGATCCAGACGAACCCGCGGGGATCACAGCGCAGCGCCGACACGAAGTCGCTGCTCAGGGACTCCCTCATTCCCGGTCGCTTCCGGAAACGTCGGAAGCGCTCGCCCGCAGGGTTGAATACGTTCAAGCCGCCGCCGCCTGTGCCGACCCAGATCCTCCCCTCCGCATCGCTATCCAGGGCGGTGATGAAATTGTGGCTCAGTGAATCGGGGTCGTTGGCCCGGTTGCGGAAGAGGCGGATGGCGGCCCTCCGGGGGACGAACTTGCTCAAGCCGCCGCCCTCGGTGCCGATCCAGATGATCCCAGAACGGTCGCTGATGACATGGGTGACGCGGTCGTGCCCCAGGCTCTCGTCGTCGTCGGGCCGGTGGGTGATGCGCGTGAAACCGCCGTCCGCATCCAGCCGGTTCAAGCCGCCGCCGTACGTCCCGACCCACAGTCTTCCATTCCGGTCTTCGAACAGGCTGGTGGCGAAAGGATGGCTCAGGCTGCGCTCATCGCCTGGAACGGGGCGAAAGGTGCGGCAGGAGAGAGAGTCACTGGCAAAGCGGGAGAGGCCGTTGACGGTGGAGACCCACACGTTCCCCCGGCTGTCCTCAAGGATCTGCACCACCCAGTTGTCGCCCAAGCTGTCCGGCTTGCCATCCTGGCAGCGGAACCGGCGCAGCAGCCGCCGCCGTGCATCCAAAAGCATCAGGCCGTTTGCCGTGCCCAGCCAGAGCCGTCCCGCATGATCTTCGCAGATCGCGTTCACAGAAACGCCCGCCACCGGGCCGCAACGCTGAAAACGGTCGCCGCCGCGGATGTAGCGGTTCAAGCCCTTGTCGGTGCCAACCCAGAGCACCCGTTGGCTGTCCTCGTATATGGCGGCGATTTTATCGCCGCTCAGCGTTTGCGGATCGGAAGCCCGGTGGCGGTAGTGGCTCCAGAGGCCGGTGCGGCGATCGAGGCGCTCCACGCCCTTGTCCCAGGTCCCGGCCCACAGCGTGCCGAGGTGGTCCTCGGCGATCACCCGCACCGCACTGTCGACGATGCTCCACTGATCATTCGGGCGATGCTTGAAGATCTTGAACGTGTATCCATCATATTGGTTCAGGCCGTCATGAGTGGCGACCCACAGGAATCCCTGCCGGTCCTGCAGAATGAAGCTGACTGCGCTTTCGGACAGGCCCTCGGCCACCGAAATGCGTTCGAAGCGCATGGGGCTTTCCGCGGCGGACAGGAGCGCAGACAAGAAAAGCAGCGCGCCCTGCACGCCCCACAGCGCGCGGCCGGCGAAACCTCGGGGCACTATCCCTCTCCCGCCGCTGGCGTCGGCTTTGGCCGCATTGGCCATCGTCCCGGACAAGGAGCGGCCATTCGCCTCTGCATGGCTCCGGATATCAACAAGGCTGGAGCCGCTTCAGCCTCAAACCGGGCAGGTTCGTCGTCATGCCCTTAGCGAACCCGGCTACAGCGAGTTCTCCACCACCTTCACCTTGAGCCGCGACAGGTACTCGGTGATCTTGATTTTCTTGGGGCAGGCCTCCATGCAGTTGAAGATGGTGTGGCAGCGCCAGACGCCGTTCTTGTCGTTGACGATCTCCAGCCGCTGGTCGGCGCCGTCGTCACGGCTGTCGAACACGAAGCGGTAGGCCTTGAGCAGGGCGGCGGGCCCCAGGTAGTCGCCGTTGGGCCAGGAGCTCGGGCAGGCGGCGCTGCAGGCGGCGCAGAGGATGCACAGCGTCGACTCGCCGATCTGTTCCAGCTGCTGCTGCGATTGGACGAACTCCTTGTCGGGCAGCGGCTTGTCCAGGATCAGGTAGGGCTTGATGCGCTTCAGCTTGGCGAAGAAAGGCTCCAGATCCACCACCAGATCCTTGAGGATCTCGAAGCCGGAAAGCGGTTCGATCTTCAGCTTTGTGCCGAAACGGTGGATGGGGGTCTCGCAGGCCAGCACATTGCGGCCGTTGACCTTCATGGCGCAGGAGCCGCAGATCGAGCTGCGGCAGGAGCGGCGATAGGCCAGGGTGCCGTCGTGCCGCCAGTGGATCTCATTGAGCACGTCGAGGACGGTCGATTCGTCCTCGACCGAGATGGCGAAATCCTGCCAGTGCGGTTGATCGTCCTTGCCGGGTTGATATCTCAAGATTCTGACATTGAGATCGATCTTGGCCATGGTGCTTTCTCCTTAGTATTTCCGTTCCTGCGGCTGGTACTGCGGGTAGATGACCACCGCCTTGCTGAAATCCATGACGATCTTGCCGTTGCGGCGCCAGGCCAGCGTGTGGCGCAGCCATTCGGCGTCGTTGCGCTTGGGGAAGTCGCTGCGGAAGTGGGCGCCGCGCGACTCCTTGCGCGCCAGCGCGCCCTCGACGATGACCTCCGAGAAGCTGAGCAGGTTCTCCAGCTCCAGCGCCTCGATCAGGTCGAGGTTGAAGGCCTGTCCCCTGTCGTCGACGCCCACCTGGCGGTAGCGCTCCTGCAGCTCCTTGATGATGGCCAGCATCTTGAGCATGTCGTCCTGGTTGCGGAATACGCCCATGGTCTTGGTCATGTTCTCCTGCAGCGTCTCGCGGATGGGGGCATGGCGTTCCTTGCCGCCCGCCCACAGGCGGTCGATCTTGGCCTGGGCGGCATCCAGCGGCTTGGCCGGCAGATCGGAAAAGGCGCTCTTCCTGCAGAATTCGGTCATGTGCATGCCGGCGATGCGGCCGAAGGTGGCCGCGTCCTGCAAGGAGTTGCAGCCCAGGCGGTTGGCGCCGTGCAGCGAGAGGCAGGAAGTCTCGCCGGCGGTGTACAGGCCCTTGACGACCGAGCCGGCGGCGTCCTTGATCACTTCGGTGCGCATGTTGGCCGGGATGCCGCCCATGGAATAATGGGCCGTAGGCTGGATGGGGACGGGATCGGTGATGGCATCGACCTTCAGATAGTTCAGGGCCAGGTCGTGGATCTGCGGCAGGCGAGACAGGATCTTTTCGCGGCCCAGGTGGCGCAGGTCGAGGTAGACGTAGTCCTGGCCGTGGATGCCGCGCCCCTCGTTGATCTCGGTCTGCTCGGAGCGGGAGACAATGTCGCGCGGCGCCAGCTCCATCTTGGCCGCGGCATAGGTCTTCATGAAGCGCTCGCCCCGGTCGTTGACGATGTAGGCGCCCTCGCCGCGGGCCGCCTCGGAGAGCAGGATGCCGTGCTTGTAGAGGCCGGTGGGGTGGAACTGCACGAACTCCATGTCCTCCAGCGGCAGCCCGGCCTCGAGCACCAGGGCCACGCCGTCGCCGGTATTGGCGTGGGCGTTGGAGGTGACCTTCCAGGCGCGGCCGTAGCCGCCGGTGGCCAGCAGCACCGCCTTGGCGTGGAAGATGTGCAGCCCGCCCTCGCGGATGTCCCAGGCCACCAGGCCGCGGCAGACGTCGTCCTTCATCAGCAGCGACAGCACCTGGAACTCGTTGAAGAACAGGACGTTGTGCTGCAGGCACTGCTCGTACAGGGTGTGCAGCAGCACGTGGCCGGTGATGTCCTGGGCGAAGCACGCCCGCGGCGCCGAGTGCCCGCCGAAGGGGCGCTGGTTGATGCGGCCGTCCTCGGTGCGCGAGAAGGGCACGCCCATGTGCTCGAACTCGTAGACGGTCTTGAGCGCCTCGTTGACGAAGCGCTCGATGATGTCCTGGTCGGCCAGGTAGTCGCTGCCCTTGATGGTGTCGAACATGTGGGCTTCCAGCGAATCCTCGCCCACGTTGGCCAGGGCGGCGGCGATGCCGCCCTGGGCGCCGCCGGAGTGCGAGCGCGTCGGGTAGACCTTGGTGACGACGGCGGCGGTCATGCCGCTGCGGGCCACCTCCAGGGCGGCGCGCAGGCCGGCCAGGCCGGCGCCGACGATCACGGCGTCGATCTTGTGGTATCTTCTTGCTTCATCGATCTTCATGGTGTCGCTCCTTCAGGCCAGTTTCAGGGTGTACAGCTTGATGATGGTCAGGGTGCCGACGAACAGCAGCGCCACCCCGACGGCAAGCAGCAGGCTGTACCAGACCAGGCGCCAGGTTTTGCTCGCCGTGTAGTCCTCCAGCACCGACCACACCCCGTTCAGCCCATGGTACAGGGCCGTGACCAGGAAGGCGAACTGCAGCAGCGGGAACCACCAGCTCTGCGCCCGCTCCAGGACCTGCTGGTAGCTGACCGATCTGCCCGTGGTCAGGAAATGATAGGTGATGAAATGGAAGAGCAGCAGGATGAAGAGGATGACCGCGGAGATGCGCTGCAGCAGCCAGGCCATCGAGCCCGAGCGCGATGTCTGCTTGAAGTTCTTGTCCATCGAAGCCCCCTAAAACGCGTGGCGCAGGAGCACGAAGGAGCCCAGCGCCCACAGGACGAAGGCCGCGGCGATCAGCGCGACGAAAAGCTTCTTCTGCACCAGCGAGCCCTTGAAGAAATCGACCATGATGATGCGCACGCCATTGAAGGCATGGAACAGGATGACGCCCCACAGGCCGACCTCCAGCAGCTTGAACAGCGGGCTGCTCAGGAAGGTCATGACATCGTTGAACGTCTTCTCGCCGTAAGTCAGGCTGTTGATGACCCAGATGTGCAGGCACAGGTAGAAGATCAGCGCCAGCCCGGCCAGCCGGTGCAGGATCCACGCCCAGGAGCCGACGAAATTGTAATAAGTGAAATCATAGAAACGCGTTCTCTTGTACAATCTGCTCCTCCTTCTCTGAAATGCGAAAAACCATTGTAAACTTTTGAAAATTCAACTGCAACCGCCCATTTGACTTTTGCTGGGAAAAAAAATATTTTATCCCCATGAGTCCCGCGCCGGCGGCATCCCCGTCCCCCGATGCCCTCGCCCTGAGCCATATGCTCGACAAGAACCTGTGGCTGGTGCGCATGCGCTGGGCCTATCCGGTCTTCATCATGGCCTTCTTCCAGGCCTACCGTTTCCTGGCCCGCCGCTCGCCCATCGGCCAGCTGGACGCGCTGCTGGTCTTCCTCCTGCCGCTGGCCGCCAACCTGCTCTTCCGGCTGGTCATCCGCCGGCGCCAGCGCAGCGCCGGCGCCGGCCTGGGCTACGACGACTGGGCGCGCCTGGCCTCGCGGCAGCTCGACACCGACCTGGCCGTCCTGGCGCTGACCGTTTTTTTCTCCGGCGGCCTGCGCAGCCCGGTGATCGCCCTGATGATGCTCACCATCGTCATCTCCACCTTCCTGGCCGGCTACCGCAAGGCGCTGGGCCATACCGTCGCCGCCATGGTCCTGCTCCTGGCCATCGCCGTGCTGCAGGAGGGGCGGGGATTCTTCTCCGGCCCCATGGTCACCGACCTGCTGGCCTTCTGCTTCATGTTCGTCTTCACCTACGTCGTCTCCGGCTACCTCTCGCGCAACCTGCGCCGCAACGAGGAGCTGCTGCGCGACCTGCTGCGCCAGTCGCGCGAGCTGTCGGTGACCGACGGCCTCACCGGCCTCTACAACCAGATGCATTTCTTCGAGCTGCTGGAGCGCGAGACGCGCCGGGCGCAGCGCCCCGGTGGCGGCTACGCCCTGATCATCTTCGACGTCGACCATTTCAAGAACTTTAACGACCGCAACGGCCACCTGCGCGGCTCGCAGACGCTCGGCGCGGTGGCCGACCTCATGCGCCGCAAGTTCCGCTCGACCGACCTGCTGGCCAAGTACGGCGGCGACGAGTTCGTCGTCATCCTGCCCGCGACCGACAAGGTCGGCGCCTACCTGGCCGCCGAGCGGCTGCGCGAGGGCGTCGAGAAACAGGCCTTCGGCGGCGCCGAGACCCAGCCGCTGGGCCGGCTCACCATTTCCATCGGCCTGGCCGCCTGCCCCGAGCACGGCTCCGACGCCGACGAGATCCTCAACCGCGCCGACCAAGCGCTCTATTTCGCCAAGGAAACGGGGCGCAACCGCACCGTCATCTACCACGAAGGCATCGAGAAGGAGGCCGAATGACATTCCCGGAATCGGACCGAGCGGAGGGCGCGCCGGCCGCGGAACGCGGCAGCGGCCTGTTGCTGCACGTCACCTCGCTGCCCGGCAGCCTGCCCTGCGGTACCCTGGGCCGCGCCGCCGAGGAGTTCGCCGGCTTCCTGGCCGACAGCGGCCAGTCCTTCTGGCAGCTCCTGCCCCTGGGTCCGGCATGCCCGCACTGGCAGTTCTCCCCTTATTCCTCGCCATCGGCCTTCGCCGGCAACGAGATGCTGATCGATCCCCAGGGGCTGAGCGAGCGCGGCTGGCTCACCTCCGGCGACCTGCCGGCGGCCGCCGTTGCCGGCGACTTCTGCGACCTCGGCGCCGCCGCCGCGCTCAGCGCCGCCTGGCTGCGCACGGCGTCCCGGCGCTTCTTCGCCGCCGCCGCCGGCGAGGACGCCGCGGCCTTCGACCGCTTCTGCCGCGAGCAGCGCCACTGGCTCGACGACTACGCCCTGTTCCGCGCCCTGGCCGACCGCCTGGGCACCTTCCAGTGGACGGCCTGGCCGGCGGACATCGCGCGCCGCGAGCCGGCCGCCCTCGAGCGCTGGCGGCGCGAGCTGGACGATGACGTCCGTTGCCGGCGCTTCGAGCAGTTCGCCTTTTTCGGGCAGTGGCGGGCGCTGAAGCAGGCGGCCAACCGCCGCGGCGTCCGCCTCATCGGCGACATTCCCTTCTACGTCAACTTCGAGAGCGCCGACGCCTGGTCGCAACCCGGGATCTTCCAGGTCGACGCGCAGAGCGGCCGGCCGGCGTTCGTGGCCGGCGTCCCGCCCGACTACTTCAGCGCCGAGGGCCAGCGCTGGGGCAACCCGCTCTACCGCTGGGACGGGGAGGGCGGGCTCCATGCCCCCACGCTCGCCTGGTGGCGGCAGCGCATCGCCCACCTGCTGCGCATGGTCGATTGCCTGCGCATCGACCATTTCCGCGGCTTCGACACCTATTGGGCCATCCCGGCCGAGGAAGAGACCGCCGTCAGGGGCCGGTGGCGGCCGGGCCCGGGCATGGCCTTCTTCAAAAACCTGGAGCGGGAGCTCGGCCCCCTCCCGCTCCTGGCCGAGGACCTGGGCGAACTGACCCCCGGCGTCGAGGCGCTGCGCGACTCGCTGGGCTTTCCGGGCATGAAGATCCTGCAGTTCGCCTTCGACGGCCGCGCCGACAACCCCTACCTGCCGCACAACTTCGCCCACGGCAACTGCGTGGTCTATACCGGCACCCATGACAACAATACCAGCAACGGCTGGTTCTATGGAGCGGAGACCAGCGAGGAGACGAAGCGCTCCGTCCTGGAGTACATGGGCCTCGGCCACCGCGACGAGTTCCATTGGCACTTCATCCGCCTGGCCATGGCATCGGTCGCGCGCCTGGCCGTCTTCCCGGTCCAGGATGTCCTGGGCTATGACGAGCGCTTTCGCATGAACACCCCCGGCCGGCCCGCCGGAAACTGGCGCTGGCGCCTGAAACCGGGGGCGCTGACCCCGGAGATCGGCCGGCGCCTGGGGCGCCTGACGGAGATGTTTGGCCGCCGGCGCCGGGAGCGGCCGCTGCCCTGATTTTCCCCGATTGCGGCCGCGCTGTCACGAAAACAGGACAATTCCCCCGCCGAGGAGTTGGCATGAAGAATGCTTTCTCAATAAATGAGGAGGTCAACATGAAAAAGACCTTGATCGTGTTCGCGAGCCTGCTGCTGCTGTCGGGCGCGGGCTGGTCCGACGACCTGCAACCGAACGCCAACGAAGCCAAATATTACGACAACGCCAAGGTGGTGCGCATCAAGACCATGGAAGGCGAGGGATTCGTCCAGCGCTCCTATGACGAGGGCAACGAGGAGGCCACTGCCAACCTGCCCCTGTTCGAGAAGGACACGGTGGGCACCACCGACGGCCGGATGTCGATCTACCTCGGCCGCCTCAACTACCTGCGCCTCGACGTCGACAGCGCCGTCATCCTGGAGAAGGTGCCGCAGCTGCGGCGCACCGACCTGGCCCTGCGCCTCGAGGAGGGGAACATCTGCCTGGACATCGAGAACCTGGACCAGGAAAAGAGCATCGAGGTGCAGACCCCCGACTGCGGCATCTTCCTCCTCGCCAAGGGCGTGTACCGCATCAACGCCGACGGCGAGCGCACCGAGGTGCTCGTCCTGGAGGGCGTCGCCGAGGTGGCCGGCCGCGACAGCGGCCGCAACGTCCGCGAGAACCAGAAGATCGTCATGGCGCGCGGCGAGATGAGCGAGCGCCCCTATTACTTCGCCGCCTCGGAGCAGGATGACTTCGACCGCTGGAACGAGCAGCAGAACCGCGAGCTCGGCTACGCCCGCTACGGCTCCTCGCGCTACCTGCAGGGCGGCTACGAGGACGACGAATACGAGATGTCGCGCTCGGGCCGCTGGACCTACATGTCCGAGTTCAGCTCCTATGTCTGGTGCCCCTACAACATCGACGCCGGCTGGATGCCCTACGCCAACGGCCGCTGGGTGTGGAATCCCTATTACGGGTACGTGTGGGTCTCCTATGACCCCTGCGGCTGGCTCACCCACCATTACGGCCGCTGGCACTGGAGCTACGGCTACGGCTGGTACTGGATCCCCTCCTACCACTGGTCGCCGGCCTGGGTCTCCTGGTTCGGGAACGACTCCTACTACGGCTGGTGCCCGCTGAGCTGGTGGAACCGCCCGGTGGTCATCATCCATGACCGCTGGGACCGCCACTACGACTACCACCGGGGCATCCCCCATCACTCCCGCTCGACCATCATCATCCGCAAGCACGAGCTCTCGGCCGCCAACATGCACCGCGTGGCGGTCAGCAAGGCGACGCTGAGCCAGGACGGCCTCTTCGCCTATCGCGGATCGGCCCCCCGGGAACGCCTGGACTCGGGCAAGGTCACGGTAATCAACGCCCGCGGCCGCTCGCTGACCTACAAGCAGGGAGCCATCGTCAGCACCGACAAATACCGTGCCCAGGGCTCCGACGTCCACAGCGCCGTGTACCGCTACGACGCCGCGCCCACCGGCTTCAAGAGCGTCCGCCGCACTGCCCAGCCGGGCGATGCGGCGCTCCGCGCCAAGTCCGCCGGCGAATCGTCCGCGCGCGTCCGCTACGTCCCCTCGCCGGAGGACTCCTCGGGCACCCGCGTCTACCGCGGCAAGTCCGGCGATGCCGACGAATCCGGGACGACGGTGGCGCGCAAGTCGGGCTCCTCCGGCGGCTCCAGCTACCGCAGCCGCTCGGGCGGCTCCTCCTCGTCCTCCAGCTCCGGCAGCTCCAGCGGCTCCGGCGGCACGGCGGTCAGGAAGAAGAAGAGCGGGGAACCCTCCTACCTGTCCAGCTACACGTCGGGCGGCGACCGGTCCGGCGCTGCCTCCGCCGGGGCGGCCGCGGCCTCCCGCTACCCGTCCCGCGCCGCTGCCAGTGACCGCGTGGTGTACCGCTCCTTCGGCTCCGCCGCCGGCGGCGGCGAACCGCCGGCCGACTCCGGTCGGCGCCTCATCGGCACCATCGTGTCGTCCAGGGGCGCGAATGCCTCCGCCGCGGCCCGCGCCAACGGTTCCTACCGCTCCCGGTCCTATGAGACGAATGGGAGCGATTCGGCCGCCGGCGCCGCCGGTTCTTACGACGGATCCGGCGGCGGACGCTCCGGCCGCGCCTATGTCTCGGGCTCCTCGTCGTCGGGCGGCGGCTCCTGGTCTTCCTCCGCCTCGGGCGTTTCGCGCTCCCATCCGGGCTCCAGCCGCTCCTACGGCTCCGGCTCGCATTCGTCGTCCGTTTCGCGCCACTCGTCCGGCTCCTCGTCATCCTCCGGCTCCGGGCACTCGTCCGGATCGTCCTCGGGCTCGAGCGGCAGGGCGGTGAAGAAGAACTGACAGGGCTCGGCGTACGGCATACGGTTGACGGCTTACGGCAGCAGCCAGTTGCCGGGCTCATTGGCTGGCCGTCGGACAGCGTTTCCCGTATGCCGTTCGCCGTATACCAAGGACCCGGTTTCCCGCTGAACCGCAAGGTTTACGCCTTCGGCGTTGAATAATTCCCGGCATTTGTTATAATGGACAGCGAAAAAAAGGGAGACGCATCATGAAGATATTCCTGGACACGGCCAGCGTCGCGGAGATCAAGAAAGCCCTGGGGTACGGGGTGATCGACGGCGTCACCACCAACCCCAGCCTGGTGGCCAAGGAGGGCAAGGAGTTCCAGCCCCTGATCCGGGAGATCCTGGCGCTGGTCCCCGGTCCGGTCTCGGTCGAAGTGACGGCCACCTCCGCCGCCGAGATGATCGCCCAGGCCGAAGCCTACGCCGCCCTGGCCGCCAACGTGGTCATCAAGGTGCCCATCAACCTGGAGGGGCTGCAGGTGGTCAAGACGCTGTCGGGTCGCGGCATCAAAACCAACGTGACGCTGATCTTCTCCGCCTCGCAGGCGCTGCTCGCCGCCAAGGCCGGGGCGACGTACGTGTCTCCTTTCGTCGGCCGCGTCGACGACATCTCCGGCGACGGCATGGCGCTGGTCGAGGACATCGCCCTCATCTACGACAACTACGACATCGCCACCGAAATCATCGTCGCCTCCGTGCGCCACCCGCTGCACTTCGTGGAGGCGGCGCGCATCGGCGCCCACGTGGCCACCATTCCCTTCGCCACCCTGGCGCAGCTGCTGAACCACCCGCTGACGGTCAATGGCATGGAGCGGTTCCTGAAGGACTGGGAAAAAGTGAAATCCTGACCGATGAAAAGGCGCGCCAAGCTGCTGATCGGTTTTTTTTTATAGTTTTGTCCTGTAGCGGCGCCTACTTCGGCGCCCGCTACTACGTTTATCGGCTGATCGCGCGCGACGGCGCCGTCGCCGTCCGCTTCCGCGACGTGCGCCTCTCCATCTTCCCCCTGGGGCTGGAGGTGCGCGGCCTCAGGGACCTCCCGATCCGCGGCCGCAACCTGGTCTCCTTCGACCGGGTCAATGTCTACCTGCCCCCGGCATCGCTGTTCATGCGCCGCAAGGCGGTCAGCCTCGAGATCGAGAAGCCGGTCTTCGTCCTCGACGATTCGCTGCTCCGGGCCCGGAGCGGGAGCGGGGGGCTCGGCTCCTCGTTCGCCGTCCAGCGCGTCCGCGTCCGCGACGGCGAGATGCATTTCACCGGCCGCGACCTTCAGGCCCGGCTGCTGCATGTCAACCTGCAGTCGGGCAGCCTCAGCAGAGAGTTCTCCTTCCGCGTCGACTCGCCGCACCTGAGCGTCACCCTGCCGGTCAGCGGCGAGCCGGTGACGCTGCGGGGCGGCATGAGCGCCGAGGTCCACCAGCAGGGCGACGCCTGGAAGATCAGCCGCTTCGCCTGGCAGACCAGCGACCTGCGCGTCGCCGCCTACGGCCGCCTGCTGCCCAGGGGCGCCTGGCAGTTCAACGCCTCGCTCCAGGGAGACCTGCAGAACGTCCTGCGGCCCGTGCTCGACGAGCTGACCGTACTCGGCCTCACCTACGCCGATGCCCGCCTCTCCCGCGACACGCAGCGGCTCGTGCGCGTGAGCGCCGACTTCACCAGCCCCGCCTGCCGCGTCAAGGGCAGCCGCCTGGCCGCTCTCAGCGGCCAGGCCCGCTGGGACAGCGGCGGACGCACGCTGGAGCTGGAGGCCTCCTTCGCCAGCGGGCTGGCGCGCTCGTCGCTGCGCCTGGCCAGCCGGGCGCGGGAGACGCGCATCGGCTTCCAGGATCTGCCCGCCGCCGCCATCGCCGACATCCTGGACATCACCCAGGACGCCCCGCTCGCCGGCCTCGTCCGCCGCGGCGAGGTGGAGTTCGTCCCCGGCTTCATCCGCGGCAGCGCCGAGCTCGACGAGGCGCCGTCCCGGAGGCTGGCCGATTCGCCGTTCGTCGTCCGCGGCCGCATCGAGTTCCAGCGCGACAAGCAGGCGCACCTGACCACCTTCGCCGGCGAGGCGCTGCAGACCAGCGCCGGCGAGGTCAGCCTCCGCGGCCGCATCGACACCCGCGCCCGCGACAGCGACATACGCATCGCCGCCGCCGTGCGCGGCTGCGAGAACATCACCCCCTACGTCCGCCACTACCTGGACATCGACCTGCGTCCCTGGAAACTGGGCGGCGGCGGCGGCGACCTCGAGCTCGCCATCACCCGCCGCGCCGGGCGCAAGCGCATCGACGGCCGCTTCCGTCTGGGGGGATTCACGGCCAACCGCCAGCCCGTCTCCTCCCTGGCCGGCGAGGTGCACCACGCTCCCCCGGGGACAGGCGGCGCCTTCACCGTCTCCGGCCCCGGCCTTGCCTCGCGCATCGAGCTGGCCATCGTCCCCGGGCAAACGACATTCCGCTTTCCCGACCTGCGCGGCGAAGCGCGCGTCATCACCCGCGTCCTGGGGCTGGACCTGGCGCTGGCCGGAGCCCTCGCCGGCGACGTCACCTACCGAGCCGGCAAGGCCATGGCCGAACCCGAGGCGAGCGGCCGCATCGCCGCCCAGCGCCTGACGTTCATGGGCCTGGGCCTGGAACGCGTGCAGGGCGAACTGCGCACCCATCTGCACGACATCGAGCTGACGGGGCTGGAGTTCGACTCGGGGGGTGGCCACGCCCGCGGCGACGTGCGCATCGACTTTTCCCGCCGGCGCTTCGACCTGCAGGGGCGCGTCGCCGGCCTCGATGCCGCCCGGCTGGTGGACGGCTTCCGCGGCCGCGTCGACCTGGAAATCGGCGGCGCCGGCGATTTCATGAAGGACCCCCTGCGGCTGGCCGTCCGCGGCCGCGACCTGGAATACTACCCCGAGCGCGGCTTCACCCTCGACGCCAGCGGCAGCCTGCTCACCGACTTCTCCGGCTTCCGGCTGAACCTCGCCGGCGAAGCGGCCCACGACTCCGGGCCTTCCCCCTTCTCCGTCGAGCTCGCCCGCGGCCAGGGCCGCTATTCCGGCTCCTTCCGCCTCGACCTGCGCAACCTGGACCTGCTCATCCCCTGGCGGAACAACGTCGGCGCCATGCGCCTGCTGGGGCAGTTCCTCACCGCCCCGGGCGGCGGCGTCAGCAGCCGCGGCGTCGCCGTGCTCTCCGGCAGCACTCTCTCGCTGCCGAACTTCTCCCATTCACTGGACGACTTCCAGGGCACGGTCACCTTCAGCGGCTCCGATTTCATCCTGCAGTCGCTGCGCGGGCGCATGGGCGGCGGCCCGGTGGAGGGCAGCGGCCAGCTGTCCCTGGCGGGCGGCGGGCTGCGCCGGCTGAGCTTCAGCCTGCAGGGCAAGGGTCTGCGCCTCTATCCCATGGACCGCGTTTCCTGCCTGGTCAATCCTGACCTGACACTGAGATACGAGGACCGCCGGCTGACGCTGGCGGGGGCGCTGAATTTCCAGTCGGTCGACTGGCAGCGCGAGATCGACGAGCGCATCGTCTTCAATACCCGCTCGCAGCTGTCCACCGCCGAGTCCAAGATCCTGGAGATGCTGCGCCTGGATATCGCCATGACCACGGAGGACATCCTGTTGCGCAACTCGCTGGGGCGCATCCGCGGCCGCTTCAAGCTGCGCCTGGGCGGCACCGCCAGTTTCCCCATCCTCAGCGGCGCCTGCGAGGGCAGCCAGGGGGAGATCTTCTTCTCCGACCGCTCCTTCAACCTGCTCAAGGCCCGGCTGGTGTTCAACAACAAGACCGCCATCGACCCGCTCATCCACGTCGAGTCCGAGGCCTTCGTGCAGAGCTACCGCATCCGCTTCGACATCAACGGCAGCGCCTCGCGCGCCAAGCCCTCCCTGACCGCCTCGCCGCCCCTGCCCTTCCAGGACATCATCGCTTTGGTCTCGCTGGGCGAGATGTTCCAGCGCACCGGCTCCTCGGAGATCAGCTCGCGCGACAGCAGCACCGCCCTGGTCACCACCAAGCTGACCGAGGACATCAAGAACCGCGCCAACAAGCTGCTGGGGATCAACCTGCTGCGCATCGATCCCGTCTTCTCCGACCAGTCGACGGTGAACTCCTCGCGGCTGACCATCGGCACGACGTTCGCCAAGGACGTCGTGGTCGTCTACTCCACCGACCTGTCGGCCACCCGCCAGCAGATCGTCTACCTGCAGTACCAGCTCTCCCCCAGCATTTCGCTGATCGCCATGCGCAACCAGGAAGGCCGCTACAGCCTCGACCTGCGCCTGCGCTCGCGGCGCTGAGGCCGCCATGCGCCGCCGCCTGCTCCTCGGGCTGCTGCTGGTGCTGGCCGCCGCCCGGCCGGCGCCCGCGCAGGCGCCGCCCTGGGCGCAACGCCGCGTCGGCGAGATCCTGCTGCTCGGCCCCGGCGAGCGGGTCGAGGCGGACCTGCGCGCCTACCGCCCGCTGGTCGCCCTGCGCGCAGGCCAGCCCTACCGCTACGCCGACGTCCGCCGCAGCATCGAGAACCTCAACCGCGCCGGCGTCTTCGCCGACATCGAGGCCAAGGTTCTCGTGCGCCCCGGCGAACTGCTGGACATCCTCTTCGTCCTGCGCCGCAAGCCGCGCATCCGCGCCGTGGAGTTTTCCGGCGACCCGCCGCTGGCGGCGCGGACGATGCGCGCGGCCATCTACTCGCTGCGCCGGGGCGAGCTGTACGAGGAGAGCCTCCTGCCCAGGGCGCGCGCGGAGCTGCTGGCGCTGCTGCGTGCGCGGGGCTTCTTCAACGCCCGGGTCTCCCCGCGCGTCACCCTCTCCCACGACGGCGTCTCCTGCACCGTCCAGTTCGCCGTCGCCCCCGGGAGTGTCGCCCGCGTGACGCAGCTGGCGGTGGACGTCGACGACCCGGACCTGGCCGGGCCCATCCGCCGGCGCTACGCCCGCCATGCCCACTATGTCCCCGACGTCTTCGCCCGCGAAACCGAGAGCATCCGGCAGCTGCTGAAGAAGCGCCTCTACTATTTCCCGGAGATCCAGGTGCGGGAGGAGCTCCCCGATCCCGGCCGCCCGGCGGTGAACCTGAAGATCACGGTGTCCTGCGGCTTCCGCTATCACTTCTTCTTCCGCGGCATGAGCCGGCGCATGGGGCTGATCGCCGACGTCTGGGAGCGCCACGTCTTTGAAAAATGGGCCGAGGAGGAGAGCCGGGCGCGGCTGCTGAACTACCTGAAGAACAAGGGCTACCTCGATGCCCGCGTCGAGTCCTCGCTGGTCACCTCCGGCCGCGACAAGACGATCGTGTTCACGGCGCGCCCGAACCGCCGCTACCGCCTCGGCCGGGTGACGGTCCGCGGCAACCAGGCCGTGAGCGACGCCAGGGTCCGCGAGATCATCCGTGCCGACGACCTGTTCTTCAACCGCGTGTTCTGGCTGCGCCTCAACTCCCTGGTCGCCGACCTGGAAGTGCTCAAGCTGTATTACTACTACCAGGGGATCTCGCCCATCGAGATCCGCCTGGAGCCGAGCTTCCGCGGACGCCGCGCCGACGTCGAAGTGGTCGTCCGCGAGGGCCGCGCCCTGCGCATGGGCGCCATCGAGTTCCAGGGCAACCGGGCCTTCGGCCGCGACGAACTGGTCCGGCTGATGAAGAGCCGTACCGGCAGCCCCTACGTGCCCAGGCAGTTCAGCGAGGACGTGGCCCGCCTGCAGGAGTATTACTGGGAGCACGGCTACGACGACGCCGAGGTCAGCTACGAGCTTTCGCCCGGCGACGAGAAATCGCTGCTGCTCACCATCCGCGAGGGGCGGCAGTGGCGCATGGGCAGCCTGATCCTCATCGGGGCCTCGTCCGCCCAGCGCGGCCTGCTGCGCCGGCTGTTCCCCCTGCAGAAGGGCGAGCCGTACCGCCGCGGCCGCATCGACGCCTTCCGCGCCGACGTCGAGAACAGCGGCGTCTTCTCCGAGGTGCGCGTGGAGAAGATCGCCGCCGCCGGCGACGCCTGCGACGTCCTGGTGCGCGTCACCCCCGATCGCTCGCGCTCCTACGGCCTGGGCATCGGCTGGGAGGAGCGCCGCGGCCCCCGCGGCACCCTGGAATACCAGGAGCGCAACCCCCTGGGCTCGACCTCGGCGGTGGCCGCCACCCTGCAGCTGGGCGTGGCCACCCGCGACAAGCGGCTGATCGTCAACGACCGCCGCGGCACCCTGACCATCGACACGCCGCTGTTCCTGCGCGAGCGCATCACCTCGACGTTCCAGCTCTGGGAGGAGAACGAGACCTACCCCAGCTACAAGTTCACCCGCTGGGGCCTGGGCGTCTCGCTGGCCAAGCGCTTCTCGGACAGCCTGTACCTGCTGGGCTCGGCGCGCTGGTACCGCACCGAGCTCAACTGGCTGGCCATCCCGCCCTTCGGCGTCGACCAGCTGGACAGGCCCTTCAACACCACCGCCCTCTCCCTGTCCATCGTCGACGAGCAGCGCAACGACTCGTTCAACCCCAGCCGCGGCCACTTTCTCACCGCCGACCTGAAGCTGGGCCTGCCGCTGTTCGAGAAGGACTACACGTTCCTGAAGTTCTACTGGAACTACCAGCGCCACTATCCCTTCCTGCGCGAGGGCACATTCAGCGTCTCGCTCAAGAACGGCATCGGTTTCGGCGACATGTCCATCACCGAGCGCTTCTTCGCCGGCGGCGGCCACTCCTTCCGCGGCACCGGCAACGACCGCCTGGGCCCGATCAACCTGGACAAGGACCAGCCCGAGGGCGGCAACATCCTGCTGCTGCTCAACCTGGAGGCGGCCGTGCCCAACCTGCTGCTGCCGGTCAAGGACCTCTACTACACGTTCTTCGCCGACATCGGCAACGTGTTCGCCAAGTCGAGCGACTTCAACCCCAAGAAGCTGGAGCGGGCGCTGGGCTTCGGCCTGAAGTACCGCTCGCCGCTGGGGCCGATCCGCGTCGAGTTCGGCTTCAACCTGCGCAAGGCCGCCGAGAGGAGCTTCCACTTCATCTTCACCATCGGCAACGTGTATTGACCTTTCGCGAGCTCGGC
>ENA-UOWG01001281-UOWG01001281.1-activated-sludge-metagenome-genome-assembly--contig:-NODE-1281-length-25814-cov-5.619628_pt1 | contig 25814 bp, 25 predicted proteins | sample MGYA00238147_ERZ761563 | MGnify/ENA primary metagenome ERZ761563 (study PRJEB28884, sample SAMN05720216) | anaerobic digester metagenome | isolation source: active sludge of municipal... | reverse complement strand
GACCACCTCCCGGACCCCGTCGGCCAGCACCCCCACGGTCAGGAGGTCCCCGCCGTATTCGATCTGGAGGATGATGATGCTCGTCCCCTCGGCCAGCTTGGACGGTCCCATGCCGAACCGCATCCGGAGATCCACCACGGGAACCACGCTGCCCCGGTGGTTGATCACGCCGCGCATGTGGGGAGGCGCCTTGGGCACCCGCGTCACGTTCTGCATCTCCAGCACGACTTCCACGCGGGAGACGTTCACCGCGTACTGTTCCTGGCCCAGGAAGAAGCAGAGGTACTCGCCCGTGCGGCCCGACGTTTCCTCCATCCCGGCCCCCTAGTCGATGACCTTCTTGACCACGCCGAGGAGCTTGTCCGCGCTGAAGGGCTTGACGATCCAGCCGGTGGCCCCCGCCTCCTTGCCCTCGTTCATCTTTGACCCCTGGGACTCGGTGGTGAGCACGAGGATGGGGACGAACTTGAACGCGGCCAGCTCCCGAGTTTTCCGGATGAAGGTGATCCCGTCCATGTTCGGCATGTTCACGTCGGTGATCACGAGGTCCAGCTTCCCGAGACCCTCGAGCATCTGGAAGGCCTCCAGGCCGTCCTTGGCCTCCACGGTCTCGTAGCCTTCCTGGTTCAGGATGTAGGTGATGCTCTGGCGTATCGCCGTGGAGTCATCCACGATCAGAATCTTCTTGCCCATCGCTCCTCCCTGGACACGCGGCCCCTACCGGGTCCTGCGCAGTACTTCCTCGAATATTTTCGACAGGGGGAGGACCAGGTCCACCCCTCCCATCTTGATGGCCTCGTTGGGCATGCCGAAGACGACGCTGGTGGCCTCGTCCTGGGCGATCGTGTATGCCCCCGATTCGTGGAGCTCCTTCATGCCCCGGGCGCCGTCGTCCCCCATGCCGGTCATTATAACCCCCACGGCGTTCTTTTGCGCGTACCGGGCGGCGGACCGGAACAGGACGTCCACGCTGGGACGGTGGCGGCAGACCAGGGGACCGTCCTTCACCTCGACATAGTACCGCGCCCCGCTCCGCTTGAGAAGCGTGTGCCGGTTCCCCGGGGCGATCAGGGCCCGCCCCCGGATCACCGTGTCGTTGTCCTCCGCTTCCTTCACGGTAAGCCGGCAGAGGCCGTCCAGGCGGCGGGCGAAGGCCGCGGTGAAGTGCTCCGGCATGTGCTGGACGATCACGATTCCCGGCGAGTCCTCGGGCAGGGCCTCCAGGAACTCCTTCAGGGCCTCCGTCCCGCCCGTTGAGGCGCCCACCACCACGACCCTCTCCGTGGTTTCCAGGGCGCCGCGCTCGGGGCCCGGCTTGGGGAGCATCACGTCCGCGGTGAGCTTCTGGCTCACCTCCGGGACGCGGGTCGGGGCACGGCGCTCCTGGGGCCGGGACATGTTGGCGGCCCGGACGACGTCGCAGATCTCGACCCGGCTGTCCTCCAGGAACTGCTTGGTGCCCAGCTTGGGTTTCTGGATGATCTCGATCGCCCCGTACTCCATGGCCTTCAGGGCGTTGTCCGAGCCCTCCTCGGTCTTGCTGGAGCAGATCACCACGGGTATCCGGTACCTCTCCATGACGGTCTTCAGGAAGGTGATGCCGTCCATGCGGGGCATCTCGACGTCGGAGATGATGACGTCCGGCTTCTCGGTCTCCAGCTTCTTGAGGGCGAAGATGGGATCCGAGGCCACCGCCTGCACGGAGATCTCCCGGTCCATCTCCAGGATTTCCTTCAGGGTCTGCCGCACGACCGCGGAATCGTCCACGATCATGACCTTGATCGACTTGGCCATATTCTCCGTACCTCTTCTCATTCCCGCTGGTATATGGTCGGAGCGGCGCTGCGCAGGGGCAGGTCCATCCCGGTCAGGGTCTCGGAGTGTCCGATGAAGAGCCAGCCCCCGGGGCGGATGTGGGCGCAGATATGGCCGAGTATCCGTTCCTGGGTGGGGCGGTCGAAATAGATGATGACGTTCCGGCAGAACACCGTGTCGAATCCGGAGGGCACGGGATAGGTGTCGTCCATGAAATTGACCCTTCGAAATTCGACCTTGGACCTGAGCTCCGGGCGGATCCGGACCTCCGCCCGGTCCGGGTCCTTGCTGCGGAAGAGGAAGCGCTTCTTGTATTCGTAGGGTATGGGCTCCGCCTTTTCCATGTCGTAGATCGCCCTCTGGGCCGCCTCCAGAACCCGGGTGGAGATGTCCGTGGCCAGGATGCGGAAATCCGTCCGGGGCGATCCGGACCGGAAGTCCTCGAGCACCATGGCCAGGGTATAGGGCTCCTCGCCGCTGGAACAGCCGGCGGACCAGAAATTCAGGACCCTCCCGGCGCCGTTTTCCGCCATGCGGGGCAGGATCCGGGACCGGAGAAAGTCGAAATGATCCGCTTCCCGGAAGAAATCGGTCTTGTTGGTGGTGACCGCGTCGATCATGTTGATCATCTCGGTCCGTGATCCCTGCTCGGAGAAGACGTAGTCCACGTATTCCCGGAAGCCGGCCAGACCGTGCAGGCGGAGCCTCTTCTGAAGGCGGCTTTCCAGCATCACCCGCTTGGAATCGGGCATCCGGATGCCCAGTTCCCTCTCGATGAACGCGGCCAGCCTGCGGAATTCCCGCTCGTCCAGGGAGGCCAGATGCGCGATCGACGCGCCGGAAGCGGACTCGGCGGTCAAGACCTAACCCGCCTGCACCTTGCGCTGGGACTCCGCCTGGACCGCCTGGGATAGGCGGTTCACGTCCAGGATCAGTGCTACGGTCCCGTCTCCCAGGATGGTGGCGCCGGAAATCCCGGACACGTCCTTGTACATCCTGCCCAGGGGTTTGATCACCGTCTGGTAATCCCCGATGACGTTGTCCACGACGAAACCCAAACGGGAATCCTGGGCGTTCGCGATCACGATCTGGGCGATGTCGGGCGTCTCGCCGGGGACCTCGAAGTACGACCGGAGGTCCACGAAGGGTAAGAGGTCCCCGCGGTACGGGATGATCCTGCGCTCCCCGACCTTGCGCAGGTCCTCCTTGGGAATCTCGATGCAGCCGTCCACAGAGGACAGGGGCACCACGTAGTACTCGCCCCCGACGGCCACCAGGAGTCCTTCGATGATGGCCAGGGTAAGCGGGATCTTCAGGGTCATCTCGGTGCCCCGGCCCCGTTCGGTGGATATCATCACCGTCCCGCCCAGGGAATCGATCTCCCGCTTGACCACGTCCATGCCCACGCCCCGGCCGGAAACCTTGGTCACCGACTTGGCCGTGCTGAATCCGGGATGGAAGATCAGCTGGTTGATCTCCGCCTCGGTCAGCTCCTGCCCCGGGGCGACGATGCCCCGTTCCACGGCCTTGGCGCGGATCGCCTCGGCGTTGAGGCCGGCCCCGTCGTCCCGGACGGAGATGAGTACGTGGGCCCCGGAATGCTGGGCCTTGAGGAGGATGGTCCCCTTCCGGTTCTTTCCGGCCGCTTCCCGGTCCTGGGGGGACTCGATGCCGTGGTCCAGGGAGTTCCGGATGATATGCACCAGGGGATCGTTCAGGCGCTCGATCACCGTCTTGTCCAGCTCCGTGTCGGCGCCCTCCGTCAGGAGGTCCGCTTCCTTGCCGAGCTCCGTGGACAGGTCCCGCACCACCCGTCGGAATTTGTTGAAGGTGCTGCCGATGGGGAGCATGCGTATGCTCATGGTGTTGTCCCGGAGCTGGGCGATCAGCCGCTCGAACTGCTCCGAGATCGCCGCCAGGGAGATCTCCTTGAGGTCCAGGGAGGTTCGCGCCAGGCGGGCCTGGAGGGTCACCAGCTCCCCGACCAGGTCCACCAGCTGGTCCAGCTTCTCGCTGGCCACCCGCACGGACGCTAGGGCGCCCCCGGCCTCGGCGGCCTTGTCCTGGATCTTCTTGGCGTGGTTCTGTCCGGCCAGGGTCGTGTCCAGGGCGTCCTTGGAGATGATGCCCTTCTCGACCAGGATCTCCCCCAGCCGCTTCTGGGAGGACAGGGCCTTGGAGATCTCCTCGGGCGGTACGTGCTGATATTGGACCAGCAGTTCCCCCAGCCGCTTGGTCCGGGAGTCGTTGATCCGGGTCTCTTCGATCTCCTCGATGGTCAGGGAGGATTCGCTTTCCACGAAGATGAAGACGTCCCGGATGGCGTTCCGGTCCGACTCCGTGGTCAGGTAGCCTTCCCAGTAGCAGTAGCACCTCTCAGGATCCATCTCCGAGAGGCGGGGAATGTCGTGCACGTGGGGAACCAGGGTCGCCTCCCCGAGCTCGGCGAGGTCGGCCAGGAGGGACAACACGCGGGTGCCGTTCCGGAAGATGTCGGGTCCCGGCTGGAAGCGGATGTAGAAGGTCCGCTTGCCTTCGGAAGCCGCCCCGGGGGCTCCGGACGCCGGCTGTTCCGGCGCGGCGGCCCCGGGGGAGCCCGGAGAGGCTTCGTTCCGGGCCTCGGTTTCGGCCGCCAGGGCTCGGCATTCCTCCACCAGGGCGTCCGTGGTCCGGCGCAGGTCCTCGGTCAGTTCATCCCCGGAAGACAGGAGGCCGCGGATGTGGTCCCGGCCCCGGAGGGCCAGATCGATGAACTCCCGGGATATGGCAATCTTACCGGCTCTCGCCTTGTCCAGGACGTTCTCCAGGTCATGGGTGAACCGGGCGATCTCGTCGAACCCGAACATGCCCGCGGAACCCTTGATCGTGTGGATGGCCCGGAAGGCGGCGTTCAACAGCTCCGCGTCGGAAGGGCTGTCCTCCAGCTCCAGGAGGGTGGACTCGAGCTGACCCAGGAGTTCCTCGGCTTCCTCCCGGAAGCTGCTCTTGAACTTATCCAGCATCGACCCCTCCTAGAATCCCACCAGGTTGGATTCCAGTTCTTCTCCGGAGAGCGGAATGACCGACACGAATCCCGCCGAATAGAGGCGGTTGGCCACGCGATCCGTGACGATCCCGGTGAAATGGAACTCCTTCCCCGTCCGGGAAGCCTCCACCCGGGCGGCGTACAGGAGTTGGAGCAGGGGAACGTCCAGGTCCTCGACACCGTCCCATCGGAACAGGACGGAGCCCTTCTTGGAAAAGGCCTTGGTCAGCGCGGCGCGCAGTTCGGCGGCCGTGTCGATGAACAGCTTGCCGACCGGCGCGAGCTCCTGGGGGGCCGGATCCTTCGCCATTCGGAACCTCCCTGATGTAATTGTTACTATAACGGATTCCCGGGATCCTACAAGCCTCAGAGGAAGGAATCGAGGTCCAGGGTGGCGGCGATCTGGATGATGCTTTCCAGGAAGCCCGCCTTGCGTTTCTTGACGTAGAGGCTCATGAGGAGGGCGCGGTCTTCCTTGCTGACCACGATGTCCTTGATGACCAGGGGATCCCGCTCCGATAGCCCCGCCTCGTCCGCGATCGTACCGGGAAGAACCCGCTCGACGACGAAGGAGTTCTTTCCCGTGGCGGTGACGGCCATCCCGAAGAACGGGGCGAGCAGGCGTTCCCGGAGGTCCCGCCGGACCGCGGTTTCACCGGGAGAAAACGGCCGGGGCCGGAGGAGGATCCAGGAGCGCCGGACTTCACCGCCCTCCCGATAGTCCACGGGAACCAGGGTCCCGGGATCGTAGGACAAGAGGATCGCCTGGGCTTCGGACAGGGTCTTGCAGGCCTTGCCCGCGATCCGGACCAGTTCGCCCGCGGCGGGAGCCGCAGGGGAGCCGTCGGGATGGCGATAGATGGCGGCCAGCCCTTCCCGGCCCTCGTAGGCCGCGATGCCCAGCCAGGGGTGCCGGATCTCGCCGCCCCGGTAGAGGTCCGGCAGGACCCGCACCGCCCAATGGGCGGGAACCGCGAAATTGAGGCCCTGGTACCGGGGCAGCCCGGCGAAGACGACCCCGGCGAGCTCCCCCTCCGCGTCCAGGAGGGGGCCTCCGGAATTCCCGGGGTTCACCGCGGCGTCCACCTGGATGACCTCGCCCAGAGGCAGGAACCGGCGCCCGACGGCGGAGACGATCCCCGCCGTGAGGGTGTTGTCCAGCCCCACGGGCGAACCGATGGCGTAGATCCGGTCCCCGGGGACGAACTCCCGGCGGCCGGTGAAGGAGAAGACATAGGGCGGCTCCAGGTCCACCTTGATCAGGGCCAGGTCCAGCACCCGGTCCCAGCCGATCACCTTGGCGGGTATCCGGTCGGTGGTCTGGCCCGGCAGGCGTATATAGAGCCGGGAATAGCCTTCGTACTCGGGATCCACCTCGCTGGAGATGACATGATAGTTCGTGAGGAGATGGCCCCGGCGGTCGACGAAGAAGCCGGAGCCTATCCCCCGGTCCGGGGTCCCGATGCCCTGGGCGATCCGGATGCCCCGATTGACCCAGATGGTCACCGTGCCCCTGCGCATCTCGGCCATGGAGACGGTGCCGGAGGACCAGGTCCGGGCTTCTCCGGTGAGGGCGGAGGGGTCGACGGTCTCTATGCTCTTGAGCGCCTGTCGGTTGCCCAGGGCATGGGCCCGCTCCGCGAAGGTCCGGAGGGAGGCCGGGTCCCGGTACCCCGCGTCCAAAGCCTCCAGGAACACGAGCAGGCCGGACGTTTCCCGTCCTTCGCCCCAGAGCCGTTCGGCCATGCGGAAGGTCAGTTCCGCGTCGGACACGCCCAGGGAGAAACCCGCCGGAAGCGCGGAGGCGGTCCGGGGATCCTCCGACAGGAACCGCAGGGACCGGGCGTCCGCCCGGGCGGCGGAAAAATCTCCCGCGGCCAGGCTCGCCTCATACCTGCGGACCAGGGCGGCGGCGGACCTCCGCAGGGAGTCCTCCAGCTGATCCGCGGACAGGATGGAGGAACCGGCCCGGAGGTGCAGGGCTGCCTCCATGCCCTCCGCGGGGTCCTCGGTCGCCAGCCTCTCCAGCGCCTCCAGCTTGAGGCTTTCGTACCGGGGTGCCGGAGCGGGCGCCGGATCCGAGGCGCAGCCTACGGACAGGGCCGCCGCCAGAAGGGCGGCCGCCGGGAGGGAACGGGCCCTCACTCCGCGCTCTCCGCCAGGATCTGGTCTCCGAACCGCACGATCCGGTACCTCTCGGCCCCCCGCCGACCGAACCCCGGCTCGGGCAGGACCGTTCCGAAGTCGAAGGGCTTGCGCCCCACCCAGAGCACGGCCCCCCCCGCGTCCGGAACCAGGGGCAGTTCGACGCCCGCCCGGAGCACGCGCTGGACCCGGCCGCCCCGGACCAAGACCGCCGTATCCAGACGGCCGTCGAAGCGCCGGGAGAACTCCCGCAGCTCGCCGCCGTCGCCCAGGGCGGTGGCGCGGGCGTCCGTGCGGCCGTCGCCGTCGTAATCCCAGGTCCGCTCGAAGGGGAAGGTCAGGTTCTCGGCGTACTCGAAGACCCCGTCCAGGTTGAAATCCGCCTCGAACCGATAGGGTGAGCTCACGGTCCCGGAGGCCGCCCGCTTCGGGTCCCGGGGGTACAGGAAGCGGGATTCGTACAGGCCGTCCCCGTCCATGTCCGCCAGTTCGTACTGGGGCATTCCGTTCCGGTAGACCAGGATCCCGTCCCGTCCGTCCGGGGTGCGGATCCGGCCGCGTACGGGAACGCCCCGATCCAGGTCCGTCACGCTCACGGGCGACCCGCGATCTTCGGGGCGGGCCGTCACCCGGAAGGCAGCGGCGGCGCAGGCCGCCTCGGTCGGAAACGCCGCATCCGTTCGCCGGGGCGCGAATCCCTCCCCCGAACCCCGTCCGGGTCCCGCGAAGAGCTCCACCGCCGGAAAGGCCAGGGCGTCCGGGGAGAACAGGTATTCCCGCACCCCCGAGGAGGTCCGGTACAGCACACGGTTCAGGTAGGGATACTCCCCGTACTCGAACACCGTCTCCGCGCCCGTCAGGGTCATCCTGCCGGACCCGGGAAGGTCGTCCAGGAACCTGAGGGAGAGTTCCGGCAGCCCGTCCTGGTCGAAGTCCAGGAGCCAGGATTCCACGGCGCCGTCCCGGACGGTCGAACGGGTCTCGAAGTATCCGTCGCCGTCCGGGTCGCTTCCCAGGACCCCGGAATAGCCGGAAAACGCGGAAGCGAAGGCGGCCCGGCCTTCCGGGCCGCGCAGGAAGCCCCGGAGGTCCCGAAGGTCCTCCCAGGACAGGGAAGGGAATCCGAAGAATTCCGTGACCGCCTGCGCGTCGTCCAGGATCCCCAGATCCAGTGCCCGGACCGTCGCCGCGGGGTTCCGCCGCCCCGTGGCCCGGTATTCCAGGATGAGGTCCCGGCGGGCCTCCGGGTCCGGCCGGAAGGGGGCCAGGAGGGACAGGATTTCCGGATCCAGGAAGCGGTAGTAGCCCAGCCGGGCCTCCACGCGGCCCACCCGGGCTGCCGTGGGCTCCGTCCGGGGGGTCCGGGCCGTGAAAGCCAGGAGCTCCCGGGGAATCCGGGCGTCCGAGGGGAAACGATCCAGGCCGGCGTCCACGGCCCGCAGGAAGGCGTCGGGATCGCCCAGGAACCGAAGGGCCCGGACCCGGAGGTAAAGGGCGTCCGAGTCCCCCGCCAGTCCCGGACGCGATGCCAGGGCCAGGGCTTCGGAGTACCTCTTGGTCCGGACCAGGATGTGGGCCAGGAGCCGGGCGGCGTCGTCCGCCGTGTATCGGAGGAAGGTCCCCCCGGCCAGGGCGGTCCGGAGCTCGCCCTCCGCCTCCGGAGTGGGCCGCCCGCCCCGAAGGTCGGCGGCGGCCAGCAGGTACCGGGCGTCGGAGTTGCCGGGATCCAGGTACCGGGCTTCGTCGGAGGCTTCCCGGGCACCCTCGGCATCCCCGGCCTCCAGGGCGCGGACGGCCCGCTCGACCGCGGCCCGGGCGGCGGATTGGCGGACGTTCAGGTCGGGAAAGCCCGGCGCCTGGGAAAACGCGAAGGCAGCGCACGAGAGCAGGACCGCCGGCGCGATGGCGCGACGCATGGCTACTCCTTGATCTCCCGGGCCGGGAATCCCAGCAGCACCCGGATGGCGTCGTCCTGGAGGGTCTCCTTCTGGATTAGCTCCCGGGCCAGGGTTTCCAGCTGGTCCTTGTGATCGGTGAGGATGGAAAGGGCCCGATCCCTTCCCTCGTCCAGGATGGACCGCACGGAGGCGTCTATGTTCCGGGCCGTCTCCTCGGAGTAATCCTTGTGACGGGCGATCTCCTTGCCCAGGAAGATGGGTTCATCCTCCTGGCCGTAGGCCACGGCGCCCATCTTCGGAGACATCCCCCATTCGCAGACCATCTTCCGGGCTATGTCCGTGGCCTGCCTAAGATCCTGGGCCGTGCCGGTCGTGGTCTCCCCGTACACGATGGATTCCGCGGCGAATCCTCCGTAGCACACGACGATCCGGTCCTTGAGCCGGGCAACGGAGTGGGAGTACGTGTCCTTTTCCGGCAGGGACAGGGCCAGGCCGAGGGCCCTGCCCCGGGGCACGATGGTGACCTTGTGGAGAGGGTCCGTGTGGTCCAGGTAGTAGTGCACCAGGGCGTGACCCGCCTCGTGGTAGGCCGTGGCCAGCTTCTCCTCCTCGGTCAGGAAGAGGCTGGACCGGGCGATCCCCATGAGGATCTTGTCCCGGGCGTCCTCGAAATCCTCCATGCCCACCACAGACTTGTTCCTGCGCACCGCGAAGAGGGCCGCCTCGTTGACGAGGTTGGCAAGGTCCGCCCCGCTGGTGCCGGGGGTCGCCCGGGCCAGGCGCTTCACGTCCGTGCCCGTCTCCACGGGAATCTTGTTCATGTGGATGGCCAGGATCTGCTCCCTCTCCTGTACGTCCGGCATGGCCACCACCACCTGCCGGTCGAAACGGCCGGGCCGCAGGAGGGCGGGGTCCAGGACGTCGGGCCGGTTCGTGGCCGCCAGGATGATGACCCCGTCCTTGGTGTCGAATCCGTCCATCTCCACCAGCATCTGGTTGAGGGTCTGCTCCCTCTCGTCGTGGCCTCCCCCGTATCCCGCGCCCCGGGTCCGGCCGACCGCGTCCAGTTCGTCGATGAAGAGGATGCAGGGAGCGCTCTTCCGGCCCTGCTCGAAGAGGTCCCGGACCCGGCTGGCGCCGACGCCCACGAACATCTCCACGAAGTCGGAACCGGACATGTGGAAGAAGGGGACGTTGGCCTCCCCCGCCACGGCCTTGGCCAGGAGGGTCTTGCCCGTGCCGGGCATGCCGACGAGGAGGACGCCCTTGGGGATCCGGGCCCCCATCTTCACGAACTTCTGGGGGTTCTTGAGGTAGTCCACCACCTCCGTGAGCTCGTACTTGGCCTCCTTCTGGCCCGCGACATCCTCGAAGGTCGTCTTCTTGGAGGCGTCCAGGTACCGCTTGGCGCGGCTCTTGCCGAAGGAAAAGGCCTTGTTGTTCCCCTGGAACTGCCGGAGCATCATCCAGATCAGGAAGAACCCGAAGATCCAGGGAAGGGTCTCCAGGAGGACCTGGAGCACGCTGACCCCCCGGACGGCGCCCTCGATGGATACGCCGCTCTCCCGGAGGGTCTTCACCAGGTCCAGGTCCGTATAGGGAATCCGGGTCCGGAAGAGGGCGGTGTTGCCGGTCTTGCCCCTCAGCTTGCCCTCGATCTCCGTCTGGTCGACGATCTTCACGGCCTCCACGGTGCCCTGTTCCAGATAGGACAGGAAGGCGGAGTAGGAGATCTCGTTGACCGAGGATTTCTGGTCCGTCAGGAAGAACACGGAAAAAGCCCCCATCAGGGCTATGAAGAGGATCAGGGCGAACCGGTTGCCCCGGGGGGGGCCGTCCAGGGGCCGTTTGGGGGGTTGCTCATTCTTGTCGTTGTCCGGGCTCATGGCGCTTCTGCGCTCCTTTCTATCGATCGGAAGGGGCCTATTCCTTCTATTTCCACGGCGAGGCGGGGGACGGAAGCATCCAGGGAAGCCGGCCCCGGCCGGTACCTGTCCCGGGCTCCCGCCCGGGATCCCAGGATCCCCACGATCCCGCTCCGGTCCTCCAGGACGGGGACGTACTCCCTCCACTCCCGGGGAACCTTCCACTCCGCGAGGAGCTCGTCCAGGGGCTTACGGCCGTCCCGGATCGCGATACGGTCCCCGGGAAGGCGGGACCGGACGACCAGGGGAAACTCGAAGGTCCCCTCCGCGGGTCCGGCGGATCCCGGGCGGAAGTATACCGTACAAGACCCGCCCGTATCAATTCGGAGGGTTCCCGGGCGTTCGAACTGGAACGAGTAGCCGCCGGGAATGGTTACACCCCCGGATACCGGGGTGACGAGGATCCGGCCGTCCTCCTCGGCAAACCGCAGTCCCGTCCCCTGGGCCAGGATCCGGGGCGCCGTGGAACCGGGCTGACCAGGGTCCGCGAAGACGGCGGCCCGCAGCAGGGCGTAGGGAACGCGGCGGCCCGGCCCGGCCAGACGGGAGGCCTCCGCGGTCAGGGCCCGCAGGCGCAGGGCGGGATGGGCGGCGTGGAAAGCCCGGGCGTCGAAGGAGCTCTGTCCCTCCGAACGCGAGGCCGGCAGTTCGGACCGGGAAAGGGCGGAAAGGAGGTCCTCGTCCAGGCGGCTCTTTTCCGCCAGGGCCGCCAGGGCCTTCCGGAATCCCGGGAATGCCTTCTCCACAGCCGGGATCAGACGGCGACGGATCCGGTTGCGCTGGTAGTCATCCCCGGCGTTGGTGGAATCCTCCCGCCAGTCCTGTCCCCTGTCCTCCAGGTAGCGGATCAAGGCCGCCTTGGGCAGGGAAAGGAAGGGGCGGAGGAAGGGAGGGCGGTCCTCCGGAATCCCCCGCAGCCCTCCGGCCCCGGATCCCGAGAATATGCGGGCCAGGAGGGTCTCCGCCTGGTCGTCCCGGGTGTGGGCCGTGAGGATGCGCTGGCAACCGGCCCGGTCTGCCTCGGCCCTCAGGGCCGCGTACCGGAAGTCCCGGGCTTCCGCCTCCAGGCTGGTTTTCAAGCGGGCCGCCCGAGCTTCCAGGGGATCCTCGGGGGCCTCGGTGATCCGGCAGGGTATGCCCAGTCGGGCTGTCAGGGCTTCCACGAAGTTCCGCTCCCGGGCCCTCTCGGAGGCGGGGCGGATGCCGTGGTCCACCCATGCGGCGCGGACCGTGATGTCCAGGGCCGGCGCCACCGTCGCGACGGCCAGGAGCAGGGCCGTGGAATCCGAGCCTCCCGAGAAGGCGACCAAGACGGAAACGCCGCCCAGGCCCCGTTCCGCGAGGAAGGAGGCCAGGCGGCGCTCGACCGGGTCCCGCCGGCGGAAAGCCGGCCGGCTGCCCCGCTGGGAATCCGGCGGGGTCGACCGATTCAGGCTTACTCCTTCTTCTCCGGCGCGGCGGGGGCGGCTCCGGGAGCGGCACCGGCCGCGGGGGTGGCTGCGGCTTCGCCCTCGGCGGGAGCGGCTTCCTCCACGGCGGGGGCGGCCTCGGCCTTGGCGAACTTGACCAGGGCGACCACCTGGTCCCCGGAGTTCAGGATCCGCACGTTGGGCAGACTGATGTCCCGGACGTGGATGGAGTGGTTGGCGCCGAGGTTGGAGACGTCCAGCTCGATCTTGCCGGGCAGGTCCTTGGGAAGACACTCGACCTCGACCTCGTGGACGGGGGCCTCCAGGATTCCGCCCTCCCGTACGCCGACGGGTACGCCCAGGAGGTGGACGGAGACGTGCGCGCGGATGGCCCGGTCCTGCTCGACCTCGAAGAAGTCCACGTGCAGGAGGGTTCCCCGGAGCCAGTTGACCTGGCGGTCCTTGATGAAGGCTTCGGTGGTCTTGCCGTCGATCGAGAGCTTGAGGATGGTGCTTTCGGAAACCCCGGTCACGGCCTTGGCGAACTCCGCGCTGTCCAGGAGGATCGGGCGGGACTGTCCGTGGCGGTTGTAGATGACCGCGGGGAGCTTGCCCTCCGCGCGCAGGCGGCGGACCTGACCCTTCGTGGCGGTCGGGCGGGAAACGGCGGTCAACAATGTCTGGCTCATGTACTATACTCCTTGATGGTACGGTGGATACCCGTTACTGGGACGGCAGGATTCGAACCTGCGAATGGCGGAACCAAAGCCCGCTGACTTACCACTTGTCGACGTCCCACGGATGCAAGCGGTCCGGAGGGGCCTTATGTGGCCGGTTCCTCCTCGAAATTCTCGGGATTCCCGAAGGCGTCCAGGATCTTGTCCTGGAGTTTCTGCCGGAAATCCGGGCATATCGGATGGGCGATGTCCTTGTACTCGCCGGTCCGGGTCTTGCGGCTCGGCATGGCGATGAACACTCCCGTCTTGCCTTCGATCACTTTCACGTTGTGGACCACGAAACAATCGTCGAACGTCACGGTCACATAGCCCTTGAGCTTCCCCTCGCTGGTCACCTTCCGGATGCGGATATCCGTGATCTCCATACGATGCCTCTCCTTGACGAGGATCCCCCCACGGGCGGGGCCCCCGCTTTCGCGGGCGGAAACGCAGTATTTATTGTAACCTCGGGACCGGCATGCGCGCAAGCGGCGCCGCGGCTGCCGCGCTCCATCGGCCTTTGCCACCCTCCCGTTCGTTCAAGTTCCTCGCGGCCCTATCCGCCGCGGTTTCCGATCCGAAAATGCCGAAAAAGGCGCTCCCCGAACCGGTCATGCCGGCGAAGGAGGCGCCCTCGTCCTCCAGGGCCCGCTTGGCCCTACGGAGTTCCGCGTTCCCCGGGGCCAGGGCATCGAAAAAGTCGTTCCGGAAGGTCCAGGATTCCGGATCCCTCCGGTACTCCTCCCGGAGCCGCCCGAAATCCCAGGTCTCGTCCCCCCCGGAGGGGGCCGCCTTCCGGGATTCGTCCACCGCCGCGTAGGCCCAGGCCGTGCCGATCGGGAATCCCGGGAAAAGGATCACCAGACCGTAATCCGGCCGGGCATCCGCGGGCTCCAGGATCTCGCCTCGGCCGCCGACCACGGCGCAGGGGGTGCCCAGGAAGAACGGCACGTCCGATCCGATCCCGGCCGCCAGGCGGGCGAGCTCGGATCCGGAAAGCGTGTCCCCGAAGGCCCGGTTCAGGGCCCGGAGGACCGACGCCGCGTCGCTGGACCCTCCCCCCAGGCCGGCCCCCGCGGGGATCCGCTTGACGGCGCGGATCTCCGCGCCCTCCGGCCGGCCGGAAGCCGCCAGGAAGGAGCGCGCGGCCCGGTGGATGGTATTCTCGGGCTCCGGGCAGTCGAACTCCCCGAAGACCCGGACGTCCCCGGAAGGCCGGATCCGAATGTCCAGGGTATCGCACAAGGAAACCGCCTGGAACAGGCTGAGGATGTCGTGAAACCCGTCCGGCCGCTTGCCCAGCACCTGGAGGTGCAGGTTGATCTTGGCCGGCGCCTCGACGACAACCGTCCTAACCATGGCGGGCCACAATACTACGGGAACGGCCTCCGTGTCAAACCGGCGATCCCCGTAGGTAATGGCAGCCCAAGGACTTCGGGTTCGCCTCCGCGTCCCGTACGATCCGGGAAGCGGTGTCCACGGCGTTGCGAAGCTCCAACAGGGGCCGGGAAAGGCGGGCCTGGCGGTAGAAGCTGTCCACCCGGTGGGCCAAGTAGTTCAGGTCCGCCTTGGCCCGGGCCAGGCGCTTCCGGGTGCGGACGATCCCGGCGTAGTCCCACATGGTCATTTGGATGTTCAAAAGATCGTGGTAGATGAGGATGGGATCCGCTGCCTCCTCTTCCGCCGGGAAGACCCAGTCCGGAATGCTCTGGACCAGGGGCAGCCCGGGCCGGTCGGCCAGGGCGGCCGCGGCCGTTCCGGCCCGCAAGCCGAAGACCAAGCCTTCCAGCAAGGACACCGAGGCCAGTCGGTTGGCCCCGTGGACCCCCGTGCAGGCCGTCTCACCGGCCGCATAGAGTCCCGGGATGGTCGTCCGCCCTTCCATGTCCGTCTTCACGCCCCCGCAGAAGTAGTGCGCCGCGGGCACCACGGGTATGGGATCCCGGGTCATGTCGATCCCGGCCCGCAGGCAGGTCTCGTGGATGCTGGGGAACCGGTCCCGGGGATCCACCTTGAGCAGGGAGGTGTCCAGCAGGACGTAGGTGGACTCGGACTGCTCCATCTCGTAGTAGATGGCCCGGGAAACCTCGTCCCGGGGGGCCAGGTCCCTCAGGGCCGGATGGTACCGGTCCATGAAGTACTCCCCCTTGCGGTTCATGAGGCGGGCGCCCTCCCCGCGGAGGGACTCGGAGATCAGGAAGCCCTTCAGGTCCCGGTGGAAGAGGATGGTGGGGTGGAACTGCACGTATTCCGCGTTGATGACCTCCGCTCCCGCCCGTTCGGCCATGGCTACGCCGTCCCCGGTGGCCCCCGGGGGATTGGAGGTATGGAGGTAGAGGTTGCCGATCCCCCCCGCGGCCAGGATGGTCGCCGAAGCGAAGAAGGGGACCACTTCCCCGGTGTTCTCCCCGTAGACATAGACCCCCAAGGCCCGCTTGGGGGCGTAGCGCTGGGAGTCGTCCCGGGAATGATGGGTGTTGGTGATGACGTCCACGGCCATGCAGGAGGTGAAGATATGGATGTTGGGGATGCCCCGGACATAGGCGGTCAGGGACTCCTGGATCGAGCGGCCCGTGTAATCCTTGACGTGCCAGATGCGCCGGATCGAATGTGCGGCCTCCCGGGTGAGGTCCACTTCCCCCTCCGCGTTGCGCAGGAAGGGAACCTGCGCCTTCCGGAGGAGAAGATCCTCCACGGCCCCGGGACCCTCCCGGCTGACGATGCGTACCGCCTCCCGGTTGTTCAGCCAACAACCGGCGGCCAGGATGTCCTGTTCCAGGAGTTCGGGGTCCTCCGGCCCGCCCCGGGCGACGATGCCCCCCTGGGCGTACCGGGTGTTGCACTCCTCGGGCGCCGCCTCCTTGGTGAGGACGCATACGGAGGCCCCGGCCTCCGCGGCCCGGACGGCCGCGGAAAGCCCCGCGATCCCGGCTCCCACCACGATCACGTCGAAGGACTCGTGCCGGGAGCTCACGGCGCCTCCTCCTTCCGTATGGTGAGGGAGAAGTCGAAGCCCCGTACGGAATGGGTCAGGCGGCCGACGGAGATGTAATCCACCCCCAGGGCGCTCCAGGCGCCCGCGGTTTCCAGGGAAATCCCTCCCGAGGCCTCGAAGGAAACACCCGGTGCCCGGAGTTCCAGGGCCCTGCGGGCCGTCTCGAAGTCCATGTTATCCAGCATCACGACGTCCGCGCCCGCCTCGACGGCCTGGCGCACCTCCTCAACGGTGCGGCACTCCACCTCGACGCGGAACTCTCGGCCCCACCGGGCGCGTACCCGCTCCACGGCCCGGGGGATCCCCCCCGCCGCGTCGATATGGTTGTCCTTGATCAAGACCATGTCATGGAGCCCCATGCGGTGGTTGGCCCCCCCGCCCGTCCGGACGGCGTACTTGGACAGGGACCGGTAGCCGGGCAGGGTCTTCCGGGTGTCCAGGACGACGGCCTTTCCCTTTTCCCGGGCGGCGCGGACGTACTCGGAGGCGGCCGTGGCTATCCCGGAAAGGAAGGACAGGAAGTTTATGGCCGTCCGTTCCGCTTCCAGGATGGACCTCGTCTTTCCCTCGATCCGGGCCACCTCCATCCCCGGGGAGAGCCGGTCGCCGTCCGCGGCCAGGAGCTCGACCGCGGCCGAGGGATCGACGCGCCGGAAGACTTCCCGGAACCGCTCGATCCCGCAGAGGATCCCGGTATCCTTGCTCGTCAGGACCGCCGCGCAGCGGTCTCCCTCGGAAAAAACGGCCCGGCAGGTGACGTCCCCCGCGCCGTCCAGATCCTCCTCCAGGGCCATGCCCAGGAGGGCACCGAAATGGGTATCGTCCATGGTGAGCCATCCTAGCCCCGGAACCCCCCGAAGATCAACGGAAAACGATATGGAACCGCGAACTAGGCGGAAACCGTCCGCCTTCGGTATTTTTCTTTTTATCTCGAAAACGTAGTTGACAGAACCGACAAGTCTCTTTTAGATTTTCGATGGAACCATGGTTCCGAACCATACCTTTCTGGCTTCACGGTCCGGCAACCCGTTCATCACGCGGAACTAAGGATTCTTCGGGAGGAATACGATATGACTCCGTCCAACGGCGAATCGGCGCTCGATCCGAACCTTTCCCTCCTCGGCGTAGAGCCCCTCGACCCGAGCCCGGACAACCCCTTCCTCCGGTTCGGGGACGGGTACGACGAGGATTACGAGGACGACTTCGAGGAGGAAGAGGAGTACGACGATCTCGACGACGAGGACTTCGACGAGGGGGACGAGGACTTCGAGGACGAGGAAGACGATTTCGACGAGGACCTGGACGACGACTTCGACGAGGAATCCAACGGGGACGACTACGAATACGAGGACGACCTGGACTACGACGACTTCGACGAGTGACGGATTCCCGTCGCGATACCGAGCTTCCGGAGGCCCTCAGGGCCGCCCGGAAGCTCCTTTTTTATGCCCGGCGGCCTTTCCCGCTGCCGGAACGGGCCCCTAGGCCGTCCCGGTGGGGTTTCCGGCCGGGGCCCCAGGCCCGGAAGGATGCACGGAGATCGCCTTGGCCTGGAACCAGAGCTTCTCCAGCTCGTAAAAGCCCCGGGCCCGCACGCTCATGACGTGGACCACGAACCACCCGGCGTCCACCAGGCACCACTCCTCGTCATCCGCCAGGCGGGGCTTCCGGGAGGGTTCCAGCCCCCGGACGGCCAGGTGCTCCGTCAGGTGCCGGACCAGGCCGGCCAGGTGGGTGGAGCTGGTGGCGGTCGTGATCACGAAGTAGTCCGTCCAGAGGGAGAGCTCCGTCAGGTCCAGGACCAGGGTTTCCTGGCCGTTGTGGTCCGCCAACACCCGGGCGCAGTCGAGGACCTCGGAGAGATGATCATTCGTCACAGAACCTCCCGTTGAAATCCCGGCCCAACACGATCGTGAAGTCCGCGAAGGACTCCGGCCGGCCGCCGTCCCCGGGCACCACGTTCTTGCAGCGGATCACGTTGCCGATGGTGCGGGCCGCTTCGCCGTTGGAATACCGGTCGTAGATGACCGTGCGGGCGAGGTCCTGGGTCTCCGCGTTGTCCACGGAACCCACCTCGTACCCGAAACTCTGGAATATCTCGGCGGTCTTTCCCGCCAGGCCCCGGACGGTGGTGCCGTTCAGGATCTCGATCGTGAACACCTTGTCCGCCACCGCGAAGCTGTCCGCGTTCACCAGGGCGTTCAGGGTCTGCTTCACGATGTCCTTGACCAGGCTCCCGTCATAATGGGGGAAGAGGAGGGTCGCCCCGTCCATGGACCGGTAGTTCCCCGTGATTCGCTGGGTGACCAGGCGGTCCACATCGAGATCCGCTATCCTCTCAAACAGTCGGTACAGGGCGTCGGACTCTATGTTCGTCCGCATCCGGCGGGATATCTCCGGGAACACCTCGGGGGAGAGCACGTAGTCCCGCCTCTCCCCGACCCGCTTCAGCAGGGCCTGCAGGAGACGCTGGCGCCGCTCCACCCGCTCCAACTCCGGCGCCTCGGGATCGGACCAGGAGGAGAAGGCGGCTACCTTGCTCCCGTCCAGGGTCACGGATCCCGAGGGAAGGAGGACCCGGCCGGAGGGGCCCCGGGCGTCCACGGGGTTGGGGATGAACAGGGAAAGCCCGTCCAGGAGGTCCACGAGTTCGATCAGGCCCGATTCCCGGAGGATGATGTGGAACGGGAGGGGGGCCCCGACCAACCGGGAGACTTCTTCAATATAAGCCTTGGGGTTCTGGGGGTCGTAGAGGGCCTCGATGCGGTCCACCCGGTTCAGGGACTTGAGGATCAACCCGGTCTCGGCGGGCACGTCCAGCAGGGCCCCTCTCTGGTTCATGGGGTAATAGAGGAAGATCTCCGTGGCGGCCGGCTTCCCTCCCCTCTCCACCACGAAGGCGATGTTGAGGATCCGGTCGTTTTTCAGGGCCTCGTCCAGGGAATCCGCCCGGAGTCGGAGCAACAGGAAGCCGACGCAGGCCGCGATGAAGAGGATGATCAGGATCAGGAAAATGGAGCTTCTATCCAGGGTAACGTGCTTCATCCGCGCTCTTTTCGCAGGGTATTGTACAGATCCCGGGTCTCCGGCGCAACCTCCCGGCCCCTGGTCTCCAGCCAGGCGATGGTCGCCTCCAGGGCTTCCAGGATGAGGGAATCCGGATCGAGCCCCCTGCATCGTTCTCGGAGCGCGTCGTCCACGTGCCGCCGGCCGGGTTCCAGCTTGTCCGCGGCCCAGACGATCTTGGCCAGGCGACCCATGTCCGCCCGACCGACCGTGTGCAGGGCCGCCGCCTCCAGGATGTCCCGATCCCGGACGCCGTAATCCCGCGCCAGGAGGGTCGCGGCGGCCGGGCCGTGCAGGAGCACCGGGTTCGCGAAGACGCTGACCGGGACGGGCACGGGACAGTCCCGGGCCAGGCGCTCCTGAAGTTCTTCGGGAAGTCCCCGGGCCATGTCATGGGCCCATCCTGCTGCCGAACCTTTCCGGGGATCTATCCCGGACCGGACGCAGATTTCCGCGGCAAAAAGGGCGCAGCCCCGGCTGTGTTCGAACCGGTTGGGGCTCAGAAGACTCCGCGCCGCCTCTTCCAACCGTTCCGGAAGTCCGTCCAGACCCGGTTCATCCACGGCGGTAGTACCCGTTTTCTTCGATGATGCGCCAGACCGGATCGGGAACCAGCCGTCGGTAAGGCTGTCCCGCCGCGATCCGCTCCCGGATCATCCGGGAGGAGACGGGTATGAGGAGGTTGTCCAGGTAGACGTGGTCGTAGGGGAAGGCCACCCGGTCCGCGCGCTCCCGTCGGGCGCAGACGATCCGGGCTTCCCGGGCAAGGGCGTCCGCCTGTCTCCACTCGGAAAAGCCGGGCAAGAGGTCGTCCCCGACCAGGAGACCCGGCTTCCCCTCCAGTTCGAAGGATCGGGCGAGTTCCCGGATGGTGTCGATCGTGTAGGAAAGCCCGCCCCGGCGGATCTCCCCGTCCCAGACGACGAGGCGATCGTCGTCCGCCGCGGCGGCCCGGGTCATGGCCAGCCGGGCCTCCGGACCGGGATCGTCCTGGATATCCTTCAGGGGCCGGAGGGCGGCGGGCACCAGGGCGACGTGGGTGTAGCCCAGGGCGATGCGGGCCTCCTCGGCCAGGATCAGGTGCCCGATGTGGACGGGATTGAAGCTCCCCCCGAACATGAGGAGGCGCACGGCTAGTCCCCGTCCTTCCAGCCCGCCGTGGCGGTCCAGACGGTTCCCGGCCCGGGGGAACCCGTCTCCGCCGGTCCGGGGACTCTGGAATCCGGCGCCGTCGGCGCTCCGGGCGCCCGGACCCCGCCGGCCCCCGGTTCCCTTTCGGCGGAGGAGGCTGCCCGGGCGGCCTCCTGGGCCCGCTCGGCTTCGAGCACGAAGTCCAGGAACTCCGACCTGAGGGCGGGGATGCCCTCCCGGTTGAAGACCGAGATGCCGAAGACCCTCTCGGCGGGCAGGGCGGCCCGGAGCTCCGCGAGGCGCTCCGCCGTTCCGGGGAGGTCCAGCTTGGTCCCCACCACGATCCGGGGCTTGGCCGTGAGGTCCGCGGAGAATTCCCGGAGCTCCGAGAGCAGGATCGGGAACGCGTCCCGGAAGGAATCGTCCGAAAGGTCGACCAGGAAGGCCAGGGCGGAGGCCCGGGAGATGTGCTTGAGGAAGCGGATCCCCAGGCCGTGCCCCTCGTGGGCCCCCTCGATGATCCCGGGAATGTCCGCCAGGATGATGTCCCGGTCGTCCACGGTCAGCATCCCGAGGTTGGGAATCTTGGTCGTGAAGGGGTACGGGGCGATCTTGGGCCGGGCGTTCGTGAAATGGTCCAGGAGGGAGCTCTTGCCCGCGTTGGGAAAGCCCACGAAGCCGATGTCCGCCAGGAGCTGGAGCTCCACGCGGAGCCGGACGGTCCGCCCGGGCTTCCCGTCCAGGGCGATCCGGGGCGCCTGGTTCGTGGAGGTCTTGAAGTGGGTGTTTCCCCAGCCCCCGTTCCCACCCTTGAGGAAAACCCAGCGGTCCGTCTCCTCCGTGAAGTCCCGGAGGACCTCCCCGGTCTCGGCGTCCTTGACCAGGGTGCCCGGGGGGATGGGGATGACGGCGTCGGCCCCGTCGGACCCGTGCATGTTCCGGCTGGTGCCGTCCTCGCCGCCCCGGGCCTTGTAGGTCTGCTGATAGCGGAGGTGGGCCAGGGTCCGCAGGTTGCGGCGCACCTCGAAGACCACGTCCCCGCCCCGTCCCCCGTCGCCGCCCGCGGGACCGCCCCGGGGAACGTACTTCTCCCTCCGGAAGGCGATGCAGCCGTTCCCGCCCTTGCCGGAGGATACCGTGATGTCGGCCTCGTCGGCGAACTTGATCAACCCGTGCCTCCGCGGCGCCCCGGAATACATCCCGTCCGGCGCCCCTGGTAGAAAAAAAACCGCCCGCGGCTCTATCCCCGCGGGCGGCTCCAGTCGAATCCCGCGGGCGCCCTAGGGGCGCCGCCGGGCCGCGTTCCCGTCCCTAGGCCTGGACGGGCTCGATTCCGGCGTACTTGCGGCCGCGGTGATCCGAGAAGGTCACCCGTCCGTCCACCAGGGCGTACAGGGTGTCGTCCCGGCCGATCCCGACGTTCTCGCCGGGGTGGATGTGGGTGCCCCTCTGCCGCACGATGATGGAGCCCGCGGTCACGACGGAGTTCCCGCTGGCCTTGATGCCGAGATGGTGGGGGTTCGAGTCCCGGCCGTTCACGCCCTTGTGAGCCATATCATTCCCTCCAATGCCGTTCCGTTGTCAGCTTCAAGGCACCCGGGTGCTCCCGCTCCAGGCCGGACAGCCCGGTCAGCAGGAAATCCCCGATACCCCTCAATCGATCCGTGCCTCCCGGCGGGTAGTCCCGCAGGGAGAACCAAAGCTTCCCCGGCTCGGGGGCCGATCCCTCGACCCGGACCCCGGGGACCTGGGCCAGGGCCTCGTAGGCGGTCCGCAGCAGGACGGAGGCCGCGGCGCAGACGAGGTCCCCGCTGCCGGCATCCGTTCCCGCGTGGCCGGAGGAATCGACGCGCCGGAGCACGCCGTCCTCCCCCAACCGGGCCCGGACCTCGATCATCCCTAGGCCCCGAGGATATCCTCGACCTGGAGCAGGGTGTAGCTCTGCCGGTGTCCGTGCTTCCGGCGGTAGTCCTTCTTGGGCTTGTACTTGAAGACGATGATCTTGTCGGCCTTGGCCTGGTCCGCGATCACGGCCTTGACCGAGGCGCCGGAAACGTAGGGCGCGCCGACCTTCACGGTCTCGCCGGACACTAGGAGGACGGAATCGAGGGTGACCGTCTGGCCCTTCTCGCCGTCCATGCGATCCACGCGGATGCTGGCGCCCTTTTCCGCCCGGTACTGCTTGCCCTTCACTTCGACGACTGCGTACATCTGGATAACCTCTATGTTCGTATGGTACGGCTCGGTAAACACTTCCCGCGAGCGTGACTTTATACGATGGAACGGCGCCTCATGTCAATTGTAGCCGTCACATCGTCTCCAGGAAGGGTATGCACACCAGGGAAAGCCCGTTCCGCAGGACCGTCCGGGCCGCCGCGGCCAGGGCCAGGCGGGACGCGGCCGTATCCTTGTCCGGCGCGGTCAGGACGGGATTGTCGTGGTAGAACCGGCTGAACGCCGAGGCCAGGTCGTACAGACAGGTCGCCACCGCCGAGGGGTCGAAGTCCCGGGCGGCCTGGGCCACGGCCTCCGGGTACTCTGCGATCCTGCGGATCAAGGCCCATTCCGCGTCCCCCGCCAGGAGTTCGGGCCGGACGGTCCCGCCCCGGGCGTTCCCCTCCCCGGAGTCGTGTTTCCGGAGCATGGATGAGATCCGGGCGCCCATGTACTGGATGTAGGGACCCGTGGCCCCGTTGAACGAGAGGGATTCCTTGGGGTTGAAGATCATGTCCTTGGAGGGCGTCGCCTGGAGGAGGTAGAAGTGCACGGCCCCCAGGGCGATCTTCTCCGCGGTCTCCGAGATGTCACCCACCGCGTCCTCCCGGCCCTTGGAGGCGATCTCCTCCACAGCCAGTTCCCGGAGGGAGTCCAGGAGGGTGTCCGCGTCCACCACGGTGCCCTCCCGGGTCTTCATCCGACCCTCGGGCAGGTTCACCAGACCGTAGGAAAGATGGTAGAGGTTGGCGGCCCAGGGGTAGCCCAGCTTGGCCAGGATGTGGAAGAGGACCTTGAAATGGTACTGCTGTTCGCTGGCCACCACGTAGATCAGCTGGTCGAAGGGCCAGTCCTTGTGCCGTTCGATGGCCAGGCCGATGTCCTGGGTCATGTATATGGAAGTCCCGTCCTTGCGGAGCAGGACCTTGGTCTCCAGGCCGATGTCCGAAAGGTCCACCCGTACGGAGCCGTCCTCGGCCTTGAAGAAGACCCCGGATTCCAGGCCCCGGAGGACCTCGTCCTTCCCGGTCACGTAGATCCGGCTCTCGTGGTAGTACTTGTCGAAGGAGATCCCGGTCCGCTCGTAGGTCTGCCGGATCCCGCCCTCGGCCCACCCGTTCATGGTCTTCCACAGGGCCAGGGTGTCCGGATCCCCGGCCTCCCATTTCACGAGGAGGGCCTGGGCCTTCTCCTCCGCGGCGGGATCCTCCTTCTTGAGGTCGTTGAACCGGACGTAGTAGTCCCCCACGAAATGATCGCTCTTGACCCCCTCGGACTCGGGGGTACGGCCGTTCCCGTAGGCCATGTAGGCCAGCATGGACTTGCAGATGTGGACTCCCCGGTCGTTGATCAGGTCGATTTTGAAGACCTCCGCCCCGTTGGCCGCCAGGATCCGGGACACGCTCTCCCCCAGGGCGTCGTTCCGGAGGTGGCCCAGGTGGAGGGGCTTGTTCGTGTTGGGGCTGGAGAACTCCACCATGATCTTCCGACCCGCCAGGGACTCGTTCCGGCCGTACCCGTCGGGATCCCGGCCGAGGGCCTCCAGGACATCCCGCACCACGGCGGGACGGTCCAGGAAGACGTTCAGGTAGGGGCCCTCCGTGCGGACGGTCCCCAGGCCCGCGGCCTCGGGATCTCCGACAAGGGCGGCGGCCACGGCCTGGGCGATCTGGGCCGGTGCGGCCCGGAGGACCTTGGCGTAGGGGAACATGGGGAACCCGAGGTCCCCGAGTTCCGGCTTGGGCGGCACCTCGACGGCCGGGGGCAGGGCCGAGAGCGCCTCCGCGGGGATCCCTTTCTCCCGGGCGAGCGCCTCCAAGGCTCGGGATACGCAGGCCTTCCAGAGAGTTTTCGCGTCCTTCATGGGATCTCCTCGGGGATGGTGTGGTCGCCGGGATTCTATAGCGGCGCGGGGAGGAAGGGCAATACGGTCGGGCTGTCCAAAAAGCTACTGAGCTTTTCGGACAGCCCCGGGCGGCGGATCGGCTGCCCGTTCAGAACCCGCCGTCCCCCTTGATCGTGAGGCCCCCGGTCTGCTCGATCCAGATCGTGAAGGAATCCCCGGCCCGGACCCTGCGCCGGACCGCGGCCCCGAAGACGCTCCGGACGATCCCGGCCCTCCTCCGGGCCCCCTCGTCCTCGAGGAGGTCCATGAGTTCCTCCAGGCGCGCGTCGTAGGCCTCCGGTTCGATGCCGTAGATCTCCGCTTCCGCCCGGCGGTACAGGAGTGGGACGCCCCGTTCGTCCAGGAGGGCCAGCTCCTGGCCGTCCGCCGGGGCCTGGAGGTTGCCGTAGACCCGGTACGGGAGGGCCAGGTTCACCCTCCGGCCGGACTCGATCTCGGAGTAGGCGAAGTCGAGGACCAGGGCGTCCACGAAGACCTCGGAGCCCTCGACCGCCGCCTCCTGGGTCCGGACCGGCTTGCCCGGTATCCGGGAGTCGTAGAAGGCCAGGGACAAACGGGCGGTCCGGCCGTCCGCGGACAGGACCCGGACGTCCGCCACCCGATAGCGCCGCTCCAGGTTCCGCACAACCGCGGAGAGCTCGGAGATGCGGGCCCGGTTCTCGGCGATCTCGTCGAGCCTCCGCACGGAATCCGAGACCCCCACCAGGAGGACGGCTCCGACCAGCACGACCGCGACCGTGGGCAGTACAGCGACGGCACCCGCGAGGCTCCCGTACAGCTCCCGGAGCAGGATGCCGAGGGCCTGCCCCGCGCCCATCCGCCGGCCCGAGGCCTCGCAGGCCAGGAAGCGGTCTCGCAGGGCCCCGGAGGCCCGAAGGGCGAATCCGAGCGCCAGGATCCCGCCCAGGATCGCCCAGCCCGCCGGGCGGGTCAGGAGGAAGCTCACGGCGTCGGCGGCCGCGAAGAGCGGGCCCTTGAGGGATTCGATGTCCACCTCAGTCCTCCAGGATCTCGATCCCGCCCTTGGGCCGGACGACCACCTTGTAGACCACCCCCGGCTCGAAGGCCGCGATGCGGGCTATGTCGTGCACGACGCTCCCGAAGGAGCCCGAGGGTTCCCGGTCCTCCTTGAGGGCCTGGAAGAGCCCCGAAAGGCGCGTTCTCCCGAGCCGCCCGAACTCCGCCCCCTCGAAGATCCCGGGAAACCCGGCCCGGTCGTACCGGGGAAAGAGGTTGGTCCCCGAGGAGGGGGCCAGCCGGTCCGTGAAGATCCGGCGGGGGAAGGCCAGGTAGCGGCCCGAGGCGGGCACGACGGAGAAATCGAAGGAGAGCTCCGTTCCCGGCCAGGTCATCTCCAGGAGGTCCACCTCGTTCCCGGCCAGGTCGTACATCCGGACCCGGGCCTTCACCACCCCCTTGTCCCGCTCCAGGACCATGAACCGGATCGGGACGAGCTCCTCCTTGAGGGACTGGATCCCCCTCTCGAGCCGGGCGATTTCCGCCTTCTGCAGGGCCGTTAGGGCGGTCAGGCCCAGGAAAGATCGGAAGAGCGTCGTGTAGGGAAAGAGT
>ENA-UOWG01001275-UOWG01001275.1-activated-sludge-metagenome-genome-assembly--contig:-NODE-1275-length-25880-cov-11.722285_pt1 | contig 25880 bp, 21 predicted proteins | sample MGYA00238147_ERZ761563 | MGnify/ENA primary metagenome ERZ761563 (study PRJEB28884, sample SAMN05720216) | anaerobic digester metagenome | isolation source: active sludge of municipal... | reverse complement strand
ACGCAGATGAGATGACCTGCCCCTGCCCAGTCTACAACTCATTTCATCCTGATCCTCAAATGTCCTGACATTGTCAGGTTAGCGGGCAGGCTGCCTGAATCGTAAGCTCCAATCATGCGGCATGAGGGTGCATTGAGATGCTGCAAAGGAGCTCGACGATGATCGATCTTGATGATGAATTGGTTCTGTTGCGGGACGTACCTGGAATACTGCCACGGACTAGTCGGAAGAAGAAAGTGTCGATGGGGACGGTTTTTCGCTGGGCCAATCGTGGAATCAGAGGTACCAAGCTTGACATACTGCGAATCGGGCACTCCATCTACACCTCACGTAGGGCCCTAGATCATTTTTTTCAGATAACGACGATCAAAGACAACACCGATTCAGAAATGAATAGCCATGGATTGAATCCCGCCAGACAGGAACGTTTGGATCGTCTTGAATCGGAGTTGATTGAGAAAGGGAGTTGAAAACATGGAGAAGGATATCACTAAAAACAAGATGTCCCACCAAACCACGGCGGAAGATGGGCAACCAGAAGTTGAAAAAGCAGAAGCCTATACGCCGAGTGTGCCCAGAGATATGAACGCATGGTTGGAATTCGAATCGCGATACTGCACGACTCCCCCTCCTGGACCAGAGGAATGGGAGTGCGAGCCCAAATCCGTACTAACCGCAACTCCGACTTCAGAGGATTCAGCCTGTCACGCCACTCCTGCATTCGATACGGATCAGGCCAAAAGGCACCTGCAGGCATTGTTTCACAGCATGCCTTCAGACCATTATTTTGTCGTCTTCTGCCTGCCATCTAGGAAAAGCCGTGCCTACAGGAACATCACTGAGGCGTTGGGTGATCCTTGGCTGGCGCAACGGGTGGCAGAAGAGGACGTCTACGTATCTATGGGGACAAGGCGGAAACAGCCAATGGGATGGGCGAGGGGCAACAGCGACGGTGTTGACTCGATCTGTTGCCTGTGGTGTGAGCTTGATGCCAGGGGCAGCAAGCAGAACGAAGAACACGATTCGGCGTTGACCGTCGAAGATTGTGAACAAATCGCAGGCAGACTTCAACCACCACCGTCATTTCTCGTACGGTCCGGCCATGGTGTGCATAGCTATTGGCTACTGGAGGCCCCTCTCGCGATTACAGATGAAAATCGCGAGGAGGTCACGACCGTTTTGCAGCGGTTTCAGAAATCACACATCGCCAGGCAGCTGGAAGCTGGAAATAGGCCAGATTCTGTCTTTGACCTCGCCCGTGTCATGCGGCTGGCGGGTACGGTGAACCGCAAACGTCCAGAAGCTCTTGAGAGGGTTATGATGTTGAACACAGAACCCTATGTCACCTATTCGTGGGAAACTCTTCGGAATCTGACAACTGCATCTGTTGAGAGGAATATGCCGTCATCAGTGCCCAATAGCAAAGATTGTCCCTGCGGGGTCGCCTCTCTGCGAGAGGGGGTTGTGATTCCCGAGCGATTTGATCTGACTGCACAAAAACTCCGCAATGAACTCGAGTGGCTTACACGTGCTTCCAGGAAGGTTGACGATGCGATGCACAATATTCCACCCGACTGCCATATACATGACATGGTCATAGCCCTTGCCTACATGGGCAGGAACCGCAAGGGAAGCGATCCATACGATGAACATAATATGGCAATAACTCAGCACGCAGCCGAACTGGCAGCCCTGCATCGCCAGATACACGGCAAACGGCTGGAGAAGATCATGAGAACTGACTACTTCAATCTGATGATGGGGAAGATCTGGGCTCGCATGGCCGACGAAGATCGTAGAGAAGAACTTGCTTTGGACCCGATAGCTGATAGCAGAGAACGAACTCTCAAGAATTTGTCTGAGCTGCTCGAAATCCCCGTCCTCAGTGTTGTAAAAACGGGATCCGATACACGAGTGACAGAATTCGTGATTAACGTAGACAGCCCTCAGAACAAAGGCCGTGTATCCATCGGCTCAGGAGGCGATCTGCGCAAGTTTGACAGCGCCGCCGCCGCCTTTGTTGATTGCGCCAATCACGATTTGCCGCCGACTCTCAGGCGGTCGTGGCCAGGTATTGTCAGAGGGCTGCTGAGTGTCACGGAGTTCCAGGAGGCCGCTGGCCCAGACGACATGCTACTCGAACAACTCAGGGCGTACCTCAACGAGGGGAAGAACGTCGCAACAGGGCCCCAGCGGATATTTTCAGCGGCACGCGCGCAACGTCCATACGCTCATCAGAAGAACTCCTCGGGCGGGTTGTGTGTCTGCATCACCCTCCTTGATCTCCAGCGCTGGATCAACAAACGGTTGAAACCAGAGCGGATCGATCTACCCCGCCTTCAAAGCTTCCTGATCGGCCATGGATTCAAACATAAACAGAGGGATCAACTCAAGGACGAGAACGGCAGAGTTAACAGCTTTTCCGGGCTTTCCATCGCCCTGGTCGAAGATCTCAGGCATGCGGGATTGGAACTTGAGATCGAGGGCTGAAAACACATGAACAGGAGAGCGATCACGCAAGACCGCATGGCCGTGGATGAGACCAATGTTGCTAAGGTAGCAGAAGTATATACAGAAATAATCTGCCGACTCGTCCGAAAAATGTTGCTGCTACTTCTGCTACCTTTGCTACTCATCGGAGAATCGCCCTGGGAAGCTCGAATAAGAGCATCCAGACTTGCTACCTTGTTGCTACCTTGCTGCTACCTTATGGCTACCTTCGAGTTGAAACGGGAAAAAATGGCGTTAGAGACCCGATCCTGCGTGACAGAAGCCATGTGGGGCCCGCCTGGTTCGGGCAAAAGTAGCAGGCTTCGAGACGAAATAGTTGCTGCTTTATCGCGGAAAAATGCCATATCAGTCATGGCGTTCAGCGAAGCCGCGGCAAAAGAGCTCGGCGGGAGGATCCGCACTGCAATAGGGACTGATCTGCACCAGTCATCCTGCGCGACTCTGCACAGCCTGGCCATGCGGTCAGTGAAAGGCCATAGGCTGGCTCAGGAGGCATCGCGTATTGATCAGTGGAATCGTCTCAATCCACACTATGCCATGAGCGGCAGATATCGCCTGAACGACCCTGATGACGCAGCTCCGATGGCATATAGTGATATGGAAGACGGGCATGCTCTGCTGAGCGCGCTGAACTACTACAGAAATGCGATGGTCCCCAGTGACCGATGGGATCCAGCCGTTCGGGCTTTCCACGAGGAATGGACTGTCTTCAAGGCCGATCATAATCTGCTGGATTTCTGCGACTATATAGAAAGCGCCATCGGAACCAAACCTCCCTGCACCGCACGGGAAATATTCTTTGACGAAGCGCAGGATGCGACACCGCTTGAATGGGCACTGGTCAATTCCTGGGGGCAGCAGGCGGAACGTCTGGTAGTAGCGGGAGACCCTTACCAATGCATTTATGAGTGGAGGGGGGCAGATCCCCTGATATTCCAGAATATGCCTGATAAGGTCTTTCTACCGCGTTCCTATCGCCTGCCCCAGGCAATTTGGAGTTACGCCTATGAATGGGCCCGTCGGTTATCCAGTTTTGAGGAAGTCAGATGCGAACCTGCCCGCCATGCTGGGTTCGTCGACTACTGCCCCCTCACATACGAGGACGGAAATGGGATCCTCGCATTGGCGAGAAGGTACATGGATCAGAATCAGACCGTGCTCGTGATGGCAAGTTGTGGATACATGCTCTCTTCATTTCTAGAAGCCTGTAAAGCGCAGGAGATCGCGGTCTGTAATCCATGGCGGCCAGGTCGAACAGCGTGGAACACGGGGAAGAGTAAGTTGATGGTTGGAACTTGCCACTCCGCCAAAGGTGGGGAAGCGGATGTGGTCATCCTTTTCCCCAACATCAGTAGTGCCGCCACAGACTACGCACATGAGTACGGAACGGATGCCATTGTACGCACTTTCTTCGTCGGCATGACCCGCGCTCGGCACGGCCTGTACCTGTGCCAGTCGTGTGGGGAGGATAGCGTCTCATGGTAATTCATCATGGGCTGAGTACCCAGGTCACAGCAAGTGAACCCGCACAGGACAATCCATAAGTGTTTATGTGAAGGGGGTTTAGGACATGCCCCACTGCAAAAGTTGCAGTAACAGTGATGATCGAGACAGGGTCTTCTGCTTCGGCGGCATCTACATGTATACATGCAATAGATGCGGACGAAAGGTAATCACCAAGTCCGATCCCAGGAGCGACTACCGTTGCCCCGCGTGTCGGAACGGGCGCAAACCCCGAGAACTGCCAGCTGCCTGGACATGTTCCTCATGTGGCGGGACGTTCAGCAGGGCCGTACCGATCATGACATCCCATGGCCATTACAAATGCCGTTCGTGCCAGAACGGTCGTCGGCGTGCTGGACAACCACAGATCCGTGGCAGGATAAAGCGCCATCAGCGGGCAGCATTCAAGCGGCGGATAAAAGCCTTGATCATGCGAATGAGGAAACGACGCGAACAATCCGACGGAAAAACTGATTAGTTCTGCGAGCGCGGCACATGACAGGACGAGACCGTGTTCTTACGGCTATTCTGAACCCCCGCTATTCAAAAATGCTTCCCAGTTCTGTCGCGTAACCACGACCTTCCTTCCCAACCGAACCGTCTTCAACTTGCCAGTAGCCGCGTGACGTTGCAGAGTTCTCTTCCCGCAACCGTACATGGCAGCAAGCTCGTCCAGCGAGTAGACTTCGACCGGTTTCGTCTTCTTTTCCTTCGCCATCTCCGCCCCTTTTTGCGGCTTTAGACGTGAGACTGAATTAAGCCGCCCCAGCGCGCATGAAGATATCACGGATAACCTTGGGCTTCCACACGGGATTTCCTTCTTTCGTAATGATTCCGCGCTGCTGAAGTTCTGCACATATCCCCCTGTAGGAGTATCCAGCTTGGCGCAAATATACTATCTGGCCGACTATCTCCTGTTCCGACATGTTCATGGTGAGGCTTGTCCCATCGGCGGCAAGATCGTATCCGAAAGGTATTCTTCCGCCGGTCTTCTCTCCCTTGGCCCGCTTATGGGCAAGCGCTGCCGCCGTACGCTCCGATGCAAGATCGCGTTCCAGTTGATTCAGTGCGCCAAACAAACTGAAACAGAAACGCCCCATCGCCGACGTCGTGTCAATGGACTCTGACAATGAAGCCAGATCGGCTCCTTCCCGATCAAGCCTTTCGGCTATCTGCAACGTATCCCTAAGGCTTCTGCTCATGCGTGAAAGGCTATATACAACCAGCACGCCACAGCACTTGGTGACTGCATCAAGTGCTGCAGTCAGCCCAGGCCTATTGTGCATCTTTGATCCGCTGATCCCCTCGTCAGTGAATATTTCTGCGAGTTCAAAACCGCGTGATACGCAGAAGGCACGAATTCTCGCCTCCTGAGTCTCGATGGAGACGCCGTCCAACTGATGAACAGTTGACACTCGCGAATAGCCAATGGCCTTCCTGTTGGCAACCCCATGATTCGTTTTTCCGCATAGGCTCATAAGCGTCAGTATATGCCATATCATGCCAATGTCAATATTAATAGGCTGTAATAACACTGATTCTGTTAGTGGCAAGCATTTGATGAGCCATGAAGTGACTCTCTGTAACCGTACGAACGATCGGTAACAGAAATATCATCTGCCTTTAGTCGTCCGGTTCTGACAGATGATATACCAGGCGTATCAATCATCGTTTGAATACCGGTAGCACTAGTACGCGAGATCGGCACAAGTCAGCAGTGCCATTGGGATCAGTAGCCGCCTTGGCGTTCAGCCTTCCGTGTCGGCTGCAGGAGAAAGATCCAACAAGAAATGCCCCTTTGCAGCATTTCAGCTCACTGATTAGTCACTCATTACAGGCCCTATTTCATACTATCCTGACCGCAAAACTCGATGTTATCAGCCCCGTTCACACCCGATATGGAGGCTATTTGAATCATTACTGGTTTGTCGTATCTCCTTTCCCGTCAGAATATTGCTACCGTGTCGGCACTGTCGCTACCGAGATGGAGACGGCAGGCGGCTTCACTGACAATAAAACAAATGTTCCACGAGGGAAAAAATTATCACGGTAGAGGCTGACCAGATGGTGTCATTCCCGAGTCGGGCGGCTTTTCCTTGGCAATATTGAGTTTCCTTCTGGCCTCCTCCAGCTCGGCTCTCGTCATTCGGAACCGTTCTGGGATGCCGGCAGATCTCTGCGCACGGAATAGTTCCTCTACTAATCGAAATGTTATCTTCTGACAATCCTCTATCTGTAGGGGCCTACCCCGTCTCGGTCGAGCCAGCCCATAGCAACTGGCACACCCAAAGACGGAACAACCTGGCGGCAAGTAGAGTTGTGGAACCTTCCTACCGCATTCACCCTCTCGTGATTGAAGCGGACATACGAATGACCACCGGATCCCGTCCGCCTCCGGCTTGCCAAGGACTTGAATGACCTCGACAACCGTTCGGCTCTCGCCTTTGATACGGCGCACATAGCGTAAAGCCATCTGCACATGATGCGGGGAAATCTTGAACACTTCGTAGTCAGAGACCAGGCTGGGTGCGCCCGGCAGTAGAGAATTCCAGCAGAGTTCACCAGCGCCTTTTTCGCGGTCAAACAACCCGAGCTTCGCGAGTTTGTCGTAGTCAAGAACGACACAATCACTCCGCGATATCAGCCAGCCCGTCCTTCCGCTTCCTATTCCTCCCATGGAACGAGCCTCCAAACTGCCCCACATCTACAGACGAACGCCACAATCTGTGGCACCAAATATATTATCCAGGCAACGCCCCAGGGAGGCAAGATAAAAAGACGCGATTACATAGACATTTACAATAATGATGATATACCCATGATGGTGCTTGCTCAGAGAATCTGCCTGGTAGGCCGGCCGAAGATGGCGTCCAGGACTACGTCTATGTCCTCCCTTATGCTTCTGTTGTCGCACTGGCTGCATTCCATCGCATGATCAACTCCATACAGGACGCATTGGCGTTTTGGCCAGGTAGCGATCGTGCCAGTGTGAATCTCAGCGCCTCCGAGGCTGACGATGGTACATCTGGACCTGCGAATCACAGGCCAGACATAGGTTACGTGTACTTCTGACGACTCGATCTCGAGACACAACGTGACACGATGATCAGGACATTCGTCCCCCTCCTCCCGTTCCCCATTCTCCCATCTCTCCACGTCCGCGGGGTTGCCGACGTGAGAAACGAAGAAGTGCCCGATGGCCACAGTTTTCAATGTGCGGCAGAGCCGGCGGATTGATTCAATGCGCGCATCATTGAGTATTTCCTTGTCGCGGATCGGTATCTGAAACAGGCTGCCGCCCTCCAGGAGACAAACCATTACAGACGGTGCCCTGCCTTTTGCCTGGAACTGATTGGTCAAAGAGTCAATCAGCGCGCTGATGAAGTCGTCAACGTTCACTTCCATTTTGTGTCCTCCTCATGACTGTTGATTGCAATTTCAAAGCTCTAATCTGTCTCTGCTATAGCCGCATCGTCGTCGAAAGTGCTTTCCACCAGACTGCGCAAGTGAGCATCTACCTGTCTGGGAGTGACCCGTTGGGGGATCATGCAGAGGGTCGCCGACCAGATACTGGCCAGCTCGAACATTAAAAGTGTTTCTGCTTCGGTATCACGTCGGTTGGGTGACATGTGCTCAATCAACTCCCTGCTCCGTATGAGGAGTGCCACAAGCTCAGTTTCAATGCCCATGCCAGCTTCCTTTCTGATGCCAGATTCAGCAGTTCATGTCTGTCTGCCAGGCTCCAGGAGTTCGTCAATCCGAAGCTGGGGCAATTGCTTGTTTGCGGAGATGCTGATGTCGCGACCACCGAGTTCACATGCGGTTCCAATGCCCAGCATGAACGGCCCAAACTTCCCCTTGCCAGTTCGATCAGTTTTGCCCACACGTATTCTCTGCGGCGTGTAGAGCGCCCTGATATAGTCCGGTACCTGTTCTCCTGTCATTGCAGTCTCGTGCCGCAGTTACTGCAGTAGCTGTCGGAACCTGTGAGCGCGGCCCCGCAGGTCTCACAAGCGCCACCTTCACGCATCTGAAAGTTCGAACCATCTTTACGCTCGAATGTCAGCACGGGCTGTCTACGAGAGAGTATGTCCAGGATCGCAGAGATGAGCCTCTCCGTATCCCGCTTGCTTGCAGGCTCCGAGAAGCTTGGGTTGGCCACGCACTTGAAACACCCCTGGTCCCCGTGGCAACCGCAGGTCCTGATGCGATCCAGCGCTCGTTCGACGAGAGCCCTTTCTTTCCCCATCACCTGTGCCGTGAGATCAACCCAGCCGTGCGCACAGTCATAGAGATAGATGACGGCTCCGCTGCCTGCGTAACGTTCACTGTGCGACGAGTAATCTCGGGGCTCGCACGGTTGGGTGACGACCGGAAACAGGCTTGAAACAAGTCTTTCGAAAGCTCGCAAGGCGAGATCGTCAACCGATTCAATACCAGACGTCGCTTTACTCCAGACAGGTTCGCGGATCAGGAACTGGATGCCGGTCGTGGGTAACCTATACGATGGAGTTGACAAATCCTTCCACGTTCTCAGCACAGTTCCCGCTCTGTCCTTTTCGAAGATCAGACAGACGCGTTCGGTAACAATCAGATCGGCTGTCGAAACAACCAGATCCCCGTAGTCGGCGGTGTGATGTTTCAGAGTCACCACCACATCCTTCTCCAGACACGACTGAGTCTCGTGATGTGAAATATCCGTTTCGAGGCGCACGGTACGCCTGTTCCGTGAGATCTCGACGACTCGGTATGGCTCGCCGCCATGCAGATAGACAGCATGTTTGTATGCTTCTCTGACCAGATGCATCTGGCCGATCTCGCCGATGACCTCTCCATCAAGATCAAGAGAGTACCGGGTCTCCCCGGTGCTTCTGATATCAACTGCGGAGTGAGGATATGTGCGGGTGAGCATCGCCTCATGACTCTTCGCGGATTCGCTCCGTATCCTCTCTATCGGTTGCCCCAGTATGTCGACATCCAGCTTCTGTACCCCTCCGATCTCCCGTGCAGCACATGCGTAGTGATCAACGGCCACATGGTGGTTTGACAGAGGGACAGTCAACGATTCATTGGGCAGAGCCAGGTAGTCCGCCGGATGGTCTGAGTAGTGGCCGTCTATCGGACAGTCGCCAGGAACCAGGACGATGGCCCCGTCTCTTCCACTGCGGGCAGTTCGTCCGATCCTCTGCCAGAGACTCATTGCAGTGCATGGGAGGCCGGCGCACACGACGACGTCTATGGCCCCGATGTCGACGCCCAGCTCCAGCGCCGACGTGGCGAAAACGAGCCTGATGTCCTTGTTACGGAGTCCCGCTTCCACGAACTCGCGTTGACGCGAACTCAGTCCAGCCCGATATACATGCACATAGGACATGGCATCAGGATTGTTCGCCCGGATTTTGGACAACAACTTCTCTGCAGTCAGACGGCTCTGACAGAAGACAAGCACGGACATCCCCCGATCTGCCATTCGAAGCGATATCCTGCGGGCCGTATCGCAGCAGCCGCCCTTGCCTGTAATCATCCAGAGTTTCATGCGTCCTTGAGAGCCGCCATTCTCAGAGGAACTGATCACGCTGAACGGCAGGCCGGTGAGTCTCTCCATATGCAGTTGCGGGTCGCTCATCGTGGCGGATGCTGCGATCATGACGGGGTTGCTGCCGTGGTGCTTGCAGACCTGTCTCAGGCGGCGGATCACGTAACCGACGTGCGCGCCGAAGACGCCTGAGTAGCTGTGTGCTTCATCAATAACGACATATCGCAGGTGTTCGAAAAACCGTGCCCACAGTCGGGCATGATTGGGCAGGATGCCTACGTGCAGCATGTCGGGATTGGTGAGCAAGATCCCGACCTGAGCCCTTATGAGCTTACGCATGTTCGATGATACGGATCCATCGTATCGGCTCGCCAGATACGGTCTCGCAGCAGCTATCCGCCTCAATCCATTGATCTCATCGACCGCGCTGCGCACCTTGATCAACTGGTCATTCGCCAAGGCCTTCGTCGGATAAAGGAAGAGGACCGTTGCATCAGGATCGTTCAGCAGTTTCTCCACCGTTGGCACCAGGAAGGCAATCGTCTTGCCTGATGACGTTCCCGTGGTTATGGCGACATTCCTGCCACGGAGGATTTGACTGATGGCTGAGTGCTGGTGCGTGTAGAGACCGTCGGGCAGAGTTGTGTCCAGCCATGAGCGGAGTTCGTCGCAGACAGGTAGAGAGTCACCGCTGACGAAGACGCCCGATCGGGGTTCGGTTGGGTCCGGATCATATTTCACCGTCAACCCGTCAAGGGTTTCAATGCACTCGGCAACACGTTCGATAACGGAACGCGTCGGAGTCGCACTGACGATCTCCAGATCGGTACTCTCGCATGCAGTTGTGCTGTTCGTTTCTGTTTCTCCTTCTGTGCCGCGACTCCACCGTGTGGGCGCGGGCGGTTTTGCGGTACTCAGACATGTGCGCGGTCTGGTAAACACATGCCTCATCTCGTCCAGGAATGATTTCCGTATTCTTTTCCCGAGACCCAGCGCCGTCACGAGACGACGCCAGGCCCGGGAAAGGAGAGCGCAGTTACTCAGGACGGCGGAGTTGATACACGCCCCGTATTCGCCGCCTCACTCCCATCCGCCATCCTGGTCATCGCCGACGCGAATCGACACGCGGGCGGTCATGACGGCGGAATCAGTCGGGCTTCTCTCGTCGCGGCGGTCGCGGCGGAGTCATCCGCAGAAACTGGTCGATCTCCCGCCCCAGCTCTTCCTCATCGATGTCCCACTTCTTCTCCTCTTTCACGCCCAGGTACTTCCCGACTTGAACGTCGTCGATAGCTTCCGCCTCGGCTACGTTGCTTTCGAGATCATCCATTACGATCCTTATCAGTTTCATGTTTGCGCCAATCGCTTCGTCTGATCCCGGTACCGGGATTAATCCGACGCATCCGGCGTACATCCCCGCGATTTCCCAGATGAGCGCTCTATCGAGCCTGGGAATATCCTCTCCGCTGGACAGGATGTCCGTGATTTCCGCGATGCCGTCTCTTGTGTTCTCCAGTAATTCGCGCAGCTTGCTGTATGCCATGCTAGTTTTCGCTCCTTTCTTCTTTCTGCGACTCAGTTTCCTCGACAGTGACAATCTTCTGCATGATTTGTCTGCCCATGTTTATCGGACCTCCTTTCTCGCTCGCTCCCTGCGTGCCGTGCGCAGGGGGCGAGCGATTAAAAAGTACAGGACGGCACACGGCATTACCTGTGAATCGAGTCGGCAGTGCCGCTGCTGACCGAGTGTTCAACGCCTCACGTCATCATCATTACCACCCAACGCGTGGCTCTCTGCCTATAGTCTACCCAGCAGTCTCTGAAGTGTTAGCCGACCGACAAAAAGAAACGAGATTCTGACGCTGGATATCACTAATGATGGTCTACCCAGACGCGGAGGAAGTGTTAGGGGATTTCAAGAAAGTTTCTTGAAATCACGCGACGCCAGGCTCGAATTGACACTGACGAATCGGGTGAAGAAAGAGGGGGTATGCGGACACATCAGAGAGGATTCCCGCCAGATCCACCTTGACATTTATCGAATAGGCGATTGGTGTAACTCAACTCAAGATAAACTGTTACAATAATGCTCTGCTCTTTGCATGGAACCTGCCTGCACGCCTTCCTACCTTCTAAGATATCCCGTCCTCGCCTTCTCGTCATTCATCACCTAAGTCGGGATACTGCGGCGGGCTTCGCCGATTCGTCTGACCATGGAATATCGCCCGGATGTGGTCCTATTGTCGGTAGCGATGAGGCTGATTTGATGTCACCAGTCACCCTACTCCAAGAGCGAAGGTCAATGGCAATGGCACCGGAGGAACGCCAAGAACGATGCCGCGCGAGGACTTGTGACCAACCAACTGCTTCGAGACATGACAGCTAAAGTAGGGGCCTATGGTAGGGCAAGTAGGGCTTCTGGCTTGACGCGCACAGAAAAGAACTGATACTCTCCAAGTTGTCAATGTGGTGGCATTCAAATGTCAGAACTGAGTTGAGGAATCGGCTTGGGAACCGAAGTCATGGACGACTTGCGGAGATGGCATCCCCAATTGCCGATGATGAAGATGTCACCGTTGATTTCAAGACACTGCAATTTGGGTCCGTGTGGCTGACGACGCTACGCTGGAGGGGATGTAAGGAGGCAACATGGCCATGCAAACGATAGTAACTCAAAGGGCATACACGCTTCGTCTTAAGGGTTCAGACCCGCAGGATCAGTCGTGGCGTGAGGCGCTCTGGCAAACCCACGAGGCGGTCAACAAGGGGGCCAAGGCGTTCGGGGATTGGCTCCTTACGCTGCGCGGCGGGCTGTGCCACACGCTTGAACGCCTCCCCGACATCACCGACTCCGAGATTGACAGCGAGCACGAGAGAGCAAAGCATGATGCGAAAGAGAACAATAAATCAGAACCAACGCGCGAAGACATTGCCAAGAAACTGCACGTTAAGCGCGAGCAGGAGAATCAGCCCGATGCAATCCGCGACCGCCGCATCTTACTGGCACTCTCGTGGCTGTCGGTCGAATCCGAGAGAGGGGCGCCAGCCGAGTACATCGTGGCTCACGACTTGGACAAGCAGTCCGGTAAGCGCAGCAACTGGAAGACGGTCGAGGCACTCAAGGAGATCCTGAAGAAGCGTGGTGTTGATGACGAGAAGGAGATCCAGGAATGGGAAAAAGACTGTAGGGAGTCTCTTGCGGCCCATATCCGCGACGATGCTGTCTGGGTCAACCGTAGTCAGGCATTCGAAGAGGCTGCCAGATCAACCGGTATCTCACTTACCCATGATGCCATCTGGGACATGTTGGAGCGCTTCCTGGGTAGTGCAGGGACATATCTGGAGCCGGCTGATATCTCCGACGATGAAGCATCTGGTAGTAAGAACGAAGAATCCAAGGATTTGGTTCAGAAGGCAGGCGGTTGGTTGTGTGACCGGTTCGGCACGGGCAAGGGAGCCGATTTCGGTCGTATGGCCAAGGCCTATGATGCAATTGCTGATTGGGCTAGCGAGGCACGGACGGAAGCCAGCGGTACAGAGATAGTCGCCGCCCTTGCTTCAGCTCTCAAGGAATTCAATCCCAAGTCAAACGACTTGCCTGGTCTGCTGAGACTGATCAGTGGGCCGGGCCATAAGAGTGCAACGAGAAACCTCCTACGTCAGATCGACGGACAGTCTTTAGTCACTCGACAGAATCTGGATAAGCTGAAGGAGATGGCAATTGACGACGCTGAGAAGTGCAGAAAAAGGGAGGGATCGAAGGGGCGCCGACCGTATTCTGACACCATCCTGAAGGATGTGGAGTCGGCCTGCAAGTTCACGTATCTGACCGACAATGGGGCTGCCAGGCATTCAGAGTTCGCCGTGATGCTTGACCATGCTGCCCGGCGGGTGTCGTTGGCGCACACTTGGATAAAACGTGCTGAGGCGGCGCGCAGGAAATTTGAGGAAGACGCGAGAAGAATGGACTCCGTTCCCTCAGAGACGCGTACCTGGCTCGATGAGTTCTGTGTCGAGCGGTCCGGGGCATCCGGGGCGCAAGATCAATACCGTATCCGCCCCCGGGCCTTGGGCGGCAAGACTCGCAAGGCTTGGAAGGCGATCGTGCAAGCATGGGCAAAACCAGATTGCCAGGCGGAAGAAGATCGAGTCGAAGCTGCTCGTCTGATCCAGGCAGAATGGGATGACGACGAAAAGTTTGGCGACATTCAGTTGTTTGAGGCCTTGGCCGACGACGATGCCCTCTGCGTGTGGCAGAAGGATGGGGATTCTGCAAAGTCCCCTGACCCTCAACACTTGATTGATTACGTTCTTGCCGCCGACGCGATCCAGAAGCGGCATTTCAAGGTTCCAGCCTATCGCCACCCGGACGCGCTACTACATCCGGTCTTTTGCGATTTCGGAACGTCCCGGTGGGACATCGGGTTCGCCATTCATGAAGCCAGCGATGGGGTATGCAAAGCCAAGAAGAACGTCGAGCGCAAGAAAAATGCGGTGCAGAAGGCCGAACGATCTGTCAAGAAGGCCAGCGGCAACCGCCAGAAAGAAGCCAAGGCGCAAGACGAGCTGAAGAAGAGGCAGGCGGACTTGGCCGAGGCTGAAACCAGGATGGCGTGGCTGTCGAACATGCACGCTCTCTCGATGACGCTCTGGACCGGAAGCATGGTCAAATCTGAACCATCGCTGCTCTGGCAATCCAAGAGGCTAACGCATGACTTGGCTTTCGATCAGGGAAAACCGGACGGCAAGGTTCTGGAAGTTACGCGTGCCGACAGACTGGGACGTGCAGCCGGCAACGTGCCAGTGAATGTATCGGTTGCCATAGCCGGTCTCTTCGAGCAGAACGACTGGAACGGCCGGCTGCAAGCGCCTCGATCCCAATTGGACGCCATTGCCGCGCGGGTCGCCAAGCATGGCTGGGATGCCAAAGCCAAGCAGATGCGCAACCATCTGCGCTGGCTGATCACTTTTTCGGCCAAGCTTCAACCGTCTGGCCCATGGGTCAAGTATGCGGCAGGCGTTCCTGAAGATGCTGTGGCCAAGCCCTTTGTGTCTCGCAAGGGCGACTACGCCGTGAGACACCAAGGTAATGATACGCGAGAGGGCCACGCCAAGATTGTCCTTTCGCGTCTTCCCGGCCTCCGTGTGCTCTCCGTCGACCTCGGCCACCGTTACGCCGCCGCGTGCGCCGTTTGGGAAACATTGAGCCCTGAGCAGCTCAAGGCAGCATGCCAGGCAGTAGGACATGAGCCGCCGAGAGACGGCGACCTCTACCTGCATCTCAAGAACGGCGAACAAACGGTGGTGTATAGGCGAGTTGGCGCGGACGCTATCGAAGCCGTCGATGAAGGGACGGGAAAGGTCAAGACCATTTCGCACCCGGCCCCCTGGGCGCGGCTGGACCGCCAGTTCCTCATCAAGCTCCAGGGCGAGGATAGGGAAGTGCGCAGAGCGATCCCCGCAGAGGTTGCGGCGGTTCAAGAGTTAGAGAAGACCGTAGGGCGCGAGTCGCCAGATCGTCGCTATCTGCGCGTGGACGACCTGATGTCTGAAACGGTTCGTTCCGTGCGTCTTGCCCTCCAGCGCCACGGCCGACGCGCTCGCATTGCCTTCAACCTGACGGCAAGCAAGAAGCTTCTGCCCGGCGGCCGAGAAGAATGCCTGACAGACGAAGGGCGCGCCGCGCTCCTGGCCGATACGCTGGCCGACTGGTATGCCCTGCTCACAGGCAAGGGGTGGACCGACGAGTGGGCCAAGCAGCAGTGGGAGACGCACGTTGTGCCTTTCCTTCAAAGCGCGGCCTTGCCCCAAATCCCAGAAGATGCCGAAACCACGCCCAAGGCTCGCAGGAAATATCGGGCCGATCTGACAGAGAAACTCAACCCAACAGCCGTGAGCCTTGCCAAGAACGAATCCCTGTGCCGCAAACTCCACTGCCTGTGGGCCACGCGCTGGCGCGAAGATGACGCAGCGCTGCGGAAACGTTTGCGCTGGCTCCGGGATTGGATTCTGCCACGGGGCAGAGCAGAGGACAACCGGGCCATCCGCCATGTTGGCGGCCTTTCGCTCACACGCATCGCCACTATCAAGTCGCTCTATCAGGTTCAGAAGGCATTTCGCATGCAACCTGAGCCTGACGACCTGCGAAAGAATATCCCATCCAAGGGCGACGACACCCTTCGCGATTTCGGTCGAAGTATTCTCGACGTGATGGAGCACATGCGCGAGCAGCGGGTCAAGCAGTTGGCCAGCCGAATCGCCGAAGCGGCGCTGGGCATCGGGCGCATGAAGCGCCCCAAGGGAGGCAAAGACCCGAAGCGCCCGCGCGCCCGCGTGGACGAGCCTTGCCATGCCGTCGTCATCGAGAACTTGACCAATTACCGTCCCGAGGAGACGCGAACACGACGAGAGAACCGGCAGCTCATGACCTGGTCTTCGGCCAAGGTCAAGAAATACCTGGCTGAGACTTGTCAATTGAACGGTCTGCATCTGCGAGAGATCTCTGCAAACTACACATCACGACAGGACTCGCGCACCGGCGCGCCGGGCATTCGCTGTCAGGATGTTACCATCAAGGAGTTTATGCAGTCGCCCTTCTGGCGGAAGCGGGTAGCACAGGCCGAGAAGAAACAGGCCGAAGGCAAGGGCGATGCACACGAGCGGTTCCTCTGCGACATGAACGCAAAGTGGAAGGACAAGCCTGAAGCCGACTGGGAGAGGGCCGTGGCAGTCCGCGTTCCGCTCAAGGGCGGCGAGATATTCGTCTCTGCCAATGCGGAATCGCCTGTGGCAAAGGGCCTCCAGGCCGACCTGAACGCCGCTGCCAACATCGGCCTGAAGGCGCTGCTTGATCCCGACTGGCCCGGTAGGTGGTGGTACGTGCCCTGCGATCCGACGACCTTCAAACCTGCCAAGGATAAGGTGGCTGGTTCTACAGCCATCTGCCTGGACAAACCCCTCAAGAGCGTATCGGCCGTCCAAGACATGGACGGACCCGAGAAGAAGCGTGGCAAGGCCGGGGAAAAATCCAGGGAAATTGTCAATCTCTGGCGCGATGTGTCTTCACACCCGATAGACTCAGATGAAGGCTGGCGCGAGTCCAGGGACTACTGGGGCGATGTCGAGAAGAGGGTACTGGATATCCTGCGCGAGTCTGTTGAGAAGGATTCCATACCATTTTAGGAAGCGTCATGGACGAAAACCTCTGGCCGGCGCGCAATGTTGCTGAGTATGCCTACTGCCCGCGGTTGTTCTACTTGATGGAGGTCGAAGGCGTCTTCCTACCCAGCGCCGACACTGAAAAGGGACTGGCAGTCCATCGGAGGGTGGACCGGCCGAGCGCCGAGCCATCCGACGATGATGGCGAAGAAGACGCCGCCAAGCCCAAGTCCGTGCGGAAACTGACGCTCACCAGCAAGACGCTCGGTCTTACCGCCACACTGGATATAGCCGAGATTTCGGGCAAGGTCGCCGTGCCCGTGGAGTACCGCAAAGGGCGGCCGAAGCGCGTTTCAATGGCTCCGCCGCCGGACGATCCGGGCGAGACCGAGCAGCCGCAGCTTACTCTTGCCGAGCCATGGCCCACCGACAGAGTGCAGGTTGGTTTCCAGGTCGTCCTTCTCAAAGAGGCAGGATATGAGGTGCCCAAGGCCGTCCTCTACTATGCTGCTGAGAAACTGAGGTTGGACCTGGACGTAAACGAGGAATTGGAGAAGGAGGCATTGTCTGTCCTCGAAGCCGCCAGGCAGTGTGCCGGCGGCGAACGCCCCCTCCCGCTGCTGAACGATGCGCGCTGCGTCCGCTGCTCACTGCAACCGATCTGCCTTCCGGATGAAGTAAACCAGCAACGGGCAGCAGACCCGCCCGAAAAAATGACACCCCGGAAGATATGGCCGCCCCGCGATGACGGAATTCACGTTGTGGCTCAACTGCAGGGCGCCAAGGTCGGCGTCAGGGGTATGGCCATGACCGTAACCGACAGAGACGGTCAGCTTCTTAGGGAATCCCCCCTCGCCAACGTGGAGAGTTTGTCCCTCCTGGGTTCCGTGCAGATCTCGACTCAAGCCGTCCATGCTCTGTCCGATAGAGGAATACCTATTGCCTATCTCTCTGCGGCGGGACGATTGGTAGCTATGGTGGATCCCCTGGATTCAGTCTGTGCCGAAGTTCGCCGGGCGCAGGTGAGGAAATTGGACATTGAGGAGGTCACAACCGTCTTGGCCAAAGCCCTTGTATTCTCCAAGATCATGAACCAGCGGACACTCCTGATGCGCAACCATCCAGCCTTGCCGGAGAACGTGGCTGCAGATCTTGCCAGCGAGGCAGAACATGTGAAAAGCGCAGACTCTGTGGGCGCAGTACGCGGCCATGAGGGCCAGGCTGCCGCCATATACTTCGGGAATTTTGCCGGGATGTTCAAAGGGCCATTGGCTTCGGAGTTCGAAACCCATGGCCGGCAACGCAGGCCGCCTCCAGATCCGATCAACTCGTGTCTCTCGTTTGCCTATTCCATGCTCACGCATGAATGCGTGGCTGCGCTTAGGCTGGCCCGTCTCGAACCCTCAATTGGAGCCTACCACGTATCAAGACCAGGACGGCCGGCCCTTGCATTGGATCTGATGGAACCGTTCCGACCGATAATAGCTGACTCGATCGCGGTTGCAGCCTTCAACCGTGGAGAGTTGACCGAAGGCCATTTTCACCGGACGGCAGCAGGATGTGCGCTGACGGATGCGGGAAGAAAGGCGTTCTTCAGCGCCTATGGCCGCAGAATGGACGTCGAAGTCACCCACCCGGTCTTCGAATATCGCTTGAGCTACAGGCGGATGCTCGTCCTGCACGCCAGGCTGATTGCTGCGTGGCTGCTGGGCGAAGTCCCGACCCTGGCCTTTCTGACCACCCGATGAAGAAAGGACTGGCCGATGCGCCGATGTTACCTTGTCTGCTATGATATTCGCGACGCCAAGCGCCTGCGGCAGGTCTTCAAGACAATGAAGGGCTATGGCGAACGCTGGCAGTTCTCGATCTTCTTCTGCGTGCTCAGAGAGATAGACCGGGTCAGGATGCAGACCGACCTTGAAGGCGAGATGAACCTCAAGGAGGATCAAGTGCTGATCATCGACCTGGGTCCCAACGAACCCGAAGCTCGCAGCGCGACCATTTCAATTGGCCAATCATTGCCTAGAGCAGACTCGGGTATGGTGGTAGTGTGATTTTGTCCTTGATTACGTCACTGTCGGTGAGGACAATTACCGTTGCCCTATAGGGGCAAGAGGTTTTCTACGGAACGTGTCTCCCCCGTCGAAGGGTTTGGCACCGTAGAGTCGTTCAGAAGCGAACGCTGTATTACTGCGTGTCAGCTCTTTGGCAAGCAACACATGTTCGGCGCGAGCGCGAAGGTGGTGAAGGGGATCCCTGGGTACGCTCGGGAGGCCTTTGCCATCGTCTGTGGAGGCTTTTGCGAGCATGGTGGGCGTATGCTGGTTCATCTTGCCTGCAGAGAAATGTACTGCGCTCGGCAGCGAGGTCCTAACTCGTTGCTGGTGTCACAGTTACAAAGGCGGGGGCCGAACGAGCTGGTTCGCTACTGAACGGCTGACACGTTCCGGAGTTCTACCTGGGCGACTTCGGCGCGGCGCCGAACGAGCTGGTTCGCTACTGAACGGCTGACACATCAGCATCGCCACCGCACGCGACTCTTCCAGCGGGGCCGAACGAGCTGGTTCGCTACTGAACGGCTGACACCTTTCAGCTCACGGTCGCCGAGGCCAGAAACTTTTAGCCGAACGAGCTGGTTCGCTACTGAACGGCTGACACTTGGACTGGGACAATATCATGGCGCAGCCCCGATGCCGAACGAGCTGGTTCGCTACTGAACGGCTGACACCGGGCAAGACAGCGCAATTTGTCAAGTCGGCGATCAGCCGAACGAGCTGGTTCGCTACTGAACGGCTGACACCCTGAGGGGCGGGCGGGACCCTCGCTCCCGTCCGCCCGCCGAACGAGCTGGTTCGCTACTGAACGGCTGACACGATACGCCCCCCGTGTTTGACGCCGGGCCGACCGGCGCCGAACGAGCTGGTTCGCTACTGAACGGCTGACACCCTTTGTCTCTCCATGTCCAAATTGCCAGGGCTGAAGCCGAACGAGCTGGTTCGCTACTGAACGGCTGACACAAGAAGGCGATGGTGGAGGCCGTTGAAGACCCCGGCCGAACGAGCTGGTTCGCTACTGAACGGCTGACACTGGATTGGGCGCAGGATGAGTTGAAGGCCATGTATCGCCGAACGAGCTGGTTCGCTACTGAACGGCTGACACCACAGGGACGTTTGAAGCCAGCGAAGCCCTCGTGGCGCCGAACGAGCTGGTTCGCTACTGAACGGCTGACACCATCGGCGAGGCGAAGACCACGACCGTCAAGGGCGGCCGAACGAGCTGGTTCGCTACTGAACGGCTGACACTCGGACAGAACGCCCCGGAACGCAACGACCCTTCATGCCGAACGAGCTGGTTCGCTACTGAACGGCTGACACGGAAACCCTCGGAGATATCTGCGCGAGTCGGGGGGGCCGAACGAGCTGGTTCGCTACTGAACGGCTGACACATCGCAGCGTTGTTCTCGACGCGATATCGTCCACCGCCGAACGAGCTGGTTCGCTACTGAACGGCTGACACGCAAACAGCAGGGAACGGAAAAGCTGGTCCTGCGCCGAACGAGCTGGTTCGCTACTGAACGGCTGACACTTCACGCTTTGCGCTTCCGCGTTCACGTATGGGCGCCGAACGAGCTGGTTCGCTACTGAACGGCTGACACGCCGTTTCCGGGAGAAAGAGTCGGCATGTTTCATGCGCCGAACGAGCTGGTTCGCTACTGAACGGCTGACACCTGAACAAGGCCGCAAGGCCGTTGATGAAGCCGAGGCCGAACGAGCTGGTTCGCTACTGAACGGCTGACACGGGCAAAGCGAGCGGTTGTCGGAAGTGCAAAGCATGCCGAACGAGCTGGTTCGCTACTGAACGGCTGACACTTCCAATCACGGTTGTTGCCAAGCCACTGCTCGAGCCGAACGAGCTGGTTCGCTACTGAACGGCTGACACTTACGACAGTCCATATATCGTAATTTACGCGAGGGCCGAACGAGCTGGTTCGCTACTGAACGGCTGACACTCCTTGACGAAATCAAGCGGCAGACTGTATCTGTGCCGAACGAGCTGGTTCGCTACTGAACGGCTGACACCCGCGAAGGCGGGGCAGCTCGATTCCGCCGCCGGGCCGAACGAGCTGGTTCGCTACTGAACGGCTGACACTTGACCGACTGAACAAGCAACCTGGCGTGAATATGCCGAACGAGCTGGTTCGCTACTGAACGGCTGACACAGAGACACGCGGAGGAGACGGCCCCGCCCGGCGATGCCGAACGAGCTGGTTCGCTACTGAACGGCTGACACAGCGTGAATCGCACGTCCCTGAGCAGCGGCCTTTGCCGAACGAGCTGGTTCGCTACTGAACGGCTGACACTCTTCAAACGTCCGAAATTCGTCATCCCGCGTCACGCCGAACGAGCTGGTTCGCTACTGAACGGCTGACACATCGGCAGGGTTCTCCGGGTGGAGGACTGTTACGGCCGAACGAGCTGGTTCGCTACTGAACGGCTGACACAGACCGCAGTCAAGGAGCGCGACTTAGCGCGAGCGCCGAACGAGCTGGTTCGCTACTGAACGGCTGACACTGGCGGACTTATTGAATCCATAGTTAATAAAACACAGGCCGAACGAGCTGGTTCGCTACTGAACGGCTGACACGTGCCGCATGGCAAAAGCGATTGCCGGGAATCCCGCCGAACGAGCTGGTTCGCTACTGAACGGCTGACACTCAATCGTATTGGAAATGTCCGCCATGTTCGCCGCCGAACGAGCTGGTTCGCTACTGAACGGCTGACACTCCGCCCGCAGGCTTGGCAGAAGGTAATGCTTGCCGCCGAACGAGCTGGTTCGCTACTGAACGGCTGACACGCAGGCTCAGGGACAACCCTTGTTGCCGCCAAGCGGCGCCGAACGAGCTGGTTCGCTACTGAACGGCTGACACGGACGGACTGCCGCACACGTCGGGCGTCCGCTTATGCCGAACGAGCTGGTTCGCTACTGAACGGCTGACACTGCAATGCGGCCAGATTGCCCGACGCTTCCGCCCGGCCGAACGAGCTGGTTCGCTACTGAACGGCTGACACGCGACGGGCGCGTCCTTACGCTGGAAGAACGGGCGCCGAACGAGCTGGTTCGCTACTGAACGGCTGACACTTGCGATCGAGTAGCTATCACCTACGGGGGCCGCGGCCGAACGAGCTGGTTCGCTACTGAACGGCTGACACTGGCGTTACCCCTAAGTTACCTGCGGGCAAGTAGCCGAACGAGCTGGTTCGCTACTGAACGGCTGACACGGCAGGCGCACGTTGACCTGCTTTTTCATCCGTTGGCCGAACGAGCTGGTTCGCTACTGAACGGCTGACACCTGGATTTGATCGAAATGCAGTCGATTCCGATTGAGCCGAACGAGCTGGTTCGCTACTGAACGGCTGACACTTGCCCTCGTCCAGCAGGGCAATTCCCTTCTCGCAGCCGAACGAGCTGGTTCGCTACTGAACGGCTGACACGAGAACACCGGCGAAGTAGACAGTTGGAGTCCGTGCCGAACGAGCTGGTTCGCTACTGAACGGCTGACACCGAACGCGAGAATCGGCGATTCTGCCGCGTAAAGGCCGAACGAGCTGGTTCGCTACTGAACGGCTGACACTGCCCTGCCGATCTGTCCATATGTCGGCGTTGCCGCCGAACGAGCTGGTTCGCTACTGAACGGCTGACACCCCTACTTCGGCGGCAAGTCCCGCGTCGCCCCGGGCCGAACGAGCTGGTTCGCTACTGAACGGCTGACACCGGCGCAAGGGAGCAAAGAAGTGGCGTTGCCACGGCCGAACGAGCTGGTTCGCTACTGAACGGCTGACACCGCGGAAATCAACATCGGGCCAGAGCCGGGACGCAGCCGAACGAGCTGGTTCGCTACTGAACGGCTGACACTATGCGGTCTTGACGACCGCGCCGATTTGCTCCAGCCGAACGAGCTGGTTCGCTACTGAACGGCTGACACTCTATTGTCCCCCCGCCCTTGCGGGCCTGGATTTCGCCGAACGAGCTGGTTCGCTACTGAACGGCTGACACCTGGCGATCCGCGTCGGCAAGGACACCGAGGGGCCGCCGAACGAGCTGGTTCGCTACTGAACGGCTGACACCTGTAATCAACAACGAGCGGTTGACCGTCTGGGTGGCCGAACGAGCTGGTTCGCTACTGAACGGCTGACACACGCTATGGCTGACCGATAACGGGCCTTTGCCGCGCCGAACGAGCTGGTTCGCTACTGAACGGCTGACACGTATGGTATAGAACATACCGCTTGAGCTATCCTTGCCGAACGAGCTGGTTCGCTACTGAACGGCTGACACGGGATAACACCTTTTTTTCAGGGAGAATGACGCAATGCCGAACGAGCTGGTTCGCTACTGAACGGCTGACACTCGACCTCCTGAGTTGTGATTGACACCCCCACGCCGCCGAACGAGCTGGTTCGCTACTGAACGGCTGACACGCCGGCAAAGCCGCGAACAAGTTCTGGACCGCCCTGCCGAACGAGCTGGTTCGCTACTGAACGGCTGACACTGGAACGGATAATCCGCCTGAGCGGGGATTCATCCGCCGAACGAGCTGGTTCGCTACTGAACGGCTGACACCGGAATTGAACAATGATGAATGGAACGCCATTGTGCCGAACGAGCTGGTTCGCTACTGAACGGCTGACACAAGCAAACTTTTTGTCACGTCCAGGGCGCGCTGATGCCGAACGAGCTGGTTCGCTACTGAACGGCTGACACCGCTGATTACAAGGGATGCAGGAGAGCGGGTCGGGCCGAACGAGCTGGTTCGCTACTGAACGGCTGACACCACTATCTCCGCTTGCCATTTTTCTTCCTGCACGCCGAACGAGCTGGTTCGCTACTGAACGGCTGACACCTCGGGAATGCCACCTTGAGATTACGGTCTTTCCGCCGAACGAGCTGGTTCGCTACTGAACGGCTGACACCGCAGAAGAAATACAGCGACGCCCCCGGCGTGGGGGCCGAACGAGCTGGTTCGCTACTGAACGGCTGACACTTGTCATAGATGAGAAGGAGATGAGAGCTAGGATAGCCGAACGAGCTGGTTCGCTACTGAACGGCTGACAAGACGGGCTACTACCCATGTGCACGGTCTATCTCATCCCCGAGCGGGATCGCGGGGTGGAGAACTGGCTCAGGCGCAACTATCGGACGATGTTCGAGCGGGAGTTGTGGAGCTGGTGGACTGATGAAACTGTCTGGCCCGAAAAGCGGACGTTCAGGGAGTTCAAGAGGTTCTTCAACATCCGAGTGCATAGCATGGTCTTCGACATGGGGAAGGGGCCAGTGGTAAGAGAGGACGAGTGACGGCCCGTTCTGGGGTGGGATGGTGGACTCGGAGACGATCTGACAGATTCCGGTCACAAAGCAGCCAGAACAACGCGGTAGCTTGGAACCTGCATGTTACAACTGCGGTCTGATCTCAGATCCTTGATAAAAGGAAATCCTGACTCCCGATGCAAAACAGCGCATCATCTGGACTGGGTGGCGTACCTTCTATCCGTCAGCCGACGGATCGCCCCTTATTCATGATGTGCCCGTGTAATATACCGTGCCGCGCCGTCTTGTAGCGCAATCGGGAGCGCTTCCGCCGCCCATGGCGATTAAGAAATCATGCCGCTGTTCCCTGATCTGGGCGGCAAGCGCATCCACGGAATGAAAGGTCGGATTGGGATCAATGTCAGAGAACACTTTCGCTTCCGCGCCCAGTGCCGCGAGGGCTTCTTGCGCGTTCTCATGCCGGATCATGTTTCGGTCTGTGACGAAGACGGGGAATCGCCCAAGGTCCTTGGCAAGCGACGGCAATGCGTGGCGCGATTCGAGGCTGAAACGGACTTCGGTTGGCTGTCTGTATGTCCAGAACATGGTCACAGTGACCATCCCTTGTGATACTCACGCAGCAGGTGCTCGTTGAGCGCCTGATGCGATTCCATCGGCGTGGTGAAGACGGGAAACGGTCCCCTGCTGATCGGGCGGCAGCACGTAGCATTGGGCGTCAAAAATGGACCCGTCTGGACGATTAGAGAAGGCGCATCATGGTCCGGATTATATGTTGGTTTCTGCCCTCTGAGTATCGGGTTTTTCGTAGCGCTAATTGGAGACAGAAGTGTCCGCAGTTTCAACCAAGACTGTGTGTCCTGCAGACTGGACTATGGGTTGATGAGGAAGTTCCGTGCATACTTTGCTGGACGCCGTCTGCCTTTTGGTTTAGCTTCCCCGTCGCTGCAAGTAGGACGCGGACGGGGGACGTCTGGCCCCCTGTTTGACCGGCAGCACGCCACCAGACACACCCCACATACAAGGAGGAGAACATGCCCAAAAGGTCTCATACCTCCGGAGCGACGGTCCCAGCGCGGTTCCCATCCCCCGCCATGGTCCTCGGCCTTTCATTTGCAGTTACAATACTACCGCTTGCGGTGGGTTGCTGCACCGAACCCAGTCCGGGCTTCTCCTCTCGTTCCTCGGCGACTGGGAACACCTACTGGGTCAACCCGGCCGATCCCCTGGCCAGCGATGATCCGTCCAAGGCTCCGTCTACACCGTTCAGGACCATCTCCGCCGCAGCCAAGGCGGTCCAACCGGGCGACTGTGTGCTGATCGCGACAGGAACTTACCGTGAATCGGTGGCGGTCGAAGCAAGCGGAACCGCCGACAGACCCATCCGGTTCCATGCCGCGCCTGGCGCCAGGGTGGTGGTGACCGGCGCGGATCGTATGACCGATCTGAAGCGTGAACCTGGTCCGGACAACATCTACAGCGTGCCGTGGCCCCACCGGTTCAACACCTGGAGCAAGACCTTCGCCCACCCGGACGACGATTACCACCTGGCGATCGGGCGTTGCGAACAGGTCATGATCAACGGGTACGAACTGCTGTTCGTCCTTGACCGCAAGAAGCTGGCGCGCGGGACATTCGCTGTTGACCTGGACGGCAACCGCCTCTATCTCTGGCCGCGTAACAATGCCGATCTCGAAAAGACGCCGCTGCCTGTCGAGGCCTCGGTCCGCGAACTCCTCTGGGACCTGAAAGGCGACCACCTCCAGGTCGAGGGTATCCTGTTCCGATACGCCGCCAACCGTGCACAATACGGGGCGGTGCAGATCCACGGCAGCAACGTTGTCCTGGA
>ENA-UOWG01001271-UOWG01001271.1-activated-sludge-metagenome-genome-assembly--contig:-NODE-1271-length-25958-cov-4.839208_pt1 | contig 25958 bp, 24 predicted proteins | sample MGYA00238147_ERZ761563 | MGnify/ENA primary metagenome ERZ761563 (study PRJEB28884, sample SAMN05720216) | anaerobic digester metagenome | isolation source: active sludge of municipal... | reverse complement strand
ATTGTTGGCACCAATTCTATATGCAGAAGTCTTAAAACTAACAGGGCTTAAACAATAATCTAATTCATTTTGAGCAACACATGCATCAATACATTTTTGTTGAATAATTACAATATTATCTGGTTTAAGCCAAGTTGCAAAATTTCCCCATTGCAAAGAAAATCCAGCGATAGTGACTCCAAAAACAAGAAGGATAGCAACTAATCCAACAACTATCCAAAGGGTATTTGTATCTCCTCTTTTGTTTAACATAAAGAGAATATTCTGCAGATGTTTATAAATATTTCGCTAATAAAGTAGATTTATAAAATTGCGGGAGATTAAATCCTCTCGCGAGATTCCAATTCTTTTAAGGAAATCTTATAGATTATAGCAATTGAGCAAGAATAAACTTCTTTCTTTATTAATAGATATTCTTCATTTTTATTTCCCTGAATTGAAAGAACAGACTTAGACATGGCATTTCCGTTAAGAATAAAATTAACTTTCTCCACAGAGGACTTTGCTTTTTCTAAATAACTGACATCCCTTGTATCTGTCTCAATATAAAAATGAAATCGTTCTAGTTCAGAATAAATTTCTTCAAAGGCATCTATTCCTAAAATTTTTTGCTTTGGCGCAGAGGAAATAAAACTAATCAAAGTGAGTATGCAAATTGAGAGAACTCCGATAACTAAGATGAAAATAGGAATAGAATCCCCTCTTTTGTTGAATAGAAGCTTATTTTGCATTTTCCCTCGAAGAGAAAACAACTTGAATTGTTTGTTTTCCATTTATTAAAATTCTTTCAATGCCCTGCCCTTGTCGATAATTTGACTCCGTTATAGTTCTGCTACAAATGCTATCTTGGCTTAATGCATCTCTTTCAGCAACATCAGATAGATAGGTGACAATCTCCAGCTCGGGTTTCAAATCTTGATTGGAAAAAATGCTTTTTGAAGTCGCACTCAGAAGCTTAGCTACTCTCACTTCATTCAGTTCTTTAATGCCCTTACCAGAAAGCTCTTCTTTTTTTAATTCATCAAAAATTGTCTCAGAGTTCTTTCCTTGACTTAGCAATAATCCGGTAAAGGATTTTTGAACGATTAAATCTGTAGCAGGATCATAGATTAATGTTTTAATTTTGCCTGTTGTAATGACTTTAGTTATTGCCAAAGAGATAACTAAAAAAACAACGATTACTAGTGTTGCTACAAACCAAGTCATCCCTTCTCCAACCTGCCCTTTTTTATTTTTTAGATTATTCATTTTTCTTGAAGTTCCCCACTATTGCAGAAATTTTAATTAAATAAAAATGCCCTTCTTCGCTGACAGCATACAAAATACGAGAGTTTCTTTGAGAATTTCGCTCTAATTCACTAACACTCCTAAGATTAAGGTTTCCTACAAATATTTCTTTGATTGGCTCTTCTTCAAGAATCGTTTGAATCTTTTCTTGCGCTAAATCTACGTCTTCATCTGAATTTTTTGAAGGAACAAATGTTTGATAATATTCTTTCAAAGAATCTGCTGAAAAAACTTCAACACCAACAAAATATTGCACAGGCTCATTTATTTCTTTTTGATATTCAAAAGAAAATTTAAGGTGACACTTCTCCAAAAAATTCTCGTTATTCAATCCTTTGTCTTCTGCAAGAACAACGTCTGGCAGGATATATCCTTTAGGAACCAAACAGTCTGCAACTTTATCCATTAAAACATCTCTTTCTAAGTACCTGAAATTGTATGGCGCTCCATAAAAAATAGCTACCAAATAAAAGATGCCCCCTGCAACAATTCCTAAAATCAAAAACCAATACACTGAAAGAGTTTTTTCTGAACCTTTTTTATTCCTCATTGTAATCTCCTGTAACAATTACATAAACACCGTCTTTATCAATATGCCAATAACTGCTGTCAATAGAAATATCATTAAAGAAAGGATAAGAGTATCCCTTGGTGCCTTTACTAAATCTAACTGTAACTTGATTTCCTTGAATATTTATTGCGTTTTGAACCCCCTCTTCTCCTAATTTTTTTTGAGCTTTATTGAAAACTTCTTTCAGGTCTAATTCTATAATCATATTTGGCTTTGCATAATCCAAAGATAAAGCAATTTTCTTAGCGTAGATTTCTTCATAAAAAGAAAGACTAGAAGATTTAGAATAAACAAACAAAGCAAGTATCATTAAGAAAGTCACATTAAGAATAATAAAAAGAATGTTTCCCATAAGAAAATTCACTCCTCTTTTATCCTTTTTAAGGAAAACAAAAACCATAATTAAAAAAATAAAAACTAATTAATAAATGTTTAGAAATCTCAGATAAGCTAAGCTGCTTTGGTGATAAACTCGCATTTCAAGTTCTGGAATTCAGGATCATTAACATTGTAAATCTCAAGATTTGGCATAAAATCTAGAGCAGGGTTGCCAGGACTAAAAAGATTGACTCCCCATTCATAAGGAGTAGAAAAATCTCTTAGCCCTTGAATGATGTAATAAGAATCGTAATAAGAAGAAATCATCTCTTCATCTAAAAATTCTGCGCCAGGATCTTTCACCTCGAATATACACTTTTCAGAAGAAATTGCGTTGGGATTTGATAAAACTGGCTGATAACAGAAGTAGTCATAATAAGTTTTAGTTCCAGAAGGGATATTAACTCTCTTAAGATAATTATAAAATTCACGGTAAGTGATTGGAGAAAGTTGAGCGTTTCTTATTTGAGAATCAAACTCTATTTTAGTGCACGCTGCGCAATAATTGTCTGTATTAGCATTTGCTCCTTGGTTAGATTTATAATTTAAAACACCTGCGCCGTACATCTGCCAGCAGTCTGCTAGCTCTTCTACAATGACTCTTAAAACTTCCTGCTTTGCATAAGATTTTCCTATTATCTCTTTTTGAGAAGCTTCCATCCCTTTACAATCTTCTTTAAAAGAAATGCAAAGATAGTTAGTTTTACAATTAATTCCACTTTGAGCCAGAGTTCCAAGCAAATTCTTTTGAGCAGCTAAAACAACTGACGAACGACAGATTTGTTTATCTGCCGTCTGATCTGGGCCTACTCGATTAATAAAAAGAATTATCACGGAAAAACTTAAGATTAAGATAACAATTAATACAATCTGGTCTGTGGTAAGCTCTCCTCTTTTGTTGAGATTATTTCTGTTTTTCATTTTTATAAAACTCCAATTCGATTAAGTAAAGAGTAAGCTCCAAACAAAATTACTCCGAAAAAAATAATCCAAGTCAAATATTTCATTAAAATTTCTAATTCCATTTTACTGTTTGTGTAAGGTTATAGTTTTATCTAAATTTATATCTAAAATAATTGGGGAGTCTATACAAACTGAACGGACTTTAAGACTTGCCTGAGGAGCGGAAATAATCGTGGTGGCTATGTGAAAATCTTGAATCTCGCCTAAAACATACCCTTGATTATTTTCCACACATGCGCCAGGAGAGTTAGTATCTGTTCTAGTTTTTTGTATGCAAAAACAAGATTCCCATCTTTTGTTTGAGCATTGAGTAGGAACTTCAGTATTATCTGGCCCTGGCCATTGGACCAAACACCATTTAGTCGGGCTGATTAACTCTATCTGTTCAGCTCCAGATTTAAGACGATTTTCAAAAAATTGAATAGAATCTTTTGCTTGAGATAGTTTCAAACGATTGCCAGAAGCAATTCCAAAATAAATTGCTACGAGAAGTGCTACCAATCCCAGGATAACAACTGCAGAAGTTATTATCTTAATCGTTTCTTCTGCTAAAAAAAATCCTTTTTTGTTTTTCATGGAGAGGGACTTATGAGGCTAGATTCTTTAATTGTTAGTTTAGAATATTCACTTAATGTGAATTCACAAATGTTGCCCTCGGGAAGATTTGCATCTCCTGAACATATTGTTTTTTTAGTGCTTCGTGAATCCAGATACCAATCAATAAAATAAGGAACAAAAGTAAATCCATCTGTTGAAGGAAGTTGAACCTGCGAAAGTTTTTGATTATCACAAGCTATTTTTAAAATTACCTTAGAACCCTGGGGGTATTTTGCACTACATTGATTGTATCTAAACCCAGAAGGTATCTCTTTTCCACAGTTAATCTTTGGAGAATTCTCTAAAGAATAAACGTTACAGTTAGCTCTTAAATTCGAAATAGATTGAACGCCTAGCGTATTAATAGGATTGGGAGTAAAAGATATATCTAAAAAAACATATTTAATCTCGGGGTCAGATTTTGGGATCTCTTCAGGAGGAATTTCAGGGGTGGTTAAATCAATTTCCTTTTCTGTATCTTCTGGAAAGATGAATCCTTGAAAAAAAGGAAAAACACGAGTTACAAAAAAATAACCTGCAAACCCAATAACGATTGCGAAAACCAAAATAAACAGGATAAATTTCGTTGTTTGATCAATTGCTAATTCGCTCATCCTAATCCATTAAACGCTCCTTTTATTTTTCCAATCCAATCAAGCCCAGATTCTCTCATCATGCCAATTGAAAGCGATACAAGTAAAAGAATAGCTAAAGCAATTAAAATATAGATTATATATGCCGGAACAATGCCTCTTTTCTTCATCTTATTAATAAAATTAACAGATTAATAAAGGTTTTCAACAAAAACAAGCAAGTTGCATTGCTGATTTACATTGTTGATAAAACTGAAGAAGCTAAAACCCAAAGAACAATTGTTGAAAAGAAAGCTACAATAAAATAGAATATTATTCCAGAACTCAAATTTCTTCCAATTTTGTTAACTTTTTCCAATTTATCTTCTCCTGCATCAATTACAACTAAAGTGTCTGTCAAAATAAAGATAATTTGAATTAAATAAATTCCAATTGCAATTTGTAAATAATAGGGAGGAATGATGTTATTTACATTCAACATTTCTAAAACCGAACCCATTCCAGATAATTCTTCACCAGTTAAATTGCTCATAATGCTTACCTTGCCTAAAATCGCAGAAATCATTGTTGCCAAACCCACAACAACTCCTGCAAGCAAAGGAGTCAAGAAAGTCATATTACTTTTCATATCTGAAACTGTTTCAGCAAGCATATCCCTAAGCCTATCATTGATTTTTCCTATATTTTTTACATATTCTGAAATACTCATTAAGCTAACTGCAGCAATTGTTAATCCTTTTTTAGCAGCTTCAACTAAAACTTTCATACTGGTGGAAATCATCTCAGAAGGATAATAATTCAAAGCGCCTTGTTTCAAATCAAATAAAGCTCTTTCAACACTCATTCCTAAATTTTGAATATTATGACTTACTTTTTTGAAAAAATCTTCAGTTTTCAATCCTTTAGAAGATTCGGCTACTCTTCCAAAAACAAGTTCAAGAGGGATTCCATTTCCAAGTCGATTGCCTAATTGAAACAAAGAACTGTTAAACTCCTTTTCCAGTTCTCTGGTTCGTTTTCTTTCAATAATCATTTCTTTAGTTTTTGATTTGTAAGAAATAGAAAAAAACAAAGCGACTCCCAGAGGCAGAAACATTCCCAATAAAGCAGAACCAATTCCAAATGGGCCTGTTAATTTTCCTTCGTCATTCTGACTGAATCCAAAAAAGTATTCTGTTTCAGATTTTCCTAAATGCATTTGAGCAAGAGTGAAATCTTTTTGAATTCCCAACCATTCTGGCAGAGGTGTAAATTGGAATATCAGAGGCAGCAATCCTAGAAAGATTAAAGGAAAAGCTATCAAAAATGCTTTCACATAATGCTTATTGTCATTGAAAGTTTTGTAAAGAGGATTTCTTTCCAGCAAACTTGTCTCACCATATCCTCCTGGACGCATCATCATGTATTTGCTCATTAAAAAGAAAGCTAGAAAAGGAATAATAATATTGTAAAGCATAAACACTTGATTTGCTTTAATAGAATTTGGAACCATAACCGAAGCTAAAGGAAGCAAAGCTAATCCTAAAACAGGAAGAACTGTTCCAAGCATGTAAGTATTCTGTATCGGGCTTCTCACTTCATGAACAAACTTAAGCATTCTTTCATAAACTCCGTCTAAAACAACCTGAATTCCTTTTTCCAAAATTGCAATTCTTCTATCATTGCTAGGCTCAAATAAACTGCTTTCAATTAAATGAAAAGCCTCAATAAATTCAGGGGAATAATCTCTCCACACTTCCAAGTATTCATCTAAACTTTCTTTGATTGTTGAATATCTCCCGATTTCTACATCATAAAAAACTTTTTTTAAATCTAAAGAAAGAGGGTAATCCAAGTGCTCTGAAGCGAAAGCTATTGCTTTTTCCAGATTAGGTGTATGCCTCATATAAACAACTACATAGAGAATTGCGGGAACCATCTGAGAAGAGGCTTTCAATCTCCATTTGTTGGCAAATCTTTCAGGAAAACCTCCAACATAATAATACAAAAAAAGAGAAGTTACTACGCTCAAGAAGAAAAAGGATACAGGAAAATCTCCATTAATCAAAAAAGTAGCCAAAGAAGTTAAAATTCCTAGAAAGAAAACAGAAATGAAAACCATCAAGCTCAAAGTTGCTGCTTGCCAGGGTTCAACATCTAAGTGGGCGATTTCCAAATGTTTTCGAATAGCCTTATCATCTTTTTTTGAAACAGTTACTTTGACTATATTTCCCAAGCTGTGACACCATTTTTCATATCGAGACCATTCCGGAGCCATTTCACCCTTAAACTTGGAATAAACTTTGCTGTAATTGCTATTCTGAATAACTGAAGAAACTTGCGCAGAAGAAGAATTTATTTGCTTCTCAATTTTTCTCCCATATCTCTTAAGAATTTCATCAACATTAGGGGAATTATGATTTGGAGTGGACATTTAACTACCTCTTTAATGTTCTAAAAAATGTAAAAACAATTAATAAATCTTTGTAGCTATCTCTTCTTTGTTCTGAAATAGAAAAAGCTAAAACAAAGTCCTAAAAAGAATGTTCCAACGCTAATTGTTCTTGAATTGTCTGGAACACTGGAATTTCCAACAACATTTCCTGTGATACTTACAGAAATGAAAATCAAAGCGATGACATAGCTGATTATTGCGAGCCAAGCCAGTACTAAAGATTTATCCAATCTTTTTTTCTTATTGGGTTTCATACTTGAAAAAATCCAAAGAAATATATAAAGTTTCCTATAATTTAAGATTAGTTTTTCTTTATTTCTTCATTAAGCCATTTTTGCCAGAGAGGGAAAACTTTGTCGGAATAAGGAAGTCCAAATTCCTCTCTAACCTCGCTGGAAATTCTATGGAAAACCTGATTGGCAAGAACATTAAATTTAGCTTCAAGCAATTTTTCATTGCCTGTTATTTCAGCAACATTCACAATTTCCTGTTTTATTTTAGCTCTCAAAAGGATATTATCATAAACCGCATCCCAATTTCCCGCCCAGCCCTTAACACTCGATGCAATATTCTTTATTATTTCACTATCTCCATTAATCAAATCTTCTGTTGGCTCGAGCTCGTCTTTTTCAACATTGTATCTCAACAAATCAACAAATCCTTTTTCAAGGAGAGGGTCTTTTGTCCAGTGCTTTCTGACTTCTGTTACAAGCAAGACTCTTTTTTTAGAAGAAAGTCCATCTGCAGACTTAATCGGATTTGTAACGACAATAATGTCTGTTGCTTTGAAACTTGTTGTTGGAACATTCAAATCATTTACAACTCTGTCAAAAACATCATAAGGAGAAGCTCCATGAATTGTTCCTGCTACAACATTTGCAAGTGCACCAATTCTCATTGCTTCATAAAGAGCTTTTGCTTCTGCGCTTCTAACTTCACCAATAATTAAAGAGGAATCTCCAAGTCTTAAGCTAGTTCTAATTCCATCTGAAGCAGATACTTCTGTTGTAGATTTAAGCAATGCAGAACGCACTTTCATTCTAAGCACATCGTAATTTAATTTTCTTAAAGCATCTAAAGGAAGCTCCAATGAATCTTCAATAACAATAATTCTTGTTTTAGGCAGAATCTCTAGCATTAAGCTTCCAAGCAAAGAAGTTTTACCCGAACTTCTTGTTCCTGCAATAAGCATTGTTCTGGCCCCATCAATAAGAAAACTAAGCAAGCCTGCGGCAAACGCATTCAATGTTCTATTTTTAATAAAAAGGGGAAGTGTCCAAGGCTCTTCTCTATGCTTTCTAATTGCATAAGAAATTCCCGAAGGAGAAAGGGGCTGCTGAACAATTGCAATTCTAGCTCTGAGTTTGTCAATTTCCAGTTGAGTATCTAAAATGGGATTTGCTTCGTCTAAAGGCCTTCCAGAAATCATTCTGAATTTAGCTGCCCAAGAATCAACTTCTTCTTGGCTAGGAAGAACATTCGTAGAGCATTCTTCATAATCCTGATGCCTTAAGAAAATTTTAGTTAAAGGAATTGGCGCATTCAAAACAATATCCTGAATCTTTTTATCTTGAAGCAGAACTTCGATGACTCCGAATCCGATTGTGTGCCTGACGAGGATTGTTGCCAATTTGTTTAAATCAGAATACTTCAAAGAAATCTTTTTAGTTTGCGCTAAATCTTGAAGTAAATCTCGAGAAATATTAAAGAAAACATGCCTTGTTCTTTCTGTGTCTGTAAACTCTTCTGCTCTTGGCTGATGCTCAATTAAAACATTTTTAGCTAAATTCAAAAGAAGATTTTGGGGTTCGCTAAGAGTGTTTTCCGGAGGCACTAAATGATAAATTAGTTTGGAATCATTTTGATTTCTTAAAATTGTGACTAAAGATTCATCATATTCTCCCCCTGAAATTTGATACTGGTCGACTATTTCTGCGTCTTCAGGAAGCTCAGAAACCAGACGGGTGAAAGTAAAGTTAGGAATAACATCTGGCTTGAAAATTTTGTAATAAATATCCCTAGTCCCTTTTACATAATTTTGAACATGAGGCTTAAATTCTCTGACAAATTTAGTGGATTCTAAAAAGTTAAAAATTTTTTCAAGAAGCCGTATATAATTTCCCTGGGAGGATTGATTTTCTTTTTCAATTCTTTCAAAGATTACTTTCGCTTGAACAATTAAATCTTCAAGATTCAAATAAGCTAAGATTGGGTCTCTTTTTAAGAGATATAAAAAAGAGAACAGTTGATTGTATCTTTGAGAATAAACTTGTTCTTGCATAGCGGATAATTTTTCTGGAGATAAAATTTGTTCTTGCTTAATTAAGTAAACATAAAGCTGGGCTAATTCCAAAAGAAAAGAGGTTTCCTTGAAATCGTAATTATAATTCTTTTGCTGAACAAAAACAATTCTGGAAACATTTGGGTTTTCTATTAAAGCGTCCATTGTTCTTTCCATTACTTCAGCAGAGCCTGCCAAATCTGGAACAAAGGGCGCGCCTAAATAATTCACATACAAAACATCTTCTCCTCCCTCTCTTCTAATTTGATGAGAATACAGAGGCGTTTCTCCACCGAATTCCATAAATACTTTAAGATGTTTGAATTTAAAACTTTATTGTTTAAACAAGAGCAAACAAAACAATTTTAAACTAGTTGAACATTTTTTAAATAAGGTGAACAAGCAAACAGAATTCCCAGATGTGCAGGAAATTAGAGTAGGGCTTGCAGATTTGGAAGAAAAACAAAGAGCGTTGAAGAATCAATTGATTTTAGTAGGAAAAAATCTTATTGAATCCCGTGAAAAAACAAAACAGGACATTTTAAGTTTGAAAAGAGACATGGAAATCGTTAAACAAGAAATTAACAGGATGGTATCTTTTTTAGAAACATTATCTGGAGAAATTTCGCGATTTGCCAGAAAGGAAGACTTAGAAATATTAATTAAACAAGCAAGAATGTTTCAACCATTAGAAAGAAGAGGTGTTAATTAAATGGGAACATTAGAACAAGTGACTAGAATGAGAGACGAAGGAATGAATGACGAGGATATAATTTATAATTTAAGAGAGCAAGGGGTTTCTCCAAAATCAATCAGCGATGCATTAAATCAAGCAAGCATAAAAGCAGCAGTAAGCGGAATACGAGGAGGAAATGAACTAATCCCCCCTCAAAATGATGCAGAAGACGCTTCTTCTCAACAATTTTATTCTCTTCCAGACAGAAGAACAGAAGCTCCTGCTTCTCCAGAAGAATCACCTTCAGAATATATCCCTGCAAGAATGTACGAGCCTCCTGCCGAACAACAACAAGAATATTATTCTCCAAGAGAAGTTTATGAGCCTGCACCTCAACAAGAAACTTATGCTCCAGAAGCTTATGCTCCTGCTCAAGGAGGATATGGGGGATATATGCCTGGAACAAATACAGAAACTCTTATTGATATTTCACAGCAAGTTGTTGCGGAAAAAACTGCAGAACTAAAAAGGAAAATCGAGGATTTAGAAGAATTCAAAACACTTGCTCAAACAAAGATAGATTACATTTCAGAAAGAGTTAAGAGAATTGATTTTGTGCTAGACAAATTGCAAATTGCGATTTTAGACAAAGTTGGCTCTTATGGAAATACTTTAGAATCAATAAAAAAAGAGATGTCTATGATGCAAGAATCTTTTAGTAAGACATTAAATCCGTTAATGAATTTAACAGAGCGTTCTTTGGAAAAATCAGATAAAACTAGTTCTAGTTCCAGATTGAAAAGAAGAGACTAATTTTGAGATTCGATTTAAAGTTTTAAAAAGATTTTTAGAAAATTAAATTAATTATTAACTAATGAGCGGGATTTGCGTTATTCCCCTCAACTTGAGAATGAGTTACTGAGGGATTATATGGGAGGGCATTCTCACGAGCCTTAAAAGGATTAATCCCGAATGCTGCAAACATTGCAACCAGCACAACAACTACAATCAGTATCCATCCGAAGATAACACCCGTATTATAAGATGAGCCGGTTGAAGCAATTCCAAAAGCTTCTCTGAAATTAGGATAAATTACAAATCCTGCAATAATTGTTGCAACGCCTAGAAGAATATACAGAATCCATTGTTGCCTTTTATCAATAAACGCGCCAACCAAAATTAAAACTCCTAAAAGTATAGACAATCCTACCCCTACTTGAGGAAAAATTTTAGAAAAGAAATCTGAAACAGTCCCGAACTGTAATGCTAAAAGCCCGACAGAAACAGCAATAATTGCCGTTACAGGTTTATTGCTCGCAAACAAATCTAATCTAATAAGAATTCCATAAACTAATGCAAAGATAAGCAAGAAAGGAAGGATATAACTGTAAAATCCTGCATTCTCTAAGAAGAGATTTATTGAAGTTCCTGGATTAGAAACAGCAGAACTTGCTAAAAAAAATACCTCTTGAATCATATAACTGAATTTTATGAATTATTATTTAAATATGTTTCTAAATTAACTGCTTAATTAATTGCCTGAGCCGGTACCCGTCTTTCTTAAAACCAAGGCAAGAGCCAAAGCAATAATTACAACAAAGCCGATGTTAACCCAAATTGCTTCGCTGCCTGCTTGTTTGAATAAAGGATTAATAAAGATTTCATCGAGTTTCACTCCTGCTGCCCAAAGACTAGCATAAGCAACAACCAAGAGAATTACAATCAATAAAATTGGTGCTGCCCATTTCATTGGTTTTTCTGCGGTACCAAAAACTACTTCTAAAGTTCCCTTGCCCATAACAGAACCCCAAATTAATAGAACAACAAATATGATAACCACTGCTACTCCTAAGAAAAGCATTAAATTGCTTACCATCAAAGCAGGCCAGGCAACTCCAACAAAAATAAATCCTATAACAAAGGAAATAAGAGCGTTAATCTGTTGTTTATTTGTTCCAAGAAGGTTTGTTTTTTCTAGGATAGCAAATACAATTAAAGAAACAAGTAAAAAAGGAAGCAAGAATCTTGTAAATAACTCGTGCTGCAAGAATAATGTTAAGTCAGCCATGTTTACATTAAATCTTCTGTCATTTCTTCAAATCCAGGTTCAGAAGGACTTGGTAATGCTGAAGAGTTTATTATGATAATATCACTCATAGCTTTAACAAACTGGTGAGGAATTATAACTCCCTTAGCGCCCCCTATTAAAGAAGCGATGCCTCCACCAACCCTTATTTTCCAGCCATCAACCTTATTCTCATAAAGATTTGCTTCTTCAATTTCTCCAAAATAATCCCCAGAATCAGTATAAACTTTTACGCCTAAAACCTCTGTGATTTTTTTGATTTTCATAAATTAAATTAACCTAAACGATTTAAATACTTTTCCGTTATTTGTTATCTATAAATGTTTAATATAATCCTCGAATTTTTGAACCTTTACGAGGATGGAATTCAAAAAGATTAAAGAATAAATTTATAAAAATCTCTTGATTGCTTTAGCTATGTTTAATCTTAAAGAAATCCTAAGCATCCTGCTAGTATCTGTAATTATCTCTTTTTTGATGAACCCCTTCGGAGGAAGAAATGTTTATCTTGTGTTGTTTTTGTCTTTAACAATTTCTATTTTTTTAAACGTTCTAACTAAAAAAGTGGTTGCTTATTTTTTTGATGCCAAAATTAATGTAAAAATTTGGGAAACATACCAATACGGATTCAAAAAATCATTTCATTTCACTCAACCAATTCCTTCTGGAGTTATTATTCCTTTGATTTTCAAGATGTTTTTCTTCCCAATAAACATCTTTGTTTGGATGGCTTCTTTAGTTTTTGATACAGAGCCGGAAGAATACAAAGCTGCGAGAAGGCACGGACTTTACAAATTCTCATCCATGGCTGAAGAAGAAATTGGGTACATCGCTGCGTCAGGAATACTAATGAATTTATTCCTAGCAGTGATAGGATATCTCTTTGGATTTCCTGAATTCTCAAGAATCAATGTTTACTACGCTTTTTTTAATTTAATCCCTATTTCCAGCTTGGATGGAAATAAAATCTTTTTTGGAAACCTGCTTCTTTGGAGCTTTTTGGTTGCTCTTGTTTTCATTGGATTCTTTTTCAGCATATTTATAATCTAAATTTAGTGTAAAATAAAATGGAATTTCTAAAAGACATAACTCCCAGGGATTATCAGCAAAAAATATTGGAAAGCTGCATTGAAAAAAATTGCTTGGTTGTGCTTCCAACAGGATTAGGTAAAACTCTTATTGCATTAATGCTCGCGATTGAACGAATGAAAAAATTTCCAGGAGAAAAAGTCTTATTTTTAGCACCCACCCGCCCCTTAGCAGAACAGCATCTCAATTTTTTCACTTCTCATTTATCAGATTTGTTTGGAGATTTGCAATTATTCACAGGAACAGTTAAAGCAGAGCAAAGGAAAAAGATTTGGAAAACAGCAGATATAATTTTCTCAACGCCTCAATGCATTGCGAATGACTTGAAAAAAAAGCTTTATGATTTAAGCGACGTTTGCCTTTTAATTGAAGATGAAGCTCATAGATGCATAAAGAATTACGATTACACTTATGTTGCTCAAAGATATAAAGAAACCGCACAACATCCAAGAATTTTGGGATTAACAGCTTCTCCGGGAAGCGAAGTTTCTAAAATAAAAGAAATTTGCAAAACACTTTCAATAGAGGAAGTTGAACTTAGAACACGTGAAAGCGAGGATGTGAAACATAATCTGCAAGAAAGAGAATTCGAAAAAGTTATTGTTGAGCTTCCTCCAGAAATTGAAGAAATGCGAAGAATGATGAAACAAGTTAATGATTTGTATATTGATGAACTTAAATCTCGGCATTTATTATTTGAAGCTCCAACAAAAACAAATCTTATTCTTCTTCAAAAAAGAATTATGAATTCGCTTTCCAAAGGCAATAAAAATTTCAATGTGATGAAAGGCGCTTCCTCTTGCGCAAGCGCGATTAAGCTGCAGCATGCAATTGAACTTCTTGAAACTCAAACGCTCAAAGGGTTTCACGATTACTTAGCAGATTTATTTGACCAAGCTGCGAAAATGAAAAGCAAGGGAGTTCAGCAACTAATGAAACGCCCAGAAATGAATCTTGCGTTCATTCGTTCTGCAGAGCTTTTGAAAAAAGAAATTGAGCATCCGAAAATAAGCAAGCTTGCAGAAATAGTTGAACTTGAAAAAGCAAAAAACCATTCTGCAAAAATAATTGTTTTCTCTCAATTCAGAGACACTGCTTTACAAATTTCAAAAACTCTTAATAAGATATCCGGAATTAAAGCAGGCGTATTTATTGGGCAAGCAAAAAAGAAAGGGGAAGGATTAAGCCAAAAAGAGCAAAAAAGAATGATTATTGATTTTTCTTCTGGAGAATTAAATGTTCTTTGTGCAACTTCGATTGGAGAAGAAGGATTGGATATACCTGAAGTCAGTGTTGTGATATTTTACGAACCTGTTGCTTCTGCAATCCGTACAATTCAAAGAGCAGGAAGAACCGCAAGACTTCAGCCAGGAAAATTAATGATTATGATAACTAAAGCAACGCGAGATGAATCTTTTTATTATGTTTCTAGAGCTAGAGAGAAAAAGATGCAAACAGCAATAGACTCAATTAAAAAAGATATGAATAACGGATTAGATATTTTTTCTGAAGAGAAACAAACAACTTTGGACAAGTTAGAATAATAAATCAAAAATTAGATAAGATAAAAAGTCAAATTTTATTCATCTCGCGAAACTTGTGAGCTGTTCCTTCAATATATCCTGCATTGCTAACTTCAATAAAATCAGCTTTGCCTTTTAGCTTCTCAATGCAGTCTGCTCCAACGTAAGTCATTCCAGAAGCTAAACCACCTAGGAATTTTTTCAGAATGGGCTCAACAGGTCCATTGAATTTTACTTTTGTTTTTTCTCCTTCAACACTGATTATTTCATCTTTCTTTTTTCCATCCATCTCATATCTTTTGATTGTTGCTTCATAACTTGCCATGCCTCTGTAAATTTTGAATTTTCCATTTTCATCTTCAATAATTTCTCCAGGAGTTTCTTCTGTTCCTGCAATAATGCTTCCAACCATGATTGTGTCCGCACCTGCTCCAATTGCTTTTGTTAAATCTCCAGGAATTCTTATTCCCCCATCTGCGCAAATAGGGACTCTTCCTTGAGTTGCTTCATAAACATCCATAATAGCAGTCAGCTGAGGGACCCCTGCACCAGTCATTATTCTTGTTGTGCATAATGAACCAGGCCCAATTCCAACTTTCAATGCATCTGCACCCTTGCTGATGAAATATTCTGCAGCATCTTTTGTTGCAATATTTCCTACCATCACATCAACTTTGGGATAATTTAATTTAATCCAGTCCAAAGCATTTCCAACATATTTAGAATGCCCATGCGCAACATCTAAAACAAGTATATCAACTCCTGCTTCAACAAGAGCACTCACCCTTTGTTCTAAATCTTTTAAACCAACAGCTGCTGCGCAAATCAAGCCTGCTTTTTTTACCTCTTTCACCCAGGAACACTGTTCTTCAATTAAACAAAATCTATGCAAAATGCCCAATCCCCCCATTCTTCCAAAAGCAATAGCCATCGTTGTTTCACAGACAGTATCCATGTTTGAAGCGATTAAAGGCATATCTAAAAAATGATTTTTTGTGACTCGTGTTTTCAAGACAACGTCTTTTCTGGAAACAACTTTGTTATATTTAGGAGTAACCAAAACATCATCAAACGTATATCCTTTGCCAATTATTCTTGCCACAGAAAATTTCAGTTTTTTAGACTATAAAAATATAATTAAACTCAACTACAATCAAAGCGCTATGGAAAATTCAAACTTTCTGCAAATTTTTTCCAAGAAAAAAGAACAATACGAAGAAATCAAACTTCCAAAGGTAATTGTTGATTACAGAGAAAAGAATTCATTTGTTCCAGCAAATCTTTTGAAACTTGGAGTGGAAATTGAATTCAAGGAGTTGAAAGTGGCAGATTATCTTGCCAATGGAATCGCTATTGAAAGAAAAACAGTTTCAGACTTTATTTCTTCAATGATTAATAAAAGGCTAATTTCTCAGTTGGAAGGATTAAAACAGTATGAGTCTCCCCTGTTAGTGATTGAAGGAATTTACGAACAAGAACTTTACTCAGATAATTGTAATTCAGGAGTTCATGCGAATTCGATAAGAGGTTTCTTAATTTCAATTTTAATTAAACATAAAATTCCAATTTTATTTACAAAAAATCCAGAAGACACTGCAAGATTTATTTTTACAATGCTTCAGAGAAAAGAAAAAGAAAACTCATTAAATATTTCTAGAAAGTCTTTAAACAAAAACGAGCAAATTCAGTTTATTATCGAGGGATTTCCTGGAATAGGCCCGAAAACAGCAAAAAAACTTCTTGAAGAGTTTAAAACAATAAAAAATATTGTTAATGCTTCGCAAGAACAATTACAAAAAGTTATTGGGAAAAAAGCAGATGTTTTCAAATTGTCTGAACAGGATTATTCTCCAGAATAAAATTAAAAAATAAGCTTTATTTTTTAATTTTAGAGAAATTAAGCACCTTGCTTTTATTTTTTATTGATTCTTCTCCCTGAGAAATTTTTTTATTTTCAACTCTGTCTAATGCGATCAGGATTAAAAATCCTGCAAAGGCAATTGCTCCAACAACAAGAAATAACGGACGGAAACCTAAAGCTTTTGCAATACTTGCTCCAAAAAATGCAGCTGCTCCAGAGCCTAAACCAATACTGGTGCTCCAAAGAGAATATTCAAATCCTTTTTTCTTTTTGTCCATGTAAGTTGTAAACAAACTAAACCAAGAAGGGTAAGCTAAAGCTGTTCCAAAACCATAAACTGCCTGTGCTAAGAAAATCAATTTAACATCTTCAGCAAGCACATACATTAAAGGAACAGTGATTATCAAAAAAGTCCCAATCAATAACAACTGTGTTTTTCTTTTGTGCTTATCAATTAAATATTTTGAGAGAGGAAGCTGAATTGGAGATTTAACTCCCCAATAAATCGCGGTGGCAATTCCTGCAGAAAGAACCCCTCCAGCTAAGTCTTGATTAATAAAAAGTGCAAAGATAGGTCCAATGAGCCCGAAACTGCTTACAATTAAAATATCTGAGAGGATTAAAAGAGCTAATTTCTTATTCATATCTTGATAAATTAAATTCGATTTATAAATTATATTAATTCTTCAAATTATTTCAGAAAGAATTTTTGCAGCAAGATTAACTGTTTCTTGAGTTTTGTCTAGATTAAGATTAATATTCACTAAATCAATTGCACGAAGATTTTTTATTTTGTTTACTCTTTGAAGTAAATAAACAAATTCTCTGCTGCTAAATCCGCTATTTTCAGGGTAACTTGTGCCAGGAGCAAAAACTCTGTCTAAAACATCTAAATCCACAGAAACATAAAGATTTTTTCCTCTAGAGAATTCTGTGATTATGTCTCCCATTTCTTGAATATCTTCAACAACATTGTTTAAGTTAAGAATTTGTATTTTTTTAGCTCTTAAAAAATCAAGCTCAGACTCTTGAAAAGCGCGTGCACCAACAATTAAAATATTCTGACTTGGAAAACCCAGTTCAATAATCTCTCTTAACCAACCCCTATGTTCTGGAAATTTTCTTTTTGGCTTTTGCAAAGTTTCCAAGCAATCTGCATGTGCATCAAAAACAATCAAAAAAGGAAGCTGCTTGTTTTCAGCACAATAATCCAAAAAAGCTTTTACAAGAGAATAACTTACAGAATGATCTCCTCCTAAAAAGATTGTTCTTTCTTTAGTTTCAAACATCTCTTTAGAATTCTCATAAATTAATTCGTTGGTGAATTCAAGATTAGAATTGTCCAAATGAATTTCTTCTAAATCCAAAGATTTCACATCGACTTTTTTTCCTTGCTCATTCACTTTAATGTCATAAAGCGATTTCAGAATAGCATTTCCTGCTTTTTCACATCCATTTGTTTTTCCCAAACCATCAATTCCTGGAACTTTTACAACAAACATCTTAAAATTTTAATTCTATTTAATTAATCAGGAGTTTAGTTGATTTTATTATTTATTTAGGAACAAGTGCAAAGAAACTGTATTTTTCAATTGCTTTTTTAGCTAATTCTTGAATTTCTTTAATTTTAACTTCAGAAATATACTTTTCATATTTTTCATAGTTCTTAATGTTATCAAAAGTCTCGCTGTAAAGAAGATTAATCATTTGAGCGTAAGAGTCTTCTGTGGAAATTTTGTAATTGCCAATTATCTGCTCTTTAACTTGAGCTAATTCTTTTTCAGAAAAGCCTTGAGCAACTTTTTTGAATTCTTCAATTATAAGCTCTTTAACTTTAGAAACATTTTCTTTAGAAGTGCCTACATAAATGTAAGCATGTCCGTAATCTTTTCCTGTATCTAAACCTCCGCGAATAGAATAAGCCAAGTTTCTTTTTTCTCTAATCTCTGTGAATAATCTTGAAGACATTCCTCCTGCAAGAAGAGTATTCAAAACCATTGAAGCATAAATTTTTTTATCTTTTATTTTTGGAACATGATATGCAAAAACCAGATTTGCCTGATCAATTCCTGTTCGCTTTTCAATTTGAGATTTATTTATTGCAACAATTTTTTGCTTAGGAACTTCTGCTTTTTTCGAAGAAAACTTCTTCTCTGCAAATTTCACAATCTCATTAAAGTTTGCTTTTCCGACAACACATAAAATCATATTGCTTGGTTGATACAATTTCTTGAATTTGTCAATTATTTTTTCTCTATCAATCGAGCCCATTGTTTTTTCTGTTCCGATAAGAGAGATTCCAAAAGGAGGTTCATAAAGCAAACTTCCAAGTTTATCAAAAACATAAATTCCAGGATTGTCTTTTCGCATTTTCATTTCTTCAAAAATAACTTTCCTTTCTTTTTCCAATTCTTTTTCATCAAAAACAGGATTTTGAACCATGTCTCCTAAAACTTCCAATGCAGTCCTAAGATGTTTGCTTGGCATCTTGCACCAAAATGCAGTTAAATCTTCATCTGTAAACCCGTTAAGAACACCTCCGTTTTTTTCAATTTCTTCAGCAATCTTTTTTGCATCTCGTTTAGGTGTTCCTTTATAGAGCATATGCTCAATGTAATGAGAAATTCCTTTTTCAGAAACAGATTCGTTTATTCCCCCTGCTTTGGAAGCAAAAGCCACACTTACAACAGGAAGATTTCTTTTTTCAAAGAGAACGACCATTCCATTTTCAAGAACTTTCCGTTGAATTTTAGCCATAAATGAAAAAAGGTTTTCTAGTTTTTAAAATCTCTCCCAAATCCCCCAAGCACTTCATTTCTTTTTTGCAATAACAAAGAATTTTTCTCCTCCAAAACTGAAATCATCTAAAATCTTAAAATTCTGAGCTAAAAATTCAATAATCCAATTTCTATTAGCTTTGAACTTAGTTCTTTTAATCATGCTTTCTGTTGCAAAGCTTACAACTACTCGTTCGCAGGAGTTCATTAAAATTTCAATTAGTTTTTTAGAATAATCTGATTGAACTGCTTCAAGAGAATCAATTACTTTGAACAAAAATGCGACTCGGGGAGTAGAAGTTTTCTGGATTATCTTTTCTAATTTTTCCAGTTCAAATAAGCTCATTTTAATGGCTTGAGCAGAAATTTTCTCTTTTGAAAAAAAATCGTTCATCACATTCACAAGTTGCCCAACAGATTCCACTGCAGTATAATCCACTTTGAATCCTGCTTCTTGAAAAAAACTATAACTTAATCCATTTATTCCTGCGCCCAAATCAATCACACTAATCTTTTTAGGCAATCCAGAAAAAATTTTAGAATAAATCTCTGAAAAATAAGGCAATCTTTCGCGAGTAGACAAATGCTTGCTTAAATGCCATTCTGGAGATTTGTCTTTAAGTGAAAAAATCTTTTGGCTGCTGAATCCAGAAAAAATCTTTCTTAACATATCCCGAGAAAGTTTGATTTTTTCTTCATCTGAATAATGAGGCTTGTTGAGTTTATTGAAAACATTTTCAATGTCCACAATTGGCAAGTCTGAAAACTCTTTTTTTTCAATTATCTTGCTGATTAATTGTTCTTTAGAAAGCCCGGATTTTGTTGAATTTAGCTTCATAAATTTTTTAATTAAAAGATATTTAAATATTAGAGGGTTAAAATTAAAGTCGTAATTAAGACAACAACAGATAACCAAAACAAAATGGCTTCCACAAATCAATCTCCACAATACAAGAAAGCAGAAGCACAATTTTTCTTAGCTAAAACCAATGAAGAGAAACTTAAGTGCTTAGAAGAAATGATAAAAGAATGCCCTAAGCACAAATCCAGTGAAAAAATGCTTGCTAATCTTAAAACAAGGCATATCAAACTTAAAGAAAAGATTGAGTCTACAAGAAAAACCAGCAAAGGAGCAAAGAAATCGGGAATAAAAAAAGAAGAAATGCAAGCGGTGATTGTAGGATTTGCAAACACAGGAAAGTCAACACTTCTCGCTAATCTTACTAACACTAAACCAGAAATTGCACATTATGGTTTTACAACCAAACAACCAATCCAAGGAATAATGCATTACGTGGGGACAAATATACAAATAATGGAAATTCCTGCGGTAGGTTCAGAATACTATGACAAAGGGTTAGTAAATTCTGCAGACACTCTTCTTTTTCTTATAACAGAACTTTCTCAAATTCCTGAAATTGAAAAACAAACAGAAAGAGCTTATGGAAAAAGAATAATCCTCTTCAATAAGATAGATACTCTTTCAGCAAACGAGATAAGAAAAATTTCTTCTACACTTCAATCAAAAAAATATGATTTTGTGATGATTTCTGGAGAAACTAAAGAAAATTTTGATGAATTGCAAGAGAAAATATTCAAAAGCTTTGATAAGATTAGAATTTATCTTAAAGAGCCTGGAAAAGATATCAACAAAACTCGCGACAAGCCAGTTATTCTTGAACCTGGCTCTACAGTAAGAGATGTTGCTGAAAAAATATTAAAAGGATTTTCTGAAAAAGTAAGCGAAACAAAGATTTGGGGTCCAAGCTCTAAATTTGCCGGACAAAAAGTAGGGTTAAAACATCTCTTAAAAGATTTAGATGTGGTGGAATTTAAAACCAGATAGAATAATTAAACGTTATTAAAAGATTGAACTTTCTTCAATAATTCTTTTGCTTTCTTGTTTGTTTCAAAATGTTTTCTAACAGGTTCTAAACATAAATCAATGTATTTCGCAATCGTATTCTTTAAATCTAAAGGATGTATCTCTCCTTTTGAGTATCTTTCTTTTAGCTCTTCATAACTTTTAATTTCCAAATTTCCCCCAAACTTCTCAGGACGTTCGATTACAATTTTGGAGAATTTTTCAAAGATAATGTACTTAGCATATTCTAAAACAGGGTTATCTTCTTCTTGCTTTTCTGGACAATAAGCTTTATTGAATTTTTTTTGTATTTCTTCTTTAGAATCTGTCATAAAAATCGCTGTTTCGGGTTTAGACTTAGACATTTTCAAAGCAATTTTTCTTTCAATTCCTTGAGAGTTACATTCTTTGAATTGTAATCCTAAAAGCATATGATGATGAACTGCAACAGGGGGCTTAATTCCTAATTTTGGAAAAACTTCTCTTGCTAGCATATTTACTTTTCTTTGATCCATTCCTAATTGTGCAATATCTGCTTCTAAATGATAAATATCTGCGGCTTGCATTAAAGGATAAACTATTTGAGAAGAAGGGTTATTAGTGCATTCTTCTCTGCCCATAATCTGCCCACAACGAAGCACTCGTTGAACACTCACATTGGTAGAAATTTTCAGAACAGTCTCCCAGTATTCTGGATGTTTTTTAATAAAATCACTCGCCCAGATGAATTCTACGTTTTCGGTATTCAGTCCGCAAGCTTTCCAGACTTCAATGAAATACTCTCCTACAATTTTTATTTTATCTAAGTCTCCTCCTAATTTATTATTTAACATTGCAAACCAATCTGCAACCCAAAATCTAAAATGAATTCCTAAAGAAGTTAATTTATTTACTGTAATTGCTCTCATTAATCCCTGAGCGATATGAATCTGACCAGAAGGTTCAAATCCATCGTAAGCAATAATTTTCTTTTTTGTCTTCAAGAGTTCTTTTAACTCTTCTTCATTAACAATTTCTTCTGCAAAACTTTTTATTAATTCAACTTTTTTATCTGCACTTATTGCCATATTTCCTTGAAATGAACAAGATTATTAAAGATTTCTAATCGATGAAAATTATCTTATGAAGAATTTAACAATTTGTCCGGTAACTCTACCGATAATGTTTCTTAGATTTGTTCTTGTAACAAAAGAGTAAGCTTCTGTAGATTTCCAATTTCCTACATTATCTGAAGCATACCATCTATAATTAACAGTTTTTCCAGACTGAGAGGTTAATTTCTTGGTTACAAGAACATCTGCTTTTTTTCCGACAGTTATGGACCCAGATATTCCAAATTTAACAGGGGTATCATTGATCCACTGTCCAGAATTATCTGTAGAGAAAATGTATTCTCCGTTAGGAGTTAAAGAAGTTTCATCTATCCAGGTTATTGAAAATGTCGTAGGAAGCCCGGCATAGGTATTCAAGTGAACTGCATTCATGTAAGTTGGAGGATCAAAGTCTATTTGTGGAATTGCTGGATTTTCTTCAACAGGAGGCTCAACGGGAGGGTTCTCAATTTGAGGCTCTTCTATGGGTGGCTCTTCAACAGGAGGCTCAACTGGAGCAGGAATTACTGGCTCTTCTGGAGGAGCAATATCTGAAATTCTCGCTAAATAAACTGCTGTAGAGTTCCAATTGCTTGAATTATCTGAGGCATACCATCTATATCCAAAAGATTTAACCAAGGAATTCACTGTCTTTGTAATATTTGCCCAATTAGATGCTGTTGAAAAACTAATTGCCGAATCATTTCTCCAAACACCAGAAATATTTGAAGAGAAGATGTATTTTCCATTTGGAGTTAAAGAAACTTCATCTTGCCAGTAAGAATAAAAGTTTACAATTGAACCTTTAGTGCTACTCGAGGTTACTTTATGTCCTGCATTTGAATATTTTGGCGCAATTGTGTCTTTAATGATCGGTGGTGAAGTTGTAACAAAAGAATAAATCGCAGTAGAATTCCAATTACTTGCGTTATCTGAAGCATACCATCTATATCCGACTGCAATCCCTCCTGTTGAAGTTAATATCTTTGTAATATTTGCCCAGCTTGGAGTTGCGGTGAAATTTACAGGCGTATCATTTACCCAATTACCTGAATTATTTGTTGAAAAGATATATTCTCCATTTGGAATTAAAGAAGTTTCGTCATTCCAAAGAACAGAAAAAGTGGCTGATTGTCCTGCAGTTGTATTCCTTTGTTCAACATTTGAGTAAGTTGGGGCAGTTGTATCTAAAACGGGGGTTTCAATAGAATTAAAAATCTCTTGACAATTTTTGTAACATCCATTGAAAGTAGCATCATAAAAAGAAGGGCTGTAAAGATTTTCTGGAATGTATTCAGCGTCCAAATCAAAAACATAAAGATATTTTTTTTCTTCGGAAACATCAGAAAATTGTGAATCAGAATGACTCCGAATAGTTCTATGTTCTAGGAAGGCTGCTAAATCCAGTTTTTCGTCTTGATTATAGTCACCTAATTGAATCCCCAACAGATTAGGATAATCTTCAAGGGGGGGAATTTCAAACTCTTTTATTTTTTCTCCATTAAAAGAGTAAATCTTCACCAAAAAAGAATCTCCTGGAGAAACCCAACCTCCTTTTCCTGAACCTCCAATAATTACTTCTGAAGAGCTATCATTATTTAAATCTGCTAAAAGCATCACCCCAAAAGGATCGTAATCTTCTGTACGATAGATTATATCTCCTTCTAAATCATAAAAAATCGATTCCCCTTCTTCACTATAATAGAATTGCAAATAGTTCTGAATCAAATAAATTTTTCCTTTATGTTCTGTTATTTTTAAATCTCCATAAACGACTCTATCTTGAATACTTAAAGAATTATTTATAATCTCTAATTTTTCATTTAAGAAAATTAATTCAGAGGAATAGAAATATTTTGGATTTTCAGGAGGAATTGGAGGAAAGTCTTCTGAATAATCTGGATTGGGTTTAGCTTTGCTTAAAGACAACGCAAAAATAGTCTCTTTTCCTAAATTAATTGCAAGAGGGCTTACTACAGAAACAAAAATTTCATCTTCTTTCGGATATAACTTTTTGGATTGGATAATCTCTCCAGAAGTTAAGTTTAATATTTCAACAGATAAATCTTGTAAGTAAGGTGGCTCTTCTTTGATGCTCAAATATCGATTGGAACAGACTAAAAGGAAATCTTCTTGAGAATTATTAAAATAGATAGAAGCGTGGCCTACATTCCCTTGAATTTCGTTTTCTTCTAAGATATCCTCTTCTTGAAAGTAGTTATAAGACAAACTCTTTAAGAGATTTCCAAAGTAGTCAAACCAAAGGATTCTCTTTGTTAAAGCCAATGCCACTTCTTTTTCTGAAGGAGGCTCGCCGATGCCTTTCCTTTGGAAATCATAAGCTCGCTTGTATACACCCCTGTCTATGCTATCAAAGGAGAGCATAACTTTATCTTTTCCGGGGATTATTTCTTTTTGAGAATTAATATATTTCAAAAAATCTTTCGAGTCCAAAATATAGGGCCAGTTATCTTGATACACTCCCTCTGAATTTATTTTTCCAAAAACAACATCGCTCACGAATTCGGAGTCTTCCTCTTGTTTCACAGAAATAAAGTCAAAAATTGCTAAATTTTCCTCTTCTAAGAAAGGAACATAATTTTCATGCTTAGTTGCCCAAGGAAGATAAGAATTACTTTCTTTGAATGTTTCGTCGATTTCTTTTTTCTCTTCTTCATTTTTAAGTACGCCTATATTTATTTCTGGGAAAGAAAGTACTCCGCCTCCAAAAGAGATAGAATTCCCTTCATCTTTAGGGAAAACTAGGTATTTTTCATTTTCTCCACTCAAAAAAGATGTTGGCAAAAAATCGCTGACGGAAATGTTCAAAAAAGAAACTTTCCCATTTTTTCCAAGATCTTTGATGACGCTTACAGAAAAAGGCTTGCTTTTAATCTCCTGAGTCTCGGAATAATTTGCAGAAAGAACAAATTCACGTCTTCCCGTAGGAAGAGAAGAGATCTCTACAGTTATTTCATTTAATCCGGGAGAAAGAATCAATCCTCTTTTCAAAGGCACAAAATCTCTAGTAGAACGGTAGGGGTTCTCTTTGTTAAGAACTACATAATTTAAGGTGTACCCTAAGGGATATTCTATTCCTGGAGAAATCGAAACTATGAATTTTTCTTCATCTTTTATTAAATGCTGTTCTATTTCACCAGCTGAAACTATCTTGAAATTATTTATCTCTTTTACGAATCCATAATCTTGAAATTCTTCGTCCAATGAATTTTTTACAGACAATTTAAACAAGGCAAACCCGTTGTTGAATCTTTCTTGGTCAAATTCTAAATGGTTTATTATTGGAAATTCTTTTTCATAAACTTCTTCGGAGTAAATCTCTTCCCACACTTCTCGTTCGGGATCTTCATCCGAAGAGAATTGATTGTAATAATAAATAGAATAAGAAGTTATATTTTCTCCAGCAATGTAAAGTTCTAAGTTTACCTTGCCTAAAGATTCTTCTGAAAGCTTAGCATTAAGAGAAAGATTTAAATCTATATTTTTTAAAAGTCTTTGCAAATCTATTCTCCCAGAACCCTGATTAAATAAAGGGATATTGTAGAGTATTTGCTCTTCTATTAAGTTAACAAAATGCCCTTGAAGGATTTTCTTAGATGAATCTGCTAAAGAGTTCTTGATTTCTTCAGAAGTTAATTGGGGGTTTTTTTGTTTTAATAAAGCTACTGCTCCTGCAACATGAGGTGTTGCCATAGAAGTTCCGGAAAGAGAGATATGATTTTCATCTATACAGTGAATATCTTTGTCATAATTTTCATAAACTTCTTGCCAAAATTTATCTTCTGAAGCTTGAGCTGCACAGATTTTCTCTCCAGGTGCAACAAAGTCGGGTTTAGATAAAAAAGTTATCTCCCCAGAAGATTCTT